>Ga0302323_100004372_pt1 | contig 11504 bp, 8 predicted proteins | sample Fen_T0_3_FD_201950 | JGI IMG/M metagenome (GOLD analysis project Ga0302323, IMG submission 201950) | Peat permafrost microbial communities from Stordalen Mire near Abisko, Sweden - Fen_T0_3 | ecosystem: Environmental > Terrestrial > Soil > Wetlands > Permafrost | place: Sweden: Abisko... | reverse complement strand
ACGGCCAGGGCCGCGGCGCCCTGGCTGGCGTCGCTGCTCCCGCTCTTGGTGCCGTCCGAGACGGACCAGTCGGCCGGGCTCTCGAAGCTCAGGATCCGAGCGTTGTCGGCCCGTGCGGTGACAGCCCCCAGACCGAGCAGGGTGGTGATGACGACTCTTGCGATGCGCGTTCTCATGATGTGTCCTCGTCGAAGAGTGCCCCGGGCGCAGACAGACTTCGACGCCTCTCCCGCCCGAGATTGAAGAGACGCCGATGGTGAACCTGAGCTGTACTGGCCGCTCGACTGGCGGTCAAGACCCCTTCGGGCGCCTGCGGAAGACGTCACCCAAGTGACTATTCTGTGGGTAAATGGTTACTCTCGGAGTGGCGCCGGCTCCGGGGCGGACGCGGCCCGCGCGCCGTGGCAGGTCACGGCGGCCGGTGCGGGTCACGGGGGCGACGGAGGCGCGCCAGCACCGGCGGGGGCCGTCCGGAGGGGAGCCGGCCTCGGCCGCGTCGGGGCCAGCGCCGCTCGCCTCAGAACCCCTGCTCGATCCCGATCCCCGGCGCGAAGGACCAGATCTGGTGGCGCACCCCGTTTCCGGGATACCACTCGACGGTCACCTGGAACCGGAACCGCTCCAGCGCGGTCAGCCCGACCACCCCCTGGACCACCGGCCGAGAGCAGCTCCCGACCCGGTTGTCGCAGGCCAGGGTCGCGGTCTTCTCGCCGAAGAGCCACCCACCGCGCAGGTCCAGCCGGAGCTGCGCCAGGATGGAGCTCCCGGGCGGCGGCTGGAGCTCCACCCCGCCCACGGCCCCGATGGCGAACGGCGCCTCGACTCCGGTGGTGAAAGCGTTCTCCAGCCCGCGCAGGTAGACCGCGCTCATCACTCGGAGGCCGGCCGGGAAGAACCTCGACTCGCGCAGCTTCATGCTGAGCCCGAGCTCGCTCTCGGTGGGGCCCATGGTGAGGTGCGCCACGAAGTCGGGCGGCGAGTAGGCCACCGCGTCGGCGAACGCCTTGGCGACGAAGCCGACCGAGGCGCGCTCCAGGAAGGGCTGCATCGAGGCCAGGCGCCCCCCGGCGCGCCCCAGGGCGGCGCGGATACGCGAGACGGCCAGGTCACCGCGCCCGGTGGGCACGTCCAGGTCGGCGAACTCGAAGCCGTCGTCGCCGAGCAGGCGCATGGCGTAGGCCAGCTGGGCCTCACCTCCCCGCCTCTTCCAGTCACCCGGCTTCCCCATCGAGACGCCCGGAACCCGCGGCGGCAGTCGGCCCTGCGCGGCCAGGTCGCAGTGGATGTTGCTCCAGCCCTCCGCGGGTCGGGCCACGGCCGGATCGCTGCACGCGTCGTAAAGCTGGTCGATCGAGAGCTGGACGAGCGCTCGGAAGTTACCCAGGTCGCGCGGGGCGCAGGCCTCCTCGGCATTGCCCTCGCCGTCGTAGATGGCGCGCATGCAGGCGAACGGCTCCCAGCTCACCGGCTCCCAGTCCGGGACCGCCCGCCGGCGCTCGGGGAAGTCGACCGCCGTCCCGAGGTGCTCCAGCTCGCGCCGCGCGTCGTACATGCCCAGGTAGAAGTCGAAGGCGCGGAAGTCGGTCTCGAAGAAGCCCAGGAAGGCGAAGAGGGGGGCGCTGGCCGCCGGGAAGTGACGGCGGGTGACGATGAGCTGGTCGGCGATGTCCGGCGACTCCTCCAGGAGCACCCGCAGCTCCTTGGAGCGCGCGGTCTCGACGAACGCGCCGAGGATGGTCTGGAGCTCGCTCAGGAGCGACGCGTGCTCGGCGCTCGACTTGGGCGCCGGCGGCGAGGGGTAGTCGGCCAGGCTGGGATCGACGAAGGCGAAGCGGACGCCGGCCGGGACCTCGCGCCCGCTCGGGTCCGGGAGGTCGCGCCAGGTGAGGCCGCCGTCCCGCCCCTGTCGCAGCCCTCGGCGGGCCAGGGTGACCGCCAGTCGAAGCGGGCTGTTGTCGAACACGCCGCCGTCGATGTACCGGCCCGGCTCCGCCTTCGACGCTGGGCAGATCCCCGGGGCCGAAAGGCTCCCGGCGGTGCAGGTGCGCAGGGTCTGGGGCGGGAAGGCGACCGGGAAGGACATGGAGGCGAAGAGCAGATCGCGCAGCTCGGAGAAGGGGATCTCACCGTCCTCGCCGGTGACCAGCAGCGGTTCGGGGTGCGCGTCCGTGCCGATGGCGTAGTTGGTGGCGCGCGGCGGCCGGCCCGGCCCTCGCCCCTGGATGCGGACCGCGAACTTCTCCTCCATCTGAGGCAGCTCCAGCCTGCCCTGCGCGGCCCGCAGGGTGCGCGGCTCCATGCGCGTGGTCGAGACCCCGAGGACGATGTCGCAGGATGGGTCGATGCCGCGCCTCCAGGCGTCCTGGAGCGGCGCGGCCACCTGCGCCAGCCACTCCTTGGAGAAGACGCCCAGCGGCGTGGTGGCCTCCGGGACGTAGAGCCGGTCGAAGCCCACCGGCACCCAGGTTCGCCAGAAGAGCGAGGTGGTCGGCGAAGGCGGGATCGAGCCGCACGCGGTCAGGAGGGCCAGGAGCGCGTTGATGCTCCCGGCCGAGGCCCCGGTGAGGAGTCGGAACTCGACGTCGCGGCTGTCGTGCAGGGCGGCCAGCGAGTAGTAGAGGGCGCCGGCCTCGTATGCGCCGAGCGAGACCCCTCCGCTCACCGTCAAGGAGATGGCCGCGCGCGCAGGCTTCGGCAGCGGCGCGGCGCGCGCGCTCCCTCCCAGCACGACCCCCACCGCTGCGACCACCACCCCCGACGAACGGCGCATCCCGACCTCCCGGCGGCGATTCTCGCCGAGCTGCCCCGCGATCGCCAGCCAACGCCTCCCGGTCCGGCGGCGCTCGGCGCCGGCATCAGGCGGGCCGGAACCACTCTGGCTCGGCCCGGAGCGCGGTCCCACCGGAGTGCATGCCGGCAAAGAGCGGCTCCTCGAAGAAGTGGTACGGGTGCACCCGCTCCGGCCGGGAGACCTCCTCCAGGCGTTGCGCCACGTCCTCCGGCAGGACCAGGTCCGCCGCGGCGAGGTTGGCCTCGAGCTGGTCGAGCCGGGTCGCGCCCACGATGAGCGCCGACACCCCCGGCCGCCGCAGCGTCCACGCGAGCGCCACCTGCGCCGGTGGCTTGCCCAGCGCGCGCGCCGCCTCCACCAGCGCGTCGACGATGCTCCAGTTCCGCTCCGTGAACAGCTTGGTGAACGCCGGGTTGCCGGACGCGACGAGCGCCTCGAGCCGTCCCGCGCCCCGCGGCGCGTTGCCGGTCCGCGTGTACTTGCCGGTGAGGATCCCCGATCCGAGTGGGCTCCAGGCCACCAACCCCGCCCCCAGGTGAAGCGCCGCCGGCAGGTGCTCGCGCTCCACGTTCCGCTCCACCAGCGAGTACTCCAGCTGGAGCCCGATGATCCGGGGGAGCCCCTCCTGCTCGGCCAGGGTCTGCGCGCGAGCGAAGTACCAGGCCGGAACGTCCGAGAGCCCGACGTAGCGCACCTTGCCTGCGCGGACCAGCTCCGAGAGCGCGGCCATCACCTCCTCCACCGGCGTCATCCCGTCCCAGGCGTGGAGCCAGAGCAGATCGACGTAGTCGGTCTGAAGTCGCCGCAGGGAGCCTTCCAGCGCGCGGTAGATGTTCTTGCGCCCGTTGCCGCCGCTGTTGGGGTCGCCCGGCGTCGAGCCGAGCGAGAACTTGGTGGCCAGGACCGCCCGGTCGCGGCCGCCCGCGGAGTGGAAGTACTCGCCGATGAGCTTCTCGCTCGTTCCCTGGGTGTACCCGTCCGCGGTGTCGATGAAGTTGCCGCCGGCTGCCAGATAGTGGGCCAGGAGCTGGTGCGCGGTCTCGCGGGGGCTTCCCCACCCCCACTCTGTCCCGAAGGTCATGGTCCCGAGGGCCAGCGGGCTCACTCGAAGTCCGGAGCGGCCCAGGAGGTGGTAGCGGGGCAAAGAAGCGGCGTCGGTCATCTGGTCTCCTTCCAATCAGTCGAGGCGTTCACGTGGAGACAGGAGTTTGCTCGGCGAACCCTCCTCGCGAAACGTGAAAAATGGAGATGGCCTGTGTAGAGTCCCTCAACAATGGCTTCGCACCTCCCGCTTCAGGCCCTCCAGGTCTTCATGGCGGTGGCCCACAAGCGCAGCTTCACCCTCGGCGCCCGCGAGCTCGGCGTCACCACCTCCGCCGCGAGCCAGTCGGTCCGCCAGCTCGAGTCCTTCCTGGGACAGCCGGTCCTGACCCGGACCACGCGCAGCGTGGCGCTCACCGAGGCCGGACGGACGCTGATGGCCGGAGCGGGGCCGGCGCTGGAGCGGCTCTCGGACGCCGTCAGCCAGACCCGCGCGAGCGCCGGGGAACTGGCCGGCCAGCTCCGCCTCTCGGTGCCGGGGATCGCGGTGCCGCTGGTGATCGACGCGGTGCTGCCGCGCTTCCTCTCCCTCCATCCGCGCGTGACGGTGGAGGTGAACGTCGACGACCGGCTCATCGACGTGGTCGGCAGTGGCTACGACGCCGGGATCCGCTTCGGCGAGGCGATCCAGCGCGACATGGTCCGGATCCGGCTCACCGGACCGCAGCGCTTCCTGGTGGTGGGATCGCCGGCCTACCTGGCGCGCCGCGGGACGCCCAGACGGCCGGAGGAGCTGCTCGGCCACGACTGCCTCAACTACCGCTCTGCCAGCACCGACTCCCTCTACCTCTGGGACCTGGAACAGGGCCGCCGCCGCTGGAGGCTCCCAGTGCGCGGACCGGTGGTGACGAACGACCTGCAGCTCATGATCCGGCTCGCCGCGGCCGGCCACGGACTGGCCTACGTCTTCGAGCCGGCGGCCGCCGGGCTGATCGCGCGGGGCGATCTGGTGCCCGTCCTGCTGCCCTTCACCCCGGCCGGCTCCGAGCTGGCGCTCTACTTCCCGGTGCACGCGCGCCTCTCGCCGGCGCTGCGCGCCTTCGCGGAGACCGCCCGAGCCGCGCTCTCCCCACGCGCCGCGGGCCGCGCCCTCCGTCCGTGACTTGAAACCGGCCGGCAGCGGCGCCAAGATTCTGGTACTCCAGGAGATAACCGATGCCCGTCAGCCCGATCCCCGCCGGCTACCCGACGCTCGTCCCCTCGTGCGCCGTTCGCGACTCTGAACGGGCGGTCAAGGCCTACCAGGACGTGTTCGGTGCCCGGCTGCGGCTCCGGCTCGACTACCCTGACGGCAAGATCGCCCACTGTGAGCTCGCCTTCGGCGACTCGGTCATGATGATGGGCGAGGCCACCAACGGGGTCGAGCCGCACGGCGTCCGACTGGCGATCTACGTGACCGACTGCGACGCGGCCTGTGAACAGGCCCGCCGGACTGGTTTCACGGTCCTGTCACCGCCCGAGAATCAGTTCTACGGCGATCGAAGCGCGCGCGTGAGCGACCCCTTCGGGAACTTCTGGTTCATCCAGACCCACATCGAGGACGTCTCCCCCGCCGAGATGAAGCGCCGAATGGCTGCGATGCCGGCTTCTTAGGCGACGCAGCCGGGTGGATTGACACCCGGAGCTCCCACGGCACCGCTATCAGGCGGAGCGAGCCTCTGTACCAAGAGGAGGGGACACGATGGCCGGGTCCCTCCTTCGTGGTACAATGGCGACGTACTCCCACACTGAGAGGCAGTGAGTGATGGACGCTCCCAACGACCGCGTCGGTGGACCTTCCTCCGTTGCCAGGCCCCAGGCCAGCATCCTGCGGACCAACGGCCGACAACGGCGCCGCTTTCGAGTCAGCTTGGCGGGCGCCTCGACCTGTTTCACCGTCGACGTGAGCGCCGGCGGGTTCTGCGTGGAGGCGATGCGGGTCATGATCCCAGGCACCAGCGTGACCGGAACCATCGAGGCCGACGGCAAGACCTTCCCGTTCTCGGGCAGTGTTGCCTGGACGAAGGCCTCCGAGCCGCGGCTCGGCCTGCGCGGCCGGATGGGAGTTCGCTTCGCGTCGATCGCGGAGGACTTCCGGACCGCGGTCGGCCCGCGGTAGCCCCCCAGTGATTCGCCGATTCGTCGCGCCGGGCGCGTCCTAGCCGAACAGGACGGCGCGCATCGAGAGCGAGGCCATGTCGAAGCCGGTGATGGGCATCTGCAGGGGATCGCCCGCATCCGCGGCGCCAGCCACGTAGAGGAGCGGCAGGAAGTGATCGGGGGTGGGGTGCGCCATGCGCCCGGCCTCGGTCTCCAGGGCGCCGACCAGGTACCGAGTGTCGTGCTGGGTCAACGCGCGGGCCACGTCTTCGTCGAAGGCGTGCGCCCAGGCGGGCGTCTCCCGATCCCCGCTCCTCGCCGCGGAGAAGGCGTGGCGCAGGTTGTGGGTGACGTTACCGCTCCCCATGATCAGCACGCCCTCGTCGCGCAGCGGCGCCAGCGACCGGCCCAGGTCGAACAGCTTCTGGGGCGGCAGGCCGGCATCCACGCTGAGCTGAACCACCGGCACGTCGGCGGCCGGCCGGAGATGGACGAGCACGCTCCAGGTCCCGTGATCGAGCCCCCAGTCGTTGGCGACCGAGGCGGCCACCGAGGCGCGCCCCTCGCCGACGAGCCGGACCACCTGCTGTGCCAGGGCGGGATCGCCCGGCGCCGGGTAGCGCACGTCGTAGAGCGCCTGCGGGAACCCGCCGAAGTCGTGGATCGTCTCGGGGTGCGTGTCTCCAGTGGTGAATGTCCCCCGGACCCACCAGTGGGCCGAGATCGAGAGGATGGCCCGCGGGGTGGGGAGCCGCGTTGCCAGCGCGCGAATGGCCCGGCTCCAGACGTTGTCCTCGATGGCGTTCATGGGCGAGCCGTGCCCGACGAAGAGGACCGGCATCCGGCCCTTGGCCGGAGCAGCACGCGCCTCGTCGGGATGGGCCAGCGGCTTCGCGCCCCCCGCGCTGGCGCCGGCACCACTTCCCATGGCCCGCGCCAGGGGCGCCACCCCGCCGCCACCGACCAGGAGCTTCACGAAGTCGCGCCGACCTCCGACAGCCATTCTGCCTCCGCCTTGGTGAGCGCTCGCCTGGCTTCGCCGGCGCCGCCAGAGGACCCATAACGCCCGCTCCGCCCCGGCGCCCGAGGCGCTCAGAACCCAGGGTACGTCCCGCCTGACGGCATCACTGGGAGGAGATGGCGAACCTGGACCTCGCGACAGGCGTGGTGACATGGGACTGGCGCCCGGCTAAATATGTTCTGACATCCATGGACCATCATCATGTCTCGGAGGATCCCGTGGCACCCGACGCCCCCATCAAGCCCGCCAAGCAGCTCGACCAGGAGCTGATTCGCTACGTCAACCTGAAGCTCTCGGCGCTCGGGGAGGCCACCAGCCACGCCACCGCCGATCCCACCTTCATGGAGATCGCCGGCCCGCTCCTCCGGAACCACTTCCAGAAGGACCAGCTCCTGGGCTGGCCGCTCTGCTCGGTGGACGGCCGCATCCAGACCTTCCTCGACGCCTACCTGAAGGACGTCTCCCCGGGTGGCGCGCCGCGGCTCCCCGCGCGCACCTTCGTGCTCGATCGTCCCGGCCTCGGCCGCACCCTCTCGCTGCCACCCACCGCCGACAAGTTCGCCTCGCCCCACCTCACCTCGTACCGGCTCGAGCAGGGCGTGCTCCACAACCCCAAGAGCGACCGGCGCACCACCCAGGGCGTGTTCCACGTGGCCGAGGGTGGATTGCCGGTCCCCGAGGACAAGCTGGCGGTCCCCAAGCCGACCTTCGCCGCGCTCCTGGCCGCCGCCCTCCGGCCGCCGGACGACGTCCTCACACTCCCCTTCACCGCGGACCAGCCCGACGCGGCCCGGCTCTTCGTGTCGCTCCTGCTCCGGCCGCTGGTCTGTCCGGCCACGGATCGCGATCCGGCCAAGAGCATGGAGATCCGGTTCTTCTCGCCCGGCACGCTGGTGAGCAACCTCGACTTCGTCGAAGGGATCTTCGGCAATGGCGGCGACCCGTACCTCCCCGAGAACGACGCCGCGCTCGACGTGCTCGGCTGGAGCGGCCACACCGGCTGTGTGATCCTGGCGCCGCACCTGGTGGGCCTGCGCAAGAAGGATCTGGGACTGCCGCGCCACGACCAGGCGACCGAGCGGCAGCGCCGCGACGGCATGTGCTGGCGGGAGGAGCAGGACCTCTACAACGACGGCAAGGCGTTCAAGGTCACCTGCCGCGACCAGCGCGGGGTGATGGTGACCATCATCGCCGACAATTACTACGGGTACTGCAAGAAGGAGGTGAAGACCCAGATCAGCTTCGCCGCCAACCTGTTCGGCGCCAGCGAGGAGGAGCACGCCGGCGGCGCGCTGGCCTACCCGACGTACATCCTGGGCCAGGACTTCTTCGCCGACCGGAGCTTCGTGCTCGCCGACACCACCTTCGAGCAGGCGATGGAGCTCCTGGGTGATCGGGCGGAGCGAAAGCCGGGGCGATGGGCCGCGGACCGGCGCTTCCCGGACGTGATCTACGTCCCGGAGAACGCCGAGTTCCACGTGCTGGACGGGCAGGTGAAGTGGGTTCACGAGGGGAAGACGGAGCAGCTCACGCTGCACGACGGCTTCGTCTACGTGCTCCCCTCCGGCTACAAGGTCCGGCTGACCAAGCAGCTCGGCGGAAAGGCCTGGCGCCTCATCGGCTCCCGGCCGGACGGCGTGCTCTGCCACAAGCCCTGCACCGTCTCCGGCGGCGGCAAGTCGGAGATCTCCAAGTCGCTGGTCCCGATGATCCAGCCGGCCCCGATCTTCGTGAGGGAGTACCAGCGCGACATGGACGCGGTGGCGGAGGTCCTGAAGCGGGACTTCACCAACATTTACAAGACGCCGCGCGACGACGAGCGGCTCCGGCGGCCGTTCCTGAGCCTGGAGCGGTCGCTCGGCTCGGCCATCAAGCTGCTCACCCCGTCGTCCGAGTACACCGACGAGTACAACGCCTGGCTGCGGGCCCTGCCCCAGACCATCCGGCAGATGGTCTTCACTGTGAAGCGGTACTACCGGCCGGAGTGGGGCGACTCCTGGCGCGAGCACTTCACCGTGGACCGGGTCAACGGGTTCCCCGGGCACGAGCTCAAGTTCGACAACCAGCGGCTGGTGGCCCAGTACCTGCGCGTCGGCTTCGACCCCGAGGACGGCTCCTGGCGCGTGTTCAAGCTCCGCCCGGACTTCAACCCAGCGGACAAGGTGCAGGTGGAGGACGACATCACCGCCTCGGTGGTGATCCCGGCCAAGCGCGCGGGCGGCTGGGCGGTGGGGCTGCCCAACCCGAGCGTGAAGCTGGTGGCCAACTGCGAGGCGCTCCTGTTCCAGCGGCCCGACGACGCCATCCACCGCGGGTTTGACCTCCAGGCCGAGGCCGACATCGCCAGCCCGGGCACGTTCATCACCAACTTCGAGCCGCTGGCGCGCGAGCAGGTGCAGGCCATCGTCGATCGCGTCGTCGATTTCGACCTGTTCAGCCGCCCGATGAAGCAGCTCCTCGAGGGCTTCCTCTCCGATCCCCACGCGGAGTACACCGTCTCCTCGGCCCATCCTCGGTTGGTGAACGGCAAGCCCTCCAAGAACCCGCGCTACCTCCAGAAGCGACCGGACCAGGTGGACGTGCGCGGGACCTACGTGGCCGAGGTGGGTGCGCGCCTGCACGGGAAGATCCCGGCCAAGGCGCCGGTGCTCCGGCCGGTGAGCGCGGTGCTGGCTGGGCGGCGGACCAACCCCCCGCAGCCGGAGATCGGGCTGCCGCCCCTGGCGGTGTTCAGCCCCATTCACTATCAGGAGCTGCCCGAGCTGTTCATGGACTTCCTGTCGAGCCTGACCGGGAAGTCGCCGTCCACCACCGGGTTCGGCAGCGAGGGGGCGCTCACCAAGGGCCCCTTCAACGCCCTCTGGCCCGTCGTGGACATGAACAACGCGCTGGTTTCGTTCATCCTGACCCAGTACCCCGGGTTCACCTCCGCCGCCGGGCACGTCGGGCCGAAGTTCCGGGTGGACCACGACATCAGCATGCTGGTCCCCGAGATCTGGTGCCGGATGCGGGTGCAGGAGCGCGACCCGCGCTTCCTGATCGAGAACGGCTACCTCGAGAAGGTGGACGACTTCGAGTTGGGTGGTCGCAAGGTGCTGGCCAGTCGGCTCGGCTACCGGATCACGCTCAAGTTCGTGGACCACTTCCTGGGCCGGCTGTTCGAGGCGCCCAACACGGTCTTCACCGAGGAGATGCTGCGGCCCGAGCAGCAGCGGCTGGAGGACTTCGCGGCAGGCGTGGACGCCATCGTGGAGACCCAGACCCGGGTTGCGCGCGACTACTTCGCCGAGGGGAGCGTCGAGGCGGCCTGCCCGCCGCTCGAGGCGCTGCTGCACGTGATGGCGCACGGGAGCTTCAACGGGATGGGGGCCGACGATCCGCGCTTCCGCGGTCTCTTCACGCGCGAGTCGATGCTCGCGAGCGACTGGTACCGGGAGCGGCTCTGGACCAAGCAGCAGCGTGACCTGGCGCTCTGGCAGCGTCACCAGCAGTCGCTGGAGGCCTACCAGTCGTCGCCCGGGAGCCGGCTCGCCGATCTGGAGCAGCGGCGCAAGGCGGTGAGAGAGCAGCTGGCCCGGGTGAAGGCGCCCACCTACGTGGACGAGCTCGTCGGCACGCTGGGTGCGGATCCGTTCCACGAGCAGATCCCATGACCATTGGTTGAGGATCACGCGCCGTCAGCAGGCCCGAAGGAGACACCTCCCTCGCTTCGCGTGCGAAGCGGGGGAGGTTGGCGTGAGGGGCTGGCGAGCGAGCGTGCGCTCGGATAGAGACACGAGATGGAACCTGGAACGGTGGGAGCCGCGCGGCGGCTGGGAGAGTTCGGGATCCTCCTGGCCGCGGCGGTGCTGGAGGTCGGTGGGGACGCGCTCATCCGCAGAGGGCTGCGGGGCAGCGGCGTCGCGCTGGTGGCTGCCGGCTTCGTGGTGCTCGGCAGCTACGGTGTGGTGGTGAACCTGCTCGACCTCGACTTCTCCCGGCTCCTCGGCGCCTACGTCGGGATCTTCGCGATCGTGAGCGTCGTGGCTGGGCGACTCGTCTTCCGCGACCAGGTCCCGCTCTCGACCTGGCTAGGACTGATCGTGATCCTGGCCGGGAGCCTGGTCATCCAGCTCGGTCACGGCCGGTAGGCTGGCCGCCCGCCGTCAGAAGCGGCCCGCCACCCCGATCGCCCGCGCCAAGATCCTCGGGTCCACCGAGTCGCGCTCCACCGAAGTCGGCGCGTGCTCGGGCGCGCGGTAAGGCGCGCGCGTCCAACGGCCCTGTCGGGCCATCTGGGGGAGTCGACCTGGAGGGTCTCGCGCTGAGCGCGGACGAAGTGACCCGCCGGGGGAGTCTCAGCGGCGAATCGAGGCGGGCTGGTCCGCGGGCTTCTCCTGGCTGGCGCCGGGGCTGGCCGCGGGCGAGACGAGCTGCGGGCGCTCCGCGGCGTGCTGCTGCGCCGCCACGTGGGCCTCGTCGGCGCCGCTGGTTGCCTTCATGAAGGCCCGGATGCTCTTGCCCAGCGCGTCT
>Ga0302323_100004371_pt1 | contig 11505 bp, 8 predicted proteins | sample Fen_T0_3_FD_201950 | JGI IMG/M metagenome (GOLD analysis project Ga0302323, IMG submission 201950) | Peat permafrost microbial communities from Stordalen Mire near Abisko, Sweden - Fen_T0_3 | ecosystem: Environmental > Terrestrial > Soil > Wetlands > Permafrost | place: Sweden: Abisko... | reverse complement strand
CCTCGGCACCGGCGCGGCACAGGACATCTATGTCGCCGCCGACCCCAGCAACGTCGCGGCCGCCAAGGACGCCGACACCACCAAGTACAACGCTCTTCAGCAGAAGGCCGTCACGCTGATCGGTGCCGCGCAGAAGATCACTCAGTTCATGGATCGCGACACCCGACCGGACTTCGCCGGCGCCAACGGCATGCAGAACTTCATCCTGAAGTTCATCAGCAACCCGAGCCAGGACCTGACCGCCTTCACGCAGTCGATCCAGAAGTTCTGGGACAGCCTGCCGCCCGCCTCCTGATCCAATACCATAGGGGCTGCCTTTCGCTGAAAGCTAGATAGTCGATCTCGATGACACAAGCACGCGAAGACAACGCCCTCGACCTGGCCGGCTCTCAAGCCGGCCAGGCGGGGGCGCGCCCGTCTCGTCGACGCCGACGCTTCTCGGTGTTGACGCGGCGAGACAAGATCCTTCTCGGCCTCATGGTCGGGTTCCCGCTATTCCTGGATCTGGCGTTGATCTGGGGTCCGGCGCTCGTATCGATCGGACTGTCCCTAACGAACTGGCGGAACACTCAGCCTCTGACGTGGGACAACTTCGTGGGGCTCGGCAACTTCGAACGCCTCGCGAGTGCCTACCCGCCGTTCTGGGAAGGCCTCAAGCACAACGTCCTGTGGTTCCTCGTTCTGATGCTGATCGCTACGCCGATCGGCATGTTCTTCGCGGTCTTGCTGGACCGCGACATCAAGGGATCGAGGTTCTACCAGTCCATCTTCTACCTTCCGGTGGTTCTGTCACTGGCAGTCATCGGGATCATCTGGCAGCTGCAGTACTCGGCGGACAACGGCTTCATCGACGCCGTTCTGGGCTTCTTCAACTTGCCGAAGCCGGACTGGTTTGGCGATCCGAACATCAACCTCTGGGCCGCCCTCGTGGCCGCGAGCTGGCGCCACGTCGGCTACATCATGGTCCTGTATCTGGCCGGTCTGAAAAGCGTCGACCCCTCTCTCCGAGAGGCGGCTTCCATCGATGGAGCCAACGGACGGCAGACCTTCCAGCACGTTGTCTTCTGGGTCATGATGCCCATCAACGTAGTCATCGTAGTGATCACGACGATCGAGTCGCTGCGTGCGTTCGACATCGTGTACATCATCAATCAGGGAAAGAACGGGTTGGAGTTGCTGTCGGTGCTGATCACCAACAACAGCATCAGTGAAGCGAACCTGACGGGCTTCGGGGCTGCCATCGCGGTGGTCCTGCTGGTCATCTCGCTCGTACCAATCGTGATCTTCCTCAGCTGGATGATGCGGGAGGACACGTCGGCATGACCACTGTGACGGCGGTTACTCCAGAGACAAAGCCCGTTCGCTCCAGACGCCGGCCGATTCAGTGGGGGAACATCGGCGTCCACGCCTTCCTTATCACCATGGCCGTCGTGTGGCTGTTCCCCGTCCTCTGGGCGTTCTACATCGCGCTTCGGTCTTTCGCCGACACGACGCTCAACGGCTACGTTGCCTTCCCTTCCTCTCTTACGCTCGACAACTTCTTCAACGCGTGGACCCAGGGCGATCTCGCGAGAAACTACATCCAGACGCTGGCGGTAGTGATCCCAGGCGTGATCCTCACGCTTCTGATCGCGTCGATGGTTGCGTACGCTTGCTCCCGATATAGCTGGCGTTTCAACCGGCTCATCCTGATGGTGTTCGTCGCAGGCAACCTGCTTCCTCAGCAGGTAATCATCGTGCCGCTCTACCAGCTCTACCTGGCCCTGCCGCTGCCCAAGGCGGTAAGCGACACGGGAGTCCTGTACGACCAGTTGATCGGGATCTTGCTGATCCACATCGTGTTCCAGATGGGCTTCTGCATCTTCGTCTTGAGCAACTACATGAAGACGCTCTCCAAGGAGTTGACGGAAGCGGGTCTGGTGGACGGAGCGTCCGTCCTGCGGATCTGGTGGAGCATCATCCTGCCGCTTTGTCGGCCGGCTCTGGCGGCTCTGGCCACCCTCGAGTTCACCTTCATCTACAACGACTTCTTCTGGGCGCTGCTGCTGATCGAGAAGGGAGCCAAACGCCCGATCACCTCGGCTCTGAACAACCTCCAGGGTCAGTTCTTCACGGACTTCAACCTGCTGGCGGCCTGTTCGGTGCTGGTGGCGATCCCGACGATCGTCGTCTACGTCGTGCTGCAGAAGCAGTTCATTCGAGGCCTCACTCTGGGCTCGACAAAGGGCTGATCTTCACTGCGCGTCGGTTGCCACTGGCCTCTCTGGAGCGATATCGACATCAATAGGACCGGCGGCCACGCCGGTCCTATGATTTTCCGACGAGGGTGCGCCGCGTCGGTTTCCATTAGCGATGCCACCGGAGACAACGATGCCAATCACCTGGAGTGCCGAGTCGCAGGATTTCCACCTCCATAACGAGTGCATCAGCTACGCCATCCGCGTCCTGGATAACGGCTGGCTGGGCCACCTGTACTTCGGAACTGCGGTGAGGGCGGGTCGGTCGTTTGCCCACCTCGCGCCCGGCGAGTTCGCGGGTTTCGCCAACCGGGTGGGCGATCCTCTGGCGCTCGAGTTTCCAACCGGGGGCAGCGGCGACTATCGGATCCCGGCGTTGGCCGTCGAACAAGCGGACGGCTCGGGCGTGCTCGACCTTCGCTACAAGAGCCATCGGATCATGGCCTCCAAGCCGTCGATCCCGGGCCTTCCGTCGGCGTATACCGAAGTAGGCGGTGAGGCCGAGACGCTCGAAATCTTGCTGGTCGATCCCGTCGCCGACCTCGAGGTCCGCCTGCTCTACTCGATCTTCCGGGATCGACCGCTCGTCACCCGTAGCGCTCGCGTGACCAATGTGGGCAAGAGCGCGGCGATAGTCCGTTGCGCCATGAGCGCTTCGATCGACGTTCCAGATTCGGACTGGCAGCTGATCACGCTGAATGGGGATTGGGCGCGGGAGCGCCACGTCGATCGTCGCGACCTTCGGCCGGGACACCAGTCCGTGTCCAGCCTCCGAGGAGCCTCGAGCTCGCAGCACAACCCCTTCATGGCGCTGGTCCGGCCGTCCACGACCGAGGAGGCCGGTGAGGCGATCGGCCTATCCCTCGCTTACTCGGGCAATTTCGCGGCCGAGGTCGAGGTGGAGCCGTTTGGGACGGCCCGGGCGCGTATCGGCATAAACCCCGACGGTTTCTCGTGGATCCTGGAGCCCGGGGCCAGTTTCCACACGCCCGAGGCGATCCTGGTGTACTCCGGGACAGGCCTCGGCGACATGAGCCAGGCGTATCACAGTTTCTTCCGGGAACGTGTTGCTCGTGGCAGCTGGCGCGACAAGCCTCGTCCGATTCTGCTCAACAACTGGGAGGCAACCTACTTCGACTTCGACGAAGCGCGGCTGCTCGAAATTGCTTCGTCGGCCCGCGAGCTTGGGATAGAACTGTTCGTTCTCGACGACGGCTGGTTCGGGCAGCGCGACGACGACACGACGTCGCTCGGCGACTGGACGGTCAATCGGAGCAAGCTCCCCGGCGGCCTCGAGTCGCTCGCCCGCAAGGTCGAGGACCTGGGGATGCGTTTCGGGATCTGGATCGAGCCTGAAATGATCAGCCGGGCCAGCGCCCTCTTCGAGGCTCACGCGGATTGGGCAGTCGGGATACCGGCCCGTCCGCGAACGGAGCACCGCAACCAGTACGTCCTCGACATGTCCAGGCCGGAGGTAGTGGATCACCTGTTTGGCGTGCTATCGAGTGTCCTGGGCAGCGCACCCATCTCGTACGTCAAATGGGACATGAACCGCAACATCACCGAGCCGTTCACGGCGTCGCTGCCGGCCTGGCGTCAAGGCGAGTTCATGCACCGCTACATCCTCGGCGTCTACGACTTGTATGACAGGCTGACGAAGGCGTTCCCGGGGATCCTCTTCGAGTCCTGCGCCGGCGGCGGCGCGAGGTTTGACCCCGGAATGCTGGCCTACGCGCCGCAGACCTGGACCAGCGACAACACGGACGCCGTGGATCGACTGAAGATCCAGTACGGCACAACGCTGGCCTACCCGCTCAGCTCGATGGGGGCCCACGTGTCGGCGGTCCCCAACCACCAGAGCGGTCGCATGACCCCCCTCTCGACCAGGGCGGCAGTGGCCTTCTTTGGCGTCTTCGGCTACGAACTCGATCCGACCATCCTGTCGGAGAAGGAGCGGTCCTCTCTGGCCGAACAGGTGGCCTTCTACAAGAAGTGGCGCCAGGTCATCCAGTACGGGCGCTTCCATCGGCTGCTCAGCCCGTTCGAGGGCGATGGCAACGAAACGGCCTGGATGACGGTGGGCGACGATCGGCGCACGGCCCTCGTGGGCTTCTACGAGGTGCTCAACCGCGTCAACATCGGGCCGCGGCGGCTCCGACTGCGCGGCCTGGACCCGGCGGCACTTTATGGCGTGTCTGTCTGGCCGGCGGACGCCGAGCCGAGCGTACCCACCGTAACGGTCGGCGGCGATGTCCTGATGGCGGCCGGCCTCGTGATCGAGGCACGTCGGACGAGTTCGCTGGGCGACTCCCTGTCGAGGGTGTACGTCCTGGAGAGGGTTGAGTCTGCCGGTTCGAACGGGGCCGACCAAGCGTAGGCGGCGGACGTTGTTGTTGGAGGTCTGATTCCATGACCGTGAAACCATGGCTTGCCCCCGAGCTGACGGCTGAGAATCGTCTGCCGATGCACAGCGTTCCCCATCTCGATCGCGTCCCCTTGGACGGCCGATGGCGTTTCCAGCTGCTCCACGATCCGGATGAGGCGCTCGGGCCGGAGTGGCGTGAAGTCGACGTTCCGAGTTGCTGGACTATGGCCGGATCGGACGATCCGCAGAAGTCGTTCTTCGACCTGCCCCACTACACGAACGTGCAGATGCCGTTCGCCGGCCGTTCGCCCGAGCTGCCGGCCGTGAATCCGACCGGCGTCTACGAGCGGTCGATCGAGCTGCCGGAGGCCTGGCTCGCGGGGCATCGAGTCGTGTTGCATGTCGGCGCGGCGGAGAGCGTCCTGATCGCGACGCTCAACGGCCGCGAGGTGGGCGTAAGCAAGGACTCCCATCTGGCGGCGGAATTCGACGTGACCACGTTCGTTCGACCGGGCGACAACTCCATCTCGCTGCGGGTGGTCAAGTGGTCCGACGCCACGTACATAGAGGACCAGGATGAGTGGTGGCACGGCGGGATCACGCGTTCCGTGTTCTTGTATTCCACGCCGCTGGTGCATTTTGCCGACCTGCGCGTGAACGCCGGCCTGACCGACGACCTCGCCACGGGGACCTTCGAGCTGGTAGCCGAGATCGAGTTCGGCGGCGAGCTCGAGGCGGGCTGGACGGTGGAGGCCACGCTGGGGGAGCGTCCCCTGCCGGTGGCCATGGTGCCCGCGGCCAACAAGGGTCCGGGCCCGCGGGTCAATCGGGCGGATTCCGACACGTTGAGCCGGTATCGCTTCGAGCTTGCCGCGAAGGCGGCCTCGCAGGGGTTGTCGGGCGCGGAGGCGGCCGAATGGACCGAGTTGCTACCGCAGCTGCGGCCGCCGCTCGATGCCCGGGCGGTCATCCGGACGGAGGTAGCCGACGTCCGGCGCTGGTCCGCCGAGCAGCCGAACCTCTACCCGCTGCACGTCGTGCTCCGTTCGCCGGGCGGTGAGTCCGTCGAGGAGGCCGATCTCCAGGTGGGCTTCCGGCGGGTCGAGATCGAGGGCGTACATCTCCTCATCAATGGCGCGCCGGTTCTCATGCGGGGCGTCAACCGGCACGACTTCGACCAGCACACCGGGCGGGTGATCTCGCCGGAGTCGATGCGGGCGGACATAACGACGATGAAGCAGTTCGGCTTCAACGCCATCCGGACTTCGCACTACCCGAACGATCCGATCTTCCTGGACTTGACCGACGAGATCGGCATGTACGTCATCGCCGAAACCGACATCGAGACGCACGCCTTCATCGACCAGCTGTGCGACGACCCCCGGTACCTCAACGCCTGGGTGGACCGGGCGGCCCGGCTGGTTCGCCGCGACAAGAACCACGCGTCTGTGATCGCCTGGTCTCTGGGCAATGAGTCGGGCCACGGCGCCAACCACGACGCCCAGGCAGGCTACATTCGACGCTACGATCCCAGCCGACCGCTCCACTACGAAGGCGCGATCCGGTGGGACTGGTTCAGCGACCAGAAGGTCAGCGACCTTATTTGCCCCATGTATCCGCCCATTTCTGCGATCGTCGCCCACGCGCAGAGTGGCCGGCAGCTGCATCCTCTGATCATGTGCGAGTACTCGCACGCGATGGGCAACAGCAACGGCACGCTGGCCGAGTACTGGGACGCGATCGAATCGACAGACGGACTGCAGGGCGGCTTCATGTGGGAGTGGTGGGACCACGGCCTCGTGCAGACGCTCCCGGACGGCACGAAGCGTTGGGCTTACGGCGGCGACTTCGGCGACATGCCCAATGACGGTAACTTCTGCCTCGACGGCCTGGTCTGGCCCGACCGCACGCCCAAGCCGGCGCTTTTCGAGCATCGCCAGATCGCGGCACCGGTCCGCGTCTCCGGATCTTCGGAAGCGGCCCGGCGCGGGTCTGTTGAACTCACGAACCGGCAGTATTTCACCGACCTCGCGTGGCTTCGAGCTTCGTGGGAGGTGGCCGCGGAAGGAACCGTCGTTGCCGGCGGCGAGCTGCCGCTCCCTGAGCTGGCACCGGGCGGGACGGTGACGGTCCGCCTGCCGGGCTGGGTGCCGTCGGCGACCGACGGCCGCGAGCTCTGGTTGACGGTTCGATTCCGAACGGCGGCGGATCAGGCCTGGGCCCCCGCGGGTTTCGAGGTCTCCTGGGGCCAGATCGATCTCAGCGAGCCGGCGGCGAAGCAAAGCGCCGCTACCGCTACCGCTACCGCTACCGCGAACGCCGGTCGCGTCGAACTCGATCCGGCCGGGCTGTTCGTCAACGAGCTTCTGGCCGCTTCACCGCGGCTTTCGCTCTGGCGCGCCCCCACGGACAACGACCGAATCCCCGGCTTTGGCCAGCAGTGGAGCGAGTGGGGCGTGGCCGACCTGACCCGGACCGTTCGTGCGATCCGGCAGGACGGAGGCGCGACCATAGTCGAAGCCGAAGAAATCACCTCCGGCGGGTTCGTGGTTGGCCACGAGCAGCGGTTCGAGAGACTGCCGGGCGGCTACCGGATCGTCGAGACCGTAACGGTTCCCAAGGAACTTGCAGACCTGGCCCGCGTGGGCATCGCCCTGGAGGCGTCCGCCGGCCTGGAGCAGGTCACATGGTTCGGCACCGGGCCCGTCGAGACGTATCCGGACCGTCGCCGGGGTGGCGCAGTGGGCCGCTGGAACTCCACGGTGACGGACCAGTTCGTGCCGTACACGCGTCCGCAGGAGAACGGGGGTCACGCGGCCGTGCGTTGGATCGAGCTGTCCGACGGGGCGGGACGTGGCTTCCGCCTGGACTTCGACCGGCCGCTGCAGGTCTCGGCCACGCACTTCCGCGCCTCCGATCTCGCGGCCGCCAACCATGCAACGGAGCTGACCCCGCGCGCCGAGACGGTCGTCTACTTCGACGTTGCGCACCGAGGGTTAGGAACCGCGAGCTGCGGCCCGGACACCCTGCCGGAGTACCGTTTCGGACCCGGAACGTACAGTTGGACCTGGACCTTCGTGCCGCTCCGGTAACCCGTCGCCATCTCCCCCGGGAGGCTGTCATGAGCAATTTCAAGATCGGCATCAACCTCTGGAGCCAGGGAGCCTCCTGGCGGGAGATGCTCGATGCCGCCCAGGCTGTGGACCGGCTCGGTTTCGACCATCTCTGGACCTGGGACCACGTCAAGGCCATATTCGGCGACCCGAACCAGCCGATCTTCGAGGGCTGGACGGTGATCACCGCCTGGGCCATGGCCACGAAGCAGGTCAAGGTCGGCCTGCTCGTAGGCGCCAACACGTTCCGTAATCCCGGGCTCGTGGCCAAGATCGCGACGACCCTGGACCATGTCTCGGGCGGGCGCGCGATCCTGGGCATCGGAGGTGCCTGGTTCGAGGTCGAGCATCGGGAGTTCGGCATCGATTTCGGGCGGAGCGTGGGCGAGCGGCTCGATTGGCTCGACGAGTCGGTCGCGGCAATGCGTGCCGTCATGGCCGGCGAAACGGTCACCTCGCCGCAGGGCGGCCGGTACTCGTTCGATGGTCTGACAATCAACCCGCTGCCCGTCCAGAAGCGATTGCCGATCATGATCGGCGGCAATGGACGGACAAAGACACTCCGGACGATCGCCCGATATGCGGACATGTGGAACGGCTTCGGATTGCCCGACGAGCTCCGCGAACTGGCCGGAGTGCTTGACCGGCACTGCGCCGAGGCCGGTCGCGATCCCGCCGAAATCGACCGCTCCGTCAACCTCTGGGTGGTGATCCGCGATTCCGAGGCCGAGGCCAAACGAGTCTGGGCTCAGGCAATGGAGCGCAACCTGACTCCGCTCGAGCGCTCGACGGAGCCATCCCGACCGCTTCTCACCACGCCCGAGAAGCTGACCGCACGACTGCTCGAGTACGTGGACGCGGGCTTCTCGACGGCTCTCGTCGAAATGCCGGCTCCGTACGACATGGAGACGCTCGAGCGCCTGGCGAAGGAGGTGCGGCCGGCGGTCAACGGTTCCCGATGACGGAGCCGACGAGGACGCCGAGCACCAGCACGACGCCAACCAGCACGAAGAAGACGGGCCAGGCAAGGGCCGCGCTCAGCCGCGTTCGAAAATCGGCCGGCGCTGGCGCAGGCTTCTGGCTCTGCAGACCTGCTCGTGAGGCCAGCGCCTGCATCAACCAAGCCCGAACAATGACGATAACCACCGCCGCCGCCAGGCCGATCGCAACGTACTTCATCGCCGAAGTCTAGATGAGCCTGGCTGAGCAGGAGTATCTTTCACAGGACCGAACCTGTCGGTCACTCCGTCCCGGACGGACATGACTCGGCAAGGCGGCCACAAGGAGAAATTGACATGCCCTGGGGCCTGACTCCAGTCCACCTGATCGTGATCCTGGTCATAGTCTTGATCGTTGTGGGGCCGGGCAAGCTGCCCGACACCGGAGCGGCCATCGGCAAGGCCCTGCGCGGGTTCAAGGACGCAGTGGACGGCAACGACCCTGCCCAGCCGTCCCAGTCCGGGCAGGCACAGGCAACTCCCGCTCAGCAGCCGCAGCAGGCGCCGCCGCCTGTAGGCTATGTCGCTCCGCTCGCCCAGCCTCAGGCGCCGCAGCAGCCGTATCCGCCTCAGTACCCCCCGCAGCAGCCCTACGCAGCGCCGCAGCAGCCGTATCCGCCTCAGTACCCCCCGCAGCAGCCCTACCCGGCGCCGTACGCTCCGCCCCAGGGTTACGCGCCGCAGGCGCAGCCCGGCCAGCCCGGACAGCCTGTGTATCCGGCCCCGTACCCGCAGCCTCAGTATCCGCCGCAGCCCGTCCCCGCCCCGTATCCGGTCGTTCCGCCGGTTCAGCCCGGATCGGAAGAGAAGCCGCCGCAGGGCTGATACCAGCGCCGAGTCAGTACATGCGTCACGTCGGCTAGACTTCCCGGTATAGACACGTATCCCACGTGGGATGACCGGGAGAGACGCATGAGCATCGGGCTGGCCAGGCTGCGCGAAGAGCCGGACCGGATTCGTCAGGGAGCGATCGACAAGGGCGAGGACCCATCGATCGTGGACGCCGCCCTGGAGCTCGAGACAACGCGCCGCCGGCTGCTGGCCGAGTCGGATAGGCTCAAGGCCGAACGCAACGCCGCGTCCAAGACGATCGGCGAGGCGATTCGCGGCGGCGCGGCTCCCAACGGGCCGGAAGTCGCGGCGTTGCGCAAGGCGTCCACCGATGCCGGCGTGGAGATCGACAAGATCGACGCGGAGCTGGCCGCCGCCGAGACTCAGCTCGAGGAGCTAATGCTCCGTATCCCAAACCCCGCCGACCCCGACGTGCCGGTGGGGGATGAGTCGGCCAACGTGGTCGTGCGGACATGGGGCGACTTGCTGGCGAAGGAGGGGGTCGCCGAGGCGGGCGTTGCATGGACGCGGCGCCCGCACTGGGAGATCGCCGAGCGGCTCAAGATGTTCGACCTGGAGCGCGGCGCCAAGATCACGGGATCCGGCTTCCCGGTCTACACGGGCCAGGGATCGCGCCTTCAGCGGGCCCTCATCGACTTCATGCTGGACATCCACACCGGCGAACACGGCATGACCGAGGTCTGGCCGCCCGCGATGGTGAACGCCGCCTCGGCGCGCGGAACCGGGCAGATCCCGGACAAAGAAGACCTCATGTATATCGCCACGCGCGACGAGCTGTATCTCGTGCCCACGGCGGAGGTGCCGGTCACCAACCTCCACCGTGACGAGATCTTCGAGGCGGACCAGCTGCCGGTCAGATACGCCGCCTATTCGCCCTGCTTCCGCCGCGAGGCCGGCGCAGCCGGCAAGGACACGCGAGGAATCCTGCGCGTCCACCAGTTCGACAAGGTGGAGATGGTCTTCTTCGAGAAGCCTGAGGCATCCGGCGAGGCTCTGGAATGGCTGACGGCTCGGGCGGAAGTCATCCTCCAGCGTCTGGGGCTTGCATACCGAGTCCTGCTCATGGCCACCAAGGACATGGGCTTCGTGCAGGCGAAGAAGTACGACATCGAAGTCTGGGCGCCCGGCGTGGAGCGCTGGCTCGAAGTCAGCTCCTGCTCGAACTTCCGTGACTACCAGGCTCGCCGCATGGCGATCCGCTACCGGCCCGAGCCCGGCGCCAAGCCGGAACTCGTACACACGCTCAACGGCTCCGGCCTTGCGCTCGCGCGGACCGTCGCCGCGATCATGGAGACGTACCAGCAGCCCGACGGCAGCATGGCCGTGCCCGAAGCGCTGCAGCCGTATATGCGGACCGCGCTCGTCACGGTTTGAACGGTGTGAGCGGAAGCGCGCAGACGGCCCTGCCCGAAGGGCACCGGCTGTTCACGATCGCGGACGAGCCGGATCGATGGCGGCCTCTGGACGATTTGTGCTCCAGCGTCTGGCCGGAGTTCATGCTCCACAGCCCGGTTGCGGGCGCTCACTGGGATCTGCTTCGGACCGACTGGCCGGAGTTGCAGTTCGGCCTGCTCGACGCCGGCGGCCGGGTCGTGGCGGCAGCGAACGCCGCTCCGATCGCATGGAGCGGAGTGGACGCGGACCTGCCGATAGGCTGGGACGACCAGTTCGTCCGGTCGGCGGCCGATCTCGCGGCAGGGCGGCGCTGCGAATCCCTCGGCGCCCTCCAGATAGTGGTAGCCAACGAGCGCCGCGGCGAAGGGCTCAGTTCGGTGATGCTCGCCGCCCTCCGGGGAGCTGCGAGCGGTGCCGATCGCAGGACGCTCATAGCCTGCGTGCGGCCCACCGAGAAGGCGCGGTATCCGTTGATGCCGGTCGAGGATTACGCCGCATGGCTCCGGGCGGACGGCTTTCCGCACGACCCGTGGCTGCGTGTGCAT
>Ga0302323_100004368_pt1 | contig 11506 bp, 9 predicted proteins | sample Fen_T0_3_FD_201950 | JGI IMG/M metagenome (GOLD analysis project Ga0302323, IMG submission 201950) | Peat permafrost microbial communities from Stordalen Mire near Abisko, Sweden - Fen_T0_3 | ecosystem: Environmental > Terrestrial > Soil > Wetlands > Permafrost | place: Sweden: Abisko... | reverse complement strand
GCAACCGCACTGACAAAGTTGGCTGCGCTTGTGACTTGAAAAGTAGATCCGATCGAGAGAGATGGCGTTCCAAGCGTGTTAGTAGTGACGTTGTAAGTCAGCCCCGGAACGGCAGAGAATGCTCCGCCGAGGTTAAATTGAATCTGCCCGTTTGCGCCCGCCGGGTTCGCCGCTGTTCCAATCGCCACGCATCTGTTCGTGAGCCAGTTGTAAACCATGATGCCAGATCCCGAGCATCCCGCCGGCCATTTGATTCCAGTGTGGGGGTTCACCTGGCCGAGCGCCGCCGCCGAGCAAGCCGCCAGCAGCGCAGCCCATTTCAGACCGTTACGAAACCACGCATAGAGCATCGATCCTGTCATCTGGAACCCCCGATTCAGTTGTAAAATTCAGCGTTGCCACGTTGCCCACTGCGGTATAGCTCAGAGTTGGCGCCGCAGCTCCGGCCGGCAGGGCCGAGCCGTTATAAAACAGCATCACGATCGCGCCTGGAGCCGTGTAGACTGAGCCCGGCACGGCACCTGCGCATGGCCGATACTTCATCTGCGGGATTGGCGGCAGAGATCCGCCCGGCAAGATCTGTATAGCGGTCGACAGATCCACCGTCGCCGTTCCGTTAAATTGGTAGTTTCCGCTCTGGATCGCATTGCCTTCTTCGTCCAGCACGGTGATGCAATAAAACGTTCCCGCCGGCGTGATCTGATCGTTTCCCCAAAGCGCGATCGAGATCGCCGTGTCGCCAACCTGGGGCCCCACGGTCTCAGGGATGCCCGCATTGGCAACCATGCCCGCGCCGGCCACGGCTGGCAGAGCTGGGCCAAAGCCGCAAAGGGTAATCTGCAAGCTTCCAGCCAGGCTCACACCGGCAAGGATGCTCTTCAGATCTGCTGTGAGCGTGATTTGCGGTGTCGTCGCCATCGGGCTAATCCCTCGTTTCCTTTGCTTTTCATGTGCAACTCATGTGCGAATCACTTGAAAAACCATACCGGTCCCACATGCGCCACGCGCGGATGCTCGTCAGGCTGAGCGATGATCTCGTTCTCAAACCAGCGCGCCACGGCAAAATCCTGATCGACATAAAACAGCGCGCCTCCGGTCAGGTCTTCCTCGGTTCCAGTCCAGATCCCATCCATGCGGCTCAAAAAGCTGCGGATATTTCCCGTCCGATAGTCCACAATCGCCGGCGGGTAAAAGCTGGCTCGCTTGGCTGGTGCGGTCATGGCCACATCCAGCCAGTCTCCCCAGCCGGCCATTACGCGGTTGCGCAGCACCATGGCCACGGCCAGCATGTTGTTCACGCCACCATGGCGCGCGGCCTCTTCGATCGCAAAGCGGGCCACCTGGCCGCGAGTGTAGGTTTCAAGGTTCATAGTGCCTTTCCGATTTTGAGCTGCCTGTATGCCTTGAGCTGCTGCCGGTAAAAACTCCCAGCCTCGCCGAGCGGCGGCCCAAAAGCACGATCCACTTCCTCTTCGGTCAAGATCTCGGCCACGATCAAGACAAGCATCGCCGTGCGCCAGCCGCGATACTTTTCCTTGGTCGCCACGCCGCGCTCGTTGATCCGCATCAGGCTCCATTCGGGTCCGGGGTCTTGCAGGCTGGTGAGTGTGCGTTGCACCTTGCGCCCAGCCCGGCAGGCATACCAGTTATAGGTCAGTAGCTCCCGCTGTCTTTCTGTCGTCACTGTCGAGAGCTGGTAAAGATAGCCTTCCTCATCCATCTCCACCGGGTTGACCCAGGCATTCACGCCAACCAGGCCCATGCGGCTCCAATCGTTGAGCCAGATCCTCGCATTCGGATGTTCCTCGTCGCGCGCATCCACGCCCGCATCGCGCAGCTTCCTCATCACCGCGCTGGGGTAGAGCACATTGACAAGCCGCGCATCTTCGTTTTCTTTTCCTTCCCAGCGCTCTTGTCCGGGAAGCTGCTGGTCGCGTGCCTTCTCGCAATTGCGCGCGTAAAGCTCGAGGTTTTCTTCGACCCATCCAGAGGGGTCAGTCTCGGCCCGGCGCAAGAGGGCCACATTCGGGTCGTGCGCGGCTAGGGAGTCAAACTCCGCATCAAAATCCTTGTTGACCATTGCCCGCCGTTTGGCGAGTACTCGCGGGTCAACGCAGTTGAGAGCTGCCCACTCCTCGGCATCAAAGTCTCGTCTGCGAGCTTCGTTTGGGTCTTTCAGGTCTGCGGCCGCGCGCGCCAGGCCTCGGTCATAACGCACGTTCGGTGCGCTTTGATGTTCGATCGGAATGATGATGTTCGGGCTCATTCTCCCCTTTGCAGCTTGTTAAGGTGCCTGCTGGTCAAGTAATACAACGTGTCGATGGTTCCGGGGCCTATGTTGAAACCATGCGAGCAAACTCCAAGCTCTGGGTCGATATAGCGAATCAAGAGAATCGCGTCGGTCACTCGCCCCCATGTTCCGTGCTCGATCTCGCGCACCTTCTGTCTGATTTTTCCTGTCACGTCATAACTCGTTCCCTGGTCGATCGCGCGGATTCCCGCGCCGCGTCTCTTCTTCAGCTTCTCGGCCTCGGTGTCCAAGAGCTTTGCCGTGGGTATGGTCTTATTCATTCGGCGCGGCCTCCTGTGCCGGTTGAGCCTGGTCGGGCTTCTTCTGTTCTTCAAATGGTTCCACGATCGCGCGAGCAATCAGCGGCGAATAGATCTGGGGGCTGATTCCATTCCTTACCGCATAGTTCACCATGTTGCCGATCCGCGGGCTGGTTGCTGCTGAGCGCAAGATCGCGCGCATTCCTTCGCCCGCCGCCGCGCCCGCCGCCATGCCCTCAAACCACGGCGCGCCCATGTGGTAGGCAGCCATGCCGCCCAGCATTCCGGGCACGCCTCCAACCCGCGCGTGCTTGCCCAGCTCCATAAAAACGTTTTTGACCACTGACGCCGTGGTTCGGGCCGTTCCCACATTTGAGAGCAGCTCGGTGATCTGTTTCAGGTTCGTCACGCCTTCTTTGCCGATGAGCTGTTCGATCTGCGCCTGGTTGGTGCCTTTCGAGAGATAGTTTTGCAGGGCTTTGGTGCGGCCTGTCATCACCCGCTGAAATCCCTGATCGCTTTCTTCTGGCGTGATTCCGTTCATCATGCGTTCAAAGGTCGTGTGCAGCTCACTCAACCGCGAGCTTGAGCGCCATGCCAGTTTTGCGGCTCGGTAATCTCCGTCGCTGATTTCCGATCCATACCGCGTAATGAGGTTTTGAATTGCCTCGTTGGCTTCGCTCAATCTCACCTGCGCCTGGTCAACAGCCTCCATGCTGGTGGCTGAGCGAATCACGTTTTGAGCCTGCTTGACCTGGCCATTCCATTTCGTAAACTCGCCACCGCTCTTTTGATCAAGTGTTTCGTAGACAGGTTTTACAGCGGCCTGCACCTGCGCGGCCGCATCGCCAAAGGTTCTCACCTGGCCAACAGCCGCCGACACATCTGCTGGGCTGAAGCGCTGCGCGTAGGGGCTGGCATGATACAGGCCAAGCTGCTCCTGCAACGCCTTGCGCTGGGCCTCAAGCTGCCCCTGCTGGCGCGCGGGCAGCTCGTCATAGGCTGGGCTCGCCTTCACGTCCTCAAGCTGCTGCAGCCATCCCTCGGCCTGGCGCGGGTCGGTTGTCGTCAGTGCCCCAGCTCCGCGGGCTTCGTCTGCCGATACTTCGCCGGTCTTGCTGGTCCAGGCCTGGATGCGCTTCTGCAATCTTCCCGGCGCGGTATCTGCCGCCGAACCTATCTCGGCTTTGTTTTGCGGGCCGGGCTGGCCTCCTTCGGGCACTCGTGAGCCAGTCGGCTCAAACTTTGCCGCCATCCCTGGCTCCTGCACGCTCATTTCTGTGCGGCCTTCAAAGGGCTTGCCGGTCTCAAGCGTGAAAGTAAAGGGTTTTGATCCTTCCGGCGCGGGCAGGGAAGCTCGACCCGGTACCGGCGCGTAGACAGGGCGCGTTTCGTTGATCTGGTTGAGCACGTTTTCTGTTGCGTCCTGCGCCGTGTGTCCAATCACGCGCTGCGCTCCGGCCTGCTGCGCCTGCTGGATCTTCGGCGCTCCTTCGGCGCCGCTCGCGTTCGGCATTCCAGATTTTTCAACCTGGGACGCCAAAGCGGGAATCTCCTCGCCGGCAACGTTGAGCGTTTTCGGTCCCATGCTGGCCATGCTCTTCACCGCCTTGCTCGCCCCTGCAGCTCCGGCTGAGAGCGTTCCACCTACCGCGGCCGATTCCAAAGCCTGTGTTGTGTCTCCTGTGTGGCCGTAGGTTTGGCTGCCCATCATCAGCGCGTCTTTGCTGGCCTTCAATCCAACTGCCACAAGGCCCGCAATCTTCGGATGGCTGGCCAAAAACCCCGCTGCTTGTTGCGCTTGCTTTAGGTGTTCTCCCGTCTCAAGCGCGCCTGCGGCTGGCCCTGCCAGCTTGAGCAAGCCATCGGTGCCAAGCAGCTCCACCATCTGCTCGCCCGCCGCGCCCACGTTCTGCCAAAATCCGGTTGGCTCGCCGCCCGAGCGCAGCCAGGTGGCCGCGTCATGCAGATGCTTGTCGACATATTGCGCAACCGGGGTTTGCGTGGGCTGTTGTGGTTCTTTGGCGTGCGGTCCTGAGGTTGGCGAGAGTTGGATCGGCGCCGCCGGCGTGGCAATCATATCCAACACATTGCCCAATAGGTGAGCACCAGAGTTGATCGCCCCTGATCCCATTCCAGAGAAGATCTTCGTTTCAGGGAAGTTTTTTACCAGCCAGCTACCCTCGTCATGGCTGGTGTCGGTCAGCTTTTGCATCCCGGTTTGCGGGGCTGCTGGTGCTGGCGGCGCACCTGTGTTCATCTTTGCGCCCGGCGGTAGCGGTGGCAGAGCATTCCCGCCAGTCGCAGGCGCGCCTGGTATTGGCGTCATCTTCGCGCCCGGTGGCAGCGGTGGCAGTCCCGTTAGTGTTGCGCTGGAACCCATTGGCCTCCTCTAACGACAAGCGGTGTAACGCCATCAGCGGCCATCGCCTGGGGTTCTCCCGGCGTGATCTTTACCAGTGCGCCTGGTTGCGCGGCTGGCTGCTGTGTGCTTTGTGCTCCCGCTTCCATTCCGGCGCGCAGGTTCATCAGCTCGGCAGTTTTGCTTTCTGGGTAAAGTGGGTTGAGAGTTTTGAGCGCGTCGATAGCTTCAGGGTCAATGCCGGGCATCTTGGCCTGGTAGGCTGCGCTCGGTGCCGCGTTGCGCCAGCTCTGCACAAAAGAGTCAAACTTCTCGCCCATTGCATGAGCCTGCGTTTCAATGGCTTTTTGTCGGTTTCCCGGTAGCGTTGAGCCGAGCGTGTCTCTGTAGCTGGCCAATCCCGGGATGGTGTCGTTTCCGTAAAATCTTCCAAGCTCGGGTACCAGTGTGCCCAATTGGTTTTGATATGCCGTGTAATCGTTGGTGCCTGGGATATGGCTCTCTTTCGTGTTGAGTTGCGATAGGCGGCGCAGATGCTTGAGCACGGTTGCGCCGGCATTGAGAGCCTGGCCGGGGCTGCCATTTTTGAGGGATGTGAACTCTTTGTAAGTGTTCGCATAGGCGGAAACTTTCGAGCTATCAAAACCGGGATACCTCTTTGCAATTTCGTCAGCCATCGCCGGGTTGCGCCCGAGCAGATAGGCCATATTCTTTACATCCATCTGCCCGCGTCCAATCAGGTCCACTGCCGCATCCCCGCCGCCACTAGCGATCGCGTTCGCCTGAGCAGCCTTGGCCGAGTGCTCACCTGCCGACGCATAGCTTTCTGCGTTTTCGGCTGTCGTGCGGCTCTTCTTCAGTTTCAAATCTTCATCCTTCCGCTGCTCGTCGGCATCTTTGGCGTGCTGGTCGAGCGAATCTTTCGTCTGGCCCATCACGAGCTTCACATACTGATCGCCGGTCAGCGTTCCGGCCGGGATGGTGAAGGTCTTTTCAACCAGCTTGCCGTCTTCGATCGTCGCCGTATGCAGCGGCAGATCGTTCGGAATCTTGGCCGCTAGCCAGTCCGAAGTCACAAGCGCCGCGTGCACGCCGTCAATCTTTCCGTTGGCGTCGGTGTGCAGGGTTGTCACGAGTTTGCCTTGCGCCTGGTGATCGTGCATCTGTGGCATCTCTCTGAATGCCTTGACCACGCTGGCGAAGTCGGGAAAGACGCCCATATCGGTTGAACCGTTTCCGCCATCGGCAATGTTTTTGATAAAGTCGCTTTCGCGCGCCAGATCCTGCTCGCTGGCTGCGACCTGGGCGCGGCCCAGCGTATAGGCCAATTGTGTGATCTGGTGTGAGAGCAGAGCATTCTGCGCGTCTGAGGTCGCCGCTTTCTGCTGGGCTTCAAAGTTCTCGTTGGCCTGTTTGGTCTTCTCTTTGTTGGCATCCTCGGCTTTTTGCATTCCAGCATTCACGCCCGCGCCTGCGCCGCGCATCATCTGGCCTGGTCCGGGTGCAACCTGCGATGCCGCTCCAAAGCCTGAGAGGGCGCCAGAGATAATGCGCTTCCATTGCTGGCCTGGTCCGCTCTTGACGGCGGTGGCCACCATCTTGCCGGTGGCCGGGTCGCGCGCCAGGCTCACGTCGCTTGAGCCTCCCAGCGCGTTCAATACGCCGTGATAGACCTTCGATCCCCAGCTCTCTGGTCCAGCCGCCGGCGCGGGTGCTGTGGGCGCTGCTGGCGCGGTCTGTGGCGGCACAGGTGGGCTCTGTGCCGCCGCACCGGCCGGGGGAGTCCCCTGATTCATTCCCCCAGCTCCAGCAGGCGGGGAAGACGGCATGGGAGCCGTTTGTGTCGCCGCTGGTTCTTGATCCTGATAAGCGTTGGCGGTCGGCTCGGGTTGTGAAAGTCGGGGGTCTACCCCTGTCGTTTCCATGATTTTCCTCTATCCCCACTGCTTGATTCCGGCTGAGGCTGCCTGGCCGGCCACACCACCCAGCGCCCCGATCACACTGGTCCAAACCGAGTTTTGCTGTTGCGCGATCGTGTTGGCCTGGTCGCTAGCTGTTTTTCCGGCTGAGTTTGCTGAGCTGGCAAAGCTGTTGGGGTTCCATCCGGCCGCCAGAGATTCCTCGCCCGCGATCGCGTTCTGATAGTCTGCGCTCCCTTTGGCGTAATCGGCTGTTGTAATCCCCAGCTTTTCCGAGCTTGTCGTGGCGGCGGCGGTCGCGGCAAGCTGCTCCTGCTCTTGCTCGTCTCCTCCAGACGTGATGTTTATGTTGCTAGTCCCGCCGCCGCGCGCCGCCTGTCCCTCCTGGAGGGCCGCGCGCGCCTTGGCATAACCCTGCGCGGTTCCCTCGGTAGCCTGGGTGTTCAAGGTGTTCCGCTCTGTGTCGTCGAAGCCCCTCTGGTTCGGACCTTTGGCCAGGATCGGCTCAAACTGTTTCTTCAGCGTGTCCGACAGAGCGCTGAAGTTCGCATACGACGTGTCATAGGACTCAATCTGCTTAGCGTAGAAGTCGGCTTCTTCGCTCTGCAGTTTGTCTTGTGTTGCGGTCGCGCCTCCACACATCACTGCACCGCCTTTGTGCCCGCTTCGCTCCTCGTTCTTGGGCTTTGTTGCTCCGCGTGCAACGGGTTTATTTGCTGCTTTGGCGCTGTCAGAGGCTCAATCTCCCTCACAAGCTCGTTCGGCGAGTCTGTGAAGCCAAGCCGCTCACGCGCCATGCGCGCCAGCTCCTCGTCTGAGGTTTCAAAGATCCACTGCTCACAACCGGCATGAGATAGTTGAACCTCCAAAAATGCCATCCCTTTGATCAAAGCCTCGGCGGTGCGCTTGCGTTCGCGGATCGTCTTCGCTTGCCCAAACTGAATATTCACCCTCGCCGCCCGGCTCAGCCTGATAAAAAACACTGTCCCGGCGTCATCCTCAAGTGCATAGCAGCTCGCGCGCGGATCGGGAGCCAATTCGCCGCTGGAGTCGATCGCCTTTCCAAGAAAGAACTCAGGCTCCAAGACTCCCTCATGGAATCGATCGGCCTCAATCCACGCCTTGAGCGCAGGCAGATCCTCGTCTGTCACATCGCGCAGCGTGTAGCCGTCAAACTCTGCCAAAACTGCCATTGTTCTCCTTTTCGGGGTCCCCGCAGACAGGTCTTCATCTGTGGGGTGAATCAAACTCCTGTCACGGGCAAGTAGCGCCGAAAAGGAACCCGGCTTCCCCGATAAAACTGCCGTGCATACACATCCGCTCCAGATGCCATTGAGGGCAGGCTGGCGATCATGAGCGGGTGTACTCCGCTGATCGTTCCCTCTTCGAGCGCCGGCGGCTGGATGGCCGGCTGAATCTGCTGCTGGGGCAAAGCCTCGCTTGGTTGCGCCATTACTTCCTCGCTTTCTCAGGCAGCCGCCCATAGATCGTGTAGGTGAAAAGCTCGTTCGCAAAGTCTTCAGCCTTCCAGCTCAGCTCAACGCGCATGTGGCGGCAGGTCACGGGCTGAGCGTTCTGCATCGCCCAAAAGCGATTCACTTCAATGGTTGTCGATCGCGGCTGGTTGGGCGGGTCGTTCGATGTGTTTTTCAGATCGTCATAGACGCCGGCAATCTCATCGAGCATAATGCCCACGTTTATGCGTGAGCTGCCGGTCAGCATCGCTTCTTCGGTTGTGATGAACTGCACGCCAACAGTTGTTCCTGGCTGAGCCATCACGATAGAGCCAATCTCGGCCGAGGCCTCATAGGGTGTGCCGTTGTCGGTCGAGACGGTTTTGTCGCGCATCAAGATTGGCCCGTTCACTGCGGGGCCCAGCAGCAAGCGTTTCATGCCCGGCGCAATTTCGAGACTCGCGATCGCCTTCACGCCGCCCTCGATGATCGCGCGCGGGCTCCAGACGTTTCCACTCTCCGGTGCGGCCACGGCTGCCATGCGGAACCATCCAATAGCGCCATCGGCTACATAGAGCGCAGCATCGGCGCTCGCGCCTGGATGATAGGCCATGTAGGTTTCGCTGCCGGTGTAGAGCGCGTCAAACTGATCGCCGATCGGGAATCCGACTTCAAGCTCTCCAGCTCCGGGGTCCATCGAGACCACCTGGCCAGAGGTCAGCATTCCGTAAGCCGTCGAGCCATTGATCGTCAGAGCATCCTGGCCGGCGAGTCCTATGCCTGCCTGAAAGTTGATGACGTAAAAAGGCGAGCTGCTGGTTCCTTGTCCCATCACAACCCAGACGTCCGAGTTGGTATAGACGATCAGGCCGATCGACGTAGGCCAGCAGGCCACGCCGAGCGAGGGCAGCGCAAAGTTATTGAGCGGTGGAAAGCTCTCATCGCCGCTGCCGGTCACGATCGCGGGGCCGCCGCTATAAACCAGCCGGTTGGCCACAAAGCCCCAGATCCGATTGAGGTAGTAGGCCATCGGCCTAAAGCCGATAGGCGGCGGATCGTTTGAGCTCGAAACAGGCGCGGTGATGAGCTCGTTCAGGTTCCCATCGGGGTTGGTGTCGGTGTAGATCCACGTGTTCGGCGTCGATCCCACGGCCGGGTTAGGTATCTCATCGTCATAAATCAGCGTGCTCCCGCCCTGTAGAGTCCTCCAGATGACGATCGTGTCAATCTGCTTGTCGTTGGCCAGGCCTGCGCCCTGTATCACCGCCAGATTTCCCGCTCCAACCAGCAAAGACAGCGATATTGGGCTCGCCGTCCCAATGTCGCCGGTAATTGAGTTTTTTCCGCTATAAGCCCACTGCCATGTTCCAGTGTTGGCCTTGCTATACGATCCGTCATTCAGCCAGGTCAAGGTGTTGTCTGTGGTGCTGCCGCCGCTTTCCGTGTTCCATGCCGGGGCGGTCGCGCCGCTTTTGCCCATTTTCTGCACGGTTTCTACGTTGTAGGCGCTGTCGAGCACTTTCGTCGCCAAGCTCAGAGTTTGAGTTGCTCCGGGCCACGCCGGGGCTGCGCCCTGGTTCTGCCACACCACGGTATTGTCTTCGGTCACGGTTCCCAGGCCGTTTGACCATGCCGGCACGGTGGCTGCGCTGGTTCCAGCCGTGACACACAAAAAAAGCCCGGTCGCCGTCACCGCCTGCTGCTGATTCTGGTAATAGCCTCCATCGATGCTCTTGTTGTGGGCTATTCGTCCATTCTCAAGCTCAAAGCATTGATCGTCGTAACTATCTGCATCTACGGTGAGAGTTCTGACCACTCCGATAAAATCATAGGTTTTTGCAAAAATCTTTTCTGCCTCGATCCAGCCGCCAGTATCTTTCAACAGGTGATCCGGGGTCACTCCTTCATTGTTGCCCATTTCACAGATCGAGCCCCTAAATTTGTGATCGTGGATCTCCTTGATGGCGACAAATTTCTTTCCATTCCACACCTGATCGTAGACAGTGATTTCGCCAATTCTCCGAGTCCCTTTTTCGGTTTTGATGCGCGTGTTCAAGGTGAAGCAATTGCTCACCCAGACCTGCACGGTGATGTAGTAGGTAAACGTCGCCTGCACGACGTCGCCCACCGCATGAGTGGCGCTTGCAACCCACCCTGCCGCGCCCATGCAGGTCCATATCGCTGTGCCGGGCGAGGTTTCTGCGGTTGGGTTGCCTTTCACCGTTGTCCAGGTTGGGGCTGCAGCGCCGGTTGTTCCCGCCGTTGTGAGCTGTTGCAGATTTCCGTTGCTGTCTAAAATTACAAAGAGCGGAGCATACCAGGTGTTTGCCGCCCATGCCGGATAGATCGACGGCGCCGTGGCCTGGGTAACGATGGGGGCTGTGGCCGGGGTCTCAATTCCCCATTTTTCGACCGAGGTGCCACGGTTCTCCCATTGCTCGCCGCCATCCTGGGTGATCGCTCCAAAGCCGGTGGCCCAGGTTGGCTGCGAGCTGCCAGTGATCCCGGTTCCGGTTGTGGCCGTGCCCGTTTCTACGCTAAAGGCTAGATCGGCGTGCGTCAGGGCAAAGCTCACCTGTTGCCCGTTTTCAACGATGGTCACCGTTTTGGTTGTTCCATTGAGCGCCGCAATCGTCGTGCAGCCGGCAAAGGTCAGTTTGGTTCCGACGGGTATTCTCAACTGCGATGCACTTGAAAAAAACACGGTCGCCACGTTCGCCGTCACTGAAATATCGGTGATCGTAGAGGTCTGCGATCCGACAGCCAGTTGCATGTTGTTGTTTGGGTCGACAAAAAAGTTCCCGCGGCTGTAGCTGGTCGCCGCTATCCACTGCAGAGCGCTCGTCACCCATTTATTTGCGTTCACTCCATCGCCAAAAAAAACGATGTTCCCAACACTTTGAAAGCTTGTTCTGCCCGCACTCTGGTCTTTGTTCCATAGGGTTAAATCCGTGCTCGGGCCAGTCACATCGCGCACGCTACCGCCAAACAAGACTGCATTCGTCACAACCGCATTGCCTGTGTCGGCGGCGGGTCCGTAGGGCGCTAAGACAGAACTTTCAAAGTAACAGTCGTTTCCTCCTGGTCCAAACCTAACTCGCGTGAGCGTTTGACTATTGAGCGCAGGATAGTTCGTCACTCCCGAAAATGTATAAGTCTGCCCAGATTGAAGCGGTGGAAGATTCGATGTAAAAACGACATAGATCAACCATTCAAAAGAC
>Ga0302323_100004366_pt1 | contig 11510 bp, 21 predicted proteins | sample Fen_T0_3_FD_201950 | JGI IMG/M metagenome (GOLD analysis project Ga0302323, IMG submission 201950) | Peat permafrost microbial communities from Stordalen Mire near Abisko, Sweden - Fen_T0_3 | ecosystem: Environmental > Terrestrial > Soil > Wetlands > Permafrost | place: Sweden: Abisko... | reverse complement strand
GCCGTGGCTCGAGCGTGGCCGACTTCGTCGAGATCACGCGGTCGGAGCCGGAGAAGTCGCTCGTTCGCCCGCTTCCCAAGAAGGGCGGCCGCAACAACTCCGGTCGCATCACCACCCGTCACCAGGGTGGTGGCCACAAGCGCGCCTACCGCGTCATCGACTTCCGTCGTGCTGACAAGGACGGCGTGCCGGCCAAGGTCGCGCACATCGAGTACGACCCCAACCGCACCGCGCGCATCGCCCTGCTGCACTACGCCGACGGCGAGAAGCGCTACATCGTGGCGCCGAACAAGCTGTCGCAGGGTGACACCGTCGAGACGGGTCCCTCGGCCGACATCAAGCCCGGCAACAACCTGCCGCTGCGCAACATCCCCGTCGGCACCGTGGTGCACGCCGTGGAGCTGCGCCCCGGCGGCGGCGCCAAGATGGGCCGCTCGGCCGGCACGAGCATCCAGCTCGTGGCCAAGGACGGCCCCTACGCCCAGCTGCGCCTACCCTCGGGCGAGATCCGCAACGTCGACGTGCGCTGCCGCGCCACCGTCGGCGAGGTGGGCAACGCCGAGCAGAGCAACATCAACTGGGGCAAGGCCGGCCGCATGCGCTGGAAGGGCAAGCGCCCGACCGTCCGCGGTGTGGCCATGAACCCGGTCGACCACCCGCACGGTGGCGGTGAGGGCAAGACGTCCGGCGGCCGGCACCCGGTCAACCCGAACGGCAAGCCCGAGGGCCGTACCCGCAAGGCCAACAAGGCCAGCGACAAGTTCATCGTCCGCCGCCGCAAGACCGGCAAGAAGCGCTAAGGACAGTCATGCCCCGCAGCCTCAAGAAGGGCCCGTTCGTCGACGGCCATCTCGCCAAGAAGGTCGACGACCAGAACACCAAGGGCACCCGCAACGTGATCAAGACCTGGTCGCGTCGATCGATGATCGTGCCCGACATGCTCGGTCACACCATCGCGGTGCACGACGGCCGCAAGCACATCCCGGTGTTCGTCACCGAGAACATGATCGGCCACAAGCTCGGTGAGTTCGCGCCCACGCGCACGTTCCGCGGGCACGTGAAGGACGACAAGAAGGCCCGTCGCCGGTAGTGCGGGCGAGCGCGCGAGCGCGACCCCGGTATCCGACGCCACCGGACCCGCCCGCAGGGACCACCAGAACCAGCAACTGACGTGAGTACGACGACCAGCAAGGGGACAGCGATGGAAGCCAGGGCCCAGGCGCGCTACGTGCGCGTCACGCCCATGAAGGCGCGCCGCGTGATCGATCTGATCCGCGGCCTGCCGGCCGCTGAGGCGCAGGCGATCCTGCACTTCGCGCCGCAGGCGGCGAGCGAGCCCGTCGGCAAGGTGCTCGACAGCGCCATCGCCAACGCGACGAACAACTTCAACCTCGACCCCGAGACCCTCGTGGTCCGCGAGGCGTACGTCGACGAGGGCCCGACCATGAAGCGGTTCCGTCCGCGTGCGCAGGGTCGTGCGTACCGCATCCGTAAGCGCACCAGCCACATCACCGTCGTGGTCGAGTCGGTCACCGCCGACGCGACCGCGGCGCGGAAGAAGGGGTGACCCGGCCGTGGGCCAGAAGATCAACCCGTACGGCTTCCGTCTGGGTATCACCACCGACTACAAGTCGCGGTGGTTCGCCGACTCCTCCAAGGAGGGTCAGCGTTACCGGGACTACGTCGACGAGGACGTGAAGATCCGCCGCCTCATGACCAAGGGCATGGAGCGCGCCGGCATCAGCAAGGTGGAGATCGAGCGCACCCGCGAGCGCGTGCGCGTCGACATCCACACTGCTCGTCCCGGCATCGTCATCGGACGCCGTGGCGCCGAGGCCGACCGCATCCGCGGCGACCTCGAGAAGCTCACCGGCAAGCAGGTGCAGCTCAACATCCTCGAGGTCAAGAACCCCGAGATCGACGCCCAGCTCGTCGCGCAGGGTGTCGCCGAGCAGCTCTCGAGCCGCGTGTCGTTCCGTCGCGCCATGCGCAAGTCGATGCAGTCGGCGCTCAAGGGCGGTGCCAAGGGCATCCGCGTGCAGGTCTCGGGTCGCCTCGGCGGCGCCGAGATGAGCCGCACCGAGTTCTACCGCGAAGGTCGCGTACCGCTGCACACGCTGCGCGCGAACATCGACTACGGCTTCTACGAGGCGCGCACCACGTTCGGCCGCATCGGCGTCAAGGTGTGGATCTACAAGGGCGAGGTCAGCCAGTCGCGCACCGAGCGCGAGGCCGTCGCCGCCGCCGAGCGTCTCGGCGCGCCGCGTCGTGACCGTCCCGCGCGTCCCGCGGGTCGTCGTCCCGCCGCTGCTCCCGCTGCGGAGACCGCTGTGCTCGAGGCCCCCGTGGCCGAGGACGCTGCTGTCGCCGCGACCGAGACCACCGGATCGGAGGCCTGACCTCATGCTGATCCCCCGCCGGGTCAAGCACCGCAAGCAGCACCACCCCAACCGTCACGGCGCCGCCAAGGGCGGCACCAACGTCACCTGGGGCGAGTGGGGCCTGCAGGCTCTCGAGCCCGCCTACGTGACCAACCGCCAGATCGAGGCGGCTCGTATCGCGATGACCCGCCACATCAAGCGTGGCGGCAAGGTCTGGATCACGATCTACCCTGACCGCCCCATCACGAAGAAGCCCGCCGAGACCCGCATGGGTTCCGGCAAGGGCTCGCCCGAGTGGTGGGTGGCCAACGTCAAGCCGGGTCGCGTCATGTTCGAGCTGGCCTACCCCAACGAGACCATCGCGCGCGAGGCGCTCACTCGTGCCGCGCACAAGCTCCCGATGAAGTGCCGGATCGTCCGGCGCGAGGTAGGTGACAAGTAATGGCCACCGGTACCAAGCCCGCTGACCTGCGCCCTCTGACCGACGAGGAGCTCGTCGAGAAGCTCAAGGAGTGCAAGGCCGAGCTGTTCAACCTTCGCTTCCAGGCGGCCACCGGCCAGCTGGAGAGCCACGGCCGGCTCCGCGCTGTCCGCACGGACATCGCGCGCATCTACACGATCATGCGCGAGCGCGAGCTCGGCATCACCCCTGTGGGTGCCGCATGAGCGACACGAACGAGAAGGCGATGACGGACAACACCCGCGGTTTCCGCAAGACGCGCGAGGGGTACGTCGTCAGCGACAAGATGGACAAGACCGTCGTCGTCGCCGTCGAGGACCGCTTCAAGCACCCCCTGTACGGCAAGGTCGTCCGCCGTACCAGCAAGCTCAAGGCGCACGACGAGAGCAACGCCGCCGGCGTGGGCGACAAGGTCCTCCTCATGGAGACCCGTCCCCTGTCGGCGACCAAGCGCTGGCGCGTCGTGGAGATCCTCGAGAAGGCCAAGTGATCGTCGGGCGGGCCACCTCCGGGAGGTCCCGCCCGTGATCGCGGGTTTGGGCGCTCGGACGTCGACCGCCTAGACTCACCAGGCTCGGCGCCCGCGCCGCGCCGCACCACCCATTCGTTCCGCAAGGCTCGGACCACCGAGAACCGGCGCGACAACAGGAGACAGACACGTGATCCAGCAGGAGTCGCGACTTCGCGTCGCCGACAACACGGGTGCCAAGGAGATTCTCTGCATCCGCGTTCTCGGTGGCTCGGGTCGGCGCTACGCGGGCATCGGTGACGTCATCGTCGCCACCGTCAAGGACGCCATCCCCGGCGGCAACGTCAAGAAGGGCGACGTCGTCAAGGCTGTCATCGTGCGCACCAAGAAGGAGCGCCGGCGCCTCGACGGGTCCTACATCCGCTTCGACGAGAACGCCGCCGTCATCCTCAAGGGCGACGGCGAGCCTCGTGGCACGCGCATCTTCGGCCCGGTGGGTCGCGAGCTGCGCGAGAAGCGCTTCATGAAGATCATCTCGCTGGCGCCGGAGGTGCTCTGACATGGCTGGCATCGCCATCAAGAAGGGTGACCTCGTCCAGGTCATCACGGGCAAGGACCGTGGCGTGCAGGGCAAGGTCATCCGGGTCCTCATCGAGGACGAGCGGGTGATCGTCGAGGGCGTCAACCGCATCAAGAAGCACACGAAGATCGGCCAGGCGGCCGGCGGCGCGAAGACCGGTGGCATCGTCACCGAGGAGGCGCCGATCCACGTGTCCAACGTGATGCTGGTCGACCCGACCGACAACCGCCCCACCCGCGTCGGCTACCGCCGCGAGACCGTCACCAAGAACCGCCCTGACGGCACGTCCTACGAGACGACGCGCAGCGTGCGGGTCTCCAAGCGCACCGGTAAGGACATCTGATGACCGTCACCGACACCGAGAAGGTGGCTCCGCGTCTCAAGACGCGCTACCGCGCGGAGATCCTCCCCGCGCTGCTCGAGGAGTTCAGCTTCGACAACGTCATGCAGGTGCCCGGGCTGACCAAGATCGTGGTCAACATGGGCGTCGGCGAGGCGGCTCGCGACTCCAAGCTCATCGAGGGCGCCATCCGCGACCTCGCCCTGATCACCGGCCAGAAGCCGCAGGTGACCAAGGCGCGCAAGTCGATCGCCCAGTTCAAGCTTCGCGAGGGCATGCCGATCGGCTGCCACGTCACGCTGCGCGGCGACCGCATGTGGGAGTTCCTCGACCGGCTGCTGTCGGTCGCGCTCCCGCGCATCCGCGACTTCCGCGGGCTCTCGCCGAAGCAGTTCGACGGCCGGGGCAACTACACGTTCGGTCTCAACGAGCAGTCGATGTTCCACGAGATCGATCAGGACTCCATCGACCGCGTCCGCGGCATGGACATCACGGTGGTGACCACCGCGTCCACCGACGACGAGGGCCGTGCGCTCCTGAAGCACCTCGGCTTCCCCTTCAAGGAGAACTGACCGTGGCCAAGACCGCGCTGATCAACAAGGCGAACAAGAAGCCCAAGTTCGCCGTCCGTGGCTACACCCGCTGCAACCGGTGCGGTCGTCCGCACTCGGTCTACCGCAAGTTCGGGCTGTGCCGTATCTGCCTTCGCGAGATGGCACACGCCGGCGAGCTGCCGGGCATCACCAAGAGCTCCTGGTAACGACTACGCCGCAGGTCCGGGAGACGGAAACCACGGCGAGAGAGGCCTACCGGCCATGACGATGACCGACCCGATCGCAGACATGCTCACGCGTCTGCGCAACGCCAACACGGCGTATCACGACACGGTGACCATGCCCCACTCGAAGATCAAGGCGGGAATCGCCGAGATCCTCAAGCAGGAGGGCTACATCGCCGACTTCTCGGTGGCCGAAGCCGAGGTCGGCAAGGCGCTCACCCTGAACCTGAAGTTCGGCCCGAGCCGCGAGCGCTCGATCGCCGGCGTGCGACGGGTGTCCAAGCCCGGCCTGCGCGTCTACGCGAAGAGCACCTCGCTGCCCAGGGTCCTCGGCGGCCTCGGTGTGGCCATCATCTCGACGTCGTCGGGCCTGCTGACCGACCGTCAGGCGTCCAAGAAGGGCGTGGGTGGGGAAGTCCTCGCCTACGTCTGGTAGCGGGAGAGGAGAAACGACATGTCGCGCATCGGACGCATGCCCATCTCCGTCCCGTCGGGCGTCACCGTCGACATCGACGGCAGCCTGGTCACGGTCAAGGGGCCCAAGGGCACCCTCAGCCACCAGGTCGCCAGCCCGATCACGGTGGCCAAGGACGACGACGGCACCCTCATGGTCGCCCGGCCCAACGACGAGCGCGTCTCGCGCTCGCTCCACGGCCTGACCCGCACCCTCGTCAACAACATGGTCGTCGGGGTCACCGAGGGCTACAGCAAGGCGCTCGAGATCTCGGGTACCGGTTACCGCGTGGTCCTGAAGGGCTCCGACCTGGAGTTCGCGCTGGGCTACAGCCACCCCGTGTACATCGAGGCTCCCGAAGGCATCACCTTCGCGGTCGAGAGCCCCACCAAGTTCTCGGTCGCTGGTATCGACAAGCAGAAGGTCGGCGAGGTCGCCGCGAACCTGCGCAAGCTGCGCAAGCCCGACCCGTACAAGGGCAAGGGAGTGCGGTACGCCGGCGAGGTCATCCGCCGCAAGGCCGGAAAGGCGGGCAAGTAAGCCATGTCCATCGTCGCCAAGCTCGGTACGGGCACCAAGAAGTCGGTCGCGCGCAAGCGTCGCCACACCCGGGTCCGCAAGAAGGTCACCGGCACGTCTGTCCGCCCCCGTCTCGTCGTCTCCCGGTCTGCCCGGCACATGTTCGTGCAGGTCGTCGACGACACCGCGGGCACCACGATCGCCTCGGCGTCCACCATGGAGGCCGACCTGCGCTCGTTCGACGGTGACAAGAGCGCCAAGGCCAAGAAGGTCGGCGAGCTCGTCGCTTCGCGTGCCAAGTCCGCTGGTGTCGAGGCGGTCGTCTTCGACCGCGGCGGCAACAAGTACCACGGCCGCGTCGCGGCCCTCGCCGAAGGTGCCCGCGAGGGCGGCCTCGCGTTCTGACGCGAACGACGAATTCCAAGGAAGAGGTAGTCATGGGTGCAGCCCAGCGCCGCGGTGGCGGCGCCGGCGGCAACGATCGGGGTCGCGACCGTCGCGACGGCAGGGGCCCCGCGGCGGAGAAGTCCGCCTACGTCGAGCGCGTCGTCGCGATCAACCGCGTGGCCAAGGTCGTCAAGGGCGGCCGTCGGTTCAGCTTCACGGCCCTCGTGGTCGTCGGTGACGGCGACGGCACCGTCGGCGTCGGCTACGGCAAGGCCAAGGAGGTGCCCGCGGCGATCGCCAAGGGTGTCGAGGAGGCCAAGAAGAACTTCTTCAAGGTCCCGCGCATCCAGGGCACCATCCCCCACCCCATCACGGGTGAGGCTGCTGCCGGCGTCGTCATGCTCCGTCCGGCCGCGCCCGGTACCGGCGTCATCGCCGGTGGCCCGGTGCGCGCCGTCCTGGAGTGCGCCGGCATCCACGACGTGCTGTCCAAGTCGCTCGGCTCGGACAACGCCATCAACGTCGTCCACGCGACGGTCGCGGCCCTCAAGGGCCTCGAGCGTCCCGAGGAGGTCGCGGCCCGTCGTGGTCTCCCGCTCGAGGACGTCGCTCCGGCCGCGCTGCTGCGCGCCCGTGCGGCCGGGTTGGCGGGTGCGTGATGGCTCGCCTCAAGGTCACCCAGCTCAAGAGCGAGATCGGTGGCAAGCAGAACCAGCGCGACACCCTGCGCTCGCTGGGTCTCAAGCGCATCGGTGACGTCGTGGTGAAGGAGGACCGTCCCGAGATCCGCGGGATGGTCACCACGGTCATCCACCTCGTCAAGGTCGAGGAGGTCGACTGACATGACTCTCAAGGTCCATCACCTGCGCCCCGCTCCGGGCGCCAAGACCGCCAAGACCCGCGTCGGCCGCGGTGAGGCGAGCAAGGGCAAGACCGCCGGTCGCGGCACCAAGGGCACCAAGGCCCGTTACCAGGTGCCCGCGTCCTTCGAGGGTGGTCAGATGCCGCTGCACATGCGGCTGCCCAAGCTCAAGGGCTTCAAGAACAACAACAAGGTCGAGTTCCAGGTGGTCAACGTCGCGCAGCTCGCGGCGCTGTTCCCCCAGGGCGGCACCGTGGGTGTCGACGAGCTCGTGGCCGCCGGCGCGGTCCGCAAGAACCAGCCGGTCAAGGTCCTGGGCAACGGCGACATCGACGTCGCGGTGCAGGTGAGCGCGCACGCGTTCTCCGAGACCGCGAAGAGCAAGATCGCCGCAGCAGGCGGCTCGGCCACCGAGCTGTCCTGACGCAGGGTCTCCGTACGAAGGGCGTCCCACCTTGTGGGACGCCCTTCGTCGTACGGCTGTTAGGCTCGACCCCGTTCGCCCCGAGCCCGTCGGGCGGTCCGGAGGAACCTGCTCCGCGATCGGTGACGGACCCGTCCCAGAGCGAGGCGCCCTAGGCGCCCACCAGGAGGAATCGTGCTCTCCGCGTTCGCCTCGGCGTTCCGCACGCCGGACCTGCGCAAGAAGCTCTTGTTCACCCTGGCGATCATCGGCCTGTTCCGGCTCGGGTCGGTCGTGCCGACCCCCGGGGTCGACTACAAGGCGATCCAGACCTGCATCTCGCTGGTGCAGGACAACTCGATCTACGGGCTGATCAACCTCTTCAGCGGCGGTGCGCTGCTCCAGCTGTCGGTGTTCGCGCTGGGGATCATGCCGTACATCACGGCGAGCATCATCATCCAGCTGCTCACCGTCGTGATCCCGCGGCTGGAGAACCTGCGCCAGGAGGGACAGGCCGGCCAGGCCACCCTGACGCAGTACACGCGCTACCTCACCATCGGTCTCGCGATCCTGCAGTCGACCGGCATCATCGCGCTGGCGCGCAACCCAGGAGCGTTGTTCCAGGGCTGCAACCAGCCCCTGCTGCACAACACGTCCATCATGCTGATCCTCACGATGGTCGCCACCATGACCGCCGGCACCGGCGTGATCATGTGGCTCGGTGAGAACATCACCGACAAGGGCGTCGGCAACGGCATGTCGCTCCTGATCTTCACCTCGATCATCGCGACCTTCCCCGGCCAGCTCTGGCAGATCGCCACCATCAACGGGGCGCTCACCCTCGGCCTCACGCTGCTCGTCGGCTTCGCGATCATCGCGGGCGTGGTCTACGTCGAACAGGCCCAGCGGCGCATCCCCGTGCAGTACGCGAAGCGGATGGTCGGCCGCAAGATGTACGGCGGCACGTCCACCTACATCCCGCTCAAGGTGAACATGGCCGGCGTCATCCCGGTCATCTTCGCCTCGTCGCTGCTGTACGTGCCGACCCTCATCGTGCGCATCTCCGGCGCGAACGGCGCCGTCGCGCAGTGGATCTCGGCCAACCTCACCAAGGGCGACGAGCCGGTCTACATGATCGTCTATGCGCTGCTCATCATCTTCTTCACCTACTTCTACGTCGCGATCACGTTCAACCCGACCGAGGTCGCCGACAACATGAAGCAGTACGGCGGGTTCGTGCCCGGTATCCGCGCGGGCAAGCCCACGGCCGAGTATCTCGACTACGTCCTCACGAGGATCACGTTGCCGGGGTCGATCTACCTCGCGATCATCGCGATCATCCCGTTCATCGCGTTCGCCATGCTCGGGGTCAGCAATCGCTTCATCTTCGGTGGGACGTCGCTGCTGATCATGGTCGGCGTCGGTCTCGACACGGTGAAGCAGATCGAGTCCCAGCTGCAGCAGCGCAACTACGAAGGATTCCTCCGCTGATGCGTATCGTCCTCATGGGCCCGCCCGGGGCCGGCAAGGGGACCCAGGCCCTCCTGGTGTCCGAGCACCTCGGCATCCCGCACATCTCGACCGGCGACATCTTCCGTGCCAACGTCAAGGGCGGCACCCCGCTGGGCCAAGAGGCGCAGAAGTACATGGACGCGGGCGAGTACGTCCCTGACTCGGTCACCAACGCCATGGTGCGCGACCGCCTCGACCAGCCCGACACCGCGCCCGGGTTCCTCCTCGACGGCTACCCGCGCACGGTGTCCCAGGTCGACGACCTGGCCGCGATGCTCGCCGAGCACCACGTCGGCCTCGACCACGTCATCGAGCTCACCGTCGACCTCGAGGAGGTCGTCGACCGGCTCGTGAGGCGCGCCGGGGCCGGCGGCCGCAGCGACGACAGCGAAGAGGTCATCCGGCACCGCCAGGAGCTCTTCGCGCAGGAGACCCGGCCGCTCACCGCCGTGTACGAGGCCCAGGGCCTGCTGACCCGCGTCGACGGCATGGGCAGCGTCGACGAGGTCTCCGCACGCATCTTCGCCGCCCTCGGTCTCTGACCGCCGGGCTGCCCATGTTCCGCCGCAAGGACCGCGTCGAGATCAAGTCGCCGCACCAGATCGCGCTCATGCGCGCGGCGGGCCTCGTGGTCGCGCACACCCTCGTGGCCCTCGAGGCCGCGGTCGCGCCGGGCATCACCACGCGCGAGCTCGACGCCATCGCGGAGGAGTCCATCCGCACCCGCGGCGCCGTGCCCTCCTTCCTGGGCTACCACGGCTACCCGGCGTCGATCTGCACGTCGGTCAACGACGAGGTCGTGCACGGCATCCCGGGCGACCGCGTGCTCGCCGTCGGCGACCAGGTGTCGATCGACTGCGGGGCGATCCTGTCCGGCTGGCACGGCGACGCCGCGATCACGGTCGCGGTCGGCGAGGTCGACCCGGCCGACGCCGAGCTCTCGCGCGTCGCCGAGGAGGCACTGTGGGCCGGGCTCGCGGCGACGCAGGTGGGCGGCCGGCTCGGCGACATCGGGCGGGCCGTGGAGGAGTCGGTGCGCCGCGCCCCGGGCGGGTCGGCGTACGGGATCGTCGAGGAGTACGTCGGCCACGGCATCGGCACCTCGATGCACATGGATCCCAACGTGCCCAACTACGTGGTGCCCGGCCGCACGATGCCGCTCACGGCGGGCATGGCGCTGGCGATCGAGCCGATGGTGTGCGCGGGGGAGCGCCACGTCGAGACCCTCGAGGACGACTGGACCGTGGTGACCGTCGACGGCCGCCGCGCCTGCCACTGGGAGCACACCGTGGCGCTCACCGACGAGGGCCCCTGGGTGCTCACGGCGCTCGACGGAGGAGCGGCGCGCCTGGCCGCACTCGGCGTCGCCAGTCCCGCGGCAGCACGCGACTGAACGACCGGTTACCGGGCGTCGATGTCCGCTGACCGTGCGACGTGGGCCGGGCCCGGACCATGATCACCCGATTAACGCCCGCGACCCGTTCTGGCGTAGACTCGCTCCTCGGCTCATGGAGCCGTGCCCTGGCGCGCCTGCACCCGGACCTCGCGGTCCGGTCAGGGGCCGGGCGCGGGCCGGTGAACCGACATTACCCAGCCGAGACGGACGAAGTGCGAGGACATGCCCAAGAAGGACGGTGCCATCGAGCTCGAAGGCACGATCACCGAGTCTCTCCCGAACGCCATGTTCCGGGTCGAGCTCGACAACGGGCACAAGGTGCTTGCGCACATCAGCGGGAAGATGCGGATGCACTACATCCGGATCCTGCCCGATGACCGGGTCGTCGTGGAGCTCTCGCCCTACGACCTGACCCGTGGCCGGATCGTCTACCGCTACAAGTGACCGTCGCGCCGAGCCGATCCACCGCCCGGTACCGACCACCGATGTCCACCATCTAGACGCACGGGCGCGCATGCCCAGGCACGAGCACCCGTGGAGAGAACGATGAAGGTCAATCCCAGCGTCAAGAAGATCTGCGACAAGTGCAAGGTGATCCGCCGCCACGGCCGGGTCATGGTCATCTGCGAGAACCCGCGCCACAAGCAGCGCCAGGGCTGAGCACGGCTCCCTGCTCGCGCTCGACCACAACGGACACCAACGAACACTGTCGACCCGTCGCCGGCACAGAGCCGGATGACGACCAGAAGCGGTACCCGACCCCCGCGCAGCATCACGTGCCGCGCGCGGGACGCCACCCCCGGCCCGGAGGCCGGGGACCCACCCGGGCGGGTGGGACCGGTGCCGTTCCCAAGACCTCCGGACGAACTGGAAGAGAGATCGCCCGATGGCACGTCGCGTCGGCGTCGACCTCCCCCGCGAGAAGCGGCTCGAGGTTGCGCTCACGTACATCTACGGCATCGGCAAGAC
>Ga0302323_100004365_pt1 | contig 11510 bp, 11 predicted proteins | sample Fen_T0_3_FD_201950 | JGI IMG/M metagenome (GOLD analysis project Ga0302323, IMG submission 201950) | Peat permafrost microbial communities from Stordalen Mire near Abisko, Sweden - Fen_T0_3 | ecosystem: Environmental > Terrestrial > Soil > Wetlands > Permafrost | place: Sweden: Abisko... | reverse complement strand
TGGGCGCCGAGGGCTTTGCGCGCATCGACTTCCTGCTCGGCGGCGAGACGCTCGTCGTGTCCGAGATCAACACGATCCCGGGCTTCACGCCGATCAGCCTGTTCCCGGCGCTGTGCGCGGCCGGCGGCTACGACTTCGCGGCGGTCTGCCGGCGGGTCGTGGACCTCGCCCTCGCGCGCGACCGGGCGCGCGTGCGCCACCGCCTCACCGTCGCCGACCTGCCGAGGTGAGCCGCCCGTGATCCGCCGCTCCGGGGGCCGAGGTGCCCCCGCCGCCCGCCCCGCCAGGCCGGCAGCGCTGCGACCCGGCACGCGACCGGGCGGCGGCATGCGCCGGACACGGTCGATCCGCCGCGCCTCGGCCGGCCTGACGCCGGTCCGCGCCGGCGCGCTGCTGGCCATGCTCGCCGCGGCCGCGGTCATCTACGGCCTCGCCTCGTCGGACGCGTTCGCGGCCCGGCAGACGACGATCACAGGCACCACCTGGACCAGCGAGGAGCAGATCCTCGAGGCTCTCGCGATCCCCGAGGGCACCAACCTGTTCACCATCCGCACCGCCGACCTCGAGCGGAGCGTGGCCGCGATCCCCGCCATCGCGGCCGTCACGGTCGGGATCGCGCTGCCCGACGAGGTCCGGGTCGGCGTCACGGAGCGCGAGGCGCTCATGGTCTGGAAGGTGGGGGCGCGCCGGTTCCTCGCGGACGGCGACGGCAGGCTCTTCGCCGAGCTCGGCGCGGACGCGCCCGAGGCAGCCAACGCGCTGCCGACGGTGGACGACGCACGGCTGGCGTCGATGACGTTCGAGGTGGGGTCCGTGCTGGACCCCGTAACCCTCGACGCGGCCCTGCGCCTCGGCTCGCTGACGACCGCCGACGTGGGCTCCGCGGCCCGGTCGCTGGTCCTGCGGGTCGACGACGACAACGGCTTCACGATGCGCACCCGGCCGGCCTCATGGACGGCGGTCTTCGGCTTCTACACACCCACCCTGCGGACGACCGACCTGATCCCGGGCCAGGTGCGTCTCATGCGCAGCTTGCTCGCCGGCCAGGAGGACCGCGTCAAGCGGATGGTCCTCGCCGACGGCAAGAGCGGGATCTTCGAACCCAGGAGCAGCCCGCCGCCCAGCGCATCGCCCACGCCCGGCAAGACGCCCAGGCCGGCGAAGACGCCCAAGCCCGGCAAGACCCCCAGGCCCGCGGCCTCGCCGGGGCCGGGCCCCACCCCGACCCCGTGACGGCCGCCCCCGCCGTGCGCCCGGCAGGCCCCGGCACGCGATCGTCTGGTAGCGTAGGAGGGACGTTCAACCGACGGAGGACCGCCCGCCTGTGCTCCTGCCCCTCGTGGGTCTCATCCTCGGCGTCTTCGCGGGGCTCGTCCTCAACGTCAACGTCAGCTTCGAGTTCTCGCGGTACTCGGCGGTTGCGATCCTCGCGGCCCTCGACTCCGTCCTGGGAGCCGTGCGGGCCGAGCTCGACGGCGTCTACGACAATCGGATCTTCATCAGCGGCTTCCTCACGAACGCGATCGTGGCGGTGCTGCTGACCTGGATCGGCGACCGGTTGAGCCTCGACCTCTACCTCGTCGCCCTCATCAACTTCGGGTTCCGGATCTTCAACAACGTGGCCCTGATCCGGCGGCACTTCATCTAGGCACACCGACAGCGAGGGACGAACGGCAGGTGGAACGGGAAGCGGTCCTCGTCGGCATCGACGTCGGCACGTCCAAGGTCTGCGCGCTCATCGGCGAGGTGAGCCGCGACGGCCGCCTCACGATCATGGGCCACGGGACCGTGCCGAGCACGGGCCTGCGCAAGGCCGTCGTCGTCAACATCGACCAGTCCGTCCGGTCCATCGCCGACGCGGTCGAGCGCGCCGAGCGGTTGTCCGGCTGGAAGATCGACCGCGCCTTCGTGGGCGTCGGCGGCCAGCACGTCGAGAGCCTGAACTCCACGGGCCAGGTCGCCGTCACCGCGCACCACCGCGAAGTCACCCGGGAGGACATCAGCCGCGCGATCGAGGTCGCTCGCGCCGTCTCCATCCCGTCCAACCGCGACGTGCTCCACGTCGAGCGCCGGGGGTTCACCGTGGACGGCCAGGAGGGCGTCAAGGACCCGCTTGGCATGAGCGCGCTGCGCCTCGAGGTGGAGGCGCACATCGTCTCGGCGTCGGCGACCGCGGTCCAGAACCTCACCAAGTGCGTCCAGCTCGCGGGCGTCAAGATCGACGAGCTCGTGGTCAACGGCCTCGCGTCCGCCGAGGCGGTCGTGTCCGAGACCGAGAAGGAGCTGGGCGTCGCGGTGGCCGACATCGGCGCCGGGACGATCGACCTCACGCTGTTCGCGGACGGTTCGCCATTCCACACGGCCGTCCTGCCGGTGGGCGGCAACAACGTGACCAACGACGTGGCCATCGGCGTGAAGACGACGCTCCAGGTGGCCGAGGAGCTCAAGATCCGGCACGGGACGTGCGACCTGCGCAACGTCTCGGACGAGGAGATCGGCGTCTCGGTCCTGGGCGAGGAGGCCGGCCGCACGGTCAGCCGGGTGGAGCTGTGCCAGATCATCGAGAGCCGGATGCGGGAGACCTTCGAGCTGCTCAAGGCCGAGATGGCCCGCAGCGGCCACGGGATGCTCCCGGCCGGGATCATCCTCACGGGTGGCGCGTCGCAGCTCACCGGCACGGCCGAGCTGGGGCGCGAGGTGCTCCAGATGCCGGTCCGCGTCTCCGGTCCGACCGGGATCAGCGGGCTCATCGACACGATCGGGGACCCGTCCTACTCGACGGCCGTCGGCCTGCTCCGCTGGGGCGCCACGCAGATCGCGCTGGGCGACCCGGTGGGCTACGAGTCCGCGCCCGGTGGCGGTGGCCTCGGCCGGCTGCGGAGCGCGTTCCGGTCGATCTTCCCGTAGCGCGGTGCGCTCGCTCGAGCTCGAGGTACGCACCGGGAGCGCGCGGGGCTTCACCGACCTGACGCCCGCCTGTGCCCGGTTCGCCGCTGACGCGTCCGAGGGCGGTGACGGGCTGCTCCACATCTTCGTCCCGCACGCGACCGCGGGCGTCGTGGTCCTGGAGCTGGGCGCGGGCTCGGACGACGACGCGATCCTCGCGCTGGACCGGCTGCTGCCCCGCGACGACCGCTGGCGCCACCGCCACGGCTCGCCGGGCCACGGGGCAGATCACGTGCTCCCGTTGCTCGTCCCGCCCTCGCTGAGCGTGCCCGTGATCGGCGGACGGCTCACCCTGGGGACGTGGCAGTCGATCACCCTGCTCGACCCCAACGCCGACAACGCCACCCGCAGGGTCCGGCTGAGCTTCCTCGCGGGCTGAGGACCGCCGTCCGGGGACGCGCGGGAAACTCGGGCAGACCGATCCGCGATCGCGCGGGTATACTCCACACTCCCCGCGGGAGCCAGAGGGCCGCCCGTCGTACCGGCTCGCGGCCGCGCCCCGCCACCGCAAGACGCAACTACCAGCGCCAACGCCAACTTCCGGGAGAGCGCCGATGCCGCTGCGATCCGACTCCGAGAACTTCGCCCTGATCCGCGTCATCGGCGTGGGCGGGGGTGGCAGCAATGCCGTCAACCGCATGATCCGCGCCGAGATGATGGGCGTGGAGTTCATCGCCTGCAACACGGACGCCCAGGCGCTCCTGCAGTCGGACGCCCCTCACAAGATCCGCATCGGCGACAAGATCACCCGCGGCCTCGGCGCCGGCGGCGACGCCACGATCGGCGCCCGCGCCGCCGAGGAGGACCGCGACAAGATCGCCGAAGCGCTGACGGACTCGGACATGGTGTTCATCACCGCGGGTCTCGGCGGCGGCACCGGCTCCGGCGCGGCCCCCGTGGTCGCGGAGATCGCCAAGGAGCTGGGCGCGCTCACGATCGGCGTCGTCACCAAGCCGTTCAGCTTCGAGGGCGCCCGCCGCAAGCTCGTGGCGGAGAAGGCGGCCGAGGAGCTCAAGGCCAAGGTCGACACCCTGATCACCATCCCCAACGACCGGCTGCGCGACGTCGTGCAGAAGAACACGTCCATCGTGGACGCGTTCCGCGTCGTGGACGACGTCCTGCGCCAGGGCGTCGCGGGCATCAGCGACATCATCACGGTGCCGGGCCTCATCAACCTGGACTTCGCGGACGTCCGCACGATCATGAAGGACGCCGGGTCGGCCCTCATGGGCATCGGCCGGGCGCAGGGCGAGAACCGGGCCCTCGAGGCCGCCCGGCAGGCCGTGGCGAGCCCGCTGCTCGAGGTCAACATCTCGGGCGCCCAGGGCATCCTGTTCAACATCTGCGGATCCGCGAACCTGACCCTCTGGGAGGTCACGGAGGCCGCGGAGGAGATCCGCGGCGCCGCCGACCCCGAGGCGAACATCATCTTCGGCACCAGCTTCAACGAGCGCCTGGGCGAGGAGGTGATGATCACCGTCATCGCCACCGGCTTCGACGCCCGCCGCCGCCAGGAAACGGGCCGCACGGCGCAGGCCGAGCGCCCGAGCAACGCCTACGGCACGCGCGGGACCCCGGCGCAGCAGCAGGCCCCGATCCCGGTGCCCGCCCGGGACTTCCTCGAGGAGCTCGAGCGCCAGCGCACCGAGGTGGATCCCGACGTGCCGCGTGTCCGCGACGCGCAGGCCGCCGTGCCGGTCCGCCCCGAGCGATCGGTCGGCGAGCCGGCGGCCCGCAAGCCCGCCTCGTACGACGCGGACGACCTCGAGATCCCGAGCTTCCTCCGCCGCCGGTGAGCAGCGGCCCGCGCGCGGGCCACACGGGCGAACCATGACCGCCGAGCGCCTCGATCCGGCGTGGGTCGAGGCGTTCCGCCATGCTCGCGCGGACGTGCTCGACCGGATCGCCGACGCCGCGGCACGCTCCGGGCGGACGCCCTCGTCGGTGACGCTCGTCGCCGTGACCAAGACCGTGCCGGTGGACCGGGTCCGGGCCGCGGTCGCCGCAGGGATGACGGTTCTCGGCGAGAACCGGGTCCAGGAGGGCGCCGCCAAGATCCCGGAGGTCGCGGGCGCCGCGTGGCACCTCATCGGGCCGCTGCAGTCCAACAAGGCGCGCCGCGCGATCGAGCTGTTCGACGTGATCGAGTCGGTCCACACGGCCGGCCTCGCCTCGCGGCTCGACGGGATCGTGGCGTCGATGCGGGGCCGCGCACCGCTCCCGGTCCTGCTCCAGGTGAACGTGGACGGTGACCCGGCGAAGGCGGGGTTCCTGCCCGCGGACCTCGAGGCGGCGATCGATGGGCTCGACGCGCTCGCCTCGCTCGACTACCGAGGCCTGATGACGATCGGGCGCGTGACCGACGACCCCGAGGAGGCGCGCCCGACGTTCGTGGCGCTGCGGGCCCTCGGGGAGCGGCTTCGGGCTCGCTGGCCGCGTCTCGGGCCGGAGCTGTCGATGGGCATGTCCGACGACTACGCGACGGCCGTGGAGGAAGGCGCCACGATCGTCCGCGTTGGCCGCGCGATCTTCGGCGAGCGGACCGTGCCGGCGGGCGGATGACCCGTCGCCGGACCGCCCCGGGGACCCCTGCCAGGGTCGGGGTCGTGGGCCTCCTCTCCGTCTGCGCGGGCATCCCGCACGTCCTCGTCGCGCCGGGCGCCGCCCAGCGTCGGCTGCCCTGAGCGCCATGGGGACCCGCTTCTCGGTCCGCCTCACGCCCCGCGGCGGCGCGGACCACGTGGACGGCGTCCAGGACGGGGTGCTGCGGGTGCGGGTCGCGGCGCCGCCCGTCGACAACGCCGCCAACCAGGCCCTGGTCCGGCTCCTCGCCGACGAGCTGGGGGTCGCGCGACGGGACGTCCGGCTGGTCGCCGGCGCCGCGGGCCGCATCAAGGTCATCGCGGTGGACGGGATCCGGCCGGACCGCGTCCTGGAGCGCTGGCCGGAGCTGCGGATCTCAGGCTAGAATGCGAGTCCCTTCGGGGAATCCGGGCGATTAGCTCAGTTGGTTAGAGCGCACGGTTCACATCCGTGAGGTCACTGGTTCGAGTCCAGTATCGCCCACCATCGCGCACCTGGAAGGCGGAGCCGCGGGCTCCGCCTTTTCCATGACGGAGCCGCGTGACCCAGCCGCCCGATGCCACGTCCGTCGCCCCGCCGCTCGCCATCCCGGCGGCGCGCGGTGTCGTGGTCGCCGGCTTCGCAGCGTTCCTCCTGCTCGGCTGGGCGACGCTCCTCGTCCCCTCCTTGATCCGTGACGTGCAGGCGACCTTCGGCCAGTCCGACGCGGGGATGGGGCTCGCCTACCTGCTCGGCAGCCTGCTGTACGTGACCGGCACCGTGTCGGTGGGCGTGCTCGCCGGACGGCTGCCGCGACGCGCGCTGCTCGGGGCCGGGCCGACCCTCGTCGCCGCGGGGCTGGTGGCCCTGGCGATGGCGCCCGCGTGGCCCGTGTTCCTCGCGGGCTTCCTCGTGATGGGCCTGGGCAACGGGATCATCGACGCCGGGGCCAACGCCCTGTTCATCGACCTGTTCGCGGGGCGGGCGGCGATGCTCAACCGGCTCCACATGTTCTTCGCGCTCGGGGCGCTCGCCGCGCCGCTGGCGGTCGGCCTGGCGGTGTCCGCCGGGGTGCCGTGGCAGGCGGTCGCGGTCGCGACCGCCGTGGCCGCGGCGCCCCTCGGCCTCGTGTTTGCGACCCGGCGCCTGCCGCCCACGCATCCCCATGCATCCGCGCCCGAACGCGCGGCCCCGCCCGCCGGCGGGGTGTCCGATCCCGCGTCCACCCGGTCGGTGGGGCGCGGCATCCCGCTCCCGCTCCTGGTGCTCTGCATCGCGATCGGCTGCTACGTGGCCGCGGAGCTGGGCGTCTCGAGCTGGATGGTCCGCTACCTGGAGGGCGCGCCGATCGTGGTCGCGACGCTCGCCCTCTCGCTTTTCTGGGCCGCGCTCGGGCTCGGACGGCTCGTCTCGTCGCTGATCGCCGACCGGATGAGCACCGTCGTCTTCGCCACGACCTGGTCGATCGTCTGCGGGGCGGCAATCCTCGCGGCGCTGGCGGCCCCGGTCCTGCCGCTCGCGGTCGTCTGCTTCGCCGTCGCCGGGTTCGCGGCGGGGCCCGTATACCCGTCGATCATGGCGATCGGCGGGGCGCTCCACCCCGGCCGGGCGAGCATGGTCAGCAGCGTGCTGACGTCCGCGGGGATCGTCGGGTCGCTCGTCTACCCGCCGCTGATGGGCGTGGTGTCCGAGGCGGCGGGGATGTGGGTCGGGATGGCGGGGGCCGGCCTGTTCGCGTTCGCGGCCGGTGCGGCGATCTACACCGCGTCGCGCATCGGCAGGGGACGGGAGGCCGTTCCCGCGTAGCCGTTGTGCTCGGCGAGGAGCGCCACGAGCTCCCGTTCGAACGCCGGGATGTCCTCCACGACGCGGCCCCAGACCTGGTTGCCGTCACGGATCGCCGCCGCGTCCACCCATCGGCCGCCCGCGTTCTCGAGGTCGTCCCGGATCCCGAGCGAGCCGGTCACCGGATGGTCCTGGCCCACGATCCCCGCCGAGATGGCAATGAGGCCGCCGTGACAGATGATCCCCACCGGCTTGCGCGCGTCGTTCACCGCCCGGACCAGGGCCGTCACCTCGGGGTAGCGGCGCAGCTTGTCGGGCAGCCAGCCGCCGGGGATCACCAGCGCGTCGACCTCGCCCGCGTCCACGTCCTTCACCAGGACCTCGGCCCGCACGGCGAGGCCGTTCTTGCCGCGAGCGCCGTCGAGCGAGGTGCCGGCGGAGATCACCGCGGCGCCGCCCTCGCGGAGGCGCATCACGGTCACCCAGTACTCGAGGTCCTCGACGCCCTCGGCGGCGAACACCACCACCCGCATGCCGTGGAGGGGGAGGGCCGCGTCGCCCGTCGCCTGATCGCTCATCGGTCGCCTCGCGTGTGTCCGGGCCGGTCCGGCACGGTCCGTGCCGTCACGCCCGGCGCCTCCAGGCAAGTGTGCCCCCGATCGTTTGAATCGCGCGTCACACGATCCGCATGCTGCCCGTCGGACCGCTGCGAGCCCCCTCGTGGACGCGGCTTCTCCTCCCCGCGACGCGAGGTAACCGTACAGCGAGGCCCCCCGGATCCACGGGGGGCCTCGTGACGTTGCTGGGCCTCGCGACGTTCCTGGACCCGGGCGAGGAGCCCCCGGCTACTCCGCCGCGAGCCGCCGCAGCACCGCGGGCAGGATGCCGCCCTGCCGCAGGTACTCCACCTCGATCGGGCCGTCCAGCCGGGCGACCGCCCTGAAGCTCCGCTCGGAGCCGTCCTCGTCCGAGCGCGCGACGACCGTGACGCTCTGGCGCGGCGCGAGGTCGGCCATGCCCTCGATCGTGAACGACTCGCGGCCGGTGAGCCCGAGGCTCGCCGCGCTCTCGCCGGGGAGGAACTGCAGCGGCAGCACACCCATGCCCACGAGGTTGGAGCGATGGATCCGCTCGTAGCTCTCGGCGATGACGGCGCGGATCCCCAGGAGCGTCGTGCCCTTGGCGGCCCAGTCACGCGACGACCCGGAGCCGTACTCCTTGCCGGCGATCAGCACGAGCGGGATGCCCTCGTCGCGGTAGCGCATCGCGGCGTCGTAGATGAACGTTGCCTCGCCGTCCGGCAGGTGGAGCGTGTACGGCCCCTCCCTGCCCTCGACGAGCCGGTTCCGCAGCCGGATGTTGCCGAACGTCCCGCGCATCATCACCTCGTGATGGCCGCGGCGTGACCCGTAGGAGTTGAAGTCGACGGGCGCGACGCCGTGCTCCTGGAGCCACCCGCCGGCGGGGGACCAGGCGGCGATGGAGCCCGCAGGGCTGATGTGGTCCGTCGTGACCGAGTCGCCCAGGAGCGCGAGCGCGCGGGCGCCCACGATGTCGGTCAGCGGCGCCGGCTCGGCGGTCAGGCTCCCGAAGAACGGCGGGTTGGCGATGTACGTGGACGCCGCATCCCACGCGTACCGGTCGCCCGAGGGGATGTCGATCGAGCGCCACTGCTCGTCGCCCTCGAAGACCGAGCCGTACGTCTCGCGGAACAGCTCCGGGTCGACGGAGGCCGCGATCACGGCCTTGACCTCGTCGGGCGTCGGCCAGATGTCGCCGAGCATGACGGGCTGCCCGTCGGAGCCCGTGCCCAGCGGCTCGGTCGTGAGGTCGATGTCCACGCGGCCCGCGAGCGCGTACGCGACCACGAGCGGCGGCGAGGCGAGGTACGCGGCCCGGACGAGCGGGTGGACGCGGCCCTCGAAGTTGCGGTTGCCCGATAGGACGGCCGCCACGACCAGCTCGTCGGCCTCGATCGCCCTCGCGACCGGCTCGTCGAGCGGTCCGGAGTTGCCGATGCACGTCGTGCAGCCGTAGCCCGCGAGCGCGAACCCGAGGTCCGCGAGCGGCGCCATGAGGCCGGCCCGCTCGAGGTACCCGGTGACGGCGCGCGACCCGGGCGCCAGCGACGTCTTCGCGATCGGCGAGCTGTGGAGGCCCCTCGCGACGGCGTTCCGGGCCAGGAGCCCGGCGCCCACCATGACCGCGGGGTTGGAGGTGTTGGTGCATGACGTGATGGCGGCGATCGTCACGGAGCCGTGCCTGATCTCGGCGCTCCCCCCGCCGGCCTCGATGGCCCTCCCGGGGACGCCGACGGTGTGCGGGTAGGCGGTCCGGAAGTTGTCCGGCATGTCGGGCAGGGTCACGCGGTCCTGCGGCCGCCGCGGTCCGGCCAGGCTCGGCTCCACCGTCCCGAGGTCGAGCTCCAGGTGTGCGTCGAACTCGGGGCCGGCGCCGGGCTCGCGCCAGAGTCCCTGCTCCTTCGCGTAGCGCTCGACGAGGTCGACGCGCTCGGCCGGGCGACCCGTCAGGCGCAGGTACGCGAGGGTCTCGGCATCGATGGGGAAGAGCGTCGTGGTGGCGCCGAACTCCGGGCTCATGTTGGAGATCGTGGCCCTGTCGGCGAGCGTCAGGCCCGCGAGGCCGTCGCCGGCGAACTCCACGAACGCGCCCACGACGCCGAACTTGCGCAGCATCTCGGTGATCACGAGAACGAGGTCGGTCGCGGTGGCGGCCTTCGGCAGCTCACCGTGGAGCCGCACGCCCACGATCCGCGGCATCGGCTGGTAGAGCGGCTGGCCCAGGAGGACGGCCTCGGCCTCGATCCCGCCGACGCCGTAGCCGAGGACGCCCAGGCCGCTGATCATCGTGGTGTGCGAGTCCGTCCCGACGAGCGTGTCCGGGAACGCGACCCGGCCGCCGTCGTCCGCGCGGTCAGCCACGACCGTCGCGAGGAACTCGAGGTTGACCTGGTGGATGATGCCGGTGCCCGGCGGGACGACCCGCAGGTCGCGGAAGGCGGTCTGCGCCCAGCGCAGCAGCTGGTAGCGCTCGCCGTTGCGCTCGTACTCGCGGCCCACGTTGAACGCGAACGCGCCCTGGCCACCCCAGGCGTCGATCTGGACCGAGTGGTCGATGACGAGGTCCGCCGGCACCAGCGGGTTCACCTTGGCCGGGTCGCCGCCGAGGGCCGCCATCGCGTCGCGCATCGCGGCGAGGTCCACGACCGCCGGGACGCCGGTGAAATCCTGGAGGACGACACGGCTGGGCATGAACGGGACCTCTGCCTCGCCCGCGCCGCCCGGGCGCCAGGCCGCGAGGGCCGCGACGTCCTCCTCGCGCACGATGCCGCCGCCGGCGTGGCGCAGCGCGTTCTCGAGCAGGATCTTGAGGGTCACGGGGGCCCGCCCCGGGTCGACGCCAAGGGCGAGGCCCGAGCCCGCAAGGGTCGACAGGCGGTAGAGGTCGGGGAGGCCGGGCCCGAGGGAGGCGCGGGCGCCGAAGGCGTTGGGGACAGGCACGCGTCGGGTTCCTCCGGTGGTCGTCTCGGACCGGCCCGGCTACGCGCGCGGGCCCGCTCGCTACACTCGTTGCGTGGAAGCGTACCGCGCGTGCCGCACCACCGGAGGGAGCCGAAGCCGATGAGGGCCTGGGACGAGGCTGACGACATCCTGCGCGCCCGTGCCGAGCGGCGCGCCGAGGAGGACGCCGAGCGGCTGCGCGCCCTCGAGGAGCAGGGCATCGACCTCGACCCCGGGGCGCCCGGCCGCCACCTCCACGAGGACCTCGAGGTCGCGCCCCACGGCGCACCCGCGAGCGACCACGCGCACGCGCACCCGCACGCGCACTCGGCGCCCGGCGAGCGGCCCGTCACCGGGATCGTGGGGGCCGGCGCCGTGGGCCTGGCACTGGGCGTCGCGCTCGACCGCGCCGGCTGGCCGGTCGGCGCCGTCGCCTCCCGGGACCCGGATCGCCGTGAGCGGTTCCGCGCCCGGGTCGGCTCCGCCCGGGGCTTCGCCGCGGCCGAGGCGCTCGTGGACGAGGTCGAGCTGGTCATCCTCGCGGTCCCGGACGACGTCGTCGCGCCGCTGGCGGCGCGCCTCCGCCTGTACGCGGGCCAGGCCATCGTCCATACCAGCGGGTTGCTGGGCGCCGACGTGCTGATGCCCGCCCTCGCCGCGGGCTCGCAGGCCGGGGCGTTCCACCCGCTCGTGGCG
>Ga0302323_100004363_pt1 | contig 11511 bp, 9 predicted proteins | sample Fen_T0_3_FD_201950 | JGI IMG/M metagenome (GOLD analysis project Ga0302323, IMG submission 201950) | Peat permafrost microbial communities from Stordalen Mire near Abisko, Sweden - Fen_T0_3 | ecosystem: Environmental > Terrestrial > Soil > Wetlands > Permafrost | place: Sweden: Abisko... | reverse complement strand
ATCTGCGCTTGTTTTGGATTCGTTGCCCTGCTCGAAGGCGCGACTGCCTCATGGTTCCGCACCGTAGTCGGAAGCCTGGTGGTGATCGCCGCGTACGGAACGACCCTGCGAATGGGCTACGTCGCCAAAGACCAAATGGAGTCGCTCGTGTACAGCTGGGTGCTGCCACAGGAAGAGCTGAACGACACGCGCATCGGCATGAGATTCCGTTTGCCGGCCGGCTGGCGTTTCATCAAGGCCGGCGCGCCGTTTCTGGCTGCGCCTGCCGACGCCTTGGGACGCCTCGCGCGCCAGGATGCCAGCGCCTACGCCTATCTGACTGCCGAGAGGGTGCCGGCGGGTGTGGTCCAGCTGGACGCACTGGGCGAGCGCGCCGTGGCCGCGCGCCGGCTGGTCGTTCCTTCGCTGCGCGCCATCGAGCGCGCGACAGTGCAGATCAGCGGCCGACCAACGGTTCGCGCGGCAGGGGAGTCGGGCACTTTCTCGGCGCCGGTCAACGAGGCGGTGCTGGTCTGGCGCGACGGCTTCACGCTCTACACGCTGGTGGGCTGGGGCGAAGGCGGGAATCGCGCAGAGGCGGCCCGGCGCTTCGACGAGCTGGCAACGGGTTTCGAGAGCCTGGCAGGATCAGGCTCGCGCTTGGCCGACGCGCTGGGCAAGGCCGTGGCCGAGGTCACGTTCATCTCGCCAGCCACAGCCGAGCGGCTCATGAGCGCGAGCGATGCCGAGATCCTCGAACCTGCGCAGCTCTTTAAGCGCGCGCTGGTGCTCGGCGGCAAAGGAATTCCGCGCCTAGCGCCCGCAGACGTGCGCGAGCTTCAGAACATCCTCGACGTCGCGTATCGCGGCATGGACCGCCGCGACCGCAAGCGCCTGGCAGACTATCTCGCGCAGATCCGCGGCACAGGCGGGAGCGACCTGGCCGAGGATCGCGAGATGTGCGGCGTCATGGGACGCGCTGTCGCACAGCTCTCAGCAGTGTCGCGCCAGCGCTTGCAGGCCCTCTACGATCAGACGATCCAGGCCGCCCTGGCAGAGCCTGGGCCGGCCGCTGCGCCCTGAGCTCTCACGCGAATCCGAGCGTGCCCGTCAGGAGGTCTTGGCCTTGAGCTCCAACTCGAGGTGCACGTTGAGCCGTTCGAGTTTGCGATTGCTGGTGAGCCGTAAGGTCACAGCGTCCTGAGCCCACTGCTCGTCGCCGTCAAAGGCGATGCGGATCTTCATCAGCGACGAGTTGCGCAGGAGATCGCCTGGTACGATCACGCTCGCCTTGCGCTTGACTTCGAGCTTGGTGGGGTGCTCGACCGTACCGATCACGTCCTGCAGGCGCCTGTCGACGTCGCGTTCGGCGCCTGACTCGATCTTGAGAGGCGCGACGGATAGGCCGGTGGCGAGGGCGCGCAACTTGGCCAGCTCGTCGTGAATGTCGAGGTTCTCCTTCGTGCGCACAGGCCGCACGGCGTGCTTGTCCGTGTCTTCCTCGGCGAACTCGACTGGCACGTCCTCGGCGGGAGGTATGGTGGTGATCAGATCCGCCAGAGGATTCGCGCTGCCGGCGATCGGGGGCTGCGCCGCGCTCCCGGCTGCAGGGACGACGGGCGGCGGGACCGGCGATGGGGGAGCGACCGGCAGCTGCGGCACGGCGGCCGCGACAGGGGTGGCCGGAACAACGGCCGCAAGGCTTGCCACAGCGAGCGCTGGCTCTGGGCGCCGGGCATCTTCGAGCAGCTTGCGACGAATGGATGAGAGCGCCTGGCGTGAGATGGCCTTGAGCGTCTCGAAGACGCCGATGCCATGCAGGGCCGCAGCCTCAAAGGCCGGCCGGCCGTCGGGGTTCAGCGCCTTGCCGAGCTGCTCGATGGTCTGTATGTTGCGGAGGTCCCGCTTGTTGAACTGAAAGACGATCGGAACCTGTTCAGCGGGGGCGTTCAGCTCGGCTAAATTGACCCTGAGGTTGGCCAGCGACTCGATGTTCGCCTCCATGGCAGCTGTCTGGCTGTCTGCCACGAAGACAACCCCGTCCACGCCCTTCAGCACGAGCTTGCGGGTGGCGTTGTAGAAGACCTGGCCAGGCACTGTGTAGAGCTGCAGCCTGACTTTCATGCCCCCGATCACGCCGACGTCGAGGGGCAAGAGATCGAAGAAGAGCGTCCGGTCCGTCTCGGTCTCGAGGCTGACCATCTCACCGCGGGAGCGCGGTGCCGTCTTCTGGTGGATGTGCTGCAGGTTGGTGGTCTTTCCGCACAGGCCAGGACCGTAGTACACGATCTTGGCCGAGATCTGCATCGTCGTGTAGTTGAAGAACACCACGGTGAACGCAGTGTATCACGACGGATCAGGCCGCACGGGCTCGTGCGCCGCGCGCGCTGGGCCCCCTAGAAGGCGATGCCGGCCCCCAGGGTGACTCGGCTCTCAAGTGAGAGACCTGACAAGGGCGTGCCGCGCATCTGAAAACGCCGGTACTCGCCGCGCAACACGATCAGATCCGCGAGACGGACCTTCACCCCGGCAAAGGCGACGGCGTGTGTGTCGATCATCCAGGTATCGCCAAGGCTCTCGTGGTAGACACCGACTCCCACCCCGGCGAATGGGGTGACCATGCTGAATGGAAATTTGAGCGCAGCGCCGGCGGTGAAGTACGTCAGGCGCAAGACGCTCTGGGCGTCCAATCCGCGGGCGCCCTCGATCTCGACTTGCGCCACCTTGACGAGGCCCAGCGTCAGCGTGGCTCCCATGCCATTGCGCCAGCTTCCGCCGGGCGTGGCGGCGGGGTCGCTCTGCGCGCCGTTGTTGTGCGCCCAGAAGAGCGTGATCTCTCCGGCCGCAACAGGACGTGCCGCAGTCGTGACGAGCACCGCTACGCCAAGGGGCACCAGCAGTGCTGTGAGATTCCGCAGTCGCGCCACCACCTAACTCTATGTGATGTAGGTACTAACTCAAAGCTGCGCCGGCCGTGCGAACCGACGCGGAGTATCGCCGGCCCTTCCGAGCCGAAACCACGCGCGCTGTTCCGCTGAGGTCCGTGAGAGGCGTATCGGCCACAAAACCGGCATCGACGCATAGGCGAGCAACGCCTTCGGCCATACCGAGTCCAACCTCAAGCAGAAGCCACCCTTCACTGCGCAGGAGTTGCCAGGCGGCTGGTATGAGCCGTCGATAGAGCGAATCCACTGCTCCGTCCGGAAAGAGCGCAAGAGACGGCTCGTGATCGCGCACTTCCGGTGCGAGCGCGTCTGCGTCCCCGCGGGCGACATAGGGCGGGTTGCTCACGACAGCGTCGATCGCGCCCGCCAGCTGCTCGACAGGTGCGAGTAGGTCGCCTTGGTGAAGAAAGACGCGTTGCGCACAGCCGAGTCGCTCGGCGTTGCGCTGCGCCACGGCGAGCGCCGCTGACGAGATGTCAGTCGCATGGACCTGAGCGTCGCTGCGATCGCAGGCAATGGACAGAGCGATGCAGCCGCTTCCCGTACCCACGTCGACCACGAGTGGAGCGGTCACGTCGGCAACTCGGGCCAGCGCTGCTTCGACCAGGAGCTCGGTCTCTGAACGCGGGATCAGCACGTCGGGCGAGACTTCGAACTCGCGACGCCAGAAGGCCTGGTGCCTCGTGAGGTACTGGAGCGGCGTGCGTTGCTCACGCGCGGCTGCCAGCTCGCGGTAGCGTCGCTGGGCATCGGGCGAGAGGGGATCGTCCATGTGCGCCAGGAGATGCGCCCGCTCCCATCCGAGGACGTGCCGCAGCAGCAACTCAGCATCCCAGGCTGCGTTCGGCACGCCAGCCGAGGCCAGGCGTTGGCCAGACTCGCGCAAGACCTCGTCGATGGTCATGCGTCGCCGAGCTTGCGGGCCTGGTGGTCGGCCACAAGCGCGCTGAGCATCTCGTCGATATCGCCGTCGAGGAACTCCCTCAGTCGATGGATGGTCAGGCCGATGCGATGATCGGTGACGCGGTTCTGCTGGAAATTGTAGGTGCGGATCTTCTCGCTGCGGTCTCCAGATCCGACCTGGCTGCGCCTTTCGCTGGCTATTTCCTTTTGCTGCTCGGCCAGCGCGACCTCGTAGAGCCGGGCGCGCAGCACCCGCATGCCCTTCTCGCGGTTCTTGATCTGGCTCTTCTCGTCCTGACAGGAGACCACGGTGTTGGTCGGGATGTGGGTAATGCGTACCGCCGAGTAGGTGGTGTTGACGCTTTGGCCGCCAGGTCCCGAGGAGCAGAAGGTGTCAATGCGCAGGTCCTTGGGGTCGACCTTGATGTCGACTTCCTCTGCTTCGGGTAGCACGGCGACCGTGACGGCCGAGGTGTGGATGCGGCCAGAGGCTTCGGTCACAGGGATACGCTGGACCCGGTGCACGCCGCTCTCGAAGCGCAACTTGGAGAACACGCGCTCGCCTTCGATCATGGCGATGATCTCCTTGAGGCCGCCTTGACCTGTGCGGTTGGTGGAGATGACGTCGACCCGCCAGCCCTGGCGCTCGGCAAAGCGTCCGTACATGCGGAAGATCTCGGCTGCGAACAGGGCCGCCTCGTCTCCACCTGTGCCAGCCCTGATCTCGAGCAGGACGTTCTTCTCGTCGTTCGGGTCCTTGGGCACGAGCAGGAGACGGATCTCTTCCTCTAGACCGGTGTGGCGCGTCTCGAGCGCGCGCAGCTCCTCGTGTGCCAGGTCCTTGAGCTCCGCATCTGTGTCTGTGCGGATGAGGTCCTGGATCTTGGCGACTTCTTCCAGGTTGTGCCTGTACGTGCGGTAGCGCTCGACGACCGGGGCCAGCTCCTTGGCCTCGCGCGCGAACTTCTGATAGCGCGTGGGATCCTGCGCCACGGCAGGGTCGGACATCGCCCGCTCGACCTCAACGAGGCGAGACTCGATGTCGCGCAGTTTCTGAAAGGTGATTGCATCCACGGGAGCACTGGCTGGCAGGCGACGGGCTCGCCCGCGCCCGAACTACCTCAGGCAGACCGCCTCATGCCTGTGGTTCCGCGACCTTCTTCTTCCCGTACTTGCGCGTGTAGCGTTCCACGCGACCTGCGGAGTCGATCAGCTTCTGCTTGCCGGTGAAGAAGGGGTGGCAGCTCGAGCAGATCTCGAGCCGCAGCTCAGGGCCCTTGGTGGAGCGGGTTGTCCAGGTTGCGCCGCAGGCGCACACGACCTTGACGCTCTTGTACTCGGGATGAAGCCCAGCTTTCATTGCGTTCTCCGTTCGCCTCCCTTGCCCGGGGGGCCGCAAACCCTAGATGATAGCAGGTCCCAGCCGAACGACAACTCGCAGGCTATGCAGAGCTCATTGAATCGAGGAACTCGCGGTTGGCCTTGGTCTTGGCCAGGCGCTCGAGCATCAGCTCCATCGCTTCCACGGGCGACAGCGGGTTCAGGACCTTGCGCAGCACCCAGATGCGGTTCAGCTCCTCCTTGGGCAGGAGCAGCTCCTCCTTGCGCGTGCCCGAACGGTTCATGTCGACAGCAGGGAAGACCCGCCTGTCGACCATCTTGCGGTCGAGCACGATCTCCATGTTACCGGTACCCTTGAACTCCTCGAAGATCACGTCGTCCATGCGCGAGCCGGTCTCCACCAGCGCAGTGGCGACGATCGTGAGCGAGCCGCCCTCTTCGATGTTGCGTGCGGCACCAAAGAAGCGCTTTGGCCGCTGCAGCGCGTTCGAATCGACGCCCCCTGAGAGCACCTTGCCAGACGGCGGCACGATCGCGTTGTAAGCGCGCGCCAAGCGCGTGATCGAGTCCAGCAGGATGACCACGTCGCGCTTGTGCTCGACGAGGCGCTTGGCTTTCTCGATCACCATCTCGGCGACCTGGACGTGGCGTGTGGCCGGCTCGTCGAAGGTGGAGCTGATGACCTCGCCTTTGACCGAGCGCTGCATGTCCGTGACCTCTTCCGGCCGCTCGTCGATCAGCAGCACAATCAGGACGGTCTCGGGGTGGTTGGTGGCCAAGGAGTGGGCCAGGTTCTGCAAGATCATGGTCTTGCCGGTGCGTGGGGCAGCCACGATCAGGCCGCGCTGGCCTTTGCCGATGGGAGTCATCATGTCCAACACGCGCGCCGTCAGGTTGTCGGGCGTAGTTTCGAGGCGGATGCGCTCGTTGGGGTAAAGCGGGGTCAGGTTGTCGAAAAGCACCTTCTCGTTGACGCTTCCTGGCGGCTCGAAGTTGATGGCCTCGACCTTGAGCAGGGCGAAGTAGCGCTCACCGTCCTTTGGCGGTCGCACCTGGCCGCTGACCGTGTCGCCGGTACGCAGATCGAACTTGCGGATCTGCGACGGGGAGATGTAGATGTCGTCCGGACCTGGCAGGTAGTTTGACTCAGGCGCGCGCAGGAAACCGTAACCGTCAGGGAGGATCTCGAGCACTCCTTCCGCGAACAACAGGCCGCTATGCTCGGCCTGCGTCTGGAGGATGCGAAAGATCAGGTCGTGCTTCTTCATCCCAGCCATGCCTTCGACGCCTAGCTCGCGTGCCCGGGCGTTGAGGGCTTGGATGTTCATCTCCTTCAACTCGGAGAGATCGCAGGTCTTGGCCTGGGCTTCGGGTTCACCGCTCATTGTTCTTGCCTCGCAGATTGCGTCGATGCATTCGTCGCGTCCTGGTCCTTTGGTATTGCGGAAGCCGCCTGGGGATGCGCTGCGTGCCCCGGCCGCCCTTACTGGGCGGGTGCTCTCCGTATCAGTGGGTCAGTCCATCCTGCACGGCGTCCAGTGCCGGCGTGGGGGTGTCGTCGTCTTCAGTCGCAACCACGGCTTCCGAAGGCGCCAGGGCGATCCTGAGTACGTCCTCCACACGGTCGACCAGCTCGATGTCGAGAGTCTCGATGACGTTCTTCGGTATGTCAGCGAGGTCCTTCTCGTTCTCGCGGGGCAGAATGATCGTCGAGATACCCATGCGGTGCGCCGCCAGCACCTTCTCTTTGACCCCACCGATCGCCAGGACCTTGCCGCGCAGCGTGATCTCGCCGGTCATCGCCACGTCGCGCCGCACAGGCACCTTCGAAAGCGCCGAGACCAGAGCAGTCGCCATGGTGACGCCGGCCGACGGGCCGTCCTTGGGGATGGCGCCCTCGGGTACGTGGATGTGCACGTCCGTGCGGCGATGGAAGCCGGCCGGTATTCCGAGCGTCTCGGCGCGCGAGCGCACGAAGGAGAGAGCCGCCTGACCCGATTCCTGCATGACCTCGCCCAGCTTGCCCGTCAGCGTGAGCGCGCCCTTACCCGGCATCAGCGTGACCTCCACGCTGAGGATCTCGCCGCCCACCTCGGTCCAGGCGAGCCCAGTGGCCAGGCCGACCTCGTTGCGCTCCTCGGGTTGGGGCAGGCGAAAGCGCGGCACACCGAGGTACTCGTTGAGCGCCTGCTCGCCGACGCGCGCAGAGAACTGACGGCCCTGAACGACCACCTGACGCGCCACTTTGCGGCAGATTGAGGTGCTCTCGCGCTCGAGGTTGCGCACCCCTGCCTCACGCGTGTAGCGCCGGATGATAGTCAAGACGGCTTGGTCGTCGAACTGAACGTTGGCTGGCTTCAAGCCGTGGGTCTTGATCTGCTTGGGCAGAAGATGCCGCTTGGCGATCTCCAGCTTCTCCTGTTCGGTGTAGCCTGGCAGGCGAATGACTTCCAGCCGGTCCTGCAGGGCCTGGGGCACAGGGTGTAGCACGTTGGCCGTGGCGACGAAGAAGACCGACGACAAGTCGTACTCGACGTCCAGGTAGTGATCCGTGAAGGTGTGGTTCTGCTCGGGGTCGAGCACCTCCAGAAGCGCCGCCGAGGGGTCGCCGCGGAAGTCCATCGACATCTTGTCGATCTCGTCGAGCAGAAACACGGGGTTGCGCGCACCGGCCTTCTTCATCATCTGGATGATTTGGCCCGGGAAGGCCCCGACGTAGGTGCGCCGATGCCCGCGAATCTCCGCCTCGTCGCGCACGCCGCCCAGAGACATGCGCACGAACTTGCGATTCGTGCAGCGCGCGATGGAGCGTGCGAGTGATGTCTTGCCCACACCCGGCGGTCCGACGAAGCACAGTATCGGTCCTTTGGGGCGGTCCACGAGCTGGCGCACGGCCAGGAACTCGACGATGCGCTCCTTGACCTTCTCGAGACCATAGTGGTCCTCGTTCAGGATGCGCTCTGCGGCGTTGAGATCGCGGCGTTCACGCGTCTTCTTGGACCAGGGCACGGCGATGAGCCACTCGAGGTAGTTCCGCGAGACAGTGGCCTCGGCGGACATCGGCGGCATGGACTCGAGACGCCGGAGCTCCTGCAGGGCCTTCTCCTTGGCCTCGACGCTCATGCCCGCTTGCTCGACCTTCTTACTTAGCTCCTCGACCTCGCTCGCACGGTCGTCCTTGCGACCCAGCTCTTTCTGGATCGCCTTCATCTTCTCGCTGAGGTAGTACTCCTTTTGGGCGCGCTCCATCTGCTTCTTGACGCGGCCCTGGATGCGGCGGTCGACCTGCAGCTTCTCCGTCTCCGACTCCAGCAGACTGGCCAAGCGCGTCAGCCGCTCGTGAGGCGCGACGGTCTCGAGCAGGCCCTGTTTCTCCTCGACGCCCACGGCGAGATGCGCCGCGATTGTGTCGGCCATCTTGCCCGGCTCTTCGACCCGTACGGCCGCCAACATGGCGTCGTAGTGCAGGTTGTTGGAGAGTTTGACGTACTGCTCGAAGAGGGCGATGACCTTGGACATCAAGACGGCCGGACGTTCGCCGCCGGGCTGCTCCTGATCGAGCGCGAGGACCGCCGCTACGTAGCAGTCCTGCTCCTCGGCCAGCTCGATGACGCGGCCGCGCACCACGCCCTCGACCAGCACCTTGACGTTGCCGTCCGGTAAGCGAATGCTCTGGACGATCGTGCAGATCGTGCCCACGTCGTAGATGTCCTCGGGACGAGGGCTGTCGCAGGCCGCGTCGTGCTGGGCGGAAAGCATGACGCGTCGCCCGCGTGTAAGAGCCAGCTCCAGCGCCTTGACAGAGCTCGGCCGGCCGACCACGAATGGAACCATCATGTGCGGGAAGACGACAACGTCGCGCAGGGGCACCAGTGGCAGCGCCTCGGTCGTCTCGTGTCGCTCTTTGTCTCTACCGAACATCGCCGTTCTCTTGCGCCAGACCGCTCGACGAACCCCGATACTCTGCGGACAAGCCTCTTCTGCGTTGGACCCCGTCGCCCGAAGGCGGCGTCCTGAGCTAGCCCGCCTTCTCGATGAGCGTGGTGATGGGTGCCTCCTGGCTGAGCACGACTTCCCGGGTGATGACACACTCGCGGAGTTTCTGCATCGAGGGCATGTTGAACATCAGGTCGAGCATCAGGTCCTCGATGATCATGCGTAGGCCTCGGGCGCCGATCTTGCGGCTGATGGCCATGTCTGCGATGGCCTCCAGCGCGTCGTCTGTGAAGCGCAACTTGACGCCTTCATACTCGAACATGCGCTGGTACTGGCGCGTGATCGCGTTCTTGGGCGCGGTGAGGATCTGCACCAGCGCTGCCCGGTCAAGGTCGTGCAAGGCCGCCACCACAGGCAACCGGCCGACGAACTCCGGTATCAGGCCGTACTTGATCAGATCGGAAGGTAGGGCCTCGTGCAGGAGAGCCGAGCCCCGGGCGCTCGAGCGCGTATCGGAGCGGAAACCAAGGCTGCGCTTTCCGACGCGCCGCTCGATGATCTTGTCCAGCCCAACGAACGCGCCGCCGCAAATGAAGAGGATGTTCGTGGTGTCGATCTGGAAGAACTCCTGGTGCGGGTGCTTGCGTCCGCCTTGGGGAGGTACGTTGGCCACGGTGCCTTCGAGGATCTTGAGCAAGGCCTGCTGCACACCCTCGCCTGACACGTCGCGCGTGATGGAGGGGTTCTCGTCTTTGCGCGAGATCTTGTCGATCTCGTCGATGTAAATGATGCCTTCTTGGCAGCGTTCGATGTCGCCACCGGCGGCCTGCAGGAGCTTGAGGATGATGTTCTCGACGTCCTCGCCGACGTAGCCGGCTTCGGTGAGCGTGGTGGCGTCGACGATGGTGAAGGGCACAGAGAGCAGGCGCGCCAGCGTCTGGGCCAGCAGTGTCTTGCCGGTCCCGGTCGGGCCAACCAAGAGGATGTTCGACTTGGAGAGCTCGACCTCGCTGCGCGTGCGTTGCTTGGCGATCTCGATGCGCTTGTAGTGGTTGTAGACGGCGACCGAGAGCTTCTTCTTGGCCAGCTCCTGCCCGATCACGTACTCGTCTAGGAAGTGCTTGATCTCGTGAGGGGTGGGCAAGCTGGTGCGATAGTTCTTGCCCTCGACGCGCCGGTCGTCAGCGATGATGTCGTTGCAGACCTCGACGCACTCGTCGCAGATGAAGACCGTCGGGCCGGCGATCAGCTTGCGGACGTCATTCTGGTCCTTGTTGCAGAACGAGCACCGCAGGACCTCGCCCTCACCGCTCTTTTTCATGGCTCGCGGGCCTACTTCTCCCGCCGTGAGATCACCTGATCCACGATACCATACTCTTTCGCGGCCGCTGCCTCCATGATGAAGTCGCGGTCCGTGTCCGCCGCAATCTTCTCGACCGACTGCTGCGTGTGAGTGGCCAGGATCTGGTTCAGGCGGTCGCGTGTGCGCAGTATCTCCCTGGCCTGAATGGCGATATCGGCTGCCTGGCCTTGGGTGCCGCCCCACGGCTGGTGGATGAGTATGCGGGAGTTCGGCAGCGCGAAGCGCTTGCCGGGGGCTCCGGCAGAGAGCAGCACTGCCGCCATCGAAGACGCCTGGCCGACGCAGAGGGTCTGTACGGCCGGCCGGATGAACTGCATCGTGTCGTAGATCGCCATGCCGGCGGTCGTGGACCCGCCCGGGCTGTTGATGTAGAGATGAACGTCCTTCTCGGGGTCCTCTGCCTCGAGGAAAAGCATCTGCGCGATGATCAGGTTGGCGACCATGTCGTCGATCGCCGTCCCTAGGAAGATGATGCTGTCCTTGAGGAGGCGGCTGTAGATGTCGTAGGCCCGCTCGCCCCGCGCGGTCTGCTCTACGACGATCGGGATGAGGGTGCTGGCGTAGGCGGCGTGCGCCGTCATGTGAGGGCCAGTCTAGCATTGGCCTTGAGCAAGTCAAGGGTCTTCTGCGTGCGTATGCGCGCGCGCAACGCGGCCAGATCGCCGCTCTCCTGCATGCGTCGCCGCAGCGTCTCGCGCGTGACGCCCGAGTGCTCCGCCAGATGCGTGAGCTCGGTCTCGATCTCGTCCGTGAGCACGTCGATGCCCTCGCGTTGGGCGATCTCGTCGAGCACGATCTCGGCCATCGCGCCCCGGCGTGCGGCCTCGCGCTGCTCGGCGCGGTACTTGCGCCAGTCGAGTCCGAGTTTCGTCGGGTCCACTCCCTGCATCGCCAGGCCGCGGGCGGCGTTCTCGGTGCGCGCCGTCATGTGCTGCTCGACGAGCGTCTCAGGCACTTCGAAGGAGCACTTGGCGAGCAGCGCGTCGAGCAGCGCCTCGCGCAGCTCGCGGTCGCTGGTCGCTTGGGCTTGACTCTCGAGACGGC
>Ga0302323_100004361_pt1 | contig 11515 bp, 11 predicted proteins | sample Fen_T0_3_FD_201950 | JGI IMG/M metagenome (GOLD analysis project Ga0302323, IMG submission 201950) | Peat permafrost microbial communities from Stordalen Mire near Abisko, Sweden - Fen_T0_3 | ecosystem: Environmental > Terrestrial > Soil > Wetlands > Permafrost | place: Sweden: Abisko... | reverse complement strand
GTCTCGAGCCATCTCCTGCGCGATCGCTCGGGACACCGCGTCCCGATAGCTCAGTTCCGCCATGACGATCCTCCATCGGCCCAGACGTTCGTCATCAGTCGGTCGGAACGGGTCGTCGGTGCCGCCTTGGCCGCTTCGGTCGCCTCGTCGACGTCGCGCTGAGCGGTCTCCTCGATCTCCTGCAGCGACTCGGCTGAGACCCCTCCGCCCAGCAGACGCGCGCGATACAGGTCGAGGGGGTCGTACGCAGCCCAGGCCGCGACCTCGGCGTCTGGCTTGTACTTCCCCGGATCCGCGCGCGAGTGGCCACTCGTTCGGTAGGTCTTCGCCTCGATGAGGGCGGGGCCGCCGCCGGTCCTGGCCCGACCGAGGAACTCCCGCGCCGTCAGGTAGACCGCGTCCGCGTCGTTGCCGTCCACGATGACCGACTCCAAGCCGTAAGCGCTGGCCCGGTCAGCGGCCGGGTTCGGCACCGCGGTGACGGAGCCGATCGGCGTGTACTCCATGTAGAGGTTGTTCTCGCACACGAAGAGCACCGGGAGCTGCCAGACGACGGCGAGGTTGATTGCCTCGTGGAACGCGCCGATGTTCGTCGTCCCGTCACCGAAGAACGCGACGGACACTCGCCCCTGGTCGAGGTGCTGGGACGACCAGGCTGAACCGAGGGCGATCGTCAGGTGGGCGCCGATGATGGCGTAGGAACCCATCACGCCACGCTCGACATCGGTCAGGTGCATCGACCCGCCCTTGCCATGGAGCAGGCCGATGTCGCGACCGAGCAGCTCGCCCATGACGCCGGTCATCGAGCTCCCGCGCGCCAGCGTGTGGGCGTGGCCCCGGTACGTGGCGAACGTGTAGTCGCCGGGTTCCATCGCTTCGCCGAAGCCGGCCGCCACCGCCTCCATGCCGAGGGACAGGTGGCTGGTGCCCTTGACCAGGTTCTGCATGAACAGGTCGTACGCACGCTTCTCGAACCGGCGCATCCGCACCAGCTGGCGGTACAGCAGCAGTGCCTGCTCCGGCGAGACCGTACCGGGCGACCTGTGCAGGGTCGCTGGGTCGATCCCCGGCGGGCCGGCGAACCGAGTCGTGGCGTCTTCCGTGGGTGCTGACATGGTGCCTTCCTCAATCGTCTGGCGTCGTGCCGGTTTCAGGGTCTGCCCGATTCAGGGTCAGTACGGGTTGGTGACGAAGAGCTCTTCGGCGGGGAACAGGGTCAGCAGGGCCGGGCCGTTGCTCGTCACGACGACCTCCTCCTCGATCCTGGCCGCCGAGTGCCCGTCGGTGGCGGGGCAGTACGTCTCCAGGGCGAAGACCATTCCTTCCTGCAGCTCGATCGGGTGCTCCAGCGAGGTGAGTCGGGAGATGATCGGGCGCTCGTGCAGCCCGAGCCCGAGGCCGTGGCCGAACTGCAGCCCGAACGCCTCCATCTCGCTGTCGAAGCCGAAATCCTCGGCCTTGGGCCACGAACGCGCGATCTGGTCCGTGGTGACACCGGGGCGCACCATGTCGATGGCGGTGTCGATCCACTCCCTGGCCCGCTTGTAGGCGTCCCGTTGCGCTTGACTCGATCGTCCGACCGCGAACGTCCGGTAGTAGCAGGTCCGGTACCCGTTGAACGACTGGATGATGTCGAAGTACACCTGCTCGCCAGGTCGGATCATGCGGTCGGAGAAGTTGTGCGGGTGCGGGTTGCAGCGTTCTCCGGACACGGCGTTGATGGCCTCGACGTCGTCTGATCCCATCTCGTAGAGCCGCTTGTTCGCGAGGGCCACGATCTCGTTCTCGCGAACTCCAGGCTTCAGCGCCTCGGTGATGTCGTGGTAGACGCCGTCCACCATCGCTGCGGCAGTGGACAGGAGCATCAGCTCGTCGGCTGACTTGATCAGCCGGGCGTCGAGCATGACCTGCTGCGCGTCGCGGACCTCGATGCCGACCCGCTGCAGCTCGAGCATCATCGGGGTCTCTGCGATGTCGACTCCGAGCGGCATCCCGGCTGCCCCGCTCGCTGCGAGTGCGTCCTGGATCTCCGCGACCGCTCGCTTGATCAGTCCCGCGTCGGGGGCGACGGCCCCGCGCAGCCCGAGCATCCCGGCGCGGCTGTTCTCGGTCGGGATCCACGGCGCGTAGAGCCGGTGGTGCTTCGCGGCGGAGCCGAAGTCCCAGACGATCGGCTCGCCGGTGCGGGTCAGCAACGTGTAGCGAGCGACCTTGTCGCGAGCCCACTCGCCGATCATCGTCGCCGAGACGTAGCGGATGTTGTTGACGTCGAAGAGCAGCAGGGCGCCCAGATCTGACGCCTCCAGCGCCGCCCTGGCCCTGGACAGGCGGTAGTCCCGGAGCCGGTGGAAGTCGACGCGAGACTCGAAGTCGACACCCATGGTTCCCGGGCTCGCCGGAGTCGGGTTCCCGGTGCGTTCCTGGGCGCTAGGACCGGGAGTGATGCTCATGACGTGCCCAATCCGTCGTCGACCTCGATGCCTTCGGGGACGAGGCGCATTCCCGAGGCAGCGGCGACGAGCTCGAGCAGGACGGCAAAATCCTCGTCGATCCGGCCCTGGGCGATGGCTGCCTGTACCGGTTCGCGGGCCGCCGCGACGACGGGCATCGGGACGCCGAGCTCGTTCGCCGCGGCCAGGCCGAGGTCGAAGTCCTTGCGCAGCAACGTCGACGTGAACGTGGGGGTGAAGTCCAGGTTCACGAAGGCGGGGGTCTTGTACTTGGTGAACACCGATCCCATGACGCTGTTGTTCATGAAGTCCAGGAACGCCGATCTCGGGACGCCCCCCTTCTCGGCCAGGACGGTGATCTCCGCGAGGTTCTGTGTCACGACGCCCAGCATCAGGTTGTGGCAGATCTTCACCAGGCGCGCGTGCTCGGCGTCGCCGACATAGGTGACGTGACGGCCGAGGAGCTCGAGCAACGGGAGCAGCTCTGCGTACGCGTCGGCCGGGCCGGAACAGACCAGGGTGAGCATCCCGGCCTTCACGACCTTGCCGTTGCCACTGACCGGCGCCGCGAGGAACCCGACTCCGCGGTCGGCCAGCCGGGTTCGCTCGGAGGCTGAGGTCTCCGACGAGACGGTCGAGCAGTCGACGACGTAGCGCGGTGCCCGGTCGGGGTCGGCGAGCAACTGGTCGAGCACCTGGACGAGGTCGGCCGACGTCGACACCATCGTGAACACCACGTCGCGGTCGGCGAGGTCAGCCGGGTCGTCGACCACCTTGATCCCGTACGCCGTCAAGGGTTCGGCCTTGGCTCGGGTGCGGTTCCACACCGCGACATCCACCCCGGCTTGGCCCAGTCGCCCCGCGAGGGCGAAGCCCATCCGTCCGGTGCCGATCCAGCCGACTCGCAGGTCAGGGGAGCTCATCAGCGGTGCCTCTTTCGGGTTCGGGCGGAGGTCATGAGATCACGGGTGTAGTCCGAGGCGGCGGCGACGGCGCACCGAGGTACAGGCGCGCGACCTGGGGGTCGGCGAGCAGGCTGGTGCCGCTGGCGACCAGGCGCACGAGCCCGGATTCGAGGACCGCCCCCATGTCGGAGGCGGCAAGGCCGGACCGCGCATTCTGCTCGACGAGCAGCACGGTCCGTCCGCTCTCGGAGAGGGTCCGGATGCTCGCAAAGACCACCTGGCGAGACTTCGGGTCGAGCCCGATCGACGGTTCGTCCAACAGGATGAGTGTCGGGTCCAGCACCAGGGTGCGTGCGAGCTCGACCTGCTTCTGCTCGCCTCCGGACAGCGAGCCCGCATGCTCGCGGGCCCGCTTCTTGCAGATCGGGAAGGCCTCGACGGCCAGCTCCAACCGCTGGGCGAGCAGCTCCTGGTCCTTGAGCAGGTACCCGCCCATGAGCACGTTGTCCCAGACGCTCATCGCGGGGAACAGGCTGCGGTCCTGCGGCACGTGCACGATGCCCAGCAGCAGTCGGGCCTTCGGGCTGAGTCGGCTGATCTCCTGGTCCTTGAACGTGACCGTGCCCCGCTTGGGCCGGAGCAGCCCGCTGACGGTCTTGAGCACTGTCGACTTGCCGGCCCCGTTGGGCCCGATCAGGCAGGTGACCGTGCCTGCGTCGACGCTGAGGTTGACCCCCTTGAGGATGTCGCCGGCGCCGTAGCCGGCCACCACGGAGTCCAGGACGAGGATGGGCGCCACGATCAGCTCCCCAGGTACGCGTCGAGGACCAGGGGATTGCTCTGCACGTCCGTCGGGGCACCGGTGAAGATCGGCTTGCCCGCATCCAGGACGATGACCGGGTCACACAGACGCATCACGAAACCCATGTCGTGCTCGACGACCAGGAACGTGATGCCAGCGGCATTTCGCTCCCGGATGTGCCGCTCCATCGTCTCGATCAGCACCGGGTTGACGCCGGCCGTGGGTTCGTCGAGGAGGACCAGCCGTGGCGAGCTCATGAGTACGGCTGCGAACTCGAGCAGCTTTCGCTGGCCGTACGAGAGCTCGGACGCCAGCAGGTCGGCGACCGACGTGAGCCGGAACTCCTCGAGCAGGGCACCGGCCCGCTCCCTGTCGTCGCGACCGACCCGGTTGGTGAAGAGCTTGCGCCAGCCGTAGCCCCCCGCCACCACAAGGTTCTCCTCGACCGTCAGCTGTGGGAAGACCCGCGCCTGCTGGAAGGTTCGCGAGAGGCCGGCCCGGTAGAGCCGACCCGGATCGGAACCCGTGATGTCCTTGCCGGCGAACATCACCCGACCGGTGTCGCATGCGAGGTACCCGGTGATGATGTTGAACAGCGTCGTCTTCCCGGAGCCGTTGGGTCCGATGAGGGCCGTGACGCTGCCTTCCTCGACGGTGAACGTCGCGCCGTCGACAGCGCGTACGCCACCGAAGACCTTGGTCGTGTCGTGGACCGACAGCAAGGCGCTCATGTCGTCCCTCCGCCGAGTGCGTCGACGTGATCGGTCGTGACCGGGTCGGACCCGGCGGTGAGGTCCAGGGCTGCGTCGGCGGTCGCGGCGTCGGCCCGCTGCCGCCGTCGGCGCTGTCGGAGCCGGTCCTCGATCGTCGGCAGGATCCCCCGCGGGAGCAGCAGGATGATCATCAGGAAGATGAGCGCGTAGACGATCAGGTACAGCTGGACGGCGCCCAGCTGGTACGTCAGGTACTGCTGGCCGGCTTCGAGGATCACCGCGCCCAGCACCGGGCCCCACAGCGTTCCTCGACCGCCGAGGAACGTCATCAGCACCATCGCGATCGTGACGAGTGGGTCCACCGCGAACTGGGGATAGATGAAGCCTTCGTAGTACGCCCAGACGCCGCCGACCATCGCGGTGATGCCGACACTCACCGAGAACGCCAGGACCTTGACCCCGGTGGTCCGGACACCGATGCCGCGGGCCTTGTCCTCGTCCGCCCGGATGGAGACGAGGGACAGCCCGAGCTTGCTGCGCATCGTGGCGAACGTCAGGCCCATCGCGAGGCAGAGCAGCAGCACCAAGACGTAGTAGAAGGGCAGCTCGAACGAGGCCGCGGGGAACGGAGGCACCGGCAGCGCAGCGCCCTGCGCACCGCCGGTCAGGTCGTGGAGATTGAAGGCCAGAGTCTGTACGACGAACAGGAACGTGATCGTCACGATGGCGAACACGTCGGCTCGGGTCCGCATCGAGATCAGAGCGATCGGCCAGCCGATCAACGCGCCGATCAGCCCCACCACCGGGAGGACGAAGAAGGGCTCGTACCCGTTTGCGAGCACCGGATCCTTGAACATCAGCGCGAGCGAGTAGGCGCCGATACCGAAGAACGCCGCGTGGCCGAGGGACGGGTAGCCGGCGAACCCGCCCACGAGGTTCCACGCGCTCGACATCGTCGCGTACATGAGGACGAAGACCAGCAGGTTGAGAAACCAGTGCTGCAGACCCAGCAGTGGCAGGAGGAGCAGCACGGCGACGAACCCACCGCCGCGAAGGATGGACGGCACTCTCATATCGCGCCTCTGGATACGCTGCCGAACAGACCCTGAGGGCGGATGAGCAGGACGAGGATCAAGATGACGAAGAAGGTCATCTCGGACCACGCCGGAGAGATCGTCGCTGCGACGATGGCTGACGACGTCGACACGATCACCGCGGCGATGACGGCTCCGCCGACGCTGCCCAGCCCGCCGAGCACGACGATCGAGAGCAACCGCGAGATCAGGTCGTAGTGGCTGCCCGAGTAGAACGGATAGAGCAGGCCGTACACCGACCCGGCCGCCGCAGCGGTTGCCGCCCCCAGCCCGAAACCGAGCGCCGAGACCCGTTGCGCCTCGACGCCGAGCAGGCGAGCGGACTCCGGGTTCTGCACCGTCGCCCGGACGGCCCTACCGAACCGGGTGCGGTTCAGCAGCCAGAAGAGCAGGCCGAGAGCGACCAGCGACAGAGCGAACGCCCAGAAGCGCACGACCGTGATCTGGTAGCCCGCCACCGTCCAGCTCGAGTTCGCGTAGCCGGTGTTGATGCTGCGATACGTCGTCCCCCAGCTGACGCTGAGGAAGCCCTCGATGAGCAAGGCGACCGCGAAGGTGACCAGCAGGCTGAGCTCGGACTTGTCCTCACGTCGGAGCGGCCGCAGGAAGAGCAGCTCAACGCCAACACCGAGACCGAACATGATCACCGTCGTGACGGGGATCGCGAGGAAAGGATCGAGACCGAAACTCGTGAACAGCTGGTAGGCGAGGTACGAGGCCATGATCACCATGGCTCCTTGAGCCAGGTTGACCACCTTCATGATCCCGAAGATCAGGGTCTGACCGGAGGCCATCAGCGCGTAGACGCCTCCGGTCAGAATCCCGAGGATCACGCCTTGGATGAGGGCGTGCACTAGTCGGTCACCCTCCCCAGTTGGGCTTGGGGTAGATGGGGGCGGCCTTGGCGATCGCGGCTGGGAAGACGGGGACCAGCTTGCCGCCCTGCCACTGGATGAGGTTGAAGCTGCCCGAGGGCGCCCCGTTCGGGCCCCAGCTCAGGTCGCCGAGGAGGGTGGGCCAGGTGCCCTGGTGCAACGAGCTGATGATCGTCGCGTTGTCGATCTTGCCGGTCTTGGTCGCAACCGCCTCGATCAGCTGGCCGCATGCGAAGGCCTCGGCCGACGAGTTGTCGATCGTGTCCGCCGAACCGCCGTAGGTCTTGATGTAGGCGGCGGCGAAGGCGTCGCTACCGAAGGCGGTCGAGCCGGGGAACCAGTCTCCGGCCGACATGATGCCCTGGGTGTTCTGGGCGCCGACCTTGCTCGGGAACTCCAGCGGAGAGTTCGCACCGTTCGACAGGAACATGAACTTCGGGCTGAACTTCAGCTGGACCAAGGTCTTGACCTGGGCGTACGCGTCCTCGTTCTGCGTGCCACCGACCAGCACGTCGGGATTGGCTGCCACGACCTTGGACATGATGGCCGAGAAGTCTTGCGTCTCCGCCGGGTAGACCTCCTTGTAGACCGTCTTGATCCCGGCCGCCTCGAAGCGGGCTCGGATGTTCTCGGCGATCGGGGAGGCGAACGGGTCGTCCAGCTCGGTGTAGGCGGCGGTCTTGGGCTGCTGGTCGGCCGGGAGTGACAGGACCCAGTCGGCGAACACGTCACCGGACTTCACGACCGGCGCCGGCTGGACGAAGAACAGGTTGTCGAGGTTCTGCGCGAAGACCTTCGGGCCGCCACCGGCCGGCTCGAGGAACGAGTAGGCGTAGCGCTTGGCCACCTGCGACGCCGGAACGGTCAGCAGGCTGGAGAACGGGCCGAAGACCAGGTCGACTTTGTCGCGGTTGATCAGGTTCTGGTAGTTCGAGACGACCTGGGTCGGGCTCGAGGCGTCGTCGACCAGCTTCATCTGCACCTGGCGGCCGAGCACGCCGCCCTTGGCGTTGACCTCCTGCGCCCAGAGGTCGTAGCCCCGTTGAACTGCCTTGCCGGAGTCGGCGAAGTCCCCCGTCAACGAGATCGACGCCCCGATGACCAACGGCGTAGTCGAGTGCGGTGAGGCGGAAGCGCCTCCGTTGTTGCTGGCTGACGTGCACGCGCCGAGCACCAGCGCAAGGGCTGCGGTAACGACGACCGCACCGCTCCTTCGCCGCAATCGATTGCTTTGAAGCATTGCCGATCCTCCAAGTGGAAGGGATGGGGCGAGGCGCTCGAACCCAGTGACCGAGGCCGAGTGATGCGAACGATTGCAGCCACCTTGCTCCCGCTGCTCTCTCGATGTCAAGGGTGTTGCCAGGCTGTTACGCAACAGTCGTCGAATCGACTTGCGGGCGAGGTACGCGCTCTGCGGCAACCGATTGCAAGCGCAAGTGACCACTGGGCCGTACGGTGTCTCCTGTGCAACGAGTCAAGCTGATCGACGTCGCCGAGGCGGCGGGGGTCCACCCGGGGACCGCCAGCCGGGCGTTGAACCCTGCGACCCGTGATCGGGTGAGCCCGGAGACTTCCAAGCGCATCCTCAAAGCAGCCGAGCGACTCGGGTACATCCCCAACACCCTCGCTCGCGGTCTGCGCACGTCCAAGTCGTTCGTCGTGGCCATGGTCGTCCCCGACATCACGAACCCGCTCTTCCCGCCGATGGTCCGGGCGGCGGAGCAGGTGCTCACCCTGGCGGGCTACATGCTGGTGCTCACCGACACCGACAACGACGCCGCCACGGAGCGCCGGCAGGTCGAGCAGCTCCGCGTACGCGGGACGGACGGCTTCATCATCGCCACCGCACGATGGGACGACCCCCTGCTCGAGGAGATCGCCGACCAAGGGGTACCGACGGTTCTGGTGAACCGGAACACCGGTACCCACCGGCTGCCCTACGTGGGGGCCGACGAACGCACGGGGATGCAGCTGGCGGTAGAGCACCTCGCCTCCCTCGGCCATCGCCGGATGGTCCACCTCGCCGGCCCGCAGGACACGTCGACCGGACGCGAGCGGTCGTCGGCCTTCCGGCAGACAGTCCGCGCGCTCGGACTGCCGTCGAGCCGGAGCCTGGTGCGTGTCTGCGCTGCCTACACCGAGGCCGCCGGGGCCGACGCCACCAGACGGATGATCGAAGCTGGTCAGGACGTCACGGCGCTGCTCTGTGCAAACGACTTGATCGCGCTCGGCGCACTTTCGGCACTGGCGGAGGCTGGGATCTCCTGCCCCGAACAGATGTCCGTGGTCGGCTTCAACAACATGGCCATGGTCGACCGGCTGACCCCGCCGCTGACGACTGTGCGGCTGCCACTACGTCAGATCGGCGAGCTGTCGGCCAGGATGCTGCTCGCCGAGATCGAGGGCGGGTCGAGGAGCGCCGGCGCGATCCAGACGCTGCTCGGGGTGCACCTCTCCGTCCGGGGGACGACGGCGCCGCCGCACCACTAAGGCGTCTGGCGCTTCTTCATCCGCGAGGCGACTGCGGCCTGCGCGGCCAGCTCCTCGCGCGTGTGGTCCAGCAGGTCCACCAGCATCCGCATGATGTGGTCGTCGCAGGCGCGGTAGTAGGCGAAGGTTCCTTCACGGCGGACGTCGACCATCTTGGCCATCCGGAGCTTGGCGAGATGCTGACTCACGGCGGGCGCCTTCGCGCCGACCAGTTCAGCAATGGTGCCCACGTTGGCCTCGTCCTGCATAAGCACCCACAGGATCTTCAGCCGGGTGTCGTCGGCCAATAGCGCCAACGAGTCCTTGGCTGCGCCCGCGACGGCGTCCGTCAAGCTTTCGATCTCCTGCTTTCCTGCGTGCATAGGCAGATAGTCGGGAAGGGTTCGCCTCGTGTCAAGCACCCAGAGGTCGGGACGCTCTTGGCGCCCCCGTTTTCTGTCACCGGTTCGGGCTCGGCCCTTGACAAAGCGGCCGGTACCAGACGTACGCTACATGCGTAAGCACGCAGAGACGCAAACAAGGCAAGGATCTTGCCTTCGACGCGGTGAGCTGGAGGTCGCTATGTGGAGCAAGCTGAAGGAAGCCGTGACGGGCATCACCCAAGAGCTTGGTCTCGAGGTGCCGGAGATCCCGGTCGACCTGGGGCCGTTGACCGACACCGTGACGTCCGCGACTGATCGGGTCACCGGGGGCCAGGAGACCCCATGAACGTGGCCGAACACCGGGTTCGCCGCTTCGACGACCTCCGGAACCGGAAGGAGGAGTTGCTCTTCCTGACCGGGATGGTGCTCCTCGTGCTCGGTGGCGTCGCCGCGGTCACGGGCCATCAGGCTGCGGCTGCGACAGCGTGGACCATCGGCACCCTGCTCGGCCTGGGTATGTCGCGGGTCACCACCGCGGCCGCAGTCCGCCGCCGCCAGCCGAGCGTGGACGTCATCGCGCTGCTGGCACTCCTCGGCGCGCTCCTGGTGGGTGAGCCCTTTGCCGGCGCGGTGATCACGGTCATGCTCACGACCGGCGTGCTGCTGGAGGCCCGCGCGGCCGCCCGAGCGCGACGCGAGCTGAGCTTGCTGGTCGCTCGAGCACCGCGCACGGCTCGCCGGCACGAGGGCGATGCCCTGAACTCGGTTCCCGTCGAGGACGTCACGCGCGGCGACCGACTTCTCGTCGGCCCGGGTGAGGTCGTCCCGGTCGACGGGCGCCTCGTCCAGGCCGGGGTCTTCGACGAGTCGGCGCTCACCGGCGAGCCGATGCCCGTCGAGCGTCCGGCCGGCGACGACGTCCGCAGCGGGGTTGTGAACGCCGGGGGGCCGGTGGACCTCCTGGCGACCGCCACGTCGCAGGAGTCGAGCTACGCGGGAGTCCTCCGTCTTGTCGAGCAGGCGCAGGCCTCGTCAGCGCCCTTCGTACGCACGGCTGACCGGATCGCACTCGTGTTCGTCCCCATCACGCTCGCCCTGGCTGGCGCCGCCTGGCTGGTCAGCGGGGACGCCGTCCGGGCGGTAGCTGTGCTCGTCGTGGCCACGCCCTGCCCGCTGCTGCTCGCAGCGCCGATCGCGATCATGTCCGGGCTGTCGAGAGCCGCCCGGATCGGGGTCATCGTCAAGGGTGGTGGCGCTCTCGAGCGGCTTGCGGGTGGGCAGGTGATGCTCTTCGACAAGACCGGAACCCTCACGCGAGGTGCTCCGGTGCTCACCGACGTGATCACCTCGGGCGAAGTAGACGGCGACGAGCTGCTCCGCCTTGCGGCGTCGCTCGACCAGGTCTCACCGCACGTCTTGGCCACCGCGCTGGTGACTGCCGCCCGGGCCAGGGGGCTCACCCTCGAGCTGCCGACGGGGGTCCAGGAGGTCCACGGGTACGGGCTGGAGGGGACGGTCTCCGGACGTCAGATCCGGCTCGGCAAAGCTGGCTGGATCGTTTCCACGGCGGCGCCGGCCTGGGTACGCCAGGCCCGTCGTCGCGCCAGCCTCGACGGGTCGCTCACGATCTTCGCCTCCGTCGACGGCGACCCCGCTGGGGTGTTCCTGCTCGACGACCTGATCCGACCGGACGCAGCGCGGATGATCCGCTCGCTCAAGAGCGCAGGGATCACTCGCACCGTCCTCGTGACCGGAGACCGGTCCGATGTCGCAGAGTCGGTGGGCCGAATCGTCGGCGTGGACGCTGTCCAGGCCGAATGCGAT
>Ga0302323_100004360_pt1 | contig 11515 bp, 12 predicted proteins | sample Fen_T0_3_FD_201950 | JGI IMG/M metagenome (GOLD analysis project Ga0302323, IMG submission 201950) | Peat permafrost microbial communities from Stordalen Mire near Abisko, Sweden - Fen_T0_3 | ecosystem: Environmental > Terrestrial > Soil > Wetlands > Permafrost | place: Sweden: Abisko... | reverse complement strand
GTCGGGTCGACGCGGATCCCGAAGACGGTCCGGGGGGTGCCCTCGCCGGTGGAGGCCCGGGTGGGGGCCTGGACGACCTGCGTGGCGCCGCCCCGCTTGACCGTCACCGCCACCGTCCTGCCCGGCGTGACCTGGCGCATCCGCGCCGTCAGGTCGTCCAGGTCGGTGACCGGGGTGCCCCCGACCGCGGTGATGACGTCCTTGGCGCGCAGCGGCGACCCGGCGGGCGCGCCGTCCACGCCGTCCACGGTCAGGGTGGCCGGGACGGGGATGCCCAGCTCGTGCAGCGCGGCCACCCTGGCGCTCTCCTGGGAGGTGACCATGTCCTGCTGGTCCTGCGCGCGGGAGGTCTCCAGCGACTGGCCGGGCGGGTAGACGGCGTCCTCCGGGGCGACCGTCAGCGTGCCGTCGAACCAGGCCTTGAAGGCGTCGGAGAGCAGCAGCCGCGATCCCGGACCGCCGCTCACGGTCACCGTGGTGAGGTCGAGCGTGCCCTTGGCCGGGAAGGACTCGTGACCGCTGACGGAGATCAGCGGGTGCCCACCCTCGGAACCGAGGGTGTTGATGGCCGGGCCGGGCCGCAGGACGACGAACGGCACCGGCAGCAGCATGATCACCGACCCGAGCAGGACGGAGCTGAACGCCGACACGAGCAGGACCACGGTCCGCCAGGTCAGCGTCTGCTGGTCCGGCGTCGGCTCCGGGGCGGGCGGCGGCAGGATCGGCTCGAGGGCCGGCGGGCCCGAGGGGTGACCGTCCCACGCCGGGGGCTGGGGTGGCTCGGCTGACACCGGCAGTGCCTCCACGACGTCACGGCAGGACAGTGACCTCCAGCCTACGGTCCCTCAGCGCAGGCGGCGCGACGCGCCCGTGCGGCGCAGCCGGGCCTGGCGCAGCAGGGCCGCGGCCCCGACGACCGCGACGGCGGCACCGGCGGCCCCCAGGGCGGCGTCCCGGGGCTCGACCCGCCGGGCCCCGGGCGGTCCGTCGTGGAGGCGCTCGAGGTCGTCGCCGGTCGGGCCGCCCGCGGCGGTGCGCGACTCGTCGAGCAGCGCCCGGAGGCAGTCCTCCGCCGAGAACCGGGGCCGCCAGCCGACCTCCACGAGCCGCTGCGCCCCGACCACCCAGGGATGGACGACGTAGGCCAGGTACCCGGCGGGCGTGGCGAGCAGCCCGTGCCGGTGCAGCCGTTCCGCGGTCCGGAAGGCCAGCCCGGCGGGCAGTTCCGTCCGGCGCATCCCGGTGAGCCGGGCCACCGCCTCCGCGGGCAGCCCCGGCAGGCAGCCGACCGTCAGGACGCCGTCCAGGTCGTGCTCGACCGCCGCGGCGACCGCCGTCCCCAGGTCCTCGAGGTGGCAGAACTGCCAGATCATCTCGTGCCCGCGCAGCGCGAGCAGCCGCGGCGTCCCGAAGTGGCGGGTGACGAAGGTGTCCACGCCCGCGCCGACCAGCGGCGCGGGCCGCAGCACGGTGCAGGCCAGCCCGGGATGGATCCGCGGCAGGCGGGCCACGATCCGCTCCACCTCCAGCAGGTCGCCGACGACGCCCTCGTCGCGCGGGGCCCGCAGCGGGGCGTCCTCCGGGAGCGGGGCCGGGTTGTCGGGGCGGGCGCCGTAGACCATCGCGCTGGTGACGACGACGAGCCGGCGCGCGCCCACGGCCGCCGCGGCCGCCGCGACGTCCTGCACCGCCCGGACGGCGCGCGCCCGCCGTCGGGTGGCGCCCGTGCGCAGGTCGGCGGCCAGGTCGGTCGGGGTCGCGACGTGGACGACGACGTCCGCGCCGGCCAGCTCGGCCACCAGCGCCGGCGTGCCCGGTTCGCCCGGTTCGCCGGGAACATCGGTGTCGACGGCGAGGACGCGGCCCGGCCCGCCCGGCGCGCCCACCCGGTCGGCCAGCACCCGGACCACCGCCGCGGCACCCGCGGCCGGCCCGGCGGCCGTGACCACGACGACGGGCGCGCTGCGCCCTGAGCGAACCCTGCCGCCCGCTCGAACCATCACACCCCCACCTCGTTACGCTGCCCGCAGAACCGCCGGTTCTTACCGGTCGGGCACACGGCCGGACCGCCCGCCGTTGAGCAGGACGGGTCCGAGGGACAGCACGTCCCCGCGGTCCCGGCCGCCGGATCCGACCGACGGACCTGCGACATCCTCCCCGATCCTCCGGCACCGGAGGTCAACGGGGAGCCGACGACGACAGTGAGGTTCCCATGAGCGGCGACCGGCCGGACGAGCAGCGCCCCGGTGACGACGACCCGATGGGCGAGATGTTCCGCCAGTTCCTGTCCGGCGGCGGCGGGCTGCCGCCGGAGCTCGCCGGGCTCCCCGGCATGCCGACCGACCCGGCCGCCCTGCAGGCGATGCTCGCGCAGGTCCAGCAGCTGTTGAGCGGCGCGGGCGACGGATCGGTGAACTGGACCATGGCCCACGACCTGGCCCGGCAGGCGGCGTCCGAGGGGGGCGACCCCAGCATCGGCGACGCCCAGCACCGCCAGGTCGCCGAGGCGCTGCGCACGGCGGACCTGTGGCTCGACCGGGTCTGCGACATCGCCTCGGCCACCGCGCGGACCGACGCCTGGAGCCGGGCGGAGTGGGTCGAGCAGACCCTGCCGGTGTGGAAGGGCGTCGTCGAGCCGGTCGCGCAGAGCGTCGGCGACGCGATGAGCGAGGCCATGGCCTCGCAGGCCCCGCCGGAGATGCGCGGGATGCTCAGCGGCGCCCTGCCCATGCTCCGCCGGATGGGCGGCGCCTTCTTCGGCGCCCAGCTCGGCCAGGCGATCGGCGCGCTCGCCCGCGAGGTGGTGGGCGCCTCGGACGTCGGGCTGCCGCTGCTGCCGCCCGGGCGCGCGGCGCTCCTGCCGTCCAACGTGGCGGCCTTCGGCGAGGGGCTGGACCTCCCCGAGGACGAGGTGCGGCTGTACCTCGCGCTGCGCGAGGCCGCCCACGCCCGGCTGTTCAGCAGCGTGCCGTGGCTGCGGTCCAACCTGCTGGGCGCCGTGGCGGAGTACGCCCGCGGGATCACGATCGACACCGCGCGCATCGAGGAGGCCGTCAGCACCATCGACCCGACGGACGCCGATGCCCTCCAGAACGCGCTGTCGTCGGGGCTCTTCGAACCCGAGCGGACGCCGGCCCAGCAGGCCACGCTCGACCGGCTCGAGACCGCGCTCGCCCTGATCGAGGGCTGGGTCGACGAGGTGGTGGACGGCGCCGCACGCGGCTCGCTCCCCCACGCCGCGGCCCTGCGGGAGACCGTCCGGCGCCGGCGGGCCGCGGGTGGCCCCGCCGAGCACACCTTCGCGTCCCTCGTCGGCCTCGAACTGCGGCCCCGCCACCTGCGCGAGGCCGCCGCCGTCTGGGGCGCGCTGACCCGGGCGCGGGGGGTCGAGGGCCGCGACGCGCTGTGGGCCCACCCCGACCTGGTCCCCACGGCCGCGGCCTTCGCCGACCCCGAGGCGTTCGCGGCGCCCGAGCCGGCCGGCGCCGGGGAGAGCGAGCTCGACGCCGCCCTGCAGGCCATCCTGGACGACGCCGACACAGCCGGCGGGAAGCCGGGCGGGAAGCCGGGCGGGACGACCCCCGACACCCTGCCCGGCGAGGAGCCCGGGACCGAGCCCGGCGAGGGGCCGGGTACCGGGCCCGGCGAGGAGCCCGGCACGGAGAAGGGCAACGACCGGTGAGCGACAGGACGCCGTGGCGGCCGCACGACGACCTCGTCGTCGACCTGCGCCACGCCCTCGCGCACGCCCCGCGCGAGACGCCGGAGGACCGGTTCGAGGCGTGGGCGTGGCGCGCGCTGCTCGACGAGGACGGCCCGGCCCTGCTCACCCGGCACGCGCGCCCGAGCCACGTCACCGCGTCGGCCGTGGTCCTCACCCCGGACGGCAGGCGGACGTGCCTGGTCCTGCACGGCCGGATCGGGCTCTGGTGCCAGCCGGGCGGTCACCTGGAGCCGGGCGACACGTCCCTGGCCGGCGCGGCCGCCCGGGAGGTCCGGGAGGAGACCGGGCTCACCGGCACCGTACTCGGCGAGCTCGCCTGCCTCTCCCGCCACCGGGCGCCCTGCGCCCTCGACGTCGACTGGCACCTCGACGTCCAGGCGGTGATCGTCGCCGAGGAGATCGCCCCGCGGGTGAGCCACGAGTCCCGGGACGTGCGCTGGTGGGACGTCGACGCGCTGCCCGCCGAGCTGGCGGTCGGCGTGGCGGAGTCGGTCCGGCGCGGGGTGGACCGGCTGCGGCCGGTGCCGCTGGCCACCGCCTGACCGCGGAGCACGGCGTCAACCGGTGACGGCGCTGTTGTCCTCGGGGCCGTCCGGGGCGTCGTCCGTGATCTCGATCTCGAGCTGGCCGGCGTCCGCGCCGCCCTCGCCGAGGACGTCGCCCTCGTCGCCGTCGCCCTCAGGGTCGTCGTCGGGGCCGGTGTCGCCGTCGTCGTGCTCGCCGACGACGCCGAGCGCGTCGTCACCGATGCGGTGGTCACGGGCGGCGGTGAAGCCCTCCAGGTAGCCGCGGGCGCGCTCGGTGCGGGGGTAGCTCTCGACGAGCGCCCAGAAGCGCGGGCCGTGGCCCTGCTCGATGAGATGGGCCAGCTCGTGCACCAGGACGTAGTCGATCACCCACGACGGCATGCCGCGCAGCCGGGTGCTGAGCCGGATCGTGCGGTCCGCGGGCGTGCAGGACCCCCATCGGGAGTGCTGGTTCGCGACCCACGACACGCTGACGGGCCGGGCCACGCCGTCGAGGTAGCGACGGGACAGCTCGCTCGCACGCAGCATCAGGTCGGCGTCGGGCGGGCGACGGCGGCGGTCCTGGGCGGAGAGCCGGGCGACCATCCGGTCGACCCACTCGCGCTCCTGGACCCCGGTGAACCGGGCCGGGATGAGGACGACGGTCCGGTCGCCGTCCCGGTAGGCCGTCACAGTGCGCAGCCGCCGCCTGCTTCGGCGCACCTCGACGCCGGGCGGCAGCTCCGGCCTCGGAACGGCACCCACACCCGAACGGTACCCGTCGAGCGGCCCAGAAATCTTGTATCAACAGGCGGTGAATTATCGCGGTCCTGGTCAGAGGCGTACCGCGACCCCCGGCCGGCCGGTCGCCCACAGCCCACCGACACGTCGTGCACACCCCGTTCGGCGGGTCTCCCCAGCTCGTCCACAGGGTTATCCACAGGCTGGGGACCGCTCCCGTTGACGCACCCCGCAACGCGGCCTAGCGTCGGGTCCAGCCCCGGATGGGGACGGCGCACTGGGGAAGGTGCGCGGTCCTCGATCCGGGGCCTTCCACTGTCCGCGCCGGTGGCAGAGCCGGTGGCGGCCCGGTGGCAGAACGGCCGCCGACCGGCCGGGGCGCACCGTCCCGGACGGCGACGGCCGCCTGCCGGGAGGCGACGCGCCTGGTGAGCCTGCACCGGCGCCTGCCGCAAGCTCGGCTACTGTGGCAGCCGGGTCCTGCCTCGGGGGGCCGGGCGCGGCCCGGTTCAAGGCCTCACCCGCCGGCAGGAGGAGAGCCTCCGCCACCAGCGGGCTCCAGGCGGACAAGCACACGTGTCGCAACCAGAGACCGAGGAGCAGCCATGCCCACCGACACCTACACGGGCGAGTTCTACTGCGTGAAGTGCAAGGAGAAGCGCCAGGCGGAGGGCAAGGTCGTCGAGACCAACGGCCGCCGGATGGCGAAGGGCCAGTGCCCCGTCTGCGGGACCAACCTGAACCGGATCCTCGGCAAGGCCTGAGGCCGTCGCAGCTGTCCACAGGCTGCCCGCCGGCAGCCTGTGGACGACGGGCCCGGTCCGATCGATGATCGTGCCACCCTGCTGCCCATGCGCATCCAGCTCAAGCCGGGGCTCCCGCGCCTGAGGCGTGGCCCCTCGACGGTGCAGATCGGGCTGGACCCGCGTCACGGCACGCTCGTGGACGGGCTCACCGACGCCGACCTGGCGCTCCTGACCGATCTCGCCACCGGCGTGGACGACAGCCGGCTGGCACTGCCGACCGACGCCGGTCCCCACCGCGTCGCCGGGCTGGCGCAGCTCCTGCGCGCCCGGATGCTCGTCAGCCTGCTCGGCGACACCGGCGTCCTGCAGCGCAGCACCAGCGGCCGGGCGGCGCTCGTCCACCTGGCCGGGTCGCGGCCGCGGCTGGCTCCGGACGCCGCCGCCTGGTCGATCCTGCACCCCGACAGCGGCGACGGCTGGGAGCTCCTCGCCCACCGACGCCGGGCGACCGTCGAGCTGCGCGGCGGCGGCCGGACGGCGCTCGTGCTCGCCGGGACGCTCGCCGCCGCGGGCATCGGCACGATCCACGCGGTCGCCGGCGACGCGGTGGCCGCCGCGGACGCCGGTCCGGGCGGGGCGCTGCCCGTCGACGTCGGGCACCCCGTGGCGCAGGTCGTGGGCCGGATCGTCGCCCGCACGACCGGGCGCGCGCCCCTGCCGGACGACCAGCCGGTCACGGCCGCTCCCGCCCCTGGCCCCGCGCCCACCCCCGATCTCGTCGTCGTCGTCGAGCGCGGCGCCGCCGACCCGACCCACGGCGACCGGCTGCTGGCCGCGGACGTGCCGCACCTGTCCGTCGTCGTCCGGGAGACGTCCGTGGTCGTCGGCCCGCTGGTCGTGCCGGGCCGCAGCGCGTGCCTGCGCTGCCTCGACCTGCACCGGACCGAGCACGACCCGCAGTGGCCCCTCGTCCTGGCCCAGCTCCTGCAACCCGACGCCGCCCGGCTGCCGCAGGAGGAGACCGCGGTGGCGCAGGTGGCGGCCGGGGTCGCGGCCCTGCAGGTGCTCGGTCACCTGGACGGCCGGGGCACGCCGGCGTCCGTCGGGGCCACCCTCGAGGTGGAGCTCCCGGACGGTCTGGTGGGGCGCCGTCCGTGGCCCGCCCACCCGTCCTGCGGGTGCTCGTGGCCGCTCGCGCCGCCCCCTCCGGCCGCGACTCCCACCGCGACGCGCGGTCGGTCGCAGGCCCAGGACGGGCGCGGCGGGCCCCCGACCACGACAATGCTCAGGTGACCGACCTCCCCCGCCGGGCCGTGACGCGCACGGCTAAGCTCGCGACGCTTCCCCTCGGCTTCGCCGGGCGCACCGCGATCGGACTGGGCAAGCGGGTCGGCGGTCGCTCCGCCGAGCTGGTCGCCGCCGAGGTGCAGGCCCGGACGGCGGAGCAGCTGTTCAAGGTCCTGGGGGAGCTCAAGGGCGGCGCGATGAAGTTCGGGCAGGCCCTCAGCATCTTCGAGGCGGCCCTGCCGGAAGAGCTCGCGGGCCCGTACCGGGCGACGCTGACCAAGCTCCAGGACGCGGCGCCGCCCATGCCCGCCGCCACCGTGCACAAGGTGCTCTCCGCCGAGCTCGGGGCGCAGTGGCGCCGCCGGTTCTCGTCCTTCGACGACACCCCGGCCGCCGCGGCGTCCATCGGCCAGGTGCACCGCGGCGTCTGGAAGGACGGCCGCCCGGTCGCCGTCAAGGTCCAGTACCCCGGCGCCGGTGACGCGCTCATCAGCGACTTCACCCAGGTGGCCCGGGTCGGCCGGATCGCGGCCGGGTGGATCCCTGGCCTCGACATCAAGCCGATCCTCGAGGAGCTGAAGGCCCGCGTCGTCGAGGAACTGGACTACCGGCTGGAGGCCGAGTCGCAGTCCCGGTTCGCCCTGGCCTTCCGCGACGACCCGGTGTTCGCGATTCCCGAGGTCGTGGCGTCGACGCAGCACGTCATCGTCAGCGAGTGGCTGGACGGCGTCCCGCTCTCCCGGCTCATCGCGACCGGCACCCCGGCCGAGCGCGACCTGGGCGCCCGCCGGTACCTGGAGTTCCTGCTGGCCGGGCCTGCCCGCGCCGGCCTGCTGCACGCCGACCCGCACCCGGGCAACTTCCGCCTGCTGGACGACGGCCGGTTCGGCGTCCTCGACTTCGGGGCGGTCAAGCGCCTCCCCGACGGCATGCCGCCCGAGATCGGCCGCCTCTTCATCCTCGCCCTGCAGGAGAACGCCGAGGGCGTGGTGGCGGGGCTGCGCGAGGAGGGCTTCATCAAGGCGTCGATCACGGTGGACGCCGAGGGCCTGCTCAGCTACCTCGGCCCGTTCCTGGAGCCGGCCCGGCACACCACCTGGACCTTCTCCCGCACGTGGATGCGCGAGCTGTTCAGCCACGTCAACGACCCGCGGCGCCCGCAGTGGTCACTCGGGCTCAAGCTCAACCTGCCCCCGGAGTACCTGCTGATCCACCGGGTGTGGCTCGGCGGGATCGGCGTCCTGTGCCAGATCGAGGGGGAGGTGCCGGTCCTGGAGGTCCTTGCGGAGTGGCTGCCGGAGTTCGACGTGACCACGCTGGACTACGTCGAGTTCGTGGACGACGCCGACGATGCGGATGCCGGGGGGACGGACGACGCCGACGTCTGAGCGGTGATCACCACCAGGCCGGGTCGATCCGACCCTCGATGTTGCGGATGTTGTCGCGGGCGCAGTCCGGGCAGGTCCACACCCGGCTGCCGGCCTCGATCGCGGGCGACCACGAGAGCGGCGGCGGCAGGGTGGGGGTCGGAGCATGGCACGTGGAGCAGTTGGCAGTGTGGAGCACGTCGGTCATAACGACCAGGCTAGGTCGGGGAAACCCCGCCCACGCTCACTTCAGGAAAACTCATAGTTAGCGTACGGTTACTTTGTGTTACAGACTGCGAAACTTGCCGCTCAACCGGCCCGTTCGGCCGGCCATTCGACCGGCCCGTTCGGACTCTGTCCACGATGACCCGTACGGTGGCGTTCGGGCAAGACGCCACGCCTGTCCCGTTTCCGTCCCGGAGGTCTGCAGTGCACGCCGTCCAGGTCGCCCGCACCGGCGGGCCCGAGGTGTTGGAGGCCGCCGAGGTGGCCGACCCGGTCCCGGGGGACGGTGAGCTGCTCGTCACCGTCGCCGCGGCCGGGGTGAACTTCATCGACGTCTACCGGCGGACCGGCCTGTACCCGGTGCCGCTCCCCTCGGTGCCCGGCTCCGAGCTCGCCGGTCGTGTCCTGGCGGTCGGCGCCGGCGTGACGGACGTCGTCCCCGGCGACCTGGTCGCCTCCAGCGACGCTGCCGGTGCCTACGCGGAGCTGGCGGTGGTCCCGGCGGCGCGAGCCGTCCGGGTGCCGGACGGCGTCACGGCCGAGCAGGCGGCCGCCGTGCTGCTCCAGGGGCTCACCGCGCAGTACCTCGTCACCGACACCTTCCCGCTGCGGTCGGGCCAACGGTGCCTGGTGCACGCCGCGGCCGGCGGCGTCGGCCTCCTGCTCGTGCAGCTCGCCCGCTCCCTCGGTGCCGAGGTCTTCGCAACGGTGGGCTCGCCGGCCAAGGCGGACCTGGCCCGCGCCGCCGGGGCGCACCACGTCGTCGTGACGTCGGAGCAGGACTTCCGGACGGCGGTCGAGGCGCTCGCCGGGCCGCGGTCCGTCGACGTCGTCTACGACGGCGTCGGCCGGGACACCTTCACCGGCGGCCTGGACCTGCTGCGGCCCCGCGGGATGATGGTGACCTTCGGCAACGCCTCGGGGCCGGTCGACCCAATCTCCCCGCTCGAGCTCAGCCGTCGCGGCTCGCTCTTCCTGACCAGGCCCACGCTCGGCGACTACGTCGCGACGCCCGCCGAACTGCGTGCCCGCGCCGCCGACGTCCTCGGCCGGGTCGCCGCCGGGACGCTCGACGTCCGGATCGGGGCGCGGTTCCCGCTGGCGCGGGCGGCCGACGCGCACCGGCTGCTGGAGAGCCGGGAGAGCACCGGGAAGATCGTCCTGATTCCCTGACCGCCCGGGCGCCGTGACCGCCCGGGCGCCGTGACGCGCCGGCGCGGGCCGGACCGTCCCCCTCCAACGGTCAGACCCGCGCCGGCGTCCCCCCTGCTACTGGGATCGCTCCCAGCCGCCGCACCCTCAAGACGCAGAAGCGGCCCCGAGGGTTGCATCGAATTCTCAGATCCGCCCCACCGGCGCCGGACGGTCGTCCGGCGCCGGTCAACGGTTCAGCGGGCCGCGCGCTCCCCGGCCCGGACGGCGATCTCGACGGCCCGTCGCGCCCGTCGGTCCGCGCGGACGGCGCGGAGCAACCGGGCCCGGCGGGCCTGGAGATAGGCCTCTCGATGCCGCTGTCGTGCGAGTTCTTGATACAGATCTCCGTACATGACGGTGCTCCCCTGGGTGGACCGGCCCTGTGCCGGTGAGGTCGGACGGTTCTGGTAGGTGTCACGCAACGCATCGGCCGGGATCCGGAGGCTTCCCCCCGAGATCAGGTGGCCGATGGGACCGCCGCTCACGCGGCGACCTCGGTCTTGCGGGGCCGGCCACGCGGCCGCTTGCGCGGCACGACGACACCGGCGATGAAGAGCTGCCCGCCCCACACGCCCCACGGCTCGCGCCGCTCGAGCGCACCGGCGAGGCAGGCCTCGACGATGGGGCAGGTCTGGCACAGCGCCTTCGCGAACTCGACGTCCGCGGGCGACTCGGCGAACCACAGCTCCGCGTCATTGACGCGGCACGGGGTCAGCTCCGTGGCGGTCTCCTGGACGTCCTCCACGAGGCAGTCCAGCAAGGCCGTGAGCTGCATCGCCGTCACCTCCTCCGAACTCCGCGGTCGCGCGGGTGGCGGACCGCTCCCTGCCGCCGGGGGTCGTCCGGCGGTCGGTGCCCGACATGGGCACCTGAGGTGGGTCCGCGGAGGAAACACGAAGGCCGCGGACCCTGGGCGGGTTCCGCGGCCTTGGAGGCGCCGGCGCTCTGGGAGCTAGACCGGAGGTCTCGGGACGGTGGAACCCTGGTGGTGCTGCTTGAACGGGCGCGTGAAGCCGCGACCGTCGAAGTGCTGGCTGGACGGCATGGACGTGGCGAACTCGATGAACCGGACCCGGAGGCCGGTGTCGCCGATACCCGATCGCAGGAAGGCCTCGGGCGGGCAGACTCCGCCCCCGGAGATCCAGCTCGGGCGCGCGGCGACGAGGAGCCGCGCGGAAGCGGCGTCGCGGGCATAGCCGGACACCGTCTGATCGATGTTCATGCTGGTCATCGTCGCCACCTCCTCACGTGCCTCGGGCCGCGCGGACAAAGCGCGGTCTCGCTGATGTTGTGACTCGAGGTTAGGCGACCCCGGGCGGAGTCGGCAACGCATTATTCGGCGAGTTCTCACAGAGTTTTCCCATCGGCGCGTCGCCGGCGTGTCGGCCCCGGCCAGGCCTCGCCGCGATCCACCAGGACGGTTCAGCGAGACGTTCAGCGACGCCCCCACGACGAGCGCGGCCGGTTCAACCGTGCATGATCAACTCAGTTGTGCATGATCACGGCAGGGGGGAGGTGAGGATGGTGAGGACATCGGGGCCGTAGCGGTCCAGCTTGGTGCGGCCGACGCCGGGGATGCGGGCGAGCCCGGCGCCGTCCCGGGGGAGCAGCTCGGCCATCGCCACCAGCGTGGCGTCGGTGAAGACGACGTAGGGCGGCACCTTGGCGGCGGCGGCCGCGCCGGCCCGCCACTCGCGCAGTCGCTCCAGCAGACCCTCGTCGTAC
>Ga0302323_100004359_pt1 | contig 11515 bp, 8 predicted proteins | sample Fen_T0_3_FD_201950 | JGI IMG/M metagenome (GOLD analysis project Ga0302323, IMG submission 201950) | Peat permafrost microbial communities from Stordalen Mire near Abisko, Sweden - Fen_T0_3 | ecosystem: Environmental > Terrestrial > Soil > Wetlands > Permafrost | place: Sweden: Abisko... | reverse complement strand
TTGCCGCGCTCGTCGAGCACCCAGCCGTGGGTCAGCACCGCCTTGTAGGGCGCGGATTCGCGCGCGGCAACCGCGGCCAGCAAGGACGAATGGAACCAACCGCGGTGTTGATCCGCGCCTTCCAGGTACAGATCGACCTTGTCGCCCTTGGGCACCAGCTTGCCGTCGGCCACGGCTGCCCACGACACGCCGGACTCGAACCACACATCGACAATGTCGTGGGTCTTGTCGAGGTCGGTGCCGTGGCAGCGCGGACAGCACGTGCCCGCGGGCGCAAGCTCGCTCACCGGCCGGGCGAACCAGGCTGCCGATCCTTCGGTCGCGAAGATCTTCGCCACATGCTCCATGGCGGAGGCTTCGAGAAAGGGCTCGTCGCAGGTCTTGCACAGGTAGGCAGGAATGGGCACGCCCCACACGCGCTGGCGCGACAGGCACCAGTCGGGGCGCACCTCGATCATGCCGCGGATGCGGTCGCGGCCCCAGGCCGGGATCCACTGCGTGCGGTCGATTTCGTCAAGGGCTTGCTGACGAAGGCTGGTCGGGTCGCCCAGCTCGCCCAGGCGCGCGAACCACTGGCTTGTAGCGCGGAACAGGACGGGATGCTTGCAACGCCAGCAGTGCGGATACGAGTGCTTGATCTGCTCGCCGGGCTTGTTGAGCAAGTACCCGGTCTCGGCCAGGTGGGCGACGATCTTGGGATTGGCCTCGAAGACCTGCAAGCCGGCCCAGTGGGGAACTTCCGCGGTGTAGCGGCCCATGCCGTCCACCGGGGCGTACACTTCCAAGCCCTCGTTGCGGCCGACGGCGTAGTCGTCGGCGCCATGGCCGGGCGCTGTGTGCACCAGGCCCGTGCCCGCGTCCAGCGTGGCGTGCGAGGCGAAGGTCAGGCGGAAGTCCTTGTCTGACTTGGGCGTGGCGATGAATGGGTGCTGGTAGCGCAGGCCGCGCAGGGCACGCAACCTGTCGCCCGATAGTTCGATCCAGGCTTCCTTGGGCCCCGTCGTCAGCCCACAAGCGGTTACGAAGCCATCGGCCAGCTCGCGCGCCACGATCAGGTACTCTCGCGGCTGGCCCGGACGCTCGACCGAGATTGCCACATACGCCAAGTCCGGGTTGGCCACGATGGCCAGGTTGGCGGCCAGGGTCCACGGCGTGGTGGTCCAGATGACCAGCGCAGTCGGCGTGTTGCCCAGGATCGCCTCCAGCACGGGCTGACCCGCCACCACGGGAAAACGCACGAAGATCGAGGGGGACGCGTGATCGGCGTATTCCACCTCGGCCTCGGCCAGCGCCGTTTGGTGCGTGGTGCACCAGTGCACAGGGCGCTTGGCCCGGTAAAGCATGTTCTTGGCCGCGAACGCTGCCATCACGCGCACGATAGTGGCTTCGTAGTCCTTGTTCAGGGTCAGGTAGGGCTCGTCCCACATGCCGAAGCAGCCGAGCCGCCGGAAATCGGCGCGCATGACATCGACGAACTTGCGCGCGTGTGCCTCGCACTTCTGCCGAAAATCGCGCGTGTCCTGCTTGGCCTTGGGGCCGAACTGCTTTTCCACCTGCTGCTCGATGGGCAGACCGTGGCAGTCCCAGCCCGGCACGAAGCGCGCCGCTTTACCCATGAGCAGGCGCGAGCGGACGATGATGTCCTTGAGCACCTTGTTTAGCAGCGTACCGTAGTGGATACCGCCGGTGGGGTAGGGGGGGCCGTCGTGCAGCACGTAGGGCTCGGCCTTGGCGCCCTCGCGCGCGGCGAGTACTTTTTCGTACTGCTTGTCGTCGGCCCAGCGCTTGAGCCACAGGGGCTCGCGGCGGGCCAAGTCGGCGCGCATGGGGAATTCGGTCTTGGGCAGATTGAGTGAGTTTTTCCAGTCCACGAGGGCGCGCATATTAGCAGATGGCGCGACAGGGTTTGGCAGTTCCATCGACGCCGGCACTTTGCGCGTCATGGACAGTTGGCCAGCCATCGGGGTCACAGGAACCGGCGCACGCCGTTGGGGATTGCTATTCTTTGCAGAGAAAGCGAATTCTTCGTCCACGGGGCGTGGCCTGTTCGTTACCCTAGCGTGGTCCATGTCGATTCCCTAACCACCATGGCTCTGCAAGCGCCTCTCAGCCTCGACGACGCGTCGGCCCGGGCGCGATTCCACGCGGGCGAGCGTGAGTTCTTCGGGCTGGTCTACCGTGAGACGTACGAAACCGTGGACGTAGCCGTGGGGAGGGTCTTGCGTGGGGCCGATCGCGAGACGGTCGTGCACGACCTGTACCTGCGCTTGCTATCGAAGCCGGAACTGCGCCGGAATTTCACAGGAGGCTCCATGCGCTCCTGGCTGGCCACCCTGGCGCACAACCTGGCCGTTGATTTTTGGCGACGTCACCGACGGGAAACCAGTCTCGAGGATCGGGATGTGCCACCGCTTGTCGATCCCCTGTCCCGTGGCATGGAGGAGCGGGCCGAGCTGAACCTTTTCGTGGAGCGATTCAAGCGGGACGGCTTGCCCGAGGAGCTTTTGCCACTCTTTCAGGCCCGCTTCATCGAGCGACTCGACCAGCGCGAGGCCGCGCGGCGCCTCGGGATGCATCGCACGACGCTGGCCTATCGCGAGTTACGCGTACGACGGTTTCTGCGCGCTTTCTTGCGCAAGAGGGCACTGCCATGAACACGAGCCATGATGACCTGCGACGGTTGGTGGACGGTCACTTCAGCAAGGGTCTTTCTCAGGCCAACGAGGCGCGGTTGCGTGAGCATTTGCCAGCATGCGCGGCCTGCCGCGTGGCCTACGAGGCCTATCAAGCCGCGGAGAGGCTGGATCCTAAGGCACAGAACCCGCGCAAGCGTCTGGCGACAGCGCTTGGTCTTCCCCCGGCGTCGAAGTGGCCACGGCGTCGGTCCGTGCGCTTGACCCTAGCAACCTTGTCCGTGGTGGGCGCCATGGCCCTGTTGCTTGCGGTGACCGGCCGAACCCGGTCGGGGGATGGCATGGTGGTGCGCGGAAGTGGTGTCGAGAACGCGGAATCCCTGGAGGTCGCGGTTTTTCGCGTGAAGGGCGAACGGGAATCCATGCGCGTGAACGATGTGGTTGCCCCCAGCGACGAATTGGCCTTTGCTTACCGCAACGAGTTGGGCAAGGCTTACCTCATGATCTTCGCCATCGATGGCGCCGGGCATGTGGCGTGGTACCACCCGGCCTGGACGGATCCAGCGGACAACCCGAAGGCCGTGCCCATCACCAGGCAAATTGGCTTCAAGGAACTGCCCGAGGCGGTTCGACACCCGCTGCAAGGTCCGTCGCTGACCGTGCACGCCCTGTTCATGGACACGGCCCTCGACGTGCGTACCGTCGAGGATCGGCTGGCGCGTGGCGAATTCGCGGCGGATGGCAGCGCTGGCGAAGTCTTGCGCTCGATGGTGTTCGAGGTGCGGCCGTGAAGAGGCTGGCGATCCTTCTGGCGCTGGCGAGCCTGTGCCTGCTCTGGGTGGGGCCTGTCCATGGGGCGGCCAAGCGTCCGCGCAATGCTGTCTTCGCGCTGATCATGGGTGTGAACCGCAGCGTGGATGCCGATCTCAAGACCTTGGTGTACGCCGATGACGACGCTGTTCGATATCAGGAGCTGTTTCGAGCGCTGGGTGCGCGGACGCAATTGCTGGCGCGCTTGGATCGCGAGACCACGGCCATGTCGCCGCAGGCTGCGGCCGAGGCCTTGCCACCAACGCACGCTTCTTTGGGCAAGGTCGTCGCGCAGCTCGCCGCGGAGATCGCCACGGCCCGTGAGCGTGGCGTGAAGACCACGCTCTATGTGCTCTACGCTGGGCATGGCAACGTGGACGGGGATGTTTCCTACCTGACCCTGGAGGACGCGCGCCTGTCGGGGGCTCAATTGGCGCGGGAAATCCTCGACCCCATCGACGCGGACGAAAACCATCTCATCGTGGACGCTTGCTACTCCTATCTCCTGGTGGGCGAACGTGGACCCGGGGGCGAGCGGCGCAAGGTAGAGGGTTTTTCCGCCACCTCCGAGCTTGGCCGCCGGAGCAATCTCGGGCTTTTGCTTTCCACCTCGTCGGGCGATGAAAGCCACGAGTGGGGCGCCTTCCAGGCTGGCATCTTCAGTCACGAGGTGCGCTCGGGCTTGTACGGAGCGGCAGATCTGGATGGCGACGGCAGCATCACCTACGCCGAGATCGCATCCTTTCTCGATCGCGCGAACCAGGCCATCGTGAACGAAAAGTTTCGCCCGCGCGTATTCGCCCGCGCTTCCGCGGCCTCGGCGCAGTTGCTGGATCTTCGGCCCGGGCTGGGGCGCTCGCTTGCGGTCGACGCGGATTTTCCGTCGGCGCACTACTTGATCGAGGATCAACGGGGGGTGCGCTTCGTGGATTTCCACAACGCCAAGGGGCGGGGCTTGCGTCTGGTGCGCCCGGGCGGCGCCAGCCCGCTCTACGTGCGCAGCATGGAAGATGGCAAGGAGCTGACCGTGCCGGCCTCCGACGAGAGCATCGCACTCGTGGCCTCGGAATTCGCCGATCCGCGGGTGTCACAACGTGGAGCCGCCCACCATGCCTTCAGCTTGATTTTCTCCCTACCGTTCGAGCAAGCCTCCGAAGGACTGGTGGTCGTGCAGCGCCCGCCGCCACCGCCGCCCAAGCCCATCTCCATGCGCAACGTCGTTCTGTGGTCGAGCGGCGTGGCCACGGCGGCCGGGATCGTCGCTGGCGTGCTCCTGCTCCAGGATGCCTCCCACATGGCGGACGAGGGTCGCCGAGCCTCGCAACTGGAAGCGGCCCAGTTCAACGACCGCATCCATGCGCGCAATTGGGAAACCGTGGTTGCCTTTTCCTTCGCGGGGGCGGCGCTCACGACGGGGATACTGACCTTGGTTTTCACAGGACACGAACCCCAGCCGGCGGTGAAGTCACCGTCACCAAAGCTCGACGTCGGTTTCGGTCAAGTGCGTTTGTCGGGTCGTTTCTGAAAAGCATTGGTCCAAGAACGACGGCTCGTTCGTTTCCAGGACTGGAGGTCTTCACCATGAACAAAGCGAACCTACTTCTTCTGACTTCGCTCGCCCTGGCCGGTTGCACGAGCACTGTCCCCCTGGAAGACATGCCGTGCCCGTGCGCAACGGGCTTTGTTTGTTGCGATGCCACCAATCAGTGCCTTGCACCTGGCGAGGTTTGCGCCCCCAACGACGGTGGCGTGCGCGCCAAGGCCGTGGGCAGGCTCGGGAGCTCCTGTGACCTTTTGGTTGATGCGGGACCGGCGCAGGGGGCGTACAACGCCAGCGCCTCCGAGTGTCCTAGCCGTCTTTGCCTCAAACCAGTGGTGCAGATCGGCGCCACCATGCCCGATCCCCCCACGCAAGCCACGTGCTCGCAGAGCTGTTCGCAGGACAGCGACTGCAACGGTGAATTCCGCGACAATTCCAACCCTCTCGACCAGCGTTGCATGAAGGGCTACGCGTGCGGCATCCCCTTTGTGAAAGGCGACCTCTGTTGCAAGAAGTTGTGCGTGTGTAAGGACTTCTTGGGGGCGGCCGGTGTGCCAACGCCCATCGCCTGCCAAGCGGAAGGTGACAAGTCCTGCGATGGAAACACCAGCAGCCCACCGATCAGCAGCGTGAGGGGCGTGGGCGAGCAAACGGATATCTACGTGACCGTCCAGCCCAATCGCCAAGTCGACCTAGTGACCATGATCGACAACTCGCCCGGCATGGCTCCCAAGGTCAGCAAGTTCAACGCCGCGTTTTCCAAGTTGATGGACGCGCTCAAGGATTCAAGTGGCAGCTTGCCCGATCTGCGCGTTGCCATCATCGACAGCGATCTCGGCACCAACGGCCAGTACCTCTCGGGCAGCTGCGGCCCCAAGATCCTGTCCGACGGAAACCAAAGCCCGTTTGGCGATCTGGGCAGATTCCAGATGTTCGGTGGTTCTGCCTGCCCCGTTAGCCCTGGTCTCCAGTACTTGGAGCACACAACTTCCGGGCTGGTGAACTACACCGGCGACATCAGCAGCGTATTCTCCTGCTTGACCAGCAACCTCGGCACGCTCGGCTGCGGCGAGGAGCACCAACTGCAGGCCTTCGAGTTTGGCCTGGTGGCCGGCGGTCTGGGTGCGGCCAACGACTCCCAGCACCTCATGCTGCGCCAGGATGCTTACCTGGGCCTAATTTTCCTGAGCGACGAAGACGACTGTTCGGCGGCCATGAGCGACGGCATGTTCGGCGACAAGCCCGACCTGCGCGGAGAATCAGCCAGCTTGCGCTGCGCCACCCGCGCGCATGCGTGCGGAGGCGCGAATCTTACCCTCTCGCCGCCCGGGTACCCGACGACCGCTGCCTTCACCCATGCCTTCAGCGACTGCCAGGCCAGGACGGACAGTTGTCCCAACCCCACGGATGCGAACGGAAGCACCGACACCTCGGTGCCGACCGATTGCAGCCCGCTCAAAGATATCCGTCGTCTCGCGCAGGAGATCAAAGGGCTCAAGGACGACCCGGACAACCAGATCTTCGTGGCTGGCATCTTCGGCTGGCCACGCAGCGCTGCGGACATGGCCAGCGCCGAGTACAAGATCGCCCCCATTCCCAACCCCAACGCCGCGGACACCCAGCACCCCACGGTCTACGACTACTGGCCCGTCTGCTACGACCCCAATCACCTGCCATCCGCCGCGACCACCGATCCCGCCACGGGCTTCGACGCCACGGCGGCAGCCTGGGGCGCCACGGGCGGTTTGCGTGAATCGGCGTTCGTCGATGAGTTCGGCAAGAACGGCCTGAAGCTCAGCATCTGCGAACCCGATTTTGCCAAGCCCATGCAGACCATTGGCAGCACCATCGCGGGGAAGCTGCAGAACCTGTGCCTCGACTACAAGCTGGTGGATGCCGACCTCGTCACGCCGGGGTTGCAGCCCGACTGCCGCGTGGCCTACCGCGTGCCTCAGACAGATGGCCTTGGGCGCACTGTCTACAACGAAGATCCAGCGAGTCTGCCCCTGTGCCCCACGGGTGCGACGAATGGCAACGTCTCGGGAGACTGCTGGCAACTTGCTAGCGACTACACCACCTGCCCCGCGAGCGGGCAACTCGTTCAGGTGCTGCGAACCGCGCAGGAAATCAGCATGGGACCCTGGACAGCCGGCACCAAGGTCGGAATGAATTGCCGAACTTGCCCCGCGACGCTACCAGGCTCTGTCCCTGTTCCCGGCTGCGACTACTAGGCAAAACACGAATCAGGCCGCGGCCATCCGGCTGCGGCCTGTGTTCTAGTGGGGGCTGCCCCGGCCGACAAGAGTCTTGGTCAGGGCCGGATCGCAGTACTTCATGGCTTGCTCTTTGTTGACGGGGTGGCCGGAATCGAGGTTGGGTCCGGGATAGGGAAAGGCATTTGCATCGCCTGCGATGGCGCGTTCGAGAGCCCCGAACAGCGACAAGGTTCGCTCCACTGCTCGCTGGAAGAACTCGCGAACATCGAAGATTCCTTCCGTTCCCGAGATGGGATCCCGAAACGATCGCGGCGAGGTGAAGTGCGATTTCCACTGGCTTGACCGACCATAGAACAGCCCGCTGAGGTCGCTGTTCTTACTTGCGTTGCGCATGTTCAGCACGCGCGCGAGGACTCGCAACGCCGCCGAAGAGAAGAGGCTCTGCGCCTTGCCAGCTTGACGGAGGATGCGTGCAGCCTCTTCCTCCGAAGGTGGGTGCTCTTCCTCCGCGTAGAAGCGAGCCACGGCATGCATCACTTCCTTGGCGTTGGGGCTGGCGCTGACGCGCGCAAAGAGATCCTTCACCTTGCGCTCGATGCCAGCACCGTGTTCGGCGAGCAGATGCAGGTCCATGGCCGCTTCGAAGGCCCTGTGCCTGAAGATGTAGGCGCCGCTGACTTCGCTGTCTGGGTGGGACGCGAACCCGGTGAAATAGAAGACGGCAGGGTGGAAGATTGTGTCCGCGGCCAGGTGGCTGAGCGCTCCCGCCGCGAAGGCGATGGCTGGCGCTGTCGCTGTCCCGGCCAGGATGCGCTTGATCGGCGCAAAGACGTCGTCCACACCCTTGCCGTGCAGCTTGGCCCCAAGGCTCGCCATGCCAGCCTCTTTCGGAAGGTAGAAGGGGCCGTCGTACGCAACTGCACCCAAAAGGAAGGCGTCGGGACAAGCGCGCAGCGAGTGTGTCGTTCGCGGTGTTGCGTGTTCGTCGGCTTTTGGCGCTGCGGCTCTCGCGAGCATCCAGTGGGTGAGTTCCTTGGGCACGGGGCTAGGATTGTAGCCGGCGCCACCTTCCGCAGCGCGTTTCCACTTCCAAGAGCCGATCTCGATTCGGGATGCGACTAGAATTGGTTGGCCATCCCGGCCATTATCCCACCGCATTCCACTGCCGCCCCGCACAGGAAACAGGAGAACGAAGATGACCCACCCCTCGCTTGCCAAGATGTGTTTCGGATGCGTTGGTATTCTGGGCATGTTCGCCGTGTTCGCGGGTTGCGATGGTGGTGGGGGCGGAAGATCGCCAGGCACGGGCGGTTCTACGACGGGAGGCGCATCGGCCACGGGCGGCACATCAGGACTGGGGGGCGGCTTGAGCACGGGCGGCGCAACAGGCTCCGGTGGCGCGAAGGGCAGCGGCGGCGCATCGGGCGCGGGAGGCAAACCAGGCACGGGTGGCGCGACAGGCACGGGAGGCGCGACAAGCGCGGGTGGGACGACAAGCTCGGGGGGCATGACAAGCTCGGGGGGCAGATCAGGTACGGGTGGTGCACCAAGCACAGGAGGTGCGTCGATTACGGGAGGTGTGGCGAACACCGGCGGCGTGGTCGGCGCGGGAGGTGGCCCAGGCACCGGCGGAACTTCCGGCTCTCGCGATGGCGGCACCTCGCCCGACGTCTCGCCGGACGGCACACCTGTTGGCACCGATGGCGGGGCGGCCAGCGTGCGCTTGCTGGGACGATTCGACCTCACCGATGCGACAAAACCTTCCTTCGGTTGGTCGGGCAGCGCGATGATCGCGCGCTTCCAGGGTACCGGGGCGACCTTGCGCATCGACGGCAGCCCCAACCAGTTCGCGGTGGTGGTGGACGGCACGGTGGCGTCGTCGGTACTCAAGGTCGTGAGTGGAACGACCTCGTACGCGCTGGCGACGGGCCTTGGCGCCGGTGTCCACGATGTGGTCGTGTGGAAGCGGACCGAGGGCGACCAAGGTGAGAACCGCTTCCTTGGGCTAGATGTGGCGGGCGGCCAACTGCTAGCTCCCGCTGCGGCACCCGATCGTCGCATCGAAATCTATGGTGACTCGATCACCGCGGGCTATGGCATGGACGGCGCTGGGCCGAACTGTGCGTTCACCCCGGACACCGAGGATCACTACCTCACCTACGCCGCCATTTCGGCGCGGGATCTGAAAGCCGATCTCCATGCCATTGCCTGGTCGGGCATCGGCATGTACCGAAACTATGGCGTCACCGGGGCCTCGTCGGACGCCATGCCGTCGGTATATGCGCGCACCTTGGCGTCGCAAACCGGGAGCGTCTGGGATTTCGGCACGTGGCAGCCGCACGTGGTGGTCATCAATCTGGGCACCAACGACGCCTCGACCAACGGCGATCCGGGCACGCCCTACGAGACCGCATACCTGGCCTTCGTGCGCTCCCTGCGCCAGAAGTACCCAGACACCTACTTCGTGCTGACCATTGGTCCCATGCTCGACGGCAGCAATCTTACCGCTATCAAGGGGCACCTCCAGAACGTCATCAAAACCCGCAGCGGCGAGGGCGACACCAAGATGTCGTACCTTGAATTTCCGGTGCAGGTCGCAGCGGACGGCTACGGCTGCGACTGGCACCCCAGCCCCGCCACCAACGCCAAGATGGCCACCTTGCTCACCGCCGAGCTGAAGACACGTCTGGGTTGGTAGCCCGACGTGAGCCTCGGTCGTCGCAAGGTTGGCCTGGAGGATCCCACACGTTGGGTGTTCAACCGCATGGCCGACGTCTACGACGCTCGGCCCGCGTACCCGCCTGAGCTGATCGATGCGCTGGCCGAGCTGGCCCACGGCCGGCGCGTCGGCGATCTGGGTGCGGGCATCGGGCATGTGGCGTTGCCGCTGGCCCAACGTGGTTTTGACGTCGTCGCCATCGAACCTGCGCAAGCCATGCTGGAGCAACTGCGCGCGGAGGCGCGCAAACGGCGGCTGAAGATCCGTACCCTCCATGCGGCGGCCGAGTCGTTGCCGATCGAGGATGCCAGCTTGGACTTGGCGGTGGTGGCGGACGCGCTGCACTTCCTGGACGCCGAGCTCATCGCCAAGGAAATCGCGCGCGTGCTCGCACCCGGGGGCGCGCTGGCCGTGGTGACGTGTGAGCTGGGTAAGACGCCGTACATGCGAAGCCTGGTGGAGCTCATCGAAGCAGCGGTTCCCCGCCGGCCACGCGACCTTGCCCACAACTTGGTGCAGGTGTCGGCGATCACGGGCGTTCGCTTCGCGCATGCGCGGCAATTTCACGACGAGACGCCGGTGGATGGCCACACCCTGGAGCGCATCTTGCGCTCTATCTCGTTTATCGGGCCGGCCATGAATCCAGCGCGGTTCGCAGCCTTTCGCGCATGTGTTCACGCGCTTCCGGGCCGGCCGGCCTGGGCGCGAACCTTCACGTTGCGCGCAGGCGGCCGCACACGCTAGGGCAGGGACCGCTTCAAACCAAGAAGCTCGAGGAAGACCCCGTTGGTCCAGCCGAATCCGATTTCGTTGCTGCTGTAGCCGAAACGCAGCGCTGCGTTGACGTCCGAGCTGCGGCGGACAACGTCATATTTCTCCACGATTCTTCCATTCCCCTCGAACACATCGCTTACGAGCGAAAGGAACTTGTCTCGGGATGTCCCATCGTTTGCACCGTCGCCGACGCCCAGATCCAGGCGTTGCCCATGCCGGCGCGCGCTGATACGCTTTCCCTGCTGCCCGTTTGACATGGCAATCGCTCGCAAAGGAAATGCACGTGAAACCAAGAGGATTCCGCACATGGTTGCTGGTCGGCGTGGTCGCTGTCGCCGTCGGCTGCGGCACTGGTTCGGGCGGCGCGCCTGGACGTAGCGCCGGGACCGGAGGCGCACCCGCGAGCGGCGGCAAGACCGGTAGCGGTGGGGCGACTGGTTCGGGAGGTGCGACGGGTGGGCAGAGCTCCGGCGGGAATACCGGCGCTGGCGTCGGTGGTACCGGGGGCAGTACGCTGACCACTGGACAAGGTGGAGCGGCCGGCACCGGCGGCGGCGCGAACGGCGGTCAAGACGCTGGCGGTGCAGCAGGCAGCACGTCGATGGGGGGAAGGGCCGCGGGCGGCTCGGCGGGCTCGGCCGGCGCGCAGAGTGGCGGCGGCTCCGGCGCGGGCGGTTCAGGCGGGGCGCCATCCTCAGGCGGGCAAGGCTCGGGTGGCAAGAACGCGGGCGGCTCGCCAGGGACCGGCGGCGCTGCCACAGGCGGGAGTGGCACGGGCGGTAAAGCGACGGGTGGCTCTCCGGGCAGCGGCGGCGCGACGGGT
>Ga0302323_100004357_pt1 | contig 11515 bp, 12 predicted proteins | sample Fen_T0_3_FD_201950 | JGI IMG/M metagenome (GOLD analysis project Ga0302323, IMG submission 201950) | Peat permafrost microbial communities from Stordalen Mire near Abisko, Sweden - Fen_T0_3 | ecosystem: Environmental > Terrestrial > Soil > Wetlands > Permafrost | place: Sweden: Abisko... | reverse complement strand
GGCACAAGGTTTTGCCCGAAACGGCTGAGGCCCTGACCTCTACGGTGTGTTGTGCTAAAGCTGGGACGAGTGAGGATCGCCCCTTCGCTCTGCGCGCCCGGAGCCTCCCCGACAGGGAGGCTTTTGTATGTCCGGTGACCGCGCGTCATCACGCGAAGGAGGTGAGGCCTGTGTTCTACCTGAGCAAGCTGCTCGGCAGCCCTGTCAAGGACGTCGAGAACAAGTCTGCGGGGACGCTCCACGACCTGGTGGTGAGCACCAGACAGGCCTACCCACGCGTGACCGCCGTCGGCGTGCGCCGGCGCGGCAAGGTCCTGTACGCGCCGTGGGACGCGGTCAGCAGCTTCGAGGAGTCCGGCCTGCTGCTCCGCGTCCGCACCGCCGAGCTCGCCGAGCGTGAGCTCGAGACCGACGAGCTCAACCTCTCGGCCACGTTCCTTGACAAGCAGCTCGTCGACACCGAGGGCCGCAAGGTCATCCGTGTCAACGATATCCAGCTGCTGCGCAACGGGCCGTTCGTGCACGTCGCCGCCGTGGACGTCTCCAGCAACGCGATCCTGCGCCGCGTCGGCCTCGCCAAGGTCGGCGACCGCATCTCCAAGACGCGCCAGCATCCCAAGCCTCACCTGATCGACTGGAAGGACGTCGACATCGAGCAGACGGACGAGGCCGCCGTACGCCTCGCCGTCCCGCAGACCAAGCTCGAGCTGCTTCACCCCGCCGACATCGCCGAGCTCGTTCACGAGCTCTCGCCGGAGGAGCGCGCCGCCGTGTTCGACGCCCTCGAGGACGACCTCGCCGCCGACACCTTCGAGGAGCTGCACCCGTCCTACCAGGCCTCGCTCATGCTCGATCTGCCGGACGAGAAGGCCAGCGAGATCCTCAACGAGATGTCGCCCGACGACGCCGCCGACCTGCTGGCGGACCTCCCCGACGACCGCCGCCAGCACTTCATCGCCATGATGGAGAAGGACGACGCCGACGACATGCGCGAGCTGCTCAGCTACCCGGAGCACTCCGCCGGCGGCATCATGACGACCGACTACGCCTGGGCGCGCCTGGACGACACGGCCTACAAGGCGATCGAGAGGCTGCGGGAGCAGGAAGACGAGGCGGAGACCGTCTACTACATCTACGTGGTCGACCGCTCCGAGCACCTGCGCGGCGTCTTCTCGCTGCGCGAGCTGGTCATGTCGACGCCCGACCGGAAGGTGCGCGAGTTCATGACGGAGAACCCCGTCTCCGTGCGCCCCGAAGCGAGCGAAGAAGAGATCACCAATGTGATCGCCAAGTACAACCTCCTCGCCCTGCCGGTGGTGGATGCGGAGGGCGAGCTGCACGGCATCATCACCATCGACGACGCCATCGACCTGGTGCTGCCACTGGCGTGGAAGAAGCGCCTGCCGAGGATCTTCCATTGAGGAGGCCTCGATGGCACAGGGTGGACGCAGCGTAGGCAGCCGGCTTGCGGGCCGGGTCGGCCGCAGCAAGTTCCTCATCTTCTTCGCGATCCTGGGCCCGGGACTGATCTCGGCGGCCTCGGACAACGACGCCGGCGGTATCACCACCTGGTCGGTGATCGGCGCCCGCTACGGCTACAGCATGCTGTGGCTGCTCCTGCTGATCACGCCCATCCTCGCCGTGACCCAGGAGATGGGCGCGCGCATGGGCGCCGTGACCGGCAAGGGCCTCGCGGCGCTCATCCGGGAGAAGTTCAGCCTGAAGGTGACGGCGTTCGCGATGCTCGCCCTGCTGGTCGCGAACTTCGGGACCACGACGGCCGAGTTCTCCGGCGTGGCCGCGGCCTTCAGCCTCGCCCACGTCCCGCCGTGGGCGGCCGTCCCCCCCATCGCCGTCGGCGTGTGGCTGCTGGTGACGCGCGGCAGCTACCGAAGGGTCGAGCGCGTCTTCCTCGCCCTGACCGCCGTTTACGTCGCCTACTTCGTCGCCGGGTTCCTGGCAAAGCCTGACTGGGGCGCCGCCGTCCACGGCACCTTCGTGCCCCGGGCGCAGATGAACAGCCTGTGGATCCTCACCGCGATCGCCGCCATCGGCACCACGATCACGCCCTGGGGGCAGTTCTTCATCCAGGCCTACATCGTGGACAAGCGCATCTCGATCACGCGCTACGTGTACACCAAGGTCGAGGTCTACATGGGCGCCATCTTCACCGACGCGATCGACCTGTTCATCGTGCTGGCCTGCGCGGCGACGCTCTACAAGCAAGGTATCGTCGTCGAGACCGCGCAGGACGCCGCCAGGGCGCTCGCTCCGCTCGCCGGGCAGGCGGCGTCGTTCCTCTTCGGCTTCGGCCTGCTCAACGTCTCGATCCTCGGCGCCGCGATCCTCCCCCTCACCACGGCCTACGCGGTCTGCGAGGCGTTCGGGTTCGAGAGCGGCCTCGACAGGAAGTTCGACGAGGCGCCGGTGTTCAACGGCCTGCTGACCGCCTTCATCGCCCTGCCGGCGCTGGTGGCCATCATCCCGCACCTGCCGCTGGTCAAGGTCATGCTCCTGAGCCAGGACGTCAACGGGATCCTGCTGCCGATCATCCTCATCTACGTGCTCAAGATCATCAACGACCCCAAGGTGATGGGCGACCACGTCAACGGGCGCGTCTACAACACCATCGCGTGGGGGTTCTCGGCGGCGCTCATCGGGCTGTCGGTGACGCTGGTCGCGTCGCCGTTCATCTTCTAGCCGGCCGTCTCTCCGTCACCGCCGGGCGTGGCGGCCCCACTCTCGTCGCGGCGCGGCGTGGCGGCCTCGCCGCCCTCCCCCTTGTGCGTGCGGGGCTCGACGTGGACGAGCACGTCCGTGTTGGGGATGCAGGCGCGGATGTCGGCCTCGATGTGCTCGGCGATGTCGTGCGCCTGCGTGATCGTGAGGTTCTCGTCCACGAGCACGTGCAGGTCGACGTGCCGGCGACTGCCGGCCCGCCTTGCCCGGAGCTTGTGATAGCCACTGATGATGTCCCCGCGGTGTTCGCGCACGCAGCGGCGGATCTCCTCGAGTTCGTCGTCGGGCAGCGTCTCGTCGAGCAACACCCGGGTCGACTGCATGACCAGGTCGTAACCGGTCTTGATGATGAGGACGGCGACGGCGATGGCCGCGATCGGGTCGAAGTACGGCCAGCCGGTGATCTTGACGAGCAGCAGGCCGAAGGCCACGCCGAACGAGGTGTACACGTCGGTCATCAGGTGGGCCGCGTCGGCCTCGAGCGCCGCCGACTGCGTGCGCCGCGCGACCGGATAGAGGACCTTGCGCGAGACGACCAGGTTGACGAAGCCGGAGATGACCATCACGCCGATGCCCAGCCAGATGTGGTCGAGTGAGGGCCCGTCGATGATCTTCGTGACGCCCTCGAAGATGATCACTCCGGCGGCGGCGATGATCAGCAGCGCCTCGATGACGCCGCTCAGGTTCTCGACCTTCTCGTGGCCGTACTGGTGGCGCTCGTCCGGCGGCTCCGCTGCGCGGCGCACCGACCAGAAGGCAACGAGCGCGGCGACCAGGTCGGAGCCGGAGTGCAGCGCCTCGGAGATGATGGCGATCGAGCCCGAGAGGATGCCGACCGTCAACTTGAAGACGATCAGCGTCGCGTTGGACGCGATGGAGACCGCGGCGGCGCGCGACTTGAGCTTGTGATTGGTGAGGTCGGCCAGCGAGGCGACCGGCCTCTTCGGTTCAGGCTTCTTTGACCCCATGCAGCAGACCCTCCCGTCGCAAGACATCGACGAGGGCCGTCCCGGCCAGTGCGCGGTGGCTGGCCTGGTCCTTGGCTTCCTGCGGCCACTCGGCCACGGAGAGGTCTGACCCTTCAGGGACGAAGACGGGGTCGTAGCCGAACCCGCCCTCACCGCGCGACGCCTCAGCGATGGCGCCCCACCAGTATCCCGTTGCCGCGTAGTGTGTCATGTCGGGCGCGACGGCGACAACCGAGCAGACAAAGCGCGCCCGGCGCGCGACGGGGCCGGCGAAGCCGGCCAGTTCGCGCAGGAGGCGCGTGTAGTTGGCGACGTCGGCGCCGGGCCCGTCCACGCCCGCGTAGCGGGCGCTGGTGACGCCCGGCGCCCAGCCCAGCGCCTCGACCTCGAGGCCGGAGTCGTCGGCGAGGAACAGCAGTTCGTCCTGCCAGCGCCGGCCGGCCGGAGCCGTCCCCGACATAAGCGCCACCTGGGCGGGATCGCTCACGATCGCCTCGGCCAGACCGCGCGCCTTGCCGAGGGCGTTCTCCGCGAACGACTCGACGCCCTCGGGCGGCAGCGTCACAGTGGTCGGCATGATCATGACGCGGCACGGAGCCAGAATGCTCTGGAACTCCTTCAGCTTGTGCCGGTTTCCGGTGGCGAGCATGAAGCGCATCGCGGCCTACTCCAGCTCGGCCACGGCAGCGGTCTGCGCGGCCGCCAGCGACTTCGCGCCGGCGGTGACCAGGTCGAGCATCGCGTCGAGCGACGCGCGTGAGTACGGCTCGCCCTCGGCCGTCGCCTGGACCTCGACGAGGCGGCCGTCGCCCGTGATCACCGCGTTGAGGTCGACCTCGGCCGACGAGTCCTCCTCGTAGTCGAGGTCGAGCCGAGTCTCGCCGTCCACGATCCCGGCGGAGACCGCGGCGATGGAGTCGAACAGCGGCAGTTCGTGCAGGCCCAGCAGGTCCTTGATCTTGAGCGCGACCTGGTAGACGGCCACGTAGGCGCCGGTGACGCTCGCGGTGCGCGTGCCGCCGTCGGCCTGCAGCACGTCGCAGTCCACGGCGATGGTGCGCTCGCCGATGATCCCCAGGTCGACCACGCCGCGAAGGCTGCGGCCGATGAGGCGCTGGATCTCCATGGTGCGGCCCGACTGCTTGCCGCGCACAGCCTCACGCTGGGTGCGCGAGGGCGTCGCGCCCGGCAGCATGCTGTACTCGGCTGTGACCCAGCCGCGGCCGGAGCCGCGCAACCAGCCGGGCACGCCGTCGCTCAGCGACGCGGTGCAGAAGACGTGCGTGTCGCCCAGCTCGATGCGCGCCGACCCGGCGGCGAACTTGGCCACCGCCGGGGTGATGCGCACGGGCCGAAGCTCGTCGGCCCTGCGTCCTTTTCTCACATCGTCCTCCTCGCCGCCGGCGGCGGCTGCGGCCGCGCTCACGCGGCCGGTCGTGTCAGTCCGAACAGGTCGCGGCGACGGCGCACCACGAGGAGCAGGGCGAGGCCCAGCGTGAACAGCACGGCGGCCTCGCCGATGCCCACCCAGAGGGCACTCGCCCAGTAGGGAAGGTCGAGCATGACCGTCAGCATCGCCGCGACGCCGAAGGCGTTGACGAGCACCGGCGCGGCCAGCGCGATCACCCGCGGCCCTATCGCGTACATGATGCTTGCCGCGGCCAGCGTCAGCAGCGCGCCGAAGATCGTGTCGACCGGCATCATGGGGCTGCCCAGGTTGCCGATCGCCGTGCCCACCGTGAGGCCCACGACCGCCGCAGGGTCGAAACAGGCGAAGATCATGAGCGCCTCGGAGACCCGGAACTGCACCTGCCCGTAGGCGAGCGCGTTGAGGCCCGGCGCAAGGGTGAGCACAGCGTAGAGGGCGGCGTAGACCGCCGCCCTGACGAGGAACCGGCTGCTCATGGAGCGACGAGCTCGCTGAGCCGGTCGAGCGGCAGCGCACGCACGCGCGTGAGCGGCATCTGCAGGAACCGGGCGCCCGTCTCGCGGAAGCGCTCGACGTCGCCGGTCGTGTAGAAGCGGTAGGAGCCCATGACCTCGCCCGGGCGCTCGAGGCCCTGCCGCAGGAGCATGGCCTCGACCTCCCGGGCGATCTCCGCGGCCGGGTTGATGAGCGTGACGTCACGCCCAAGGAAGCGCTGCAGCATGGGCGCGATCAGTGGGTAGTGCGTGCAGCCGAGGATGACGACGTCCGGGCGCTGGGCCTTGAGCGGCTCGGTGAAGCCACGCACGGCGTCGGCCACCTCCTGGCTGGTGACGTCGCCGGCCTCGATGAAGTCGACGAGGCCGGGACACGCCTGCTGGATGACCTCCGCGCCGGAGTCGAGGCCGCGGATGGCGCGCGGGTAGGCGCCGCTGGCCACCGTGGCCTCGGTCGCCAGCACGCCGATCTTGCGGTAGCGCGACGTCTCGACCGCCGCTCGCGCCCCCGGCATGACCACGCCGATGACCGGCGTGTCGAACTGCTCCTGCAGCGCCGGCAGCGCGGCCGAGGTGGCCGAGTAGCAGGCGACGACGATGAGCTTGACCGGCACGGTCTCGAGGAACGCGGTGATCTGCCGCGAGTACAGCTCGAGCTCATCGTGGCTCTTCTCGCCGTAGGGGAACCGCGCCGTGTCGCCGACGTAGGCGAAGTGCTCGCCGGGCAGCTGCACGAGGCACTCGTGGAGCACGGTGAGACCGCCCATGCCGGAGTCGAACATACCGATAGGCAGGGCGGCGAGCTCGTGCAGGTTGTCGGAGGGAGAAACGGTCATGGCAGGGCGCGGTAAGGCGTCCCGGTAGTATCCCCCACCGCGCGCGGACCTGTCCAGATGACCACCCCTGCGGGCTCGGACCCCTGAGCCGATAGAACGTTCGTTGGAGACACTCAAGCGCCGCCGGGGAGCGTCCGATAGGTGAAGCAAGAGCAGGCACAGGAGCATCAGCGGAGGCGAGTCGTGAGCCACGAAGACTACAAGATCGAGTTGTTCGTCTTCCCGGACGGCACCCACGTCGAGATGATCGTCTTCGACCCGGTGAGCCGCGGGCGCGGCGCCTCGCAGGGCGCCCGCACCCGCACCAGGACGACGCCGGCTCCCTGCTGCGTCCCCGCCCCGCCGCCGCCCGAGGACCCGGACGCGCACCACTGTCCCGTGTGCCGCAGCACGCTCGTCTACCCGCTGGACTGGGACCGCAGCGGCCCGGCCAGCTGGACGCTGATCCTGCGCTGCCCCGAGTGCGAGACGCGGCGCGAGGTCACGCTGGGTCGCGCCACCGTCGAGGAATTCAACCGCGAGCTGTACCACGGTTCCCAGGCGATCGCGCGCGAGTGCGACCTGATGACGCGCCGGAACTTCGAAGAAGAGGCCGAGCGGATCGTGGCCGCGCTGGAGCGCGACCTCATCCAGCCGATGGACTTCTAGGCGCGGTCTCCGCGTCTACCCCGCGCCTCCCGCTGTTCGTCAGCCACACTCCTGCTACCACCACGACCGCGGCCGCGGCCTGGGCCGCGGTCAGCCGTTCCCCCAGCAGCGCGTAGGCGCTCGCAACGGCCACGATCGGCGTGAGGTTGATGAAGACGCTCACCCGGCCGGCAGGCAAGAAGCGGAACGCGTAGTTGAGCAGCAGGTAGGCGACGATCGAGCACACGAGCGTGAGAAAGAGCACGCCGCCGGCCGCCGGAGCGGTGGGCCGGCGGACCCCCAGCACCAGCGCCTCGATCAGCGCCAGCGGCGCCATGAAGAGCGCGCCGAACAGGTTCTGCCACGCGGTCACGAAGAGCGCGGAGCGGCTCACCAGCAGGCGCCGCGCCAGGATGCTGTAGACGGCGGCGGAGAGCGCGGCGGCGAGCACCAGCAGGTTGCCGGTGAGCGAGCCGCCCGCCGCGCCGCCGGCGGCCAGCACGAGGATGACTATCCCGGCGAACGAGAGCAGGATGCCGGCCCACTGGCGCCTCGTGAGCCGTTCGGCCGGTAGGAACGCGCCGCTGAGCGCCACGAAGATCGGGATCGTCGCGATGAGGATCGCGGCCTCGGAGGCGCTCGTGCGCGCGATCCCGGTGTTCTCGAAGCTGAAGTAGACGGTGAGAGAAACGAACCCGACGAGCGCGAGCCGTCCCAGCTCCTTGCGGGTCACCGGCTCGCGCACCGGCCGCAGCCTCCAGACCACGAAGAGGATGCCGCCGGCCAGCGTGAACCGCAGCAGTGCGAGCAGCAACGGCTCGAACCCCTTGAGCGCCGTCTTGGTGGCCACGAACGACAGCCCGAAGGCGAAGGTCATGCCGACGGCGGCGGCGTACGAAGAGACGGGAGGGCGTTGGTCCATTCGGCAAGGGTACCGCAGGCCGAGTGCCGCGCGGACGCACTGGGGCGCGCGGCGACATCAGGTGAGACGGAGTGAGAAGGCTGATTGGTGCCCCCGGAAGGATTCGAACCTTCGACCTCGCGCTCCGGAGGCGCGCGCTCTAATCCCCTGAGCTACGAGGGCACGGTCAGGCATTCTAGCACGGCGGCCGTGCGGGCCGCTCTGCGCCTCAGGCCAGGCGCTGGAGCGCCTCTGCGAGGCGGACGTCTCGAGGGGTCACGCCGCCGGCGTCGTGGCTGCTCAGGCGCAGCGTGACTTTGTTGTAGCGGATGTCGATGTCCGGATGGTGCTGCTGCTGCTCGGCGACCTCGGCAAGGTGCTCGACGAAGCCGATGGCGTGCACGAAGTCGGCGAAGCGGAACGTGCGCACTAGGGCCCCGTCGGCGAACTCCCAGCCGTCGAGATCGGCGAGCGCCGCCGCGACCTGGTCCTGGCTCAGCGTATCCATGAGCGCCCCCCGTGACGACCTTCCGGCCGGCGCGGAGGCGTCGGCCCTTATCGCCTGTCTTCCCCGCGGCCGCGGAGGGCACGCTGCATGTCCCGCTTGGCGTCCTTGTCGGCCATGTCGTGGCGCTTGTCGTAGAGCTTCTTGCCGCGCCCGAGACCGATCTCGACCTTGGCGCGCCCGTCCTTGAGGTACACCTTGGTCGGCACGATCGTGTAGCCCTTCTCGCGGACCTTGACGGCGAGGCGCTCGATCTCGTGGCGATGCATGAGCAGCTTGCGCACCCGCAGCGGGTCGTGGTTCCAGATGTTGCCCTGGTCGTAGGGGCTGATGTGGGCGCCGACGAGAAAGAGCTCCGGCGCGTGCGCGCTGCCTCGGACCTCGACGTAGCTGTCACGAAGGTTGATTCGGCCCTCGCGCAGCGACTTGACCTCCGTGCCGACAAGCACGATGCCCGCCTCGAAGGTGTCGTCGATGAAGTAGTCGTGGCGCGCCTTGCGGTTCTCGGCCACGCGCTTGATCCCGGTCTCTTTCGGCATGCCGACTAGCGTACCCCATCGGGGACGGCGGACGCGCACGGGGCCGGGTGCAGGTGCGAACGCGATCCGCGCGTGACGCCCGGGTCAGCGCTGGCGGCGGGCCTGGCGGCCGGGAGCGCGGCGCCGCGGCGGGCGAGAACCCGTGGTGCGCCGCGCCGGCTGGCGGCCGGGAGCGGTCGCCGGCCGGCCCGAGTCCGGCAGGGCCGGCGCGAGGTCGACCTTGCCGGTGAGGCGGTCGACGCGCTCGACCTTGACGTCGACCGCGTCGCCGAGGCGGTACCTCGTGCCGGTCGCCTCGCCGACGAGCGCCGTCTCGTGCTCGCTGAGCTCGAAGCGCTCGCCACCAAGGCGGCGCGACGAGAGGAAGCCCTCGAACACGTCGCCGAAGCGCACGAAGAGCCCGCCGCCGACCATGCCGGCGATCTCGCCGGTGAACACCTGCTCCCAGCCCTCCGCCGTGAGGCGGCGCTCGAGCAGGAAGCACAGCGCGATGTCGTCGCCCTTGAGTTCGACGCGCGAGAAGTCGCGCTCGCGCGTGGAGCAGTCGTCGGCGGCCGTCGCAAGCTCGGCGTCGCCGAGCTCCGAGCCGCCCTCTCCGAGGTGGTACAGCAGCGCCCGGTGGGTGACCAGGTCGGGGTAGCGGCGGATGGGCGAGGTGAAGTGCAGGTAGGCCGGGCTGGCCAGGCCGAAGTGGCCCAGATTGACCGGCGCGTACCGCGCCTGCTTGAGCGAGCGCAGGATGAGCGTGGACCACGCGAGCCGCCCGCGGTGCTCGCGCGCGCTCGCCTGGGCGACGAGGCGAGACAGACGGCCGTAGGCCTCCTGGAGCTGCGCCGCCGGCACCAGCTCGCCGGTCGGAAACGGCGGCGTGGCCACGCCGAGTTCCTCGAACTGGTCGAGCAGCTCCCGCGTGCTGGCAGGCTCGGGCGGCACGTGCACGCGGTACAGCGTGTGCGCCTTCTTGCGCAGCAGGTACTCGGCGACGGCCTCGTTGGCGGCGAGCATGAACTCCTCGACCAGCGCGTGCGAGGGCGTCTCCGGGCGCGCGGCCGCTCCGCTGAGCGCGCCCGCGTGGTCGAACGCGTACTCGGGCTCGAACGAGCCGATGGTGAGCGCGCCACGGGCGAGGCGCCGGCGGCGCAGCACCCCGGCGAGCTCTGCGGCGAGCAGCAGTTCCGCGCGCAGCGCATCGTCCGCCGCCATGGTCGCGTCGGGCACGTCGCGCGGCGGCTCCGGCCGGCCGGCGATGAGGTGCGCCCCGGGCAGCGCCGCGACGGCCGACTTGGGGTCGGCCAGCGGGACGGCGGCGGCCTCGGCTCCTGCCGGGTCCGCCGCGCCGCCTGCCAGCTCCACGGCGGCCGGGCCGATCACCGTGTCGGCGAAGCCGTAGGTGAGTCGGTGGTCGCTGCTGATGAGCGAGCGGTAGTACTGCGTGCCGGTCCGCCGCCCTTCGGCGTTGAACGTGAACTCCACCGTGAGGCACTTGCGCGGCTGCCGCGGCACCAGGCTGCAGAGGTCGCTGCTCAGGGCCGCCGGCAGCATGGGCTCGGCGAACAGCGGCACGTACAGGCTGGAGGTGCGCCGGCGAGCCTCGCGCTCGATCTCGCCGTCGTCGTCCACGAAGTACGAGACGTCGGCGATGTGCACGTGCGCCCGGTAGCCCGCGCCCTCGCGCGCGACTGAGATGGCGTCGTCGAAGTCGCGCGCGGTGTCGGGGTCGATGGTGAACGTGGGCAGCGCCGTGAGGTCGCGGCGGCCGTGGTCCGGGCGCGCCGCGCGCGCCTTGACGGCGGCCGCCTCGTCGAGCACGGCGCCGGGAAAGCCCTGGCGGACGCCCTTGGCGTGCAGCAGGGCGCGCAGCACCGCCGTGAGGTCGTCCGCGCCGCCGAGCACCTCGACGATCCTCCGCCGGTCGCCGTGCGAGGGCACGGCGAGCACGAGGTCGTCCGGGTGCGGCTGCATGCCGCCCTTGGCCACGAGGTACGAGCGGGCGTCGGCGAAGACGGGTTCGAGCGACCAGAACTTGCCCCAGCGGGTGACGTGGTACGGGAGAGGGCGGCCGCGGTCTTCCTGTGCCTGGTCGGGGGCCGGGCCGCGGCGTCCGGGGCCCTGAGGCCGGCGGCCGCCTGCGTGTCTCGCACTGTCACCCGGACCACCCGGATGCCGCGAGGGGCTCAAGGAGCTACTTCGCGCGGCGGGCGATGTACTGCAGCGCCGTCTGCAGCGTGTCGTCAGGCTTCGTCTTGGGCTTGTCGGGCGCCACGATGTCCGGCGTGATGCCCTTCTTGTTGATGTTGGTGCCGTTGGGCGTGAGGTACACGGCCGTGGTGAGCTTGAGCGCGGCCCCGTTGCCGAGGTCGACGATGGTCTGCACGAGGCCCTTGCCGAAGGTCGTCGTGCCGATGATCGTCGCCCGCTTGTGGTCCTTGAGCGCGCCGGTGACGATCTCGGAGGCGCTGGCGGAGAACCCGTTGACC
>Ga0302323_100004355_pt1 | contig 11516 bp, 11 predicted proteins | sample Fen_T0_3_FD_201950 | JGI IMG/M metagenome (GOLD analysis project Ga0302323, IMG submission 201950) | Peat permafrost microbial communities from Stordalen Mire near Abisko, Sweden - Fen_T0_3 | ecosystem: Environmental > Terrestrial > Soil > Wetlands > Permafrost | place: Sweden: Abisko... | reverse complement strand
GTCGGCAAGCAGCTCGAAGCGAAGTAGGGGCGCCGCTCAGCCAAAGCGCAGTGCGCTGCGCATCACATGGCCGAGGATCTGCGGGTTCTTGCGCATCCTGCGGATCGAGTAGGGGCGCCACTCGGGGCCGTAGGGGACGTAGACGCGCACGCGGTGGCCTGCCTCGCGCCACTTCTTCCACAACTCCTCGCGCACCCCCATCAGCACCTGGAACTCGTATTGGTCGCGCGTGTAGCCCGCCTGCTTCACGACGGCGAGGCACTGATCCGCGAGCAGGTCGTCATGCGTGCCGAGCGCGAGGAAGGCCTTGCGCGCGGCGAGCTTCTTGACGCACTCGACATAAGCCGCGCGGATCGGCTCGGGCTCGGTGTGCGCGATCGCCGCGGGCTCGAGGTAGATGCCCTTGACCATGCGCACGTTGAGCGGGCCGGGCGGGAGCGCGTCGATGTCCTTCAAGGTGCGGAACAGGCGCGACTGCAGCACGATGCCCGTGTTGGGGTTCTTCGCGCGCAGCTTGGTGAAGACGCGCAGCGTCGCATCGGTCGTCGGATGGTCCTCCATCTCGACGCGCAGGAACAAGCCGAGCTGCTGCAGGTGCTGCGCGAGCTCGGTGTAGAGCTCGAGCGCGAGGTCCTCCCTCAGCGTCAGCCCCACGTGCGTCGGCTTGACCGAGACGTAGCAGTCGATCTTCTGCCGCGCGAGTTCGATCGAGGCCGCCTTGTAGGTCGCGACCACCGAGCGCGCCTCGCGCTCGTCGTGCACGTTCTCGCCCAGCACGTCGAGGATCCCCGGGTGGCCGAGCTTCGCGAGCTGCGTGAGCCGCGCGAGGGCCTCCGGCAGCGTTTCGCCCGCGATGTAGCGCGCCGCGAGGCGCCGCATGATGGGCTTCGGGATATAGGGCAGGACCGCGAGAACGGGCTTGGTGAGGAGCGCCATGGATGCCTGGGGGGGTGAACGGCCGAGTGTAGCGTTGGCGGGCGCGGATCTCGCGCTCTAGGATGCCTCCATGTCCGTACCCGGCACGGAACAAGCGCGCGTCGTGCTCGTCACGGCCCCCGACCTCGCCAGCGCGCGCTCGCTGGCGCGTGGCCTGGTCGAGCGGCGCCTGGCGGCCTGCGTCAATCTGGTGCCGGGTCTCGAGAGCGTCTACCGCTGGAAGGGCGCCGTGAAGAGCTCGAACGAGGTGCTGTTGCTCGTGAAGACTGCGGCGGCGAGGCTGCCGGCGCTCGAGAGCTTCCTCGAGTCCGAGCATCCCTACGATGTGCCCGAGTGCATCGCGCTGCAGCCCGAACGCGTCGAGCGCGCCTACCTCGACTGGCTGCTGGCCGAGTCGCAGCCATGAGGCGCAGCCCGTACGCACTCGTTCTCGCGCTCGCGCTGCTGGCCAGCGCCTGTGCGCACAAGCGCCCGGGCCTGCCGGCGCGGCACCTCGTGCTCGTGACCTTCGACGGGCTGCGCGCCGATCATCTCTCCTGCTACATGCACGCGCGGCCGACGAGCGCCTTGCCGGGCGACGAGCAGGAGCGCGCCGAGGGCCGCGCCTTCGCCTTCGACGATCTCGCCGCGAGCGGTGTGACCTTCGCTTGCGCGCAGTCGCCCTCGGCCTTGACGCTGCCCGCGCTGGCGACGCTCTTCACCGGTCTCCCGCCGGTCTCGACCGGCGTGCTCGACGAGCACTCGCGCCTGCCGCTCGACCAGCCCACGCTGGCCGAGCTCGCGCGCGCGGCCGGCTGGCACACGGCGGCCTTCGTCTCGCAGCCGCGCATCGACGTGCTCGCGAGCGTCGGCCGCGGTTTCGAAACCGCGCGCTGGTGCGCGAGCGATGCCGACGCGCTCGCTTTCGCGCGCGACTGGCTCGAGCGCGACTTCGGCGATGGGGGACAGGTCTTCCTGTGGATCCACCTCTCGGGCCTCGAGCCGCCCTGGCCGCCGATCCCCGAGCGCGAGGTCACGCGCCCGGAGCTCGCGCCGCGGCGCTTCCTCGATCCGGGCTACAAGGGGCTCGCGGACGGCTCGCCGGAGTTCCTCGCGCGCGTGCGGAGCGGCAAGCCGCCGCTCGAGCCGGCCGAGCGCGCGCAGCTCTCCGCGCTCTACGACGGGCGCATCGCCAACGTCGCGGGAAAGCTCTCGGACTTCCTGCAGGACGCCTTCGACTTCAACCGCCGCGGCGCGGAGGTGACCGAATTCTGGTCGCGCACGCTGCTCGTCGTGACCGCGACGCACGGCTTCGACCTCGGCCTGCGCGACGGTCGCGTCGCCGCGGAGCCGCGCGACGACTTCCTGCACGTGCCGCTCTTCCTGCACCACCCCGACAGCTTCACGGGCGAGCGCGTCCTCGCGCCGGTCGTCGAGCTCGGCGACCTGCTGCCGACGCTGGTCGAGCTCTTCGCGCTGCCGCGGCCGCGCCTGCTGCCGGGCCGCTCGCTGCTCGGGCTCACCGACAGCGAGCCGGCGCAGCGCTTCGAGGAGCGCAGCGCGATCACGCAGAGCGCCGAGCGCGTGATCAGCGCGCGCGACCGGCGTTGGCGCATGGTCTGGAACCCGTACCGCTCGCGCATGCCGGAGAGCGATCCGCGGCGCGAACTGCCGGTCGTCGCGCTCTACGACACCTGCGTGTCGGGGAGCAACGAGAACCTGGCCCTGGCGCAGCCGGAGGTGGCGGCGCGCCTGCAGCAGGAGATCAAGGACTGGAGCACGCGCCAGAGCTTCCGCGCCAGCCTGCCGCTCGTCTCCGAGCGCAGCCCGGAGACGCACGGGAACTGAGCCGCGGGCCGGCGGAAGAGGCTCAAGCCGCGCGGCTTTCGGGCCGATTCCGATGGGGATCATGCTCGGCTCCCTCCTCGCCCTGGCACTGCTTCAGGCCCCGGCCGCGCCGGCGCTGCCGCCCTTGCGGCGCGAGTGCTTCGTGCTCGAGCCGCCCGCGAGCGCGAAGTCGCGCGATCCGATCGGCTGGGCCGAGTTCCTGCGCCGCGAGAGTCCGGGCGGGATGGTGCTCGAGTGCGAGTACGTCTTCGTGCGCCCGGGCCGCAACGAGCACTGGCGCGTGCGGCACGTCGAGCAGCTCGATGACAAGGGGCCGCGCCTGGTCTGGCGCGAGGTCGGCACGGCCGCCGGACGCACGCTGACGCTCGAGCGCGCGCGCGAAGGCGAGGAATGGCGCTGCCAGGCCTTCGAGCGCGACGAGTCCGTGCGCTGCGCGATCGACACCAGCCACGGCGCCGTGTTCCCGCTCTACCTGCTCGAACTCGCGCGCAAGGGCCAGATCGGCGCGGCGCAGATGTACCTCTTCGATCCGCTCGAGACGGCGCTCGTCCCGCGCCACATCTCGACCGTCTACGAACCTGCGAGCGGCAAGCGCGAGCGCACGCTCGAGCTCGAGCGGCCCGATGGCACGCTCGCCGGACGCTACGTCTTCGCCGGCACCGAGCTCACGGCCTTCCAGCTGCAGGCGGGCGGCTGGCGCGCGCGGCGCATCGAACCCGAGGAGTACGTACGCGCGATGGGCGGAGCGGTCGATCTGGCCGGACCGCGAGGACTGCCGGCAACGTGTTCGGATTCGGCAAAGTAGGCCGCACGGATCCACTCGGCCTGCGAGCTGTCGCGGCGCGGTCTGCTACCCTGGAGGCTCGGCCCCCATGCCCCCCCGCGCATCCGTACCTCACCTGCGGACTCTCTCCGCGGGCCTCGGACTCTTGTCCCTGGCCGTATTCGTTGTTCCGAGCTGCAAGTCCGCTGCCGAGCAGCGCGCCGAGGCCGACAGGGACGCCTATGAGCTCGTCGCCTCGCGCCGCGCGAAGCTGGGCCTCTCCGGCGACACGTTCACGATCGACCCGCCGGCGGACAGCCTGCGCGCGCGCATCCTGAAGGGCGAGCTGACGCGCAGCGACGCGCTGCGCCTGCCGCAGGTGCTCGAGATCGCCGCCGAGAACAGCCGCGACTACCAGACGCAGCGCGAGCAGCTGTTCCTCTCGGCGCTCGACCTGACGCTCGAGCGCTGGAACTTCCATCTGCAGAAGACGGCTACGGTCGAGGCAGGCATCGACGGCCGGCCGGGTCCCAACGGTGAAACGGTCTCGGAGACCAGCGCCGGCGGCACGCTGGGCTTCTCCAAGCTGTTCAGCACGGGCGCCAACGTGGCGCTCGACATCGGTGCGGGCATCGCGCGCCAGCTGACCTTCGAGGACGGCTGGCACCCGACCACCAACCTCGGGCTCTCGATCACGCAGCCGCTCTTGCGCGGCTTCGGCGAGCGCATCGTGCTCGAGCCGCTGACGCAGGCCGAGCGCAACCTGGTCTACGCGACGCGCGCCTACGAGCGCTACCGGCGCACGTATGCGGTCGACGCGGCCACGCGCTACTGGCGCCTCCTGGGCACGATGAACGCGGTCGAGAACCAGGAGACCAACTTCGAAAGCCTGAAGAAGCTGACCGCGCGCAACGTGGAGCTCTCCAAGGCCGGCCGGCTCTCCGTGCTCGAGGTCGGGCAGGCGCGCCAGGACGAACTCTCCTCGCACAACGACCTGATCGACGCGCAATCGCGCCTCGCGGCGCAGCTCGACCAGTTCAAGCTCTTCCTCGGCCTGCCGATCGAGTTCGACCTGCAGCTCGACAAGAGCACGCTCGAGGAGCTCGCGAAGGAACACATCGACGAGGAGCTCCCCGAGGAGCTGGCCTTGCCCTTCGCGCTCGCGAACCGGCTCGACTACCTGACCGTGCTCGACCAGTACGACGACCGGCGGCGCAAGGTGATCGTGGCCGAGGACCAGCTGCGCTCGGGCCTGACGCTGGCGATCAATGCCAACCTGACGGGCTCCGATCCCAAGCCGATCGACTACGACTTCCGCGACACGACCTGGAGCACGACGCTCACCTGGAAGCTGCCGATCGACCTCTTGCCCGAGCGCAACAGCTACCGCGAGTCGCTGATCAACCTGCAGTCCTCCGCGCGCAGCTGCGAGCAGAGCCACGACACGATCGAGGCCAATTTGCGCGACGAGCTGCGCACGATGCGCACGCAGCAGGAGGGCTACCAGATCCAGCTCAAGGCCGTGACCCTGGCCGAGCAGCGCAGCCAGAGCGCGCACCTCAACCAGGACGCCGGCCGGGCCGACACGCGCACGCTGCTCGAATCCGAGCGCTCGCTGCTGCAGGCGCGCAACGCGGCCACCACGGCGCTGATCGACTACAATCTGGCGCGCCTCGCGGTGTGGCGCGACCTGGAGATCCTGCGCGTCGACAAGGACGGCATCCACGCCGACGAGGAACTGCTCCGGCACCCCCCTGAGGGCGGAGCGCAGGCCGGCGAAAAGCCGGCCGGAGGCTGAGCGATGGCGAAGAAGAAGGGTGTCAATCTCTGGCTCTGGACGGCTGTGCTCGTGGTCGCGGGCGGCCTCTACTGGGGCGGGCGCGCGGCGGGTCTCTACGGCCAGGCGGTCGTGGTCGAGATGCGCGGCGCGCGCGTCAAGAAGGGCCCGCTCTCGATCAGCGTGCTCGTGCGCGGCAACCTCTCGGCCAAGGACGCGGCCAGCGTCAAGAGCGAGATCGAGGGCCAGACCACGATCATCTCGCTGATCAAGGAGGGCGCGCAGGTCAAGCCCGGCGACCTGCTCTGCGAGCTCGACTCCTCCTCGCTGATCGAGAAGAAGGTCGCGCAGGAGATCAGCCAGCAGTCGGCCGACGCCGCCTACACCAAGTCCGTGGCGCAGTACGACATCCAGAAGAGCCAGAACCAGAGCGACACCGAGGCCGCCGATCGCAAGCTGACCTTCGCGAAGCTGGACCTCACGAAGTACGACGAGGGCGACAGCAAGCAGCAGCTCAGCGACGCCGACAACAAGATCACGATCGCCGAGTCGCAGCAGAAACTCTCGTTCACCACGGCCGAGTGGTCGGGCAAGCTCGCCGATGCGGGATTCCTGACCACCTCCGAGCTCGACAGCGACAAGCTCAAGCTGCTCAGCTCGCAAGTCTCGCTGGACTCGGCCAAGCGGGCGAAGGACCTGCTCGTCAAGTACGACGACCCGCGCAAGCGCACCGAGCTCCTGGCCAACGTCGAGGAGGCCGAGCGCGGCCTCGAGCGCGTCAAGCTCAAGGCCGATGCGATGCTGGCCGACTGCAAGTCGAGCAAGTTCTCGAGCGAGGCCAAGCTCAAGCTCGAGACGGAGAAGCTGCAGAAGTACGTCGACCAGCTGGCCAAGACCAAGATCGTCGCGCCCGCGGCCGGCATGGTCGTCTACGCGCGCGTCGAGAGCGGCCGCATGGGCAACGACGCGCCGATCGCCGAGGGCACGACCGTGCGCGAGCGCCAGGAGATCATGCAGATCCCGCGCACGGGCGGCATGGTTTGCGAGGGCAGCGTGCACGAAAGCGTGCTCAAGCTCGTCGTGCCCGGAATGGGCTGTCGCGTGACGATCGACGCGATCCCGGGCATGGAGTTCCCCGGCGAAGTGCAGTCGGTGGCCGTGCTGCCCGACAAGGGCAGCTGGTGGTCGAACCCCAACACGCGCCTCTATCCCTGCACGATCGGCATCAAGGCGCTCGACAGCCCGACGCCCGAACAGGTCAAGGCCTACACGGACATGCGCCCGGGCATGTCCTGCAAGCTCGAGATCCTCTCGGCGCAGATCGAGAGCTGCCTGTACGTGCCCGTGCAGTGCGTCGTGCTCGACAAGGGCGACACGACCGCCTTCATCCACGAGGGCAGCGGCGCGCGCCAGGTGAAGGTCAAGGTCGGGCGCTCGAACGAGAAGTTCGTCGAGGTGCTCGAGGGACTCGTCGAGGACCAGGAGGTGCTGCTCGCACCGCCGGCCGGCTTCGTGCCGGCGCAGTCCGACGACAAGCCGCTCGAAGTGCCCAAGGCGGCCGCGAACCAGCCCGGCGACGCCACGCAAAAGCCGATGGCGGCCGAGGGCGGAGCTCCCGCGATGCAGACGGGCGACGGCGCGAATCGACAGCGCCCGAACTTCGATCCCGCGAACTTCGACCCGAGCAAGCTCACGGGGCACATGAAGGAGCGCTACGACGCGATGAGCGAGGAAGAGCGCGCCAAGTGGCTCGAGAACATGAAGTCGGGCAACTTCGGTGGCGGCGGTGGCGGTGGGGGCCGGCGCGGCAACGGCGGCGGCGAGAAGAAACCCGGCGAGGGCGGCGGGGGCGGCAAGTAGCCGATGGCCGCAGGCGCCCTTGACCAGGCCCGCGATCGCGCGGGCGAGCCCGTCGTCGAATTGACCGACGTGCGGCGTCTGTACCGCATGGGCACGAACGAGGTGCGCGCGCTCGACGGGCTCACGTTCACGTTCCGCGCCGGCGAATACTGGTCGATCATGGGCAGCTCGGGCTCGGGCAAGTCGACGCTGCTCAACCTGCTCGGCTGCATCGACCGGCCCTCGAGCGGCTCGTACCGGATCCGCGGCACCGAGGTCGCGACGCTCGACGACGACGAGCTCTCCGAGATCCGCGGCCAGCACATCGGCTTCGTGTTTCAGTCCTACAACCTGATCGCGCAGCTCAACGTGCTCGAGAACATCCTCGTGCCGCTGTTCTACTGGGACGAGCCGCCGCCGGATGCCGAGGAGCGCGCGCGCAAGCTCGCCGACCGCGTCGGACTCGGAGCGCGCCTCGACCACAAGCCCAACGAACTCTCGGGCGGCCAGCAGCAACGCGTCGCGATCGCGCGCGCGCTGGTCAACGATCCCGCGATCCTGCTCGCCGACGAGGCGACGGGCAACCTCGACAGCAAGACCGCGCAGGAGATCCTGGCGCTCTTCGACGAGCTGCACGCCGAGGGCAAGACGATCCTGCTCGTGACGCACGAGCCGAGCGTCGCGCGGCGCGCCGAGCACACGCTGCGCCTCTCCGACGGCAAGATCGCCGAAGTGCTGCACAACCGCGAAGGGGCCAAGGCATGAAGAGCGGACTGATGCGCACGGTGCGCCTGGGCGTCTCGAGCCTCCTGCTGCACAAGCTGCGCAGCATCCTCACGACGCTGGGCGTGCTCTTCGGCGTCTCGAGCGTGATCGCCATGCTCGCGATCGGCGAGGGCGCCTCCAAGCACGCGCAGGAACTGATCCGCGAGCTCGGCAGCCAGAACGTGATCCTGCGCAGCGTCAAGCCGCCCGAGGACCTCGTCACCGGCGGCCAGCAGTCGCGCATCTCCTCCTACGGCCTGACCGACGAGGACTTCGGCCGCGTGCGCGACTCCTTCCCGGGCGTCGTGCGCGCCGTGCCCGTGCGCATCCTGCAGCAGGAAGTGCGCTACGAGACGCGCGCGCTCAACCCGCGCGTGATCGCCACGACCTACCAGTACCGCGACGTCACCGGCCGGCCGATCTGCGAGGGCCGCTTCCTCTCGCCCGACGACGAGCGCACGGTGGCCAACGTGTGCGTGCTCGGCTTCGAGGTCGCGCGCTACCTCGTGCCCTTCGAGACCGCCGTGGGCAAGGACATCAAGGTCGGCTCGGAGTACTTCACCTGCGTCGGCGTGATGCTGCCGCGCGTGCCGCTCTCGGCCGACCCGCCGCAGGCCGGCGCCGACGTCACGGGCGAGGTCTTCGTGCCGATGGAGACCGGTTCGAAGTGGTTCGGCGACATCCAGGTCAAGATCCGCAGCGGCTCGCGCGACATGGAGCAGGTCGAGCTGCACGAGATCTATGCCGCGGTCGACGCCTCGGAGCACGTCGAGCTCGTCGCGACCGCCGCCAAGGCGATGCTCGCGCGCAACCACAACCAGCGCGACTACGAGGTGGTCGTGCCGCTCGAGCTGATGATGAAGGAGGAGGAGACCAAGAGGACCTTCAACATCGTCTTGGGCTCGATCGCCGGCATCTCGCTGCTCGTGGGCGGCATCGGCATCATGAACGTGATGCTCGCGACGGTCACGGAGCGCACGCGCGAGATCGGCATTCGCCGCGCGCTGGGTGCCAAGCGCAAGCACATCGTGACGCAGTTCCTGGTCGAGACCGTGGTGCTCTCGGTCGGCGGCGGATTGCTCGGCATCGCGCTTGGTCTCTTGATCCCGGTGATCGTCGAGCGCACGGCCAACATGCCCACGATCGTGACGCCGGGAGCGCCGATTTTGGCGTTCGGCATCTCGGCTTTGATCGGTGTCGTGTTCGGGCTCTATCCGGCGTGGCGCGCCGCGAACATGGACCCGGTCGAGGCGTTGCGGCACGAGTAGCCTTGGCGATAGGGGGTGGTCGCAGTGGGCCTCCGTTGCTCGACTCGGCGTACTCTGATGGAATCTTCTGGTGGGACTCCCTGGTAGGCACGCCATCGAGCTGTTCGCGACGGCGGACGACCTGCGTCTCTTGGTGCAGGAGGTCGAGGCCGCTCGAGCCATCCACTTCGGCCGCTCAGGCCTCCTCGATGTCGAGGCGGTACCCTTGCGACAAACTCTGGTGAGCTCCGACGCGCCGCTCGAGGGGGAGATGTACCTCGTGCAGGATCGTGAGAGTCCCTTCACCTCGTCAGCAGTCCCGCAACGCGGCGGCGGCATGAAGTACAGCGTGAGCCAACTCGAGAACCCGCGCTCGGTGAGCATCCGCTGTGGGCGAAGGATCGGAGAGGAGTACCTCTCCCCCGGTCACATCGGCACGATCTCGAGCGATCCTGCATCCCTCGATTTGTTCGACCTCTTTCGCAGAGCGGCGGCGAAACACTTCACCAGGGTGAACTCCTACTGGCTCGGACCGGATGCGGAGCGGATGCTGGATGCCGGAGCGAAGCTGGCGGTGTCGCCCAAGACGCCGGCGGAGTACGACCTGCGGCGCTGAGGTACGAATGGGGCCGCGCGCGCCACTCATTCCTTCGGCAGCGGCAACACGCGGATTCCGCCGCCCGCGCGGCCGTGGACCGTGACGCTCATGTGGCCTTCGCCCTCGCCCTTGTGCGTGACGATGATCGTGCGCAGACCTTCGAGCGCGACGCTCCAGGCGAGGCCCTCGGCGATCTTGACCATCTGCGGCGGGCCTTTTTCGCGCTGCAGTTCGAAGACGAGGTCGCCCGGACCCTGGTTGAGCAGCTGGACCTGTTCGCCCGAGAGGCCGTCGATGCGCATGCGATCCTTGACCGCGGTCTGGATCGTGGCGTGGGGGAGCGTCGAGCAGGCGGCGAGGAAGCAGAGGATCGTGGTGAGCAGGGTTCTCATGCGCGGGACACTAGTCGGGGGGCATCCGCGATGCCAGCGCAGGTGATAGTCTCGTTGGCGAGGCATCGGACATGCGCACGCCCAAGACGCGGATCATGTACATCGAGGACAAGGGCGATGGGCTCACAGGGCCCGCGCGCATCGGTCGCGTGAGCTTCAACCGGACCGGTCGCACACTCACCTACGCGGGGCGCACGTTTCGTCGCGACCCTGAGGGCTACAAGCACAATCACTACGAGGTCGGGACCGGCCGGCTCTTCTGGTTCTCGGGCCCGAAGAAGAAGGGTGGCGATCGCCTCTACGGATCGCAACCCGTCGAGATCGACGAGGACGTGCGCGAGGAATACTGGACCGAGATCCGTGGCGAGCCCGAGCGCAAGCACAAGAGTTGCGTGCGCGACCTGGGCAAGTACGCCGGATAGCGTCGTGAGCCGGGAATTCGGAGCTGCCGTGCGCTCGAGTCAGGGGCGCGGAATTTCTGTGCCAGGCACGCTCTTACCGCGTCCGATGGAGGAACAAGGGAAACGAACGAACAAGGGCGGACGCGGGAAGAGCGAGCCAGGCACAGAAGTTCCGCGCCTCGTGCGCATTGCGTGGAACTTTGGACTCAGGCACTAGAAGAGACGCGCGCGCAGCGCCAGCGCCTGCGCGAGGTGTTCGGGGCGCGCTTCCTCGCTGCCTTCGAGGTCGGCGACGCTGCGGGCGACGCGGCGCAGGGATTGGACGGCGCGCGCGGACAGGCTGCGCGCGCGCGTGGCGCGTTCGAGCAGGCTACGCGCGGGGCCGACGAGCGGGGCGTAGCGGTCGAGCTCGTCGGCGTCGAGCATCGCGTTGACGACTCCGCCCTGCCGCTCGCGCGCGAGCTCGCGCGCGGAGCGCACGCGCGCACGCAACCGCGCCTCGCTCGCCTCTCCGAGCGGCAGCTCGACGCGCGGCACGCCCGGCATGGCCGCGAGTTCGTCGACCTCGGCCGGCTGCACCTCGAGCACGAGATCGATGCGGTCGAGCAGCGGGCCCGAGATGCGCCGGCGGTAGCGCTGCACGAAGCTAGGTGGACATCTGCAGGCGACTCTGCGGTGTCCGAGATAGCCGCACGGACACGGGTTCATCGCGGCCACGAGTTGGAAGCGCGAGGGCAGCTCGACCTGGCGTGCCGAGCGGCTCACGAGCACCGTGCCCGACTCGAGCGGCTGGCGCAGCGCCTCGAGCACTTCCCTGCGGAACTCGGGCAGCTCATCGAGGAACAAGACGCCGCGGTGTGCGAGTGTGATCTCGCCCGGGCTCGCGAGCACGCCGCCGCCGATCATCGCGGCGTAGCTCGCGGTGTGGTGCGGCGCGCGGAAGGGGCGCGCGCTCGCGAGGCCTCCAGGCC
>Ga0302323_100004354_pt1 | contig 11516 bp, 10 predicted proteins | sample Fen_T0_3_FD_201950 | JGI IMG/M metagenome (GOLD analysis project Ga0302323, IMG submission 201950) | Peat permafrost microbial communities from Stordalen Mire near Abisko, Sweden - Fen_T0_3 | ecosystem: Environmental > Terrestrial > Soil > Wetlands > Permafrost | place: Sweden: Abisko... | reverse complement strand
GGCAGTTGCAGGCGGAATGATCAATGGACGCCAGTGTGCCGCGGCCGCAAGCACGCCACAGTAGCGGGTCAAATGCTGCTTCGGGGGTGGAACGGCACTGGCCAACCTGGCCAACAGAGCGAGCGCGTCCATGTCGAGCGCGAATGTGCCATCTGACCAAGGACGCTTCAGGGTCAACCGGACACGGTGGTCAGGTAGGACGGCGAGGCGGTCGTTCGCAAGCGGAGGGCGCAGGACGGAGCGCAGAAGGCGGCTCGGGCTTCGTCGTCGACGGCACCCGCGCGGGTTTTCGCATGTAAGTTGAAACCGCAATCTTGCACCACCAGATCACCGACGATTTCGGGTCCGCTATCCGTGACCAGAGCCACGGGCTCGCGCTTGCGCTCAGCCGGGCCCGCAGGAGGGAACCCGGCAACGGCGGCCGCCGCCAGTTGCGCCAGCACCGGGTCGCGATCGGAGAGGGCGTCGTCCACCTCCAGCGCCTCCGGACAGACCCGCACCACGCCTCGGCGCTCGAGCGCCTTGATCGCGCGCCTTCGTGAGTTGCGCCAGCACCGGGTCGCGACTGGAGGATCCCTCGGGAGCGGCGGAACCACTGCTTCGGGTGGCACAACTGGCGCTGGTGGCAGACTTGGAACCGGCGGGGCCGCTGGAAGCGGGTTCGGCGGGGCGGCTGGAAGCGGCACCGCCGGCGTCGGCGGAAAAGGTGGCAGCATCGGGGGAGCCACGGGGACGGCGGGGGCGGCCGAGGCTGGCGGCACCACAGGGGCGGCAGGCAGCACCTCCACGGGGCCCTGCACTCCCGACTGGGGCACCCCTCCATCAAACGCATCCAAGTGGATTGATGAAAGCTGGAACGCCCAGCTTGACAAGAACGTGAAGGACGCAAGGACTGGCTGTTGGACAACGTCATGCTGGGTAAGGGACAGCTCAACCTGTGCGTGTGTTGGGGGGCCAGTTCGGCGCCAAGCACGGCGGTCAAGAACGTATACGGAGACCGATCCGGGCACTGACCCGCCGGGAGAGCCCCAGTGTGCGAGCGCATGTTCGTTCTTCGACAATTGGACTCACAAATTCCCCAACTGTCCGGGCGGCGAGGCCTTCCATACAGACTATTGGCTCTGGCTTGACGACAATCTACCTGGCGGTGGCGCAGCGGCCGTTGGCGGTGACTGGGGTTTGCGGATGCCAGTTAGCAATTTCGTTGCCTCGATGGGAAGCAGCAACCTAGTCATCGAGCACGAGATGGGGCATGGGTTTGGCTTCCAGGACTACTACGACTGGACCGGCTCCAAACCAGAGGGCGGCTCGCTGATGATCGTTGGATCGACCAACAGCCAGACGCCGACGATTGCCGATCAGTGGTTGGTTCGTCGTACTTGGAGAGAGATGAAGACCCTGAGGAATTGGTAGCAAGCGCTTTCTAGGGCGAAGTCATCTTCAAGATTCCCGTGTGGCAGGTGGTCGCGTTGCAGCCTGCTGCGGGTGTGCCCATCATGGGGGCTTCGCCGTTAGCATTGCGAAGGCGAGTGCTGGCTCCAGCCCAGGTGATAGAGGTGGTGCCCGTCGGGCTGCTCACCCAGAAGTTCCCGTTGGAAGCGCTGCAAGCGGAATACGCCGTCGAGGCTGCCTTCACGGAGACCTCCACACCGGGATCAGCGGCCAAGGTGACCGCTCGATAGACGGTACCGCCGAACAGGAAGGCCGGGGCTCCGGAACCATCCGGTGAGCCATTTGCGTGGCACCCAGAGCCGCGACAATCGGTGCCGGCGTGGTGTTCAGGCTTCTTGGGGTTGAGATGGCAGCCAGAGCGCATGCAGTCTTCGCCGGCACGATGGTGGCCATCGGCTTGTGCTCGTCCGCCTATGGCCGGTGGCGTACAGTTCGCTGTGTAGGACGTGGTCCAAAACGTCAGCGGCGCGTCGAGCCTGACTGGAGCATCTGGAATTGGGGCGAGATCTGGTGCTACGGCGTCCTTGGGCATGGCCGCGTCGGGACCGCCCATCCCCCCCGCACTCACGCCTCCGGAGCCGGGCGCGCCACCTCCGGCTTGGCCGTCCGGATTGGAGCCGCCCTTGTCTCCCGATGCATCAGACGTGCTTGCGTCTTGTCGGGGCGAGGTGGTGTTGCCTCCACTGCCTGCCGTGCCTCGCCCCGTGCTCCCGCCCGAACCTCCCAGCACGTCCTTGCCGCCACCAGCGTCGCCCGCTCCGCCTGTCGTGCCGCCGGTTGGTATTCCGCCGGTGCCGCTGGAACTTCCGCCTGGGGTGGTGTCGCCACCGCTTCCCCCATCGCCCAGTCCGGCGGTTCCTCCCTTGGCCGTTCCTCCCTTTCCCCCCGCAGCCCCTCCAGTCGGGTCAGACCTTGTGGTGTCGGTTGTCGACGTGGAAGCGTCCTTCCTTTGAATCGACCCCGATGGTTCTGAGCTGCAGCCCCATACCAGTGCGGCAAGCGCAAGCAACGTGACGGCAGCCAAAGAGAAACCGCTTCGCTTGTTTGGCATGCGCTGGCAGTACCGTGGGCCTGGCCAAATCAGTCGGCTCGTTGTCGCAATTTTCACGATAGACACCAAATTCCAGTTTAGCGGAACCTTAACTCCGTTTTGCGCAGGCGGAGTTGCCTGCTGTTCTCGTGTGCGAGGTACTGACCAGCCATGCAGCCAGACCCGACGGAACCTGATCAGCTTGTGACCGCGGAAGGAATCGGCAGACGCGATCTCCGAGGGGTACCCCGACGGGACTTTCTCGCGCTTTGCGGCGCTGTTGCGACGATGCTGGGTCTCGGGCCCGGAGGGGTGCGTAAGGTCCAGGCCGCATTGGCTGCTGGGCTACGGCAGCCGGTTTTGTGGCTGCACTTTGCCGAATGTACGGGATGCTCGGAGTCATTGCTTCGCAGCACCAGTCCGTACTTCGACGATCTCATCCTCAATACCATTTCGCTCGAGTACCACGAGACCCTGATGGTCGAAGCTGGGGAGGGGGCCGAGGCCCTGCGCCGACAGGTGCTGTCCAAGTACTCGGGCGATTTTCTTTGCGTGGTCGAGGGGGCGATCCCCACGGCTGGGAACGGAAGCTACGGCACCATCGGTACCCAAACCATGTACGCCATCGCGGAAGAAGTGTTGCCTAAGGCAAAGGCAATCATCACGATTGGGTCTTGCTCGTCGGATGGCGGCGTCGCAGCGGCCTCCCCCAATCCCGCCTCGGTTCGCAGCGTGACCGATGCTTTCCCGTCACTCAAGGTTCCAGTCATCAAGTGTCCCGGCTGTCCGCCGAATCCCGTCAACTTCGTCGCGATCATCGCAGAGTACCTGCTCAAGGGGACGACGCCGGCGCTCGACGCGGCGGGAAGACCGACCTTCGCCTATGGCAAGACGGTGCATCAGCAATGCTCGTTGCTGGGGACCGCCAACTGTCTGCAGTCGCAGGGGTGCCGTGGTATTGCAGCTTTCCACAACTGTCCCAAGGTCAAATACAATGAAGGGACAAGTTTCTGCCAACAAGCCGGTCACGTCTGCATCGCCTGCAGTGAAGCTGGCTTCTGGGATGCGGGTGCCTATTGGGGCACCACGTTTTGGAAGAAGTATCCGGTCAGCGTGGATGCAACCAAGACCGGAATCACGTATGCAGGCGATCCCAACGGCATCGTAAGCACCAAGCTTGGCCCTGCGGATGCTGGCGTGGGCGGGGCATCTGGCAGCGACGCTGGGAATGGAGGCAGTTCTGGCGCTGGCGGTTCAGACCGCGGCGGCGCGCAAACGGGTGGAAGGTCAGGGACAGGTGGTGCCTCGGGCAGTGGGGGCGCGGGTGGCAATTCGGGCAGCGGGGGCGCGGGGACTGGTGGTGGGTCGGGGCTTGGCGGCACCGGTTCCGGTGGTCGGACGGGGACCGGTGGCGGTTCGGGCACCGGCGGTGCTGGGGGTGGTGGTGGCTTGACCAGCGGCGGAGGCGGAGAAACCGGGGGAAGTACAAGCGCCGGATTCGGAGGCAGCAGCGGGGCTGGCGGGACCAGCTCGGTGAATGGACAACAGTCATCGGGCTGCGGTTGCGACGTCGGTGGTGCCTCTTCGCATCGGCTCTCGGGTGCCATCGGAACGCTGGCTACTGTGGGCGCGGTGGCGGCACGACTGGTGCGTTCGTCGGCCCACCAAGCAGGCACGGCTATGGACCAAACGAATGAAGGAGAAGCATGTCCCGTATCGTCATTGACCCAGTCACCCGGATCGAAGGACACCTGAAGATCGAGGTGGAGCTTAGTGGCGGCACGGTGGTGGACGCCTGGAGCTCCGGAACACTGTTTCGCGGTATCGAGCTGATTCTGAAGGGCCGACAACCCCAGGACGCGTGGCTAATCACCCAGCGCCTGTGCGGCGTGTGTACGCACGTGCACTCGGTAGCCTCTGTGCGCTGCGTGGAAGACAGCGGAAAGGTGGCCATTCCCGCAAACGCGCGCATTCTGCGTAACTTGCTGATGGGTACGCAGTGGCTGCACGACCATCCCATACACTTCTATCACTTGCATGGCGTGGACTGGGTCGACGTGCCGTCAGCGCTTTCGGCCGATCCGGCGGCGACCGCGACCCTGGCGAAGAAGGTGTCGCCCAACGCTCCCACCATCGATTTCGCCGCCGCCAAGAACACCCTCGCGACTTCCACCAAGAGCGGACAGTTGGGTCCGTTTGCCGGCGGCTATGCTGGCCATCCCGCCTACGCGCTGTCGCCGGAGGAGAATCTTCTGCTGGTCGCACACTACTTGCTTGCAATACGGCAGCAGACCAAGGCCGCGCGTATGCACGCTCTGTTTGGCGCGAAGAACCCACACTTGCAGAGCCTGCAGGTAGGAGGACTGACGTGTAAGAACGAGTTGACCTCGGCGCGCATCACGGAGTTCAAGGCGTTGCTCACGGAGATGCGCGACTTCGCCAAGAACGTCTACTTGCCCGATGTCGCGTTGGTTGCCAGTCGCTACAAGGACTGGGGGAGCATCGGCGGCTTTGGCAACTACCTGGCCTACGGCGAGTTCCCCGAGACCGACGTGGAGCCCGACAGTTTCTTGTTCCCGCGGGGCTACATCTGGGATCGCGACCTGGCCAACCCGCGCACGGTCAACATGGGTTACGTGTACGAGCACGTCACGCACAGTTGGTACGACGGAGCCTCGCCAGACCATCCCGCAGTGGGAAAGACCAATCCCAAGCAGACCAGCTACGATACGTCGGAGCGCTATTCGTGGTTGAAGGCGCCCCGGTATGGCGGCGAGCCGATGGAGGTTGGCCCGCTGGCGCGAGTCTTGATTGCGTACGCCAAGGGCGTGGCGCCGGTGAAGGCAGCGGTTGACCAGTTCCTGGCCTCTACGGGCTTGACCGCGGCAGCACTGCACTCGACCCTCGGTCGCGTGGCGGCCCGCGCCTTGGAAACCCAGATCGTGGCCGATGCCATGGACGGGTGGGTTGGTCAGCTACAGGCCGGCCAGCCAGTGTCCGCCGCAGGAAGCATTCCCGCCAAGGGCATGGGGATGGGACTCAGCGAGGCGCCGCGAGGGGCGCTCGGACACTGGATCGACATGGTGGACGGGAAGATCAGCAACTACCAGATGGTGGTGCCCAGTACCTGGAACCTGGGGCCGCGGTGTGCCGCTGGCAAGCGCGGACCCGTGGAGGAGGCGCTGATCGGCACCAAGGTCGCCGATCCCGCGCGGCCCATCGAGATCCTTCGCGTGGTTCACTCCTATGACCCCTGCTTGGCCTGCGCGGTCCACGTGCTCGACCCGAGTGGCGGTCGTACGTTCACGGTGCGCGTTGCCTAATATCCTCGTCTTGGGCGTGGGGAATCTCTTGCTCCGTGACGAGGGGCTGGGGATACACGCTATTCGTTCGTTGCAGTCGCGATTCGATGTCTCCGCCAATGTGCAGGTCGTGGACGGCGGCACTGCGGGCACCTCTCTCCTGGATTCCATCTTGGGCTGCGACTGTCTCATTGTCGCCGACGCCGCTCACATGCGCACCCCGGCGGGAACGGTCGCGCGTCTTACGGGCGACGAGCTCTCGGTGTGTTTCGCGGAGAAACAGTCGGCCCACGATTGGGGCCTGTGCGAGATTCTCCTGCAGGCGCGTCTTCTCGGGCACCAGCCGAGCGTCGTGGTGATAGCCGCCGAACCCGCGGATATCGGAAGCTGGGACATGGAACTCACGCCGGTGCTGGCGGCGCGATTGCCCGAAGTGGTCGATTGCCTGGTGCGCGAAATCGAGGACGCGGGCGGGCAGGTCACCCCGCGGTGCCTACCAGGCTAGCTGCTTCTTCACCTCGGCCACTAGCAGGTCGGCCATTTTTCGCATTGGTCGCGGCATTGGGGTGCCACGCGCAGCCGCAGTTGGGGTAGGGGGGCTCGGAGCCGCAGTCCTGCGTGGGGAACTCCAAGTACGACATCTTGGTGTCGCCTTCGCCGGCCAGGGTCTTGATGACTGCCTGGATGTGCCCGCGGATCGCGATTAGGGGGGCATCCGATAGCATCGGGCCAATGGACAAGATGAAAAATGCATCCGGGTAGTTCTTCCGCAAGGTCCGCACGAAGTCGAGGTAGGCCGTGCGATAGGGCGTTCCTGGATCCCCGCTGGTCGAGGCGTCGTTCGTGCCTAGGTTGACCACGACGGCCTGAGGCCTCATGTACAATGGAAAGCCGGTCGGCAACCAGGTCTACTGCTGCGGCGTGTTCGGACTGACCCACAAGTACGACGCGAACGACACCTACGGAACCAATTTCATGGTCGCCCTGGCGTACGGGTGGAGAGATTCGGGCGGCTGCTGCATCGCCGTCAACTGCGGCGGGAGCAACAAATACTGCGTCGGGGCGGAGGAGGAGGAGAACGACGATCTGTACGACTACGGCACCTCGCCGGTCGAGAACGCCATGGTGGTGACCCAGTTCGACCCGACCCCCAACGCTGTGATCACGTACCTCAACGGCTCCCCAGTGCTTTCGCACTCACCTCCCAAGGTAAAGCTCAACGCGGGGACTGCAATTCACATCGGCGGCGGTGGCGACCTGAGCCAACCCGATCCGGTTCGCATGCGGGAAGCTCTCGTTACCAACGATGTGATGAGCGCGAGCGAGGTGGCGGCGATGAAGTCGAACATTACCGCGTTCTTCTCGACGCTGAATTTCCCCTAAGCGCTCTTGAGCCCTGCGGGACACTCCACCCGCCGACCGACCTCAGCCCTGGCCGCTGCGAACAGACGCTCGGTGGCAGCCTCGGGGACAGCAGACCCGTCGCCTTTCCCGGTGGCGGCGGCCGGGATTTCGGCGCGATTCTTCGCACTCACGCAGGCTGCGGGAAAACCTGGCTTGGCCGGCGACCGCTTCATCGAGACCCTCGCCTACCGAGACCTCCGCGGCGGTCCCGTGGCCCTGACGGACTTCGACGACGACGGCAGGCCCGACGTGGTAGTCGCGGTCGGGGACAGGCCCTGTCTCGCGAGGCGGTCGTCCTTCCCCAGGCGGTACCAAGGCAGGAATCTTCCAGCTATCATGGGCCCATGTGGGCAGTAGGCCATGTTCGAGGAGCCTGGTGTTTTGGGGTAGCCATTTTCATGGCTTGTCCATTCTTGCAGGCGGCGACACCTGACAGTGGGGGAGATCCTGCCGTGAGAGTCTCCGTTGCAGACGGCGCAAGCTCGCCCCGCGCCCGCCGGTTATGGCGGACTCAGGCGGCCGGCCTCACGCACGGGCCGGTGTTCGACGGTAGAGGCAGGGTGTATGTATTCGATCCCTCATCGCTCGTCCCATTTGCCCTCGACGTGAATACCGGTGAGCGGCTGTGGACCGGCGAAGCCGATCCCGGGATCTCCAGACCCAAGGAGCCCTCGGAGCCCGAGGACCCGATTCTTCGAGGATTGCCGCGCTATCTTAGTAGGCGAGCGCAGCGGAGCACCGGCTTTCACGAGCACATCGAGCTGGCGCTCAGCCAGAGCGCCCTCCTTGTTCGGTTCAACGACCGCCTGACTGCCTACGCGATGACGGATGGACATCGCCTGTGGTCACATCCCGAGGCGTGTCGGCTTCTGGGGGCACGTGCCGGGTATGTATTGCTTCAATGCGACCAAAGATCCGCTAGCTATGTCGTCGCCTCCGCGGCCGATGGCAAGAAGGTCATCGCTGTTCATGACCAGGGATGGGACAGTCAGGCGGTCTTGGTGCGAGACTTTCTGGTGGTGACCAGCGAAGAGACAGAGAGGGTGCAGGGCTATCCGCTGTCCCGTGCCGGAGTTGGTTGGAAAGTGAAGGTCCCCGGTGGAAATCCGCGAGAGACTCGTCGAATCAGACTCGGAGGACCGCTGTCTCTCTTGGCGTCCAATGACGTCGTGATCCGGGCTGGCGATTCGATCTGCGCTCTCGATGCACAGACCGGACGAAGACTATGGCAACGTCCAGGACAGGATGTCTCAGACGTTCTCGCGGCCGGTGACGAGCTGTGGCTGGTCACGGGCGCCCGCTTGTCGGTCGTCGAGTCTCGAACCGGGAGGATGTCAAAGGAGTATCAACTTCCTGGTTCCGTGTTGGGTTCGAAGCTGGCAGCGGTCGGAGAACGGATCGTCTTTGCTGGGGCGGCGGGCACGGTGGATAGCAATGCCGTGATGGTGACGTGGACCAGGCAGGCCCCCCGCCCGCAGATCCTACGTCGGCCCGGCGGGGCCAGCGATGTCGTCGCGGCTGGGCCGGTTCTCTTGGCCTATTCGGCCTTCGACGGCGTGCTGGCAGCGTTCGACCCGAACCTGACTGAGCCGCCCTTGGCTCGCTTGCCGGCTGAAGCGGCGATTGCTGCCTTGCTGGATGAGTTGGGTCCTGCCGATCGCTTGCTCGACCCTGCCTTGTCGGAGATCCCAGGGCTGGGCCACTACTTCGCAGAGGTAGCGCGAAAGCCGGACCATCCGCTCTATGACAGTGCTCTCCTGTACCTCGGTCGACAACCCGTGCCCGAGGCTCTTCCCGTATTGCTCGACCGCATGGGACAGGCCACCGACCCAGACGAGAGGTATCTCCTCCGGGCTGCGCTTGCGAAACAGGATGATCGCAAAGCCACCGAAGCGTTGCTGGCAGAGGCCAAGATGGTCACCGCGACGAGTGATCCATTGCATTGGTGGCGCTCTCGGTCGGCGTCCGCGGATTTGAATGAGCAGGTTTGGCGTACTGGCCAATCCACTGAGATGGGTTTGTGTCCCAAGGCCGGCACCCACACGATGTCGGCACCGGCCGAGGCGCCGAAAGAGAACGAGATCGGAACGTCGCACCCACTCATCTTTCAGGAAGTGGCTGCTGACGGGAGCTGGGTGTCGGTGTGTCAGGCGCGCGCGGATACCAACCGCGACGGGAAGATAGAGATTCACTTCGGACATCACGGCGATTCTTACGGAGACCAGCTTCACCCCTATCTCGTCATCGGGTCGGGCCCCGGCGTCGCCGTGGATGAAGTCCTTGCCGCAGACTCCACGGGACACCATGTCGCTGTTCGCGAAGGGGTGTGCCTGAGCCTCATCGACACGCGAACACGCGCCGTGACCCTTTTGCCCAACGCCGACCTGCGGGATGCCGACGCCGTGTTTGGTCCTCCGCGCGCAGTCAGCTTCGATGCCGAGGGGAGCCGGATGCTCTATCTGCGAGGTGGAGTCCCCCACAACGTACTCATCGTCAGAGAGCTCGCCAGCGGCAAGGAGACGAAGATCGATCCAGGGACGGTCAATCTCTGGCGTGCATCTTTGGATGCAAGCGGTGGGTGGATTGTCCTGGAGACAATCGACGGCCCCGAATGGCCGACGATGAACACGACGCTGTCTTCACGAATCTGTCGCGGGCCACCTGCCTCGTACGGTATCTACGGCAGCCGGGGCATGGATCGGGTGGTCAAACGGGTCATCTCGTCCGCCGGAGGCCAGGCCCAATCGGTTGCCGGATTCATTCGGCCGTTTGGGGTGAACCTGCTGGTCCGTACAGACGATGGAGCATTGGTCGAAGTCAATGCCTCGGGCGCTCGGCTGCGCACACTGGTTCCAGCTGACTGCGGGGCACTTCTGCTGCACGCAGATGCCGAGCGCGGATTGCTTCTCGTCGCGTGTCTGTCCGAAGAGAATGTCGAGAAGAGACTTCGACTGTTTGGAAATGGTGCCGAGACCATCCTCGCTCCCGAGATGAAGACGAAAGAGCTCGCGCTGCCCGAGCTAGACACCTGGCAGCCGGGACGTCCCCGATTTGTAAGCGTTGCAGACAGCTTGACCGTGGATCTCGACAGCAAGTCCGTGGTCGAGACCCCAGTCCTCGCTCCTTCTGAGGTCCGAGCGACCACGCGTTGGGAGGATCGTCTGCAAGGTATCTACGCGCGGCGTGGTGACGGGGCTGTGCTCAGTGGTCCTCCGGCCAATAGGGGAGCGATGGGAGCGGCAACCGGGCCCCTGCGTTGGTTGCGTCCCTTGAAGCCGTGAATTCGAGAAGCAGCACCTTCGCGCGTGAGAGCGCTCGCGCTATTCCCAGCGCGGCACGGACAGGCTGAGGATATTGGCGCCGTCGGGAAGCCAACTCGATGCGCCCTTCACGTGGGAGACGATGGGGCTCTGCCCATCTTCGACTTGTTGAGCGATCTGTTCGGCTGCGTACATGCCGAAAGACTTTCCGGGCGTGTACTTGTAGGCGTCTCCACCGGCGATCATGGCGGCTGCCTGACTCTGAGCCGAGTTCACCATGAACTGTATTGCAATCGGATGGTGTTGCGACTGCCACGCATGCGTGAGCTCGTGGATGAGGAGGCTGGTGCTGATCGTCGCCGGGCCCAAGTTCAACGTCACGAAGCCGGGAAAAGGTCCGATCGTGGTCAAGGGACGTCCCTCGAGTCCAAGTCCATTCGAGATCAGGATCTTCCAGTAGAAAAGGCTGCTTCCAAAGACACCGGTCGCCATTGCCTGTTCGCTTGCGGTCAGAAAGCGAAGGCTGGTGGGGATTGCCATTCCGCCAGATCCACTGCCGGCCCCGCCAGGTACGACGGAGCGGAGTGTTCTTCCGGCAAGGCTGGTCATCGGCGTGGCCAGCAAGGTGGACAACGCCGGGCATTCCTGTGTACACACAGGCGCCTTTACGAAGGGCGTGCCACATGTCCACGAACGAGTCACCACCGTTCCGAGCAGGTCGCTCAGCTTGGAGAGAACTTGCTTGCCAACCAGACCGTCCGTCACGAGCCTGTTCTTGGTTTGAAAGGCCTTCACGCACGCTTCCGTCTTGGCACCGAAGGCACCATCGACAGCCCCGAGTGCGGAAGCCATCGTGCCAGTGTCCAACAGCGCCTGTTGGACGACCAATACACCCTTTCCCGACTCACCCCGACGAAGTGGGGGATTGTTGTTGGCTGCGGAGCTCAGGCGTGGGACCTGAAGGAAACGGGCCAAGATAGGCATGCTTTTCACTCCTTTGGTTTGGTGACGATATCCGGAGCCTGGTTCAACTTGTTCGAAACGGCCCGGAAGGGCGCAGGCGAAAGC
>Ga0302323_100004352_pt1 | contig 11519 bp, 11 predicted proteins | sample Fen_T0_3_FD_201950 | JGI IMG/M metagenome (GOLD analysis project Ga0302323, IMG submission 201950) | Peat permafrost microbial communities from Stordalen Mire near Abisko, Sweden - Fen_T0_3 | ecosystem: Environmental > Terrestrial > Soil > Wetlands > Permafrost | place: Sweden: Abisko... | reverse complement strand
CGGATTGCGGACAGGCGGGGCTATGGTCGGCAATCCAAACACGGGCAGAAACTCCTTGTCGAACCGGACGATGGAGGACACCCTTTCGCCGCTCAAACCAACCACCATGAATCCGGCCCCGGGACGCTGGCCGTCGGGCATCCTCAGATAGAGTCCGAACGCCGGCTGGCCGTTGGCCCGGGTCGGCACCAGGTCAAAGTTTCGGCCCGCCGTGAACAGCCTGTCGAAGAACCCGGCCACCGCGTCGCGGCCCACATATTCGAGAGCAACGGGCGGCATGGCCATGAACACCTTGTCGGTGAGCAAGGCCACCAGGGCGCCTAGGTCGGCGGCCTCGTAGGCTCGGACGAACCTCGACACCAAAGCCTGCTCGGCCGGCGAGGCTACCGGGGACGCATCGTCTGCCGACAGCCCCCGCAAAGAGGCCCGGGCCCGCTTGAGAGCGCCGTTCACCGACTCCACGGTGACGTCGAGCATGGCCGCGACCTCCTTGGCGCTAAAATTCAACACGTCGCGCAGGATGACCACGGCCACCTGCCGGGGCGGCAGCCTCTGGACGGCCGAGATGAACGCCAGCGACATCGACTCGGTGCTCTCGTAGCGCGCGTCGGGAAAGGGCTCCAACCAGACAACTTCACCCAGCTGGGTCGGCTCGGGCGGTTCGATTCCCGGAACCGCCCACGGCTGGGGGCGGCGGCGGGCCGAGCGCAGGATGTTCAGGCAGCGGTGGGTGGCGATACGGTACAGCCACGTGCGCAGCGAAGCCCTCTCCTCAAATCCCGCCAGCCCCTGCCAGGCGCTCAGAAGGGTCTCCTGGAGAGCGTCTTCAGCATCGTGCAACGAGCCGAGCATGCGATAGCAATGCACCTGAAGCTCGCGACGGTGGGGCTCGGTCAGCTCTTGAAACGCAGAACTGTCTCCGTCTCGGGCGCGGTCGATCAAATCGGGGGTCATGGTCATACAAGTATAGACACCGCCCGGGTCAAAAAGTGGGCGGACCGCCCGGTTGGCTCGTTTCGCGGTGTCGGTATGGGCAAGGAGAATCCCAATGTTGCTCAAAGATAAGGTTGCGGTGATTTACGGAGCGGGAGGGGGCATCGGCGGCGCCGTGGCCCGAGCCATGGCCCAAGAGGGGGCCTGGGTGTTTCTTACGGGAAGGCGGCCCGTCGACGCCGTGGCCCGGGAGATTGTGAACGCCGGCGGCCGAGCCGTGGCGGCGCAAGTCGACGCCCTCGACGAGGCGGCCATCGACGCCCATCTCCAGGCGGTGATCGACCTGGCGGGCCGGATCGACATCTCGTTCAATGCCATCGGACTTCAGGACCGTTCGATTTTAGGAGTGAAGTTCGCCGACCTCGACGTCGCGAAATTCTCTCTCCCCATTGCGGCCTACACGACGTCGTATTTTCTCACCGCGCGACTGGCCGCCCGGCGCATGATCCCCCACAAGGCCGGGGTCATCATGACCGTCAGCGCCCTTCCCGCCCGGACTGGCACCGCGATGAACGGTGGGTACGGTGCATCGCAGGCAGCCAAGGAGGCTCTGACCCGGGATCTTTCGTTCGAGTTTTCACCCCAGGGTCTGCGGGTGGTCTGTCTGCGGCCCCATGGAATACCCGAGACCCACACCATGGCCGAGCTGTACGAAGTCAAGGCCAAAAGCGCGATGACCTGGGAGCAGTTTCAAGCCAGCCTCGGGAGCTCGACCCACCCGAAGCGGGTAATGAGGCTCAACGAAGTGGCCCAGGTGGCGGCGTTTGCCGCCTCCGATCGGGCGAGCGGCATGACGGGGACGACGGTGAATCTGACCATGGGAGCCCTCGACGACTGACCGGAGTTTGGAGTTCACCTAGCCTTTTCGCACACCGAACTCTTTATAGCCCAGATACATCACGTTAAGCAGGGTGCCAAAGAGGAAGGTGAACTCCCAGGTTGCCGGATAGTCAAACGGGCTAACAATCATGTCGGATACGTCGGAGATCAAGGACCGCATATTGGTCAACAGATCCCAGCTGTTCCACCGTAGGAACCGGCCCAAGTAGATGCCGAAGCAAGACAAGTAGATCAGAAAGGCCGAGATGACGCCATAGATCTTGAGCTTAGTCAGAGCCTTCAGTTTCTCTTCGATCATGTTCAAACTTGTGAAGCCGAAGAGCATTCCCGTGAAGCTGTACGACAGCAACAGGATGAGGTCGTACCAAAGAGGAATAGCCGTCCCCTTTCCCAGATGTAAAAGGTCGGTCATCAGGTAGGGTGCGTTTGGAAAGAAAAGGAGCCAAACAAGGATAAGGAGGACCAGCGAGAAAACGTTCTTACTCTTCCGGGAATAAATGAATGACGCAACGACCCAGGGGATAAAGGCGAGAAACAAGTTCCAGTAGAGGAAGAGGTAGAACTCATTGTGAGTGCCAATCACCCTACCGATGGAAAGGGAGATAGAGAACAGAGAGAGGAGCAACAACACGTAGGTGCTCCGGATTTGGAACAGGACCTTGAGAAAACTAAACATATCCCAAAGTACCACACGATCTAGAAGCCTGTCGGGCTTGACGATTATTACACCTTATGATGTAATAAACAGAGCTTCCAAAAAGAAGAACTCAATAATAGGAAGAGGAGGAGAAGTGCCATGGAGAATTCGACAAAATCCCTCGAGGTTCGGGTGGAGCGCATCATCCCTGCGGCACCCGCTGACGTGTACGACGCCTGGCTAAACCCCGCCGTCAAGGGCACGCCTTGGCAGATGAACGACAGACTGATCTTTGATCCAAAGATGGATGCCCTGTGGTACTGGCTGATTACGGGCACGGCCCATTACGGAAGGTTCACGAAACTGGAGCGTCCGTCTCAAATTCAGCACACATGGGTCTCGCCCTATACTCTGGGGCGCGAATCCATCGTGACCGTGACGTTTGAAAAAAAGGGAGAGGGAACCCAAATGACCCTCGTCCATTCGGGCCTTCCCGACGACGAAGGCGGACGGGGCCACGACGAAGGGTGGAACAGCTTCTTGAACGTCTTCCCCCAACACTTCGGGGCCCCCTCGTAGACGTCTCCCGAGGGGCTTTCCCCCTCTTTCAAGGACGATTCAGACGTTAAACCTGAAGTGCATGATATCCCCGTCGCGAACCACGTATTCCTTCCCTTCGATTCGCATCTTGCCTTTGACCTTGATCTCGGCCTCGGAATGAAGCTCCATCAGGTCGTCGAAGTGGTACACCTCGGCCTTGATGAAGCCTTTCTCGAAGTCGGTGTGGATGACGCCGGCAGCCTGGGGAGCTCTATCGCCTTCGTGGAAAGTCCACGCCCTCACCTCGGTTTCCCCGGCGGTGAAGTAGGTGCGCAGACCCAGAGTGCGGTAGGCGGCGTGGACGAGACGGTCGAGGCCTGATTCTTCCAGGCCCGATTCGGAAAGGAACATCGTGCGCTCTTCCTCATCGTCGAGGGCAGAGATATCGGCCTCGAGTTTGCCGCAGAGGGCGAGCATTTCGGCGCCTTCTTCTTTGGCGACTTGGCGCAGGTCGGCGACGTACTTCGGCTCGGCCTTGAGGCCGGCTTCGTCGACGTTGGCCACGTAGATCATGGGTTTCAGCGTAATGAGAAAGAGGTCTCGGACCGTGAGCTTTTCGTCGGCGGTGAGGCCCAGACCTCGGGCGGGTTTGCCTTGATCAAGGTGGGCCCGGAGTTTCTCCAGCACCTCGAGTTGGGCTTTGGCCTCTTTGTCCTGGGCCCGGGCCAGCTTCTCGACCTTGGGGATGCGCTTGGTCACCGAGTCGAGGTCCGCCAGGGCGAGCTCGAGGTTGATGATCTCCCGGTCGTCCAGCGGATCGACCCGGTTCTCGACGTGCTCAATGTCGGGGTTCTCGAAACAACGGACCACGTGAAGGATGGCGTCGACGCTGCGGATATTAGCAAGAAACTGGTTACCCCGGCCCTTGCCCTGGCTGGCACCCTTCACAAGGCCGGCAATATCCACAATTTCTACCGTGGCCGGAACCAACTTTTGCGGAGGGATGTAGGCGGCGATCCTCTTGAGCCGGGGGTCGGGAACGTCGACGATGCCGATGTTGGGGTCGATGGTGGCGAAGGCGTAGTTAGCAATCAGAGCTTCGCTTCGGGTCAGCGCAGAGAAGATGGTCGACTTGCCGACGTTCGGCAGACCCACGATGCCACAGTTTAGTCCCATGCGGGCGAGGTTAGCCGAAACCGGCGGCGCTGGTCAATTCATTCCGCTGTGGCGGCGGTTTCGCCGTCGGCGGGCTGGGGCGGAGCCTTGAGCTCTTCCACCGATCCATCGGTGTTGATGACGTATAGGTGGGGCGCCGCCCGGCCTTCGAGAGACTGGTGGGCTGTGGCGACGGGGTTGGAGCCTCCGGCGAGGACAGCGGCGGGCTTGCCGTCCCACTGAACCGAATCCAGGGGACCGGCCAGGATGACGGCGGCAGTGTACGGGGTCCAGGACGGCTCTTCCCTCAGCACTTTTCCGTCGTGAACCAATTTCACGGGCCCAGAACCCGAGACCACAACCACCACCGGCCCAGAGTTCTGCCCAGCCACCGTTAGGGGGGCGGCAACTGTCAGCCCGGCCGATGCGAACAAGAGAAGGCAGCACACTAAGGATTTCATGTCAGGTCACCTCAATTCCACGATACATGGTCAGGCCTCGCCCGACAAGCCGGTCTCATCGTCGAACCCGGGCAGAATCGCGGCCAGAATTTCCCTGGTGATGGCGTACAACGGAGGGATGCCCTCGTAGGGGGCCAGGGGCGCCGAGAGGCGCTCTCCCGTTTCCAAGGGCAGGTCGGAAACGTAGTAGTAGTACCGTTGGACCACCTTCGGGTCGAGAACCCCGAGCTGGATGGACTCGGTCACCTTCCGTGCGTAGTAGACACCCTCCATCTCGAGGCCCACGCACTTCCAGATGTTCCGGTAAAAGTGCAGGAGGGGACGGTTTTGCAGCAGAGTGCCGGCGACAGTGAGCAGGGGGCCCAGGTGGACTCCGGTCTTGGGGAGCCGGGCCCGAAGGCCTTCCAGGGAGGGAGGGGGCCGCAACGGTTGGAACGAATCATCGGATTGGAGCACGAACGCCGTGGGGACCAGGATGTCGCCCCGTCGGCCGGTGAGGGCCCCTGCCTTGCCCAGCACGTTGACGCTCCGAATCTGCCGGCTGAACAGCGTGATGAGGTTATGAATGATCTCCTCGGCCTGTTCGCCGAACGCGTAGTCGATGTTCACAAGGAATTTTCGGGGACCAGGGCGAGCTTCTACCGCCGAGGTATCGATGAGCTGGACGGAGATGCCCGTGGTGGCCTGGTCTTCGATGCGAAGGATGCCCCAAGCCCTCTCGTCGTCCCGGTGAGGAATCTTCTCGGGGTGGGCCTTGAGGAAGGCCGGGAGCAACCCGTAGAGCCTGTCCCGGGGGTGCTCCCAAGACTGGACCAAGAACGGATGGCGGATGGCCGCGGCCCAGGCCAGTACCTCGTCCTCGACCCTGGCGGCAAAGGGTGACAGGCAGTTTGTCACCGAGTGGGTGTTGCTCGACACCACGTGGACCTCCCAATCGGCAGGGAAGTCCCAGGGGTCCATGCCCGTAAGATCCTTGACCGCCTTGCTCACCAGGTTCGCCCACTTTTCCGACCTTCGGCTGTTGTAGTTGTTCAGCTGCCTCTCGACATTCACCGACCAGTCCTCGTGGTGCACCGTGAGTTCAAACAGCCGGGTCAGGGTGTTCTTGCCCCAAAGCGAGGTCAGACCCTTGATTTCCACCTCGTCGAAAGGCAGGTCCAGGGCTTCGACGGAGGTAGTCTCGTCCCGGCAACCTGAGGCCAGTTTGACCAACAGCGCCGGATCGTGGAGCTTCCGCCGGATCTTCTGGGCCTCCACCGAAAACAGGCAGAGGCAGGTCAAGAAATCCAGGATGTCGGTGAGTCCGTTGCGTAGCAGCACCATGTTCTTTCCAGGGAGCATCTGCCAGACGCTCCGGCGCCGGGCGGCGGTGGCGACTTCGGCGAACAATTGACCTGGTTGGGAATACAGCGCCGGAATGTCGTCGGTGAAAAACCAGGACACCGTCGAGGTGAGGTTGTCGGGCAGGCGCCGGACGGCGTAACTGAGGGCATCAAGGTCCAGGGCGGAGGCGTTCAACCCAGGGTGGAGCGCGGGCTCGAGGGTCTTGTAGAGCTCGAGGAGACGCCGCATGGGGAAAACCCCGTCGGAGAGCGACCGGGCCACCTCGGCGACAAAGCGCTCGAGGGGCAGGAAGATGCCGTGCTTGTCCCTGAGGATGGTACCGAAGGCATGGGCGAACACGGGGAAGGCCGCGATGAGCTCCAGCAACCTAGTCCCGTCCAGGGCCCAGCATCTCACCCGGGTGACGGCCCGGGCTCCATGGCTCCGGCCCTGGCTGAGCAGTGCCGCTCGCTCGCCAAAGTAGTGCCCCGACCTCACGATGTTCGAGGGCTTCACAAACGGAGCCTCGTCGTAAACAAGCTCGACCTGCCCCTCCTCGAGCAGATAGATGCCGTCGTTGGGATCCCCGGGGACGAACAAGTCCTCCAGGGGGATGGCGTCGATGCGCCGTAGTTCGGAAACCAGGCGGTCTTTTTCGTCGGAGGGGAGGAAGCGGAAAGGCACGGTGAGGTCGAGCAGACGACGCGGATCGGGGTTCATAGAGCCAGTGTAGCGGGTGCCGTCCCTCATCGCCAGAGGAGAAGTTTTTTCCAAAAAAGCTCAAGATGTCAAATATGTTTAGTTATCATTCGATAAGTTGACATTTAGATCGAAAACCTACTAGAACTTCGAATACCGCCTCAAGAAGGATTTCTATGAAAACCGTTTGCGTTTTGTTGTTCGCTTTCCTGATTCTCATGAGTGGCTCGATGGTCTTCGGCCAAAGCCTGAGGTCTGTGGTGGCCTTGGTCAAACCCAAAATGACCGACGAGGCCCGAGCCGGCTTCAACAAGATCGCCGACAGTTTTGGCAGCCAAGGCTACTCCGATCTCGAAGAATACTTTCGAGGTTGGGCCCAGGGGAGTCATGGGTCCGGTGTCTTGTTGAAAAGCCCCGCCGGGCCTGTGATCTTGGTAACGAACCGGCACGTAGCTTCCTTCTGTACCACCGCCGACGTCAGTTTCAGGAACGCCGACGGCACGGAAACCCTTTGGTCCGACTGCCCCGTCGTCTACACGGACCCGCAAGTCGACATCGCCGTCATCGCGATCCCCCAAGACCAGAACCCCCGGGCGCTCCCGCTGGTCACCGTGGTCTCCGAAGGAGCCGAGGTCTGGTCGGCGGGCTATCCGGGCTTGGGCGGACGGCCCGAGTGGCAGCTGGCGAAGGGAAACATCACCAACGCCTCGGTCACCATTCCGGAACTGGGTCCCGAAAAGGACGCCGTCTTTTACCAGCACTCGGCCTCGATCAATCCTGGCAACTCCGGGGGGCCCCTGCTGATCGGCGATCCGATCAAGCCCGAATCCTTCAGGGTGGTGGGAATCAATTCCTACTCAGTGAAGAACAGGAACAACACCTTCTTTTCTATCCCCGCCGAGAAAGTGTTGGAGGCTCTGAAACGGTACACCGAAGCCGGACAGGCCAAGATCAACGACGACTCCCTGGCCCTGGCCTCTTTCCTGAATGCCCCCGAGTGGGACAAGTACGCCTTTCGCCGGTTCATCTCCTTCCGTTACGCCTCCAGCCAGGGGTGGGAGGAGTTTCAGAAAGCCGCCCGGACCATGTCGACCAAGGATCGTTCCCTTTGGTACGACCGCTTTGTCGATTCGCCCCTGGATACCCTCAGCCAGTTTCTGTCGTTCAGGTTCTGGCAGAAGGTCAGGGCTTCGTCGGACGACATGACTTTTGTCGACACGGAAAAGAAAGACGGCGCAGCGCCTGTGGGGACCTTCACTTTGGGCAAACAGACCGTCCACGTTGGCTGGATCCTAGAAGGCGCCCGGTGGAAAATCTCTAGCACCGAGTGGCCCGAGGACGCTGCCGCTGTCAAGAAGGAACCTGCCGAGACGAACTCGGATGCCGTTCCCGTGGGAATGTCTCTGGCCCTCTCGGGTGTTCTTCCCCAGGGCGATTCGTGGAGTACCGACGTCGGGATCGCTTTGAGGTTGAGATCCGAATCGAAATTCATCGGGTCAACAACCCTGGGATGGCAGCTGGGCTTCCTGCAGGACTCCCCGGGCAAGGCAGACTTCCCGAGTTCACCTCCGGTCAACAAATACAACTTGATCGAAGGCGGCGTGGGAACGACGTATTACCACACCTGGAAACTGGGCGCCGCCGGTTTTGTGGCCCCCTTCGCCGGCGTCGACTTCGACCTCGATCTCGCCCATCCCATTCTGCAGTCGAGCTTCGCCAACGCGGCTTCAGGAACCGGAGTCGGCGGCTCGCCTCTTGATAGTTTTCTCTTTGCAGGAGCCTTGGAACCCCGGGTCGGCGTCGAAGTCTCCTTGGACGACTACTGGTCCTTCGGGGCGTCGGCGGGGCTGCGCTGGTACGTCTTCGGTCTTCATGGTCTAAAGTCCCTTCCCTTTTCCATCTTCATCCAGTCCACTTCGCTTCAATAGGAGGAGTCTTTGAAAAATTACCTGTTCTTAGTTCTGATCGGTCTTGCTGCCGGCGGGATCTGGGCCGATGACCACGGGGTCGTCGAGCCGGCAGGAAAGAACGACGCTCTGGTCATTCTCTCCATGAGATTTCCCCAGCTCCTGGCCATGGATCCGGGTCCCAACGCGGTCTATTTGCAGACCTTGGACCCTTGGATCTCCGACTCCTACATCATGGGCAAGGACGGAGACCTCTTCTACATGGGAAACCTTCAAGTGGGTCGCACCTACCGTATCAGTAACTTTGTGGTCCAGTTCGGAAACACCACCACGACCTACGTCATGGGCTGGCAGGGGGATGACGGATTTTCGTTTACCGTCGACCAGCCTGGCATCCTCTACCTCGGGGACTTTGCCTTCACCGAGAAGGAACGAATGCATCTGGTTGGCAAGACCCAGGAGCGGACCCTCCTCAAGAAACTTTCTGCCAACCTGGCCTTCCGCCCGACCTGGAAGGCCCTCGTCGAAAAACGCATCAAGGAGCTGAACTGATGAGATTCCCCCTGACGCTGATTGCCGCGTGCCTGGCTCTGAACTCCTGTTCCACTTTTCAGCACTCTGTCACCCCGACGAGCCTAAAACACGACCAGATCGTGGTGGTGGCCAAGCTCACCATCGATCCACCTTTCCAGTACATCACTTTCAAGGGTGACCGAAACCCCAACGCTCTTCCTGAATCCCAAGGTACCATCGAGCCCAATTTTGGGATCTTCTGGCTGACCCTCACGAGCTCGCAGAAACTGGCCATCCTCAATCAGACCACTGATCTGGGGGGAGACGCGGCCTATGCCAATTCCGTCGAAGCCGCCAACACCAAAACGGTCATGGACTACGCCGTCAACAAGGAGCTGATGGTCCTGCCCGCTTCTCGGGCCAAGGTCCTCTACCTGATGGGGTTCAACATGGGGTACGGTAGCGCGATTGCTCGATTCCCCGCCAACTTCACGATCCAGGTGCCCGAGGGTGCGAAGGCCATCTACATTGGTACCTTTGCTTTCACAAGGAATCGGTTCCTTGAGATCACGGGCTTCAAACACGTCGATGAGTACGACGAGGCCTTGGTGGAGTTTCAGAAGAAGTTTCCTGGCTGGGAACTGACCCGGGCCGACCTGGCACCAACAAAAGACCTGGCCGCATCAGAATCACCGAAGAAGTAGAGTTCGCGCGCCCGGGCCCGGGGTCAATTCCCGGGGCCGCCGGGTGCCAAAGGAAAGTCAGGCTAGAACAGAACGCTCCCCCGGGCCTCGTCAAGGATTTTTCGGTACACGCTGACCATCCCCAGGCCCTGGGCCTCGGCGGCCGTCGCCCACCGTCCCGTCCAGCCAGGAAGCAGGCGAGGGTCCCCCTCCCCCTCCCAATGGGCGGCGAAGGGTGTCACTTGGTCGCGGTACTTCGTGTAGGAGTGGACCCGGGCCGTCAGCTGCCTGGCTCCCGGCGGCGGATTTCCCGGAGGCACCAACCACAGGTTCGAAAACCGACCCGCATCGGGTCGCGCCAACCACCACCGATCGTGGCGATGCCAAAAAACCACCGTCGTCTGTTTTTCGATGACCTCGCGTTTTTTGGGGGTAGGGATGCGGTCGGTGGTGCCTTCGACCCGGGCCCGACACCCGTCGGTGAGCGGGCAGGAACCGCAAACCGGGGACGAGGCCCGACAAATCTGCTGTCCCAGCTGCATCACAGCCTGGTTTGACTCCCGGCTGGAGGGACCGTCCACTAAAATGGTCCAGAGAGCCCGCCATCGGGCCTCCACGGCCGGGGTCCAGTCGGGGGCCGCATCGAGGCGCTGAAACACCCTCTTGAGGTTGGCGTCGAGGGTGAGGGTGGGACGATGGAACGCGAAACTGAGAACAGCGGCGGCGGTGTATTCGCCTACCCCGGGCAGGGCCCTGAGTTCGTCCTCGGTATCGGGCAACGAGGTTTGTCCCTTGTCGACCAACATCCTGGCGGCCCGGTGCAGGTTCTTCGCCCGGCTGGCGTAACCCAAGCCTTCCCAGGCCCGAAGCACCTCGTCCTCACCGGCACCGGCCAACGACGCCAAATCCGGCCACCGGGCCATCCACGCCCTGAAGGGTCCCGCCGCCGCCGTCACCACGGTTTGCTGGAGCATGACCTCGCTGATCCAGATGGCGTAGGGGTCGTCGGTCTGCGACCAGGGGTAGGGCCGGGCCTCGGCCCGGAACCATTGCCTCAGCTGGGACAGCGCCTCAGGCGTCAGGGGTGCAGCGTCCATAGCGGGCGCCCCATCCGGCGTTGAAGGCCGTGGTCAAACCCCAGGGCCAGGATGGTGGGGGTGTGGAACACCACCTCTCCGGCCGCCGAAGGGATGGTCAGCATTCCGGCCAGAGCGGTGACGAAGGGGTTGTGGGTGAACACGGCCATTCGTTCGAACCCTTCGGACTCCCAGGTCTGCAGTTCGTCAAGAGCGTCCAGGGGGTCGGCGTCGGGGGAGAAGGCCGGGGAGATTTCCCACCGGCTCGGCCCCAAGGCCGGGGCAAACAGGTCGCGGGTCTGGACGGCTCTCAAATAGGGGGACGAGAGGGCCAGGTCGGCCCCAAAGCCCCTCTCGGCGGCCCGTTCGACCATGGCCGCAATGCGGTGGCGACCCTCGGCCGACAACGCCCGGTGGCGGTCGCCCTGGGGATGGGCCCCTTCGGCTTTTCCATGGCGGACTAGGTAGAGGATGACCATCTCAGCGTCCGTACAGCCTGGTCATGTACCCGAGGCGCTGGGCCAATGCCTGGTCGAGCTGACCCACCTTGAGCCTCCACGACCAGTTGCCGCCCAGGGTTGAGGGCGTGTTCATCCGGCCCGAGTCGGGCAAATCGAGCAGATCCTGGGCGGGGATGACGGCGTACCGGGCCACCGACGAAAGGCCCGCGCGAATGAAGCCCCAGGCCACGT
>Ga0302323_100004351_pt1 | contig 11521 bp, 6 predicted proteins | sample Fen_T0_3_FD_201950 | JGI IMG/M metagenome (GOLD analysis project Ga0302323, IMG submission 201950) | Peat permafrost microbial communities from Stordalen Mire near Abisko, Sweden - Fen_T0_3 | ecosystem: Environmental > Terrestrial > Soil > Wetlands > Permafrost | place: Sweden: Abisko... | reverse complement strand
CTGCCTACGACAAGGACGGCCGCTACGGCGGCTTCTACACGCAGGACGAGATCCGCGAGGTCGTGGCCTACGCCGCCGCGCGCCAGATCACGGTCGTGCCCGAGATCGAGATGCCCGGCCACTCGACTGCCGCGCTGGCCGCCTATCCGCAGTTCAGCTGCAGCGGCGGCCCGTTCGACGTCAACGTGCCGGCCGGCGTGAGCAAGGGCATCTACTGCCCGGGCAACGAGGCCACGTACGCATTCCTGCAGGACGTGCTGACCGAAGTGTTCGCGCTCTTCCCCTCGCCCTTCGTGCATCTGGGTGGCGACGAGGTCCCGCGCGAGGTCTGGGAGAAGTGCTCGATGTGCCAGAAGCGCATCAGCGACGAGAAGCTGGCCAACACGGCCGAGCTGCAGAGCTGGTTCCTGAAGCGCATCGAGAAGTTCGTCAACTCGAAGGGCAAGCGCGTGATCGGCTGGGACGAGATCCTCGAGGGCGGCCTCGCACCCAACGCGGCCGTGATGAGCTGGCGCGGCACGCAGGGCGGCTTCGCGGCCGCCAGCGCCGACCACGACGTGGTGATGTGCCCCAACGAATCGCTCTACCTCGACCACGCGCAGGCGCAGAGCGGCGAGCCGCTCTCGATCGGCGGCTACACGCCGATCGAGGAGGTCTACGCCTACGAGCCCGTGCCCGAGGGCCTGACCCCGCGCCAGGCGCAGCACGTGCTCGGCGCGCAGGGCAACCTGTGGACCGAATACGTGCCCAACGCCAGCCACGCCGACTACATGTATTGGCCGCGCGCCTGCGCCGTGGCCGAGATCTGCTGGACGCCGCGCGAGAAGAAGGATCTCGGCTCCTTCGAGCAGCGCATGGAGATCCACAAGCGGCGCCTGGGATTCCTCGGCGTGCACTACCGCCCGCTCCCGCCGCCCGGGCTCGAGGACGCGCTGATCTTCGAGGCCGGCTCGCCGCCGCGCGTGCACGTGGCGCCGCTGATCCCGGGCGCGACGGTCAAGATCAGCTTCGACGGCAGCGATCCCGAGCAGTCGGGCCAGACGCTCGAGAGCACGATGCCGCTGCCCAACGGCAACTGCCGCGTGCGCGCGCGCATCACGCGAGCGGACGGCAGCGAAAGCTTCCTGTGCGAGGCGCTGGTCGTGCTCGGCAAGGCACGCGTGCGCACGACGCTCGGCGCGGCTGGCCAGAACGAGCTCGAGCGCGCCTTCGACCTCGACGAGTCGAGCTTCTTCTGGTCGAACCGCGAACTGCGCACGGACGATTCCATCACGCTCGAGCTCTTCGGCCCGCGCACGCTCAAGCACGCGCGCATCACGACCGGCGACAGCGAGCAACCCAACGACTCGCTGCAGCGCGGCGTGCTCGAGGTGCAGGCGGTAGACGGCAAGTGGCTCGAGGTCGCGGGCTTCAGCGATGGCCGGGTCGACTGCGAACTGCCGCAGCAGCCGCTGCGCGCAGTGCGCATGCGCTGCACCGAGGGCCAGCCCAACTGGCTCCGGGTGCACGAGTTCACGATCGAGTGAACGGCGCTACTTCTCGAGCGCGATCTCGCTGAAGCCGGCCTTGCCGGCCTGCTTGCCCTTCTCGCGCGCGAGGATGCGGATCTCGAGGCGTCCGATCATCTGCGGCTTGCCGAAGGCCAGCACGATCGGCCGGAGCTCGTCGGGCTCGGCCGCGAATTCGACCGCCTCCTTGTCCTTGTTGACCCGCACCGAGACGCGCGTGATGCGGTCGTATTCGCCCTTCAGCGCGGTCGTGTTCTGCGCCGGCCCGAGCACCAGCGAGGAGGCCTTGACCGGGCGCGCGAGCTGCACCACCAGCATCGGCGTGCCGTCCTTCTCGTTGCACAGCCAGCGCGTGCACTCGACGCCGTCGAGCGCGAAGGCCGCCGGGCCCGCGCCGCCGTCGGAGCTGGCCGTGACGTTCGCGCCGAGGTTGAGCAGCAGGTTGCGCGCGCGCGCCTGCGCCGCGAGCTGCATCCAGGGCTCGTAGGTGCCATCGGAAGTGATCGACTTCTCCTTGGATTCGAGGCTCGTCACGCTCTCGCTCGAGCCCGAAGGCGCATCGGGCGCGACGATCCAGACGCGCGCCTTGAGCTTGTACTGGCCGGGCTCGGCGAAGGTGTGGCGCACGGCGAAGTCCTCGGTGGTCCAGCCCTTCTGCGGATTGCCGGGAACGCTCTCGACGACCTTGTCGTTGGCCAAGTACTCGACGCGCGCGATGCGCATGCCCGAGAGCGCGCCGCCGCCCCAGCGCGCGAGCACGGCGTCGCTGAATCCCGAGAGGAACATGACCGCGGTCGTGCGGCCGTTCGCGCGCAGCTGCACTTGTTCGCCCGGGTCGGGCGGGAGCTTGGGCGCCGCGAACTGCTCCGGTCCGGCCGTGCGCACGACCGGGCGCGAGGCGCGGCGCGAGAACAGCAGCGCCCAGCAGGTGTCGTACTCGAGCTTCTCCCAGCTGCCGTCGGGGTCCTGCTTGGTGAGCAGCCAGCGCGCGCCCTCGCCGTACCAGTCGTGCGTACCGATGAACTGCGTCTCGGTCAGCGTGCCGACGCGCTCGAGGCCGTAGAGCAGGTAGTAGCGCCAATGCCCATCGCCGCCGACGTTCTCCTCGAGCGAGAAGTTGCTGCCCAGCCAGTTGATGCCGAGCTCGGCCGCGCGCGCGCAGTCGAGCACCTGCTTGGGGCTCGCGCGCGGGCCGAGTTCGCCGCGCGCGATGGTCACGACTCCCACGCCGGCCGCGGTCATCGAGGCCGAGACGCCGCCGGAGAGCGCGTAGCTGAAGCCCGCGATCGGCAGTTTGCCCGTGCCCGTCGCGCCGTTGCGCAGCGGCGCCTCGACGTTGTAGGCCGCTTCCTGCTGGCGCAGCACGCTCTCGATCACTTCGCTCCAGACCTTGTCGGGAATCGCCACGCCGGCGTGCGCGGCGGCGCGCAGCCCGAGCACCGCGTACTGCGTGTTCGAGAGGTCGGGGTTGCCCGGCGGGCCCTTCGTTCCGGCCGGTGCGTCCTCGTTGGGCACGTCGGGGTAACTCCAGTGGCCCTTGCTGCGCCAGTCGATCAGGTCCTGCGTCACGAGCTCGATGCGCGGGCGGTACTGCGGATCGAGCGTGGCCTCCCAGGCCATCAGGCAGTAGGCCGCGGAGTAGGTCTCCTCGGGCGTGTTCTGGTTCAGGAATTCCAGGCCGCGCGCGACCGCCGGGTGATCGGTGCCGAGGCCACAGCGCAGCAGCGTGTAGACGCACAGGGCCGTCTGGCCGGTCAGGTAGGCGCGCTGGTGGGTGCCCCAGGATCCGTCGCGTTGCTGAGCCTTGAGCAGGTAGGCGATGCCGCGCTCGACCGCCGCGTCGATCGCGGGCTGCAGGCTCGCGGCCGAGGGCGCGGCTGGCGGCGCGACGAGCTTGCCGTCGATGCTGAAGCGCCAGAGCTTGAGCTTCCCGCCGCCGGGCGAGATCCCGAAACCGCCGATGGCCTGCGCGCCGACCGCACGCTCGAGGACGAGCGTCTTGTCGAACACGACCGTGAGCTTCTCGCCGCTGCGGCGCAGCTCGACCTCGAAGGGCTTGGCCGGGGCCCAGGCCTTGCCGGCATCCGGCAACAGCGTGCGCTTGTCGCCGAAGAGCGGGCCCTCGGTGAAGCACTTGCCCTCCTCGCCGTCGATGCAAAAGCGGCTCGAGCCGAGCAGGACCGCCGCGTGCTGGCCCTTCTTGTCGGGCAACTCGATGCGCGCGCGCAGGACGAAGTCGCCCTCGCCGAGCAGGCTCGCGCCGGCGATCTCGTTGCTCTCGCCGCTGCCCTCGAGCCAGCTCTTCTCGAGCCTCCAGGCGCGCGCGCGAAAGACGACCTCCTCGAGCTTGCGCCCGTCGAAGAGCACGAGCTCCCCGGCCTGCGCTGCGGAGCACAGCGCGAGGAAGCCCAGTACCATGAGCAGCATGCGTCTCATCTCACGTAGCCTCGCGCTGCTCGCGTTCGCGCTCGCGCTCGTCGCGCACCCCGCGCAGGGACAGGATTCCATCGAGAGGGATCGGGCACAGATGCTGGAGGGCGTGGCGCACATCTGCGCGCCGGGCAGCCCGGGCGCGATGGTAGCGTACGGCAAGGACGCCTTCGCGCTCGTGGTCGGGGAGTTCGGCGGCGCGCGCGCGGCGGTGGTGGCGGCCGCACGCGCGGGCTCGGGCCGCGTGGTCGGTTTCGCGCACGACGGCTATGCCTACCGCGGCGCCGCGGAGAAGTTCGACACGGGCAAGCTGCTGCTCGCTGCGCTGCGCTGGGCCGCGGGCGGACAGGGACGCGCTCCGCGCGTGCTCGTCTGGGGCTGCGACAGCGCCGCCTGGCTGTCCGAGAAGGGCTTGAAGGCGACACCGCAGGCCGGCGCGCTCGCGCAGGCGCGGCTCTCCGACTTCGACGTCGTGCTGCTCGGCAACCCAGGCCTCTCCGAGGCCGAGGTGCAGGCGCTCGCCAAGTACCTGCGCGCGGGCGGCGGCATCGTCGCGGCGCAGACGGCCTGGGGCTGGCAGCAGGGAGCGCACGGACAGACGCTGCAGGAGAACGCGCTCAACCGGCTCTTCGCCGCGGCGGGACTGGCCTGGACGGGCGCCATCAGCGGCCAGACGGCGCCCGAGGGCTACGACGCCAGCGCGAAGCCCGCGCCGCTCGTGCACGCGCTCGCCGCACTCGACGCGATCGGCAAGTCGGCCGCGGCGCTCGCGCCCGAGGAACGCAAGCAGGCCGAGGTCTCGCTCGGGCTCGCGCTCGCCTGCACGCCCGCCGACGATCCCTGGCTCGAGCCGCGCGTGCGCGCGCTGCTCGAGCAGCACCGCGCCGAGCTCGTCGCGACCCCCGAGCAGCCGATCCGCGCCGAGTCCGTGCTCTTGCGCGTGCTCGCGCGCCTCGAACTGCGCGAGCTCGAGCGCACCAAGCCGCTCTCCGTGCGCGCGCAGCCCTCGGCGGCGAGCTTCCCCGGCGCGCTGCCCGCGGGCGCTGCGCCGGTGACCAAGAAGCTCGAGATCGATCTCGCCGTCCCCGGCTGGCAGAGCACCGGGTTGTACGCGGGTCCGGGTGCGGCCATCACGGTCGACCTCGCGCGCGAGCTCACCGGCAAGGGGCTCGCACTGCGCATCGGCTGCCACACGGACGCGCTCTTCGAGCTCGACGCCTGGCCGCGCATGCCCGAGATCTCGCGCAGCTGGCCGCTCGCGCAGGCGACGACGCAGGTCGCGAGCGCCTTCGGCGGCGCAGTCTACGTCGAGGTGCCCGAGGGCCTGCAGCCCGGCACGCTGCAGGTGCTCGTGCGCGGTGCCTACGAGGCGCCGCTCTTCGTGCGCGGCAAGACCTCGCTCGAGGAGTGGCGCAAGTCGATCCGCCTGCGGCCCGGGCCGTGGGCCGAGATCGGCAGCTCGAAGATCTTCCTCAGCGTGCCCTCTGCGTGCGTGCGCACGCTCGAGGATCCCGAGGCGCTGATGGCCTTCTGGGACAAGGTCTCCGACGCGATGCGCGACCTCGTCAGCAAGCCGCACGAGCGCCTGCGGCCCGAGCGCTTCGCAGCCGACGTCGAGATCAGCGCCGGCTACATGCACTCGGGCTATCCGATCATGACGCATGCCGACGCGGGACCGTGGATGGTCGACCTCGCGCACCTGCAAGCCGGCGACTGGGGCCTCTTCCACGAGCTCGGGCACAACCACCAGGACGGCCGCTGGACCTTCGGCGGCACGGGCGAGGTCACCAACAACATCTTCGTGCTCTACGTGCTCGAGACGCTCTGCGGCGTCGATCCCGCCGGCGTTCAGGGCGCGATCGCCGAAGGCCCGAAGAAGCTCGAGGAGCACCTCGCGCAAGGCGCCTCCTTCGAGCACTGGTGCGCCGATCCCTTCCTCGCGCTCTACATGTACCACCAGCTCGTCCAGGGCTTCGGCTGGGACGTGTACAAGCGCGTGATCGCCGGCTACGACGACGCGACGCTCGGGCCCGCGCCGCAGAACGACGAGCAGGCGCGCGACCAGTGGATGCTGCGCTACTCGCGCACCTCTGGCCACAACCTCGCGCCGTTCTTCCGCGCCTGGGGCGTGCCGGTCAGCGACGGCGCCTGCGCCGCGCTGCTCGATCTCCCGGGCTGGATGCCGGCCGGTTTCCCTACACGCTGAGCTCATCGTGCGGCGCGCTCAGTGCGAGAAGGCCGAGTCCGGGATGGGCTGCGCAGCCTGGCTGCCCGCCCTCCACGTGAGCGCGAGTTCGGCGCCGCCCGTGGCATTGAACCAGCCGATCTCGATCGCGTGCGGACCGGCCTCGAGGGCCGCCACGCCGGATTTCGCGGACGAGCTGTGCAACCCGTCGTTGTCGACCACGAGCTTGCCGTCGATCCACAGCTGCGAGCCGTCGTCGCTCGAGAGCGTGAAGGCCCAGACCTCGCTCGCAGGCACGTCGACGAAGCCCGTGTAGCGCCGCGCCTCGTGCTCCTTCTTGTAGCCGGCCGGCAGGCGCGGCGCCGGTTCGACGCGCCGCGTGGCGGGCAGCTCCCTGCCGAAGTCCGGGAGCTTCTCGAAGTTGCCCGGATAGATCACGCACTCCAGGCCCGCCATCGCGCCGCGCTGCGCGCGCGCGGCCTCGGGCGACACGCGCTTGAACTCGGTCACGCTGAGCGGCGTGACGGGCTTGCCGCTCTGGAAGCCGCGCGCCTTGACCGTGGCGCTGCGCTCGATCGCGATCGGCCCGCCCGCGATGGCGGAGTTGCGCGAGGGTTCGCTGCCGTCGAGCGTGTAGCGCACCTCGAGCGCGTCGGAGCCGCTCGTGATCTTGAACTCCAGGCGCTGGACGAAGAGCGGCTCGGGCGCCTCGATGCGCGGGGCGCGGTAGATGATCGGCTTGCCGGCGATGCGCAGCACGACCACGCCCACGTTCGGATCCGGACGCGTGGTCGGCACGCGGATCACGACGCTGCCGTTCTCGCGCGCGACGGGCAGGGACTTGCCGGGCGCGATCGCGAGCTCGGCCGAGAGCGGCTCGTTGCCCAGGCCCGGAACGACCAGGCGCCCGTCGCCCGGCCAGGCGAAGACGAGCAGGTTGAGGCGCGTGTTCTTGCCTTCCGCGGCCTGCGTGCAGCGGCCCCAGGCGAGTTCGTCGAAGGGACTGGCGCTCGTGCCCTGGATCGCGGCGTGATTGGTGCGCATCCAGGCGCCGATCGTGGCCAGGCGCTCCTGTGCCTCGGGCGGGAACGTGCCGTCGGAACGCGGACCGATGTTGAGCAGGAAGTTGCCGCCCTTGCTGGCGATGTCGCACAGCTTCTGCAGCAGGTCGAGCGGGGTCTTCCAGTTCGTGTCGTGGCTGTTGTAGCCCCAGTGGTCGTTCATCGTCATGCAGGTCTCCCAGTCGACACCGGGCGTGCCGGTGGCCGGGATCTCCTGCTCGGGCGTGTCGAAGTCGCCCAGGCCGTTGCGATTCTTGTCGACGCGGTTGTTGACGATCATCTGCGGATCGAGCTTGCGGCACAGTTCGAAGAGGCGCGTGCCGCGCTCGTGGTTCCAGGTGTTCTCCCACTCGCCGTCGAACCACATCACGCCCGGGTGGTAGCGCTGCACGACCTCGCTCACCTGCGCCTCGAGGTACTGCTCGTACTTGTCGAACTCGGCGCCGTCGGCGGGGCGGCTTTCCCACGCGCGGCGCGGCAGGTAGTCGGGGTGATGCCAGTCCATGATCGAGTGGTAGGTGCAGAAGCGCACGCCGTGGCGTTCGCAGGCGGCCGCGAGCTCGCCCAGGATGTCGCGCTTGAAGGGCGTGCCGCCGAGGTCCCAGGTCGTCTCCTTCGAGTCGAAGAGGTCGAAGCCGTCGTGGTGCTTGCTGGTGATCACGAGGTACTTCATGCCCGCGTCGGCGGCCATCCTGGCCCAGCTCTCGGCGTCGAACTTCTGCGGGTTGAACTGCGGCTGCAGCTTCTCGTACTCCTCGACCGGGATGTGCGCCTCCTCGCGGATCCACTCGGCGTAGCCGGTGTTGCCCTTCCACTCGCCGGCGGGGATCGAGTACAGGCCCCAGTGGATGAACATCCCGAAGCGCGCCTCGCGCCACCAGGCCATGCGCCGGTCCTGCTCCGTGCGCGCGTCGGGTTGCTTGGGTCCCTGGTCGCCCGAACTCGAGCAGGCGCACAGCGGGAGCAGGCACAGGAGGGGCAGCAGTCGTTGCGGTTTCATGTTCACTCCAGGGGAATTCCGGTGCGTTTCGAGATGTCGCGCAGGTCCTCGACCACCGCGGCGACGAGCGGGACTCCGCTCTGCGAGCGCACGCGTTCGCACTCGCGCTCGGGATCGCCGGGGATCAGCGGGCCATCCGTTCCAGGTGCGGGTCGCGTGCGCCGGAAGGTGCGCACGAGGTCGTCGATCTGGCGCTTGAACTCGACCGGCTCGATGAAGCCGTCGATGCGCATGGCGCCGAAGAAGTGGCCGATGCCCTGCCCCACCGAGCGCGCGGGGATCTCCTGGCGCAGAGCGAAGGGCGGCGTGAACGGGCCCCAGTTGGCGCCCGAGAGCACCGCGCAGAGCACGTCGACCATCAGCGCCAGCGCGTAGCCCTTGTGGCCGCCGCGCTCGCGCTCGGATCCGAGCGGCAGGAGCGCGCCGCCGTCGATCATCGCCTGCGGGTCGCTCGTCTGCTGCCCGTGCTTGTCGATCGCCCAGCCGAGCGGGATCTTCTGGCTCTTCCGGCGCGCGATCTCGACCTTGCCGTAGGCCGCCGAGCAGGTCGCGAGGTCGATCACGATCGGCGGCTCCTCGAGCCCGGGGAAGGCGATCGCGATCGGGTTCGTGCCGAGCATGCGCTCGGCGCCCCAGAGCGGTGCCACGAGCTTGGTCGAGTTGGTCATCGACCAGCCGATCAGCTCGCGCTCGAGCGCCTGCAGCACGTACCAGCCGGCGATGCCGTAGTGGTTCGTGTTGCGCACGCTGATCCAGCCGCTGCCGACCGCTTCGGCCTTGTCCATGGCCACGCGGTTGGCGAAGGGACCGACCACGAGACCCAGACCGTTGTCGCCATCGACGACGCCGGTGCTCGGCGTCTCGCGCACGATGCGCGGCTGGCAGCGCGGGTTGATGCGCCCGAGCTCGAGCATGTCGAAGTACGTGTGCAGGCGCGCCACACCGTGCGAGTCGATGCCGCGCAGGTCGGCCGCGATCAGCACCGCGGAGGCCGTGCGCGCATCGGCCTGTGGCACGCCGAAGTGCCGGAAGGTGCGCTCGCAGAACTCGCGCAGGCGCTCGTGCGCGAAGAGCTGCTCGGCGCTCATCGCAGCGCCTCCGCGAGCTTGTCCACGATCGCGTCGCCGATCGCGAGCGAGGCCGTCGCGGCTGGCGAGGGCGCGTTGAGCACGTGCACCGAGCGCTCTCCTTGTTCGAACCAGAAGTCGTCGACCAGCGTGCCCTGCGGGGTCAGCGCCTGCGCGCGCACGCCGGCGTGCGCCGGCAGGAGATCGTCCTCGACGAGTTCCGGCATCAGGCGCTGCAGGGCGCGCGTGAAGGCCTTCTTCGAGAACGAGCGCTGCATCTCCCCCATCCCGGCGCGCCAGTGGCGCTGCGCCAGGCGCCAGAAGCCCGGGTACGAGAGTGCGTCGGAGAGATCCGGCCAGTCGATCGTCGAGCGCGTGTAGCCCTCGCGCGCAAAGGCCAGCACCGCATTCGGCCCGCACTCGACGCCGCCCAGCACGAGGCGCGTGAAGTGCACGCCGAGGAACGGGAAGTTCGGGTCGGGCACGGGGTAGATCAGGTTGCGGCAGTACTTCTGGGCTTCAGGCCGCAGTTCCCAGTACTCGCCGCGGAAGGGCACGATGCGCGCCCGCGGGTCGAGGCCGTCGAGTTGCGCGATGCGATCGGCGTGCAAGCCGGCGCAATTGACCAGCGCGCCGGCCTCGAACTCGCCGCGCGGCGTCGAGGCCACGATCGAGCCGCTCCTGCGCTCGAGGTGGAACACGCGCGCGCCGAGCTCGATCTCGTTGCCCTGCTCGCGGATCAAGTGCGCCAGCCGGGCGCACATGCCCGGGTAGTCGACGATGCCCGTGCCGGGCACGTGCAGCGCCGCGATGCCGGCGGCATGCGGCTCGAGCTCCTTCAAGCGCTCGGGCCCGATGCGCTCGGCCGCGACGCCGTTGTCGCGCGCGCGGCCGGCGATGCGCTCGAGCGCCGGCAGCTCCTTTTCGGAGAGCGCCACCACGACCTTGCCGCAGGTCTCGAACTTCACGCCCTGCTCGCGGCAGAACTGCTCGAGCTGCCGCTTGCCGGAGAGGCACAGCTCTGCCTTCTGCGAGCCCGGCTTGTAGTAGATCCCGGAGTGGATCACGCCCGAGTTGCGGCCGGTCTGGTGCGCCGCGAGGCCGGGCTCCTTCTCGAGCAGGCGCAGCTTGCGGCCGGGGTAGCGCTGGCCGAAGCGCCAGGCGGTCGCGAGGCCCACGATCCCGCCGCCGATGACGAGCAGCTCAGCGCGTTGCATGCGCGACCTCCGTGCTAGGCTCGGCCGCGATGAAGCACTTCGCCCAGACGCTCGAGCTCAAGGACGACCCCGTGCTGATCGAGGAGTACCGGCGCCGCCACGCGCGCGTCTGGCCCGAGGTCGTGCACGCGCTGCGCGCGATCGGCATCGCGCGCATGCGCATCTTCCTGCATTCGAATCGGCTCTTCATGTACTGCGAGGTTCCCGACGGCTTCGAGCCGGCGCGCGACTACCAGGCCTACGCGCGTGACGCGCGCTGCCGCGAGTGGGACGAGACGATGCGCCGCTTCCAGCAGCAGGTTCCGCGCGCGGATCCGTCGAGCTGGTGGACTCCCATGGAAGAGGTCTTCGACCTCGAGCAACAGGCGCGCTCATGAGCCCTGCACCGTGACCTGGCGCTGCTCTCCGAGGCCTTCGACAGAGAGACGCATGACCTGACCGGCGTGCAGGTAGAGCGGCGGCTTCATGCCCAGGCCCACGCCGGGCGGCGTGCCGGTCGAAATCACGTCGCCGGGCTCGAGCGTCATGAAGTCCGAGAGGTAGCTGACGATGCGCGCGACACCGTGCACCATCGTGCGCGTGTGGCCGTTCTGCACGCGCTTGCCGTCGACCTCGAGCCACAGCGCGAGCTGCTGCGGATCGGGCACTTCGTCGCGCGTCACCAGCCAGGGCCCGATCGGCCCGAAGGTGTCGCAGGATTTGCCCTTGGTCCACTGGCCGTGGCGCTCGAGCTGGTACTCGCGCTCGGACAAATCGTTCACGACGCAGTAGCCCGCGACGTGCGCGAGCGCGTCGGCGAGCTCGACGTGCTTGGCGCGCTTGCCGATCACGACGCCGAGCTCGACCTCCCAGTCGGTCTTCTGCGCGCCGCGCGGGATCTCGACCGCGTCGTTGGGCCCGCAGATGGCGCTCGTGGACTTGGCGAACACGACCGGCTCGACCGGCACGCTGGCGCCGGTCTCGGCCGCATGGTCGGCGTAGTTGAGCCCGATGCACAGGAACTTGGGGCTGTTCGCGACACACGCCCCGAGGCGCGTGCCCTGCGGCACGAGC
>Ga0302323_100004349_pt1 | contig 11528 bp, 9 predicted proteins | sample Fen_T0_3_FD_201950 | JGI IMG/M metagenome (GOLD analysis project Ga0302323, IMG submission 201950) | Peat permafrost microbial communities from Stordalen Mire near Abisko, Sweden - Fen_T0_3 | ecosystem: Environmental > Terrestrial > Soil > Wetlands > Permafrost | place: Sweden: Abisko... | reverse complement strand
GCTACAATGCCCATCGCGTAGGCAAGGATGCTGGCAACCTGCATCAGAGAACTCCCACGAGTCTCCTTGGGGCGACCTTCCCACAACACTTGTCCACCGTAATTTGGATCGCTCGTCATGGAACCCTTAAACTATGACGCTCGCTCGCTCTATAAGTTGCGCGTGAAGGGAAGAATTGGCTCACTTGTGCGAAATGATCTGCGAATTCTCACGCCAACAGAATGGCGTCCAGTGACACGGGCCTTGTCAGACCAGGACGCCAGGGCAGCGCGAACGGGATCTGAAACCGGCCGGAGTCTGTCTGGTAAATTTGCGTTGAAGCTTTAACGGAAAGCCGACCCCGGTAACCTTCGTTCGGGGGCTTCGCCGTCGAAACGCCAGCATTCCTGTCCCCCCGGCGCTCCACCTTGGCGCAGGGGAGCCACCGATCGCCGGAACTCATGCAATTGAGGGCTACGTCCGGGTGACGAAGACGATCTCCACGCGATCGTTCTTGTGGGAAGCTTTGGTGGAACGACCACTCTCCAAGGGCAGTGTCGAACCGGCGGATTCAATGCGCACGGCCTTGACGCCAGCGTCTACGAAGGCCTTTTTAAGCGCATCCATGGTCGGCGCGTCATCGCGTTGGCGAGTGGCTCTTTCTGAATGAACGACGCCCAAAATGGACGACCTACCATGCTCGACCGCGAATCGAGCGAGTTCGGAAAGCTTGCCCGTCAAGTCGCTTCTAGACAGGATAACCACGATGCCTCGATCGTCCCGAACCGGGGAATAACCGCCGCCGCTCAGCTCTAGAAACAGCCGATCTGATTCGTCCGAGGTCGGTTCGCTCAATCGGTTTGGCCGTCGCGCGAGCGTCAATTGCTCCTGGCAGCTCGAACGCAACTTCAGAGCATCCACGAGTATGCTTGGGCTTGGTTTCTTTTCAAGACTAGCCGCAAGGTCGGAAATACTCGCCAGGATTCCTTCGGCGGCCTTCGCATCACCGTCCGCAAGGACTGCGCAGACACATAGAAGTCGAGCTTGGGAAAGTGCGCTCCTTGCGGCAGTCGCACGTGCGGCTTCCCGATCGGGAGTGCTCGCTTTCGCTTCGGCAATTGCTTCGGCCTCTCGCTCAACCTGCGCTTGCGTCGAAAGGCTTGCAAGCTCCGCTGCAACGGTAACTTGGCGACCTTCGAGCGCGAGATTGTCGGACTCAATCTGTGCGAGTTCGGACTTGGCGGCCACGAGCCTTTGCTCAGCTTTGACGATTCGGGCGAGTACTTGGGCGTGTGCGTAGGCGGCAATGGCCCGGTCAGCTTTCATTTCGGCCATGGGGGTCTTCCCCTCATCGGCTGCCTGAGCGGCTTTCATCCGAAGCTTCTCGGCCTGGGCGAACGCCTGGGGAGCAAGCTCCCTACTTTCCAGCGCACTCGCACTCTTCGCCACCGCGTTGGCGTCGTTCAACCTTGCTGGACGGACTGTCGCCGTGCAGGCGAGGGCGAGTCCCGCCAAAAGAGAAAGTCGATACTTCACTTTGCCACCGCCTTGGGGGCGTTCGCGGGGTTCCGTACCGTGGAGGGCGCGGCCGTCTTGGCAGGCTTGGTCGAGCTTGCCGCTTTGGTTACTTTGCCGGACGGCGCAGCTACGGGGGGAGGTGTCGCACCTTTCTCCGGTACGGACTTTGCCGCCCTCAGCTGCAAAAGCTCCTGCTTGGTCCGTTCACGATGGGCGATCGATTCTTCGAGTAGCGATTCCGCCCGTCGTCGCTTCTGACTTGCGTCAGTTAGCTTCAATTCAACTGCTGACAGTTCCTTTTCCAGCGCAACAGCCCGCAGGACATCCGCAGCGAGATCGGTGTGTTCTTTGGCGAGGGCGGCAAGTTCAAGCGCGTGCGGCACGTCGCCAGCGGCCTGCGCATTCTTGACGCGCTCAAGGGCTTTACGGGCCTGTGCCACGGGCTCCGCGACGAGCGACTTTTGTTCCGGGCGGCTTTCGAGTGCGACTAGACGCTGCTCGATGACTCGTGGATCGCTCTCGTCCGCGTGGGCCACGGAGTAGGCGAGCAGGGCCGTAGCCGCGACGGGCCAAACCAATCGAAGGCGGATCAAACGGGAACTCACAGGCGCAAGAAGCCACGAGCCCGCTGACAGGTCAAGTCTCCGGTTCCAGAACGGGCGTTTTCGCGCTATAGCCGGCCAACGGAACCTATGACCGACCGGCCGCGCTCATCTTGGGACGAGTATTTCATGGCAATTGCCCGCGTCGTCGCAACGCGTTCGACCTGCGACCGAAAGCACGTGGGGGCGGTTATCGTGCGCGACAAAATTTTGCTCGCGACAGGCTACAACGGCAGCATTCGCGGGTTGCCGCATTGTGATGATGTGGGCCACCTCATGCAAGACGGACATTGCATTCGTACGGTCCACGCGGAAGCCAATGCGATTGCACAAGCTGCACGCAACGGTGCGCGGTTGGAAGGCGCAGACATTTACGTGACGGCGTCTCCTTGCTTCAGTTGTTTCAAGCTAATCGCGAATTCAGGGCTCAGACGCATCGTATTTGGCGAGTTTTATCGGGATGAACGGATCTTTGAGCTAAGCCAAGCACTGGGTATCGAACTGGTGCATCTTCCCGTCGAGCGGGTTGCCGAATCGAGTTCGAATTCGACCTAGGCCGCCTTCAAACAAAGACGCCTCCGAGACCAGCGTGCGAGAAGAAAGTGCAAATCTTGACATGACAGGACTAAATGTTTGGGTTATCTGTGGTGGACCGTCCGGAGAAGCGGAGGTCAGTCGCACTTCCGGTCGCGGTGTGGCCCAGGCTTTGCAGGCTGGTGGGCATCACGTCAAGCTCGTCGAATTCGAGCCAAGAATGGCGCAGTTGCTGCTTGCGGAAGGCCCGGACGTCATCTTTCCGGTGACGCACGGAACATTGGGTGAAGACGGCTGCCTGCAGGGAATGCTCGAGGTCTTCGATGTTCCGTACGTCGGATGCGGTGTTCTTGCGAGTGCGATTGGCGCCAGTAAACCGGTTGCCAAAGCCATTTGGCGATCCTTGGGAATGCCAGTTGCCCGTGAATTCGTCATTCGACGAACCGACTCTCTAGACCAAGCTGCAAAGAGAATTCGTGGGGAATTCGGCGGCACCGTGGTTGTCAAGCCGGCATCGGGCGGTTCCTCCATCGGTGTCGAACGTGTGACCGCTGACGCGGGCGAAGGCCGACTCGTCGAGTGTCTCGCTACCGTCCTATCGCTCGACGAAGAGGCGTTAGTGGAGCCCTGGTTGGTGGGGCATGAAGTTACTTGTGGCGTGTTGGAAGGCGAGCATGGGTTGCAATCGCTGCCGCCCATGCTCATCGTTCCTGGTCGCGCCGAACACTACGATTTCTCGTCAAAGTACGTCCCTGGAGGGAGCAAGCACGTCTGTCCGGCACCATTCTCCAAAGCCATCGTTGACCGCATCTCGGAGCTTGCCCTTTTGACGCATCGTGCCATCGGCGGGCGCGATTTGTCGCGCACTGATTTCATTGTGGACGAGCAGCGTGAGCCGTCCGAAGGCGTGACCATTCTGGAGATCAACACGCTACCGGGTATGACTCCAGTGAGTCTCTTTCCCGAGGCTGCGGCAAAGTCCGGAATTGACTTCAAGTCGCTGGTCGACGGATTGGTTCGCAGAGCTCATTCTAGGCCAAAACGTGCAGTTCCCGTCGCTTTGGCGATGCCGAGCTGAGCCACTGCCGAAGGATCGTGCTAACAGCGGGCCATGTCTACCGGTCGCAAGATCATGGTCGTTGGTTCTGGCGGACGTGAGCACGCCCTGGCGCTCGCGCTGCTCGATTCGCCCTCCGTTTCCGAGGTTTTCGTGGTTCCCGGAAACGCCGGCACGATGCGCCCGCCGTCGCGTTCAACGAAGGTTCTGCGCAATGTTGCTGGTGTGCCGCTCGATGTGGCAAAACTTGAGCGCCCCGACTTGGTGGTTATTGGACCGGAAGTTCCGTTGTGCGAAGGGCTTTCGGATCAGCTGAGTGACGCGGGGATCCTCGTCTATGGGCCATCGAAGGCTGCCGCTCAGCTCGAAGGCTCCAAGGCATTCATGAAGGATTTCGTCGCGCGCCACGGCTTGCCAACGGCGCGCTACGTCACCGTCACGCGGCCAGAAGACGTGCAAGCGGCTGTGCACGGTTTCGACGTGCCACCGGTCGTTAAAGCGGACGGTCTTTGCGCCGGCAAAGGCGTTGTGGTCGCGGAGTCGTACGAAGAAGCCATCGCAGCTGCGCAGGAAATGCTGAGCGGTCAGGCCTTCGGTGATGCGGGGCTCAAAGTTGTGTTGGAGGAGCGTTTGCTTGGCGCGGAAGCCAGTATTCACGCAATTTGCGATGGAACCAGGGCGTTTTTGCTGCCCGCGGCGCAAGATCACAAGCGTATCTTCGACGGTGATCGGGGGCCAAATACCGGAGGAATGGGAACCTATGCGCCAGCGCCGCTTGTCACGCCTGAATTGTCCGCGCGTATTGCAGGTGAAGTCATCCAACCGGTTCTTGATGGCATGCGCGAAGAAGGATACCCGTTCGTCGGGACACTCTTTGCCGGGCTGATGATTTCACCTGCGGGAGAGCTGAAGGTGCTTGAGTTCAACGTCCGTTTCGGCGATCCGGAAACTCAGGTGCTCATGGGGGTCATCGCGGGCGATCTGGCAGAGCTTTTGGTCTCCGCGGCGCGTGGACGGCTCGATTCGAGCGCGCTTGTCGTCACGGATAGCCAAGCGATTTGTGTCGTTCTTGCGGCGCACGGATATCCCGGGAGCGTCCGAACTGGCGATGGCATTAGCGGAATCGCGGATGCGGAGCGAATCGAGGGCGTTCGGGTCGTCCATGCTGGAACCAAGCTCAATGCCTCGGGTGAATTGGTTACCGCGGGCGGCAGGGTTCTAGGCGTAACTGCCAGTGGTCGCACGCTTCAACAAGCGGCAACGCGTGCCTACAGTGCTGTCGACAAGATCTCGTTTAGCGGTGTGCAGTTCCGTCGGGACATCGGGCATCGCGCGTTGAAATAGCCACGGTCCCGGAAAGCCTGTGCAGCACCGGCAGAACATTCGTTCTCTCGTTCACGCGCATTTCCCTGCCTGCCCACGTACTGACAGTTCGTCAATGCATGTGTCGCGCCGATATGATTCGAAGTTCCCAATTCGGCGCGGGAGAATCCCATGCGCATTCATTCGACCTGTCACCTTGGTCTGGCTCTAACGGCAACAACGATTCTTCTGGCCTGTTCAGGCTCTGACACCGGTTCAGCGGGATTCGGGGGGGCAACCGCGAATTCAATCACGGTTTCTGGTGGGAAGACTGGCATGGGTGGCGCGACGCTCGCCGCCGGGGGAGCCTCGAGCGCCTCGACGAATACTTCCGGCGGAGCGGGCGCGTCGAATACCTCGGGAACAGTTGCGGCACTTGGCGGCATCACTGGCGCTGGTGGATCGGTATCGCAACCCGGCGGTGGAACTTCAAGCCCGGCCGTCACCACTGCGAAGGGTGGCACCTCAAGCAGTAGCAGCACCACGAGCACCGGTGGCACCACAAGCGCAAAGGGCGGCACCACGAGTATTGGTGGAACTACCGCGACGGCGAAGGGTGGCACGACGAGCGCTGGCGGCACCGCCAGCACCGTTGGAACCACGGGAACTGGCGGCACGACCTCAGCGGGCACAACGGGCGCCTGCACACCAACTTGGCAAACTCCACCCAGCAACGTAAGCGCCTGGATCGATGAAAGCTGGAATTCCCAACTGAGCAACAACATCAAGACCCGTCAGGATTGGCTTCTGGATTCCGTCATGAAGGGCAAAGGCCAGGTCAATCTGTGTGTGCGTTGGGGGGCGACTACGGCTCCAACGGCAGCGGTGAAGAGCGGAATGGCAGCCGCGGTTCAAAAATGGCTCAACGATTGGTTTACCAATTTGTCGGGCTACGGTTGTTTCCCCTACACCACGATTACGACCAAAGTGACCGGTTGGGCGGTAAAACCTGGCAATATCGCGTGGGTTTCGGATCTGGATAGCTCAATCAAGATCTACACGGAGTCCGACGGCGACGGCGAACCGAAGTGTGCCGACGCTTGCTCATTCTTCACGAACTGGAGTCACACGTTTCCCAATTGCCCGGGTGGTGAGGCGTTCCATCACGATTACTGGCTCTGGCTCGATGACACCATCGGTGGCGGGGCTGCTGCGGTTGGCGGGGATTGGGGTCTGAGAATGCCCGTCAGTAATTTCATCAGTTCGATGAACAAGAGCAACCTCGTTATTGAGCACGAAATGGGTCACGGCTTCGGGTTCCAGGACTACTACGATTGGACTGGTTCAACGCCGACGGGCGGATCTCTGATGATTGTTGGCTCAACCAGTAGTCAAGTGCCAACCACGGCCGATATCTGGTTGCTTCGTCGGACGTGGAAGGAAATGAAGGCGCTCCGCAGCTGGTAGGCTTGCCACATTGAAGGAAGGTCCCAGCAAGGCAATAGGCGTCATGCGGGAGCGCAGGCCTTCGGGGTCTCACCTAAAACTGGCTATGCGCCGGTTTCATCGCATTCGTCTTCCTGACTTGTGTCGCTATCGACTTCGAGCGTAGATATCACGCTTGCAAGGCCTTCATCGTCAATGCCGTCATCGGCAATTTCCACGTTCGCGCGCTCGCTCTTGCTTTCGCTTTCGCTGCCCGCGTCAATTGGTGGGGAATCCGCCGGGATTTCTAGACTAATCTTGCCTATCGCCCCACCACGAAAATCGTGAATAATTACGTCTGCGGCTTTGTGAAGATCGACGATTCCGCCGTTTTTCAAGCAGCCGCGTCGTCGCCCAATTTCGAGCAGCAAGTCGTCACCGGTGGCGGGAAGACTCGTCAGTTTATATCGCGCTTGAATCTGCGATGTGTAATGCTTCAGCAGTAAGGACGCGCCGTAGCGGGCGACTAATTCGTAGTCGATTGCGGCCTCGGAGATGGCGCCCGCAAATGCAAGGCGCAGTCCCACGCGCGGATCCATAATCTTCGGCCAGAGCAAACCCGGATTGTCGGATATCACGACGCCGTTCGCGAGCGTTACCGTTTGAACCATCTTCGTGACAGCTGGTTCATCGCCCACTTTGGCGATTTTGCGCCCCATGAGCACATTGATCAGGGTCGATTTGCCAACGTTTGGGATCCCGACGACTATCGCGCGAATGGGTTTGACCGGTGTGGCCTGTCGACCCGCCAAACGCTGACACAACTCCGGCAATTTGCTCTTTAGCTCGCCGAACTTGTCACTGCTCGAAGCGATAGCGATAACTTTCCCTGATGTAGCGGTGGGGCGTTCGAGGTAGCGCACCCAACGCTTTGTGACCGCTGAATCGGCCAAGTCTGACTTGCTCAGGATCTTGATGCAGGGCTTTTGTTTGCGCAGCGCGGTAACAATGGGGTTCGAGCTCGCGTAGGGCATGCGAGCATCCAACACTTCGATGATGACGTCCTGATTCGGAAATGCCTTGGCGAGGATTCGTCGCGCCTTCGCCATGTGGCCCGGAAACCATTGAATAATCATCAACGCGCGGTGTAGCACAACTCGAATGGACGGGTTTTTTCGGCAGTTGAGCCGCGTGTCGCATCGATTGGTTCACAATTGGGCTGCAATAGCGACAAGCGCGCGGTCTCGTGCAATGGCGCCGGCCGCTTGGACAACGCAACTTCGGCATTGCGCGGTTCGAGCCTCAATTTTGCACCGAATTCGGCTGAGCGCGACAGCGATGGCGTGAGGCGCGAGCCGACCGCGACGTTGTCACATTTTCGCCTCATTCTTGCCAGGGTTTCTCCTTGCCGCGACCACGCCGCTGCAAGAAGTACTCGCTAAGGTGGATTTCAAGGAGCAATCGATGTCAAAACTGCTGGCAATTGCGTTCATTTGGTTTGGGTGTGCCGTGTGCTGGGTCATCTTAGGCGCTACCTTGGTGGGTCGCACCAACGACTATTCGGGTTCCCTCGACTCCCAGGTGCACGCCTTGTTTGGCCCGCCTGGGCGGCAGTCGCCGCCCACCGCGGCGTATCAGGTCACTGAAACGACGAAAGAAACAGTGACGACGAATCCCAATTCCGGCACACCCACGCAACAGGTGGTCGAACGGGAGGTGACGGCAAATCGCGATGTGCCCCTTGAATCGTCAGATATTCACGTTTCATTCGCGCTTGAGCAGCGGAAAAAAGGCCTGCTTTGGTTTCCGACCTATCAGGTTCAATTCGCGGGCAAGTACAACGTAGTGAACCCAACGAATAAATCTCAACTCATTGAGGTTAGTTTCCCGTTACAGCCCAAGGAGAGCCCGTCTCTCAGTTTTGACGATTTTCGCCTTACGGATGAGCGGGGTACGTCCGTCGACTACCAGATCGACAAGGGGATTGTGAGCTTCAAGTGGCAATTTGAACCGAACGCAGCACGTCAATTCGTTGTTGGCTACAAAACTCGCGGAACCTCCGAATGGCGTTATTTGCTCGCCGAAGGCGGCGGCGAAGTGAGACACTTCAACTTGGCGATGGAAACGCGAGGTTTCGATAATGTGAATTTCCCCGCCGGTACCACGAGTCCTACCGCTCAGTCGCGACGGAACGGAAGCTGGACGGGTGAGTGGAAGTACGTAAGTTTGATCTCGTCTATGCCGATTGGTATCGAGATGCCAACGCGGCTAAACCCGGGACCGCTCGCCTCCAAAGTAACGTTCTTTGCGCCGCTTTCGCTGCTCTTCTTCTTCTTTGTTGTTGCCATCTTGGCGACTGTGCAGAAACGCGATTTGCATCCGATGCACTACCTGCTGTTGGGTTGCGCATTCTTCGCCTTTCATCTGCTGTTTGCGTACCTAGTCGACAAATTCGATCTTCTGCCAAGCTTCCTTGTGGCATCCGTCGTAAGCTGTGGGCTCGTCGTAACGTACGCGCGTCATTTCGTCGGTTGGCGGTTCGCCCTTCGAGAAATGCTAGTCGCCCAGCTTATCTACTTGGTGCTGTTTTCTCACACGTTCTTCTGGGAAGGGTTTACGGGACTTGCCGTGACAATTGGCGCAATCCTCACACTTTTCGTCGTGATGCAGATTACGGGTCGCGTTGACTGGAGGGAGGCGTTTGCCCGGCGTGTTCCTCTGAAGCCGGAGTACATTCGGGTACCGGTCGAAGCGGGGGCCAGTCCCGCTAGGTGAGGTGCCGATGGGATCTCTTTCCGCCGAATCGCTGTCGCGGCGTTGGCTCTGCAAACTGCAGGTGACGCCAGCTCCTTCATGATGCTGGGACCAACGCACCGCCTCGCGCCTGATGTGTGAGGCGGTATTGGCCGTTGACCCCGCGGGTCACTTCGGTTCCTTTAGGTCATGGCGCCAAAGCAACCGCCGCCTGTCTCGCACGTGCGTTGACGTTGCTACGACGCACCGACAAAATATTCGCGGCGCGATCAGTGACACAAATGTCGCTGTCCGGCCGATGGGCGCGGTTCGGCATTTTGAACGGCGGCAACTTTGGCAGGGTCTCGATGGGCCCAATTGGGCATTTTGTTCGAAATCTCGGTTGCATTGAGTCCGGGAGCCGGAAACTCGGTACATCGGCACCTCAGCATCCCGTGCTCGGCAAGTCGCGCGTTTTCGACGACCGGCTGGGTGGCACTGGTTCAACCTGGTTTCGACGTCGTTTCCTTCGTCGCGTTGCAGGCGACGAGGCGCATGCATTTGTGATACGGGTTCGAGCGACACATGGCCGACATCGCTCCACTTTGGCCCCTCCGCTACGATGCCTCGCTACTGGCGCAGGTCACCGCTCCCCCGTACGACGTCATTGACGCCAAAATGCGGGAGGAACTCGGAAGGCGGCATCCACACAACGTAGTCCACATCGATTTGCCCGAAGGCGACGGCGATAAGAAGTACGAACGCGCCCAGGGGCTTTTCACGGAGTGGCAGGAGATGGGCGTTTTGGTGCGCGACGAGGCACCCGCCTATTGGCGCTACGCGCAGACGTTTGTTCCGCCAGGAGGCGGACAGTCCATCACGCGCAAGGGTTTCTTCGCTCTCGTGCGAGCGGTTCCGTTTTCGGACCGTGTGGTTCTGCCGCACGAACGTACGCTGAAGGGACCGAAGCTGGATCGCATTATGTTGTCACGGGCAACACGAGCCGCGCTCTCGCCTCAGTTCATGCTCTATTCGGACCCCGAACGAAGTCTGGATGCTCTTTTGGACGGCGGTGAACCATTTGCAAAATTCACGACGCCCGACGGTATCAAACATGAAATCTGGCGGGTGACGGACACTGCCAGCATTGCGAAAATCACTGACGCAATGCAATCGCGAACGCTACTTATCGCCGATGGTCATCACCGCTACGAGACATCTGTGGCAATTAGCGAGGAATTCGAGGCCGAGGCAAAGGAGCGTGGCATTCCGACGAGCCCACGCTCAGAGCACCGGTTCACGTTTGCACTTCTCGCGAACGGGGATGACCCGGACCTGGTCGTTTTTCCAACGCACCGCTTGATTCATTCGCTGCCAAGGTTCGATTGGTCGACCCTATTGACCGAAGCGGCACAGCTATTCGATGTGACGTCTTTGCCCAATGGTTCAAGTGCCGACACAGCGGCGCTAAAGTCATTGCTTTCTAGTCAATCACGTCAGGCGTTGGTCGCTGTGGGTCAACACGGTCAGGCGGCATTGCTTGTATTGCGGTCGGACGCGGATTTGTCGAAGCATCCCGTACTCGGCAAACGTCCGGAAGTGTTGCGTGCGACGGCGGTTGCACTCCTACACGATGGGCTCATCGAGCATGTCCTCGGCGTCAGCCCCGAAGCGCAAGCCCAAAAGACCAATATCAAGTACCTCCAAGACCCCACAGTCGGAGTCGAAGCCCTTGCGCGTGGGGAGGGACAAGTGTTGTTCATGATGAACGGCACTCCTGTTTCGACGGTGCGACAAGTGGCTGAAGCCTCCGAGGTGATGCCGCAGAAGTCGACATTCTTTTACCCGAAGGTTCCTACAGGCCTTTGTTTCCACACCCTCTACCCTGACCGATTGATCCCCTAAGCCGTCTGCCGCGGAGCCGTCCCGAGGTGTTGGAGCGGAGCCACCTGGCTACCGTTCGCCATGACACTGAAGCGAGCTTCTTCGCAGCGATTGGGCGGTAATAAGACCAAGCAAGGAATTTTGCGTTATGACCCTTAAGATCAAGACGATGAACAAGATATCACCGAAGGGGCTTGGCCTCTTTGGTGACAAGTACGCCATCAGCGATGCGGAGGCGGCTCCCGACGCTATCCTCGTGCGTTCGGCCCAGGTCGATACCGATCTGTTTCCGGGAACCCTAGCTGTGGCGCGTGCTGGCGCTGGCGTCAACAACATCACCATCGATAAGGCCAGTCGCGTGGGGATGTGCGTGTTTAACACCCCTGGTGCGAACGCCAATGCAGTTGCCGAGCTTGTGTTTATTGGTCTTGGTCTCGCCCTTCGCAATGTCGCAAAAGCCCTCACTTGGATGGATACCATCCGCGATATCACCG
>Ga0302323_100004348_pt1 | contig 11528 bp, 7 predicted proteins | sample Fen_T0_3_FD_201950 | JGI IMG/M metagenome (GOLD analysis project Ga0302323, IMG submission 201950) | Peat permafrost microbial communities from Stordalen Mire near Abisko, Sweden - Fen_T0_3 | ecosystem: Environmental > Terrestrial > Soil > Wetlands > Permafrost | place: Sweden: Abisko... | reverse complement strand
ACCCGCCGGAGAGGTGGCCGAGTGGCTGAAGGCGGCGGTTTGCTAAACCGTTGTACGGTCAAAAGCTGTACCGGGGGTTCGAATCCCCCCCTCTCCGCCAGATTTTTTAGAATCAATGGCCTACTGAACGGGTCTTTCGAGTAAGACGCGTTCACTCTTCCTTATAGCGACTCTCAGGAGTGCGAGCCCTGAGCAGACCCGCACTCCGTGACGGATTATCAGTGATCGTATTTTGGCAGCGAGGGGTACTTACACCCGCCGCTGCTCTTGGGTGCGTAATCGAACCCCAAGTTCCAATCTGTAGTGTCTGGAAAAGGCACGGGATTGGGGACTTTGGCGTTAGCAATCGTGTCCTGGAACGCCTGCGGCAGGGTCACACTGAACCCGTAGCAGCCTGCATCCGGGCAGTCGACGTCTTTCACCGCCCAGGTACCGCACGCCGCGTCGCATTGCGCCTTGATGCTGGGGGTGTGGGTGGGATCGGAAGTCGTCAGTTTGCACTTGCAGGAGTTTCCGTTTCCGGTGCAGAAGTTCACCGGCTGGCATTGGGTGGCGGGAGTCGACTTGATTGCCGTGTCGCTGAAATCCATGGTGACGCTCACAATCCCGCTCGGCGGATCGTAGGTCTTCGTCCAAGTCCCCGGCCAACTGAGGTCGGTAAACGAGAACGGCGTCTGCGCCTTGTTCACCTGGGCGGCAGAGACGGTGGTGTCTGAAGGGCTCTCGATTACTGTCTTGTCCAGCCCGGTCCCGATGAAGATCTGGTACGTCTGCTTGGTCGTGGGCTTCGCATACAAAAGGAATGTGTAGTACTTCTGGCCGGCTTCGAAGCCGGTGTAGTTGGTGTACGCCTTCACCGGGGGGGGTGTTTGGTGCGGGCGCAGTGGAGCCACGGCAGTGTCCTGATCTGCGAGCGATACGGTCGCATCGATGTAGTAGTTGCCGTGGTTGACCGTGAGGGTATTCCGCTGGGCGATGGCGGCGCCCATCATCATCATGAAGCGGGGCGGACCACCGTTCTCGCTCTTGGTCTGGAACTCACGGTAGAGCGGGACACCGTAGCAAATCTGTGACGTGCAGTCCTTGTTCCACTTAGCGTAATTACCAGAATCCTTTCCCTGAAAAACACCGCAATTTTCGTTGCAGGCCGGATAGATCACCGTGGTGACATATTCGTAAGGGCTATCCTTCACCGTGCCTTTTCCGGACAGAGGGGACGCATTGATGTCGGACTCGCACTCGTAGTCTTCGAAGGGACCCTTGAAGAAGGGCTCTTCGTTCACCATGATCACTTCCTGGGTGTCGCCGTTCTGCTTCTGCTTGCTGACCAACCCAGAGAGCGATCCGTCGTCGTCGGTGAGTTCGGTTTGCCGGTCGATCCCGGTCCAGGTTCCTCCACCATACCCGCCGAACATGTCATAACCAGAGACACAGTAGCGGGCGGTGAGGTCATTCGGGTCCACGGAGAAGGGGTGAAGAACGTCAGTCGGCTTAAACGGCGGATCAACCACGAAATGCCGTACATCGACGTTGCTGAAGTAGAGCCCCCGCGAATGGAAGGCCGGCGGATAGAAAAACCCGTTCGGATGCTTCCACGCAATGGCCGCGTTAGGCATGTAACACTTCAAGGTCGCATCGGTCTGGGTGGCATCCAGGGGCAAACCCTGTTGATTGCCGTACATCCAGCCCATCTCCGGGCATGCCGCGCCGGTGCCGGGGTTGCATCCCTTCAGAGGAGTGTGGGTGATGTCGAGATAGGCGTTCAGGTCCTGGTAAGCGGGACCATCGTAAATGTTGAATAGTCTTTGATTCACCGCAAAGTTGCTGAGCGGCATCGTCATGCCTTCAGAGCGGTCAAGGCAATGTGAATTGGTGTCTCCCGCATGAGGGGTGCCTTCGCACTCCAGCGGGTTGGGTGAGCTTGCGGTGGCTTGCTTGGATTCGGGATTGAACGGGCCTGAATCGTAAGCGTAATAGTTGCCTTTGGCTGGGTCCTGGGTATGTCCGATGAAGACGCTGTTGCGCGTCAGCCCCCAGTAGCCGGGAATTACCGACGAGTTGGTGTAGTCGCCGCCGGTGATCATGGTGACGCCACCGGTCTGCACGTCGGTGATGGCACTGTTGGAAAGCAAGTACCACTGGGGGCGCAACCATATCGCCGAGAAGTTTTGCTCGGCCCAATTGAACGAACTCGTGTAGTGATCGATGACAGTGGGCATGCAGCGGTCCGGTTGTCCGGCCGCACATTTCTTCAGGCCTCCTCCGTCTGCGACACTGCAATCTCCGGTAGGCGGACACAGCGTGGCAGCCCGCGAGCCCGCAGGATCAACCTTGGGATAATAGCGGTCCTGGTCCGCAGTGTAGGTCGTCTCCAGCGGCGGCGTGGGCGGAATCTTCGTGTTCGGTATTGGGTCCAGGTACGGGGTGTGCGTCGGTACCACGCCACGGCAGGAGGTGGTCACACTGACGCTCAGGAAAGAGCTTTCCGCCGTCGAGCAGAAGTTCCCGACGAACTTCTTTACCGGCGTGGTCCCCGCATTTCTGAAATCGTCGCACGTCCAGTCCCTATTGGTAGAGTCGTCATGGCAACTCGTCTTGGACATTGCCTGTTCCGAGGCATACGACTCCCATTGCTGCATCTGCGACATGCCGCTGTTGCCCGCAGGCACCAGCCAGTAACAGACACCACAGGTATTCGCGCCCGCCGCCATGTTGTACTGAAAGTCGTTCCAGCCGTTGGTGATCCAGAACAGAGTGGGATGATCAGCATCGCTGGTGAACGGCACCAGGTCGGGGTCTTCGTTCTTGCCGGGCTGGGTGACGTAGCCTCCCGCGAGGATGCCCGGGACCTTGCGCTCGTTCTGTGCGTTGTCCACGGCTGCGCGCGCGAAGATACCGAGGTTGGAATAGAACTGGTTGTCGGTTTCGGTGCCGTCTTCCAGGTAGTAGCCATGGCCGATGGACTTGTAGCCCACGTTGCGCCCCAGTACCACTCCCTGCGTCGCATGAATGGTGTACCAACGCGTCATCGAATCCCAGACAGATGAGTCTTTAATATAAGTTCCGGTGAAGCCGGACTGCCCAGACAGCTGCGGTGTCTTCCTCGCCATGTGGAAGTGCACTGGGTAGTGCATGATGCGGCCACCCTGTCCCAACTGATAAAACTCCACTCCCTGCACCTGGTACTGCGCGAACCCCTGGCGGGCAATGGTATGTCCGCCGAAGTAGTAACTCGTACTTGCGTCAGCGCCGGTGCAGTCTTTGTTGGGTGCAGGGAACGGCTGTCCGGCCTTGTCGCAACCCGAGACGATGCGTATGTTGCGCGTGAGCAGCGCCACAGCCGCGCGAGTGTCCACCAGTCGTCCGTTGCCCGCTGGGAGGTTGGGATCATCGGTGGGTCCGATCGGCCCGTCAGGGGCAACCCGATCAGGAATGCCCTTGGCCTTCAGGTCGTATTTGGTGCCATTGTGCGGCCATTGAATTTTGCCGTTGGGGCTATTGAGAGCCGTGACGTTGATCTTCGTCGCATTCTGGGGATCGAAGCTGACGATCTGCAACTCTTCCGAGTGGCCCGGCAAATAGTCGGTGGTAGACACTACGATGTTGTCGCCCACAGCCCACGACTTCGAGACATCGCGATCGACAACGATTTGAGTCTCGCCACCATTTAGATCGTGTCCGAGCCGCACCCAGCTTGTCCCGCTATCGGCCGGGGGCAAAACCTTAGTGGCCGGGTAGGTGGCGCCTTTGCTGCCAAAAAAGCCAACCCAGCCTCCATACGAGACCGCCAGCACCTTATATCCGAAGTAACCGATGGGATCGCCATCGTCGAAATCGATTGGGGCATAAGGGTAAAAGCAGTCGTTGATGCCGTTGAAGATTTTCTTCGTGCAGCTGCCAGGCGCCATAGCCATGTGGTTCATTTGCATGCTGCCGCCGTTGCTACTCCAGACGTCAGACGGGACGCCGCAGAACTTGTCGGGTATGAATCCGCCCTTGCCGTCAGGCATGAGGCAGACGATGCCCTTCCCACCCGTTTGGTGCCCGCTCCCTGACGTGGCGTCGCCGCCGCCATCCGGTCCCCAAAGGTGGATCGTGACGGTGTTCTTAATGGGCATAGTGCGGGATCCGGCGAGCAGGAATCCCTTGTTCTGCACCAGAATGGACGCAGCCCAGAAATCAATCTTGGCGTCCGCGAAATAGAAATAGCCATTCAGAATGTTGACGTTGTGGTAATAGTACGTACCCGCATTTACTACACAGGAGCCGTTGTAAATCACCAGGTCGGGCGGATTGGTTTGATCTCCGGGGCCGAGCGCGCCAGTGCTGCACACCACAAGTGGAGTCGACGCTAAACCGGGCTGGCAAAGAATCACTAAGAAGATAACGAGACAGGTGGTGGCGATAAGGTTATCGAAAAGGCGAACGATCGCGCTCTTGTTGCGCGGGACGAAGGGCGAAACCATTTAGTACCCTCTGATTCTTCCGGGTCGTTAGGGAAACGACGGCGGCGAAGTTGTGCGTCGGCATCAACAGCTATGGCAAGCAGGCAAGTCAAAGCCAATCACGGCCAATGATCGCGGGACAGAATCAACCGACCCACTGCATAGGCATAGCCGAGGAGCAGACACGCGCAAATGCTGTATAGAACAGGAGGGGGGAAATTTACGTCCAGAGCACAATCGTGTCAAGTAACCGGAATGACAATATCGAATATGTTATAAGCACCTTAGCAGCGGCCCCATTATTGCGTCGGGTTCGGACCATCGCTCGTGCTCATCCTCCCCCCAGCGTGAAGTTCACATTCACCTGTGTATCTACTTCCACCGGCTCGCCGTTCAACAGATATGGACGATAGCGCCATTGCTTCACCGCCTCGATGGCCGCGGGCGTCAGCATCGGATGCCCGCTAATCAATCGCAACTCTCGAATAGTGCCGTCTTTGCCGATGATGGCCTGCAAAACCACCGTCCCCTGAATGCGTGCCTGCACCGCTAGTGGCGGATATTGCGGCTTCACCTGGCGTACCAGCATCCCGGCTGCCACGCCGGACGACACCCGCATCTTCACCTGCGGCGTAGTCTTCATCAGCACCGGCGGAGCTGCACGCGCGATCTCGTCCAACACCGGGTTCATCGGTCCGCTGCCAATGCCACCGGGAACGAAGTCTCCCATGTTGGGCGGCCCCGCAGCCACTGCTTCGTCGCGCACCATCTCAGTTTTGAGGGGAATAAAGCTTGGTTCTCTGAACACACCATCGTTCAGTACTTGAGCCTGACGCGGCTCGCGCATCTCACGCCGTTCCATGCGCACAGGCGCGAGCCCCGGCGGCGGAGTCGGTGCCTCCAGCATGCTGGTCCACAACTGCTTCGGCAGCGCCTGCGTGTAAATAAATGGCAGCAACACCAGCACTCCGATCGCGCAAACTTCCAGCGCGAACGACACCAGCTTAGGCCACGTTTTGCGCGGATGACTCCCCGCGCCTGAATCGAACAGGCTGTCTTCGAACATGATCGCTGCTCCTTTCGGTTATCACTACAGACACCGCGCCGATCACATTTGCTCCGACAATATGCAACCGCAAGTGCGTGTCTTAGTCGAGCCGTAATCGCAACCCCGCTCAATCGTGCGAACCTTAAGTTGACGCGCCGCAACCATTCCCGCTATAAGCGAAACGCAAGGTCCGAATCTGCTCGCAAGGAAAATCCATGCTGAAGCGTTTTCTTTTCTCCGTTTCTCTTGCCCCACTCCTGCTCGCGACACCTGCAATCGCTCAGACCGCCACCTTCTCCGGCCAGAGCTGGTGGGACTACGTCAAAGTGCTGGCGGCCGACGACATGGAAGGGCGCGAGACCGGCAGCGCGGGTCTGCACAAGGCCTCAACTTACGTGGTCGAACAATTGAAGAAGAGCGGCCTCGAGCCTGCGGGAACCAACGGCTACTACCAGCCCGTCAAATTCTTTAGCCGCCAGATTGATGAATCCGCCTCAAGCCTCGCGCTGGTACGGAATGGAAAGTCAGAGCCGTTGGTCCTCGGCGAAGATGCCATGTTCAGCACCCGCTTCAGTCTTCTGCCGTCAGTGGATGCCCCTCTGGTTTTTGCTGGTTATGGCCTGCGAATCCCGGAAACGAAATACGATGACTTCTCTGGCCTCGATGTGAGAGGCAAGGTGATCGTGTACATCGCCGGCTCTCCGGCTGATGTCCCCTCCGCGCTTTCCGCTCATTACCAGTCGACTGGAGAGCGAGCCCGCACCTTGCGCGAGCTTGGCGCCGTAGGATTCATCTCGATCCCCAACCCCGCTTCCATGGACATTCCCTGGAGCCGCATGACTCTCGCCCGCACTCGTCCGAGCATGTTGCTGGCCGATCCGAGTCTCAACGACACACATGGCGTTCAACTGGCGGTGACCTTCAACCCTGCCGCTGCCGAGAAGCTGTTCGTCGGTGCGAGCCACACTTTCGCTGACCTTGCAGCGCTCGCCAAAGACCGCAAGCCGCTACCGCACTTCCCGCTGACGGCTTCGATTCAGGCGAAAGCCACAGTGCTTCAGAAAGACGTGGAATCCGACAACATCGTCGCCAAACTTCCGGGCAGCGATCTCCGTCTCAAGAGCGAGTACGTGGTGCTCTCGGCGCATCTCGACCACGTCGGCATCGGCGAGCCCATCAACGGCGACAAGATTTACAACGGCGCCATGGACAACGCTTCCGGCTCCGCCCTGCTGCTCGACCTCGCCGCTGCGATGCAGGCTTCCACCACCAAGCCCAGGCGCTCGATATTGTTTTTGTTTGTCACCGCTGAAGAAAAAGGCCTGCTCGGTTCCAGGTACTTCGCCAGCTATCCCACGGTGCCGAAGCCCTCCATCGTGGCCGATTTGAATACCGACATGTTCCTGCCCATTTTCCCACTGAAGGTACTGACGGTTTGGGGACTCAATGAATCGAGCTTGGGCACCGACGTTCGCGAGGTTGCGAAGCGGCTTGGCGTGGAAGTGCAGCCCGACCCCGAGCCTCTGCGCAACTCCTTCGTGCGCAGCGACCAGTACAGTTTTATCCGCCAGGGAGTCCCTTCGCTCGCGATGGGCGTCGGCGCGGTGAAGGGTTCGCCGGAAGCAGCGCTGCAAAAGACGTGGCTCACGCAGCGCTACCACGCGCCTTCCGACGACCTCAACCAGCCTGTGGACTTAATCGCTGCCGGGAAGTTTGAAGAAATATTGATGCAGCTTGCATTGAGGGTGGCTGACACGCCGCAACCGCCGAAGTGGAATAGCGACAGCTTCTTCGTCCGTTTCGTCCCGCAGGCCACGACAGGAAGGTAATTATAGGAAGAAGGATTTGAACCGCCGGGCCCAATGCAACCGCTGGCCGGCTTGCTTATAGCTGAGAGCTAAGAGCTGACGGCTTTCTTACTTCGCCCGCTGCAACTCGCGATACGCTTCGCTCTTCGACACGCCAAACTCTTTCGCTGCCTGCTTGAGTGCCGCTTTCTCATCGAGTGTATCGCCGCTCATCAGCTCACGGACCCGCTGGCCAACGCTCTTGATCCTGGCAACGGATTGTTCCGTGCTTTCTGCTTTGCCGAGCAATAGCGTGATCTCGCCCTTTACGTCGCCACGTTTGGAAAGCGTAGCCAGCACATCCTCGGCGCGTCCCCGCAGAAACTCCTCGTGTAGTTTCGTAACCTCACGCGCAACCACCACGTGGCGTTCCGGGCCAAGCAACTCGACAACGTCTTGCAACGTCTCAACAATGCGGTGCGGAGCTTCGTAAAAGATCTGCGTGCGCGGCGACTCGGCGATGGCCTCCAACAACGTGCGACGCGCCCCCTGCTTCGACGGCAAGAATCCGCTGAACCGGAACGAATCGGTCGCCAAGCCGCTAGCCACGAGTGCCGACAGAAACGCCGACGCTCCCGGTACGGGCACAACTTTTATATGGTGTCGCACCGCCAGCGCAATCAGCCGGTAGCCCGGATCGCTCACCCCCGGCATGCCCGCATCGCTCACCATGGCAATGTTGTCGCCCTGTTCCAGGTGAACAATCAGCTCGGCGGCGCGGGTCAGTTCGTTGTGCTCGTGGTAGCTGACCATTGTCTTTTCGATGCCATAATGGTCCAGCAACTGCATGCTGTGGCGCGTGTCTTCGCAAGCAATCAGGTCAACTTCTTTGAGCACGCGCAGCGCCCGCAGTGTAATGTCTTCGAGGTTCCCAATGGGCGTGCCCACCAGGTAGAGCGTACCTGCGCCCGGAGCACCGCCATCCCGCACGACACGCGTGGCAACCTTCTCTTTTGCTTTCGCCATACGCGGCCAGTGTACACCCGCCAGACGAGGCGAGACGTTCCGCTCAACAGCGTTCCTGAAAAGTACGCCTGTGCCAAATTGCATTATTCTCTACAGTGGCTCTCGTATGTCCCTTCTCCGCCGCCTGATGAATCGCAACATGTCGCTTTACGACCAGCTCGATACGCTGGCCGCATGCGGCATCGTACCTCGCGAGGGCATCGTCCCTGCCGAGTTGCTGCGACTCAACGCCGAACGCGATTACGAAACGTCGCCCTTCAAACTCTTGCTAACCGCCCTGGGCACCGAAGGCGATGAGCCGCCCCGTCTCCCGATGTCTGACAATGTATGGCACATGCATGCCGAGTGCGTCGCGCGTGGCGGCGACTACGTCAAGGTCGCGCAGCGCATGGCGACGCTTGCAGGCGACGCATTGCCCATCGAGTCCGTCCGCGACCAGTTTGACCTTCACCGCGGCGTTGCTTGGCTCACATTCACGCTCGGTGGCGAAAATGTCCGCTGGCCCGCGAAAATCGAAGAGCGCTGGATCGATCCCAACATCCTCAGTCGCTTCGCCGCGCTCCTGGAAGCACAAGACACCGACCTCCGCTACATCTGCCTCGACCTCGGCGGCCAGGACTGTCTCATAGGATGCGCCACCGACGAGCAGTTCTCCGCTCTGCGCAAACTCACCGGCCTCACCTTCGAGTGGCTGGGATGAAGCGGCCCTTTTGCTGTGAATGACACCGGCCATCACGTCACAACCAACAGGCACCCACGTCACGAACGCCAACACACCGGATCGGCTAAACTACGGCTCGAGTGGCGCTAACTACCTGCTTACTCGAGGACCCGCGCCTTAAGGACTACTCATGACACGCTTGACACAAACCCTGCTGGTCCTCATCATCGCCATCGCCGCCGCAATGCCAGTCTGGGCCGCTACCGACGATCTCCTCGGCTACTGGCTCAATCAAGCCAAGGACGCCAAAATTGAAATCTTCAAGTGCGGCAACGATTTCTGCGGCAAGATCATCTGGCTGAAAGAGCCGGTCTATCCCGCCGGATCGAAGGAGGGCGCGCCCGGCACACCCAAGGTCGACATTAAGAACCCCGACGCATCGCAGCGTAGCGTGCCGATCCTGGGCATGCAAATCATCACCGGCTTCCAACCTTCCGGCGAGGGCCAATGGAAGAGCGGCACCATCTACGATCCCGACAGCGGCAAGACCTACAGTGCTAAGGCGACTCTCGTCTCGCACGACCAGCTCGATCTTCGCGGCTTCATTGGCATTTCGCTGATAGGCCGCACCGAAAAGTGGACACGCACTAGCTAGCGGACCCATACCTATGGACCCACATGACCGAGCTCGCTTCATTGGCGAGCACTTCCTGCAATTTGCCAGAGACGAAGCACATCCGACTTGAGACTTCAGCCTCATCCGTGTGTATATCCGCAGCTGCTTTCGCTTCTTCTCGAAACTCGCGACCCGACCCTCCTGCTATCATCATGCGCGGAGACTTTTCATGAACCTCCGACGCGTTCTTCTCCCCGCTCTTCTCCTCCTTATACTGTTCACAGGCTGCACGCAAAAACCCGAACCCTCGGCCAAGCCGGCCGCCAAAGAACTCGAGCGCTATCAACCCGTGCCCTACGTCAGAGTCATCCATCCCGAGTGGAGCAAGAACGCCTCCATCTACCAGATCAACACTCGCGCCTTCACCCCCGAAGGAACCTTCCGCGCCGCCGAAGACCAGCTCCCGCGCCTCAACGACCTCGGCGTCAAAATCCTCTGGGTCATGCCCATCAATCCCATCGGCGTAAAGAACCGCAAGGGCACGCTCGGCAGCCCCTACGCCGTGCAGGACTACCTCAAGGTCAATCCCGAATTCGGCACCCTCGACGACTTCAAGCACTTCGTCGCCACCGCCCATCAGCTCGGCTTCAAGGTCATTCTCGACTGGGTGCCCAATCACACAGCCTGGGACAACGTCCTCGTCACCCAGCATCCCGACTGGTACGCCCGCAACTGGAAGGGCGAATTCCGTCCCACTCCCTGGTGGGACTGGTCTGACATCATCGACCTCGACTACTCCCATCCTGAGTTGCGCAAGTACATGACCGACGCCCTCAAGTATTGGGTCCGCGAGGCCGACATCGACGGCTACCGCTGCGACGTCGCCGGCTACGTCCCCATCGACTTCTGGAACAACGCCCGCCGCGAGCTAGACGCCATCAAGCCCGTCTTCATGCTCGCCGAGTGGGAGTCGCGCGACATGCACCAGTACGCCTTCGACATGACCTACGCCTGGACCTGGTACGACACCATCCGCGAGCTCACCTCCGGGCGCAAGCACGACCTCGGCGGCCTGCGTAATTACTACGGCTGGAACGAAAGCTACTACCCGCACGACATCATGCGCATGACCTTCGTCAGCAACCACGACAAGAACGCCTGGGACGGCACCGAGTTCGAGCAATTCGGCCCCGGCCTCAACGCCGCTGTCGTGCTCTCGTGCGTGGGCGAAGGCATGCCCCTCATCTACAACGGACAGGAAGCCGGCAACCCCAAACGCCTCAAGTTTTTCGAGAAAGACGAAATCGCCTGGAAGTCACACCCTGAAGGCGACCTCTATAAGAAGCTCATCGCCCTGAAGACGCAGAACACCGCGCTCTGGAATGCCCATTGGGGCGCCCGCATGATGGATGTCCCCAACTCCGCCCCCAACGCGGTCTTCAGCTTCGTCCGCCAGAACGACAAAGACAAGGTCTTCGCGGTCATCAACTTCTCCGCCCAGCCCCAAACCGTGACCTTCAAGGACACGCTCTACCATGGCAAGTACACCGAGTATCTCAGCGGCCAAACGATTGAGCTCGACGCGAATAGCAAGGTCCCGCTAAAGCCGTGGGAGTCGAAGATCTTCGCGAGGTAGCGGCATAGTTCCTAAGACCTCGCCCCTGACCTTCTCCTAGCCGCGGCTAGGTGCCGCTACCAAATATATGTGAAATAACACAGAATCAGGCGCGCGCCCTCCACGAAGATTGAGCCAATTCTTTGCCCCGGCATTTTTGGGCCGAGGGTGTTAAAAATAGTGGAAGACTTCCGAGGATGCTCCGCCATGAAACTTTTTCCGACCCGCTACCTGATCGGCATGCTTGCTCTATACCTGGGCAGCGCAACGGCCACTTTTGCCGCAGACAAGATCACCGCGTCACCTCCATGGAAGACCGATCTATTGGCA
>Ga0302323_100004347_pt1 | contig 11530 bp, 14 predicted proteins | sample Fen_T0_3_FD_201950 | JGI IMG/M metagenome (GOLD analysis project Ga0302323, IMG submission 201950) | Peat permafrost microbial communities from Stordalen Mire near Abisko, Sweden - Fen_T0_3 | ecosystem: Environmental > Terrestrial > Soil > Wetlands > Permafrost | place: Sweden: Abisko... | reverse complement strand
CCGCCACCGTGGCCCCCGCCTTCGACGCCAAGGACTTGCAGCAGAAACTCGCCGCCAAGTTCGACAGCACGCTGTGGGCCGAGCAAAGCCTGCGCTGCCTGGGCTGCGGCGCCTGCGCCTTCGTGTGTCCAACCTGCGTGTGCTTCGACATTCAAGACGAGGCCGACACCAAGCAAGGCCAGCGCCTGCGCGCCTGGGACAGTTGCGGCATGCGCGTCTTCACCTTGCACGCCTCAGGGCACAATCCGCGCGACAAACAGAGCCAGCGCTGGCGACAGCGCGTGTACCACAAATTCGCCTACTACCCCGAGCGCCTGGGCACGCTCGGCTGCGTGGGCTGCGGCAAGTGCTCGCGCGCCTGCCCCGTCGATATGAACCTGAAGCAGCACCTCGCGCAAGCCGCCACCCAGGGTTAAGCCATGGAAGCAAACATCTACAAGCCCTACCTCATGCGCGACATTTACGGAGGGGGGAGCCCCTCCCCCCATCGGGCAAAGCCCGCTGGGTCCCCCCTTCCCCCGCTCGGCCTAACGGCCTCGCGGCTCGCGCTTTGCGCTCGCTCGCCGCTCAAGGCGCCCCTTTGCTCCAGTTCGATGGAGCGGCACTAGCCATCGCCGTCGCAGGTCAAGCCATGGAAGCAAACATCTACAAGCCCTACCTCATGCGCATCGCCGCCATCACCGACGAGGCGCCCTCGGTGCGCACCTTCAAACTCGAATTCACCAATCCCGAGGAGGCGGCGGCCTTCACCTTCACCACCGGACAATTCGGCCTGTACAGCGCCTTCGGCGAAGGCGAGAGCACCTTCTGCATCGCCTCGTCGCCCACGCGCAAGGGCTACATCGAGTGCACCTTCCGCGAAACCGGCCGCGTGACCAGTTCCCTGGCCGACAAGGATGTGGGCGACATCATCGGTTTCCGCGGCCCCTACGGCAACGTCTTCCCGCTGGAAAAGTGGAAGGGCAAGAACCTGGTCTTTGTCGCCGGTGGTATCGCGCTGCCCCCTCTGCGCAGCGTGATCTGGAACTGCCTCGATTTGCGCGACTGGTTCAAAGACATCATCGTGATCTACGGTGCTCGCGGCGTGAACGATCTCGTCTACAAGAACGAACTGGAAGACTGGGGCAAGCGCAGCGACATGAAGCTGGTGGTCACCGTCGATCCCGGAGGCGAGAAGCCCGGCTGGACCGGCAAGGTCGGTTTCGTCCCCCACATCGTTGAGCAAATCGCCCCGCCTGCCACCAACAGCGTGGCCATTGTTTGTGGCCCGCCCATCATGATCAAGCTGACCTTGCCCGTGCTGGCCAAGCTAGGCTTTGGCAAGAACGAGATTTACACGACGCTGGAGAACCGCATGAAGTGCGGCCTGGGCAAGTGCGGGAGATGCAACACGGGCAAGAGCTACGTGTGCAAGGACGGGCCGGTGTATACGCTGGCGGAACTGGAGACCTTGCCGGCGGAGTATTGAAAGGGAGGCATAGCGACACCCACCCGGTTTCGATAGACTGAGTGTATGTCGATCCCGGATTTCCAGTCGATGCTTCTGCCGCTTCTCAAGGTAACTGCGTCGCGGGAAGAACTCACCTCGGCGGATTCGTACAGGTTGATGTCCGAGTATTTCCAGCTCTCCGAGGCGGAAGTCGAAGCGCCGATGCCGTCGGGCAGAGGCAGCACTTTCCGCAATCGGGTCGCATGGGCGAAGCAATACCTGATGTTCGCCCAGCTCGTCGAGCCGACTCGCCGTGGGGTTTCTCGGGTCACCGACCTTGGTCGTGAGTGGAGCCGCAAACGAATCGCGCCGCTCAAGATCAGGGATCTCGAAGGCATTCCTGGATTCCATGAGCGTGCGCATGGCTCGACCGGCACTGCCTCCCCAAACGCCAATACACCGGCAGCCGACTCAGCCGAGGCTTCGTCGTCCGATCCTGCCCAGACCGCACTCGCGACGCCTGAGGAACGACTGCAACTCGCCCACGCGGAACTCCGACAAAGCACGATTGCGACTTTACTCGACCGTATTCGCAGAAAGCCACCCGCGTTCTTCGAACACCTCGTGATCCAATTGATGTCCAAGCTCGGATACGGCGACGGCAGCAAGGAATCGATGCTTCACTCGGGCCAGACCGGTGATGGTGGCGTCGATGGCAGGATCAAGATGGACGCCCTCGGACTCGACCACATCTTCCTCCAGGCGAAGCGGTACGACGAAGGCAACACCGTGTCTCGTGACCAGGTCTCCTCATTTGCCGGCAGCATCGCAGGCGCCAAGGGGGTCTTTCTGACGACTTCGACATTCAGTCGGCAGGCCATCGACTTCATCAAGAAGATGCACAAAAACATCGTCCTCGTAGATGGCCAGGGCGTTGGCGCGTTGATGTTGCAATGCGGACTCGGGGTGGCAGTGAAGAGGACCTATGAGTCGTTCGCCATCGACGAAGACTTTTTTACAGACGAGGAGTAGCCCAGTCGGTACTGGCAGCCTGGGTGGCAAGATCCATCCAGGGTACCGCGATCCCTTGGACGTCGAATGCTGATGCGGTCCATGGTGTTCCATCGGACGCCTCGTCACGGCTATCAAGCTGCTCCACCGACCCCATCGTCCGTCGGGGAGAGGCCTGGCGGGAGTTCGGAAAGGTCTTCCGGCCGCTACAGTTCTACCTCACCGTACTTTCGACACGTGGGCCGCTTGATTTGCTCCACGGTGTACTTGAACGTAAAGGTCGTTTGGGGGGATCCTTCGTCCTCGCTGACGGATATCTTGATCGGGACAGAGCCCTTCTTGGGCGCCTTCATGTCCCCGGGAATGTCAACGAATCCGAAGGACTGGATTGTTTGGCTCTTGTCTCCGATGGATATTTCCACCTTGTCATTTTCCTTATCGGTTTGACAACTCAAGTTGAACAAGAGACTGCCGTCTTGCTGTTCCCTACAATTGGTAGGGCTGCACGTAAACGAGGTGCTCTTTCCCTTGGCTCTCAGTGTATTGACTGTGCGAACAGGGGCGGATTTCTTCTCGCGACTTTCCGCTTTCTTCGCCAGCGAAGCCGAAGTCAGCATCAAGAGGATGAGGACGGAACCAAGAAGTTTCACTTTGCGTACTCCTTTCTTTCTTGTTGAGGGCATAGGCGGGTAGTGATCCGCGATCCGGTCAGAGCTTCTTGTGGGTTCCGTCGCAGTACGGGGGATTGGCGGTGCGCTTGCATTGGCACAGCCACGCTTCTTTCGTCGCGTCTGCGGTGAATGCGAGCGGCGTGAATTCCGAACCCTTGTGGGATCCGTCGCACATCGGTTGCGCTTTGGATTCCCCGCAGCGGCACCAATAGTAGGTTTTGCCGGCTTCGAGCTTTACGGGCGCGGGTTGACGAGCTGCGATCTTGGGGTCTGCCATGGTCCTGCCTCCAGTGTGCGGGAACACTACGCGCGTAGGGCGCCGAACGCGAGTCTTCTACCCCTGCTTCTGCACAATGACATGGGCCGCGGCACGGCCACCTGCCAGGTGCTTCGTGCACGCATAGCCAAGTGCTGGCAGGTCGAGCCCTCCGAGCAGGTGCTCGCCTTGGCCGAGCACGACCGGCGAGATGGCGAGGTGGAGCTCGTCGATGAGTCGGGCGCGCAGATACTGGCGAATCGTGGCCACGCCGCCACCGAGCCGGACATCCTTTTCGCCCGCCGCCTCTTTGGCTTGCGCTAGCGCGGCTTCGATGCCTTCGGTCACAAAGCGGAATTCGGTTCCGCCTTTCATCACGAACGGCGCCCGAGCATGATGGGTAAGGACGAAGACCGGGACATGGTAGGGCGGTTCATCGCCCCACCAGCCACGCCAGGTGTCATCGGGCCACGGACCTCGCACCGGGCCGAACATGTTACGGCCGAGGATCCACGCTCCGATGTTCTCGAACCCGCGCACGGAAAGATCGTCGTCAACGCCGGGTTCACCCTCGCTGGTCCCATACATCCTTTGGAAGGTTCGCGTGTGGAAGAACCAATCGACGAGCTCGGGTCCACGCACCCCCAGTGGATGCTCCAGGTCTTGCCTGGGACCCGCGCCGAAACCATCAATGGAAACCGAGAACGTATGTACCCGCAATCGCGACAAGAGGCACCTCCGTGGCTCTTGGATGCACGGCGTGTCTGGACGTCACCCCAGATTCGAGATGAAGCGCCAGGTCATGGTTCTCAAGCGAATCGCACCAGCGACCGATAAGCTGATTAGAAAGCTGTCATGACCATGGTGCCGCAACAAACAGCCCAATCGCGCATCATTACCGTCGGCGGTGGTAAGGGCGGGGTGGGCAAAAGCATCGTCGCACTCAACCTCGCTGCCGCGCTTGCCCAAGATGGGTATCGCGTGGTGATCGCCGATATGGATCTCGGCTCCGCGAATCAACATATTCTGCTGGGCGTGCGTAGCCCGGCGGCGGGACTTCAGGCCCTGCTCGACAAATCGGTGGATGAGGCCAAGAGTTGCCTGACCGAGACCCAGGTCCCGAATCTCCGCCTTCTGGCGGGTACGAGCGGCGTGTTAGGTGCCGCCAATATCACCGGCGATCAGAAGACGCTTCTTCTGCGCAAGCTGCGCGCGCTGGAGGCGGACATCATCGTCGTCGATGTGGGTGCCGGCGTGGGATACGACATGCTCGATTTTTTCGACCTCGGCGTACTCAAGCTGATTGTCACCACGCCCCAGGTTACCGCCCTTCACGACGCCTATGCATTCCTCAAGAGCGCAGCCCTGCGCCTGTTCAGCCACATCGCGGAAGAGGATATTGATGCGGCCTTGCTTGAACCGGCCACGCTGAGTACGGGTGGCCAAAAGGTGGTGGAGAAATTGGCGCACCTACGCGAGACGCGCCCAGAATTGGCCGCCAAGGTGTTCTCCGAGCTTGAACGATTCGGCGCGTGCATCGTTGGTAACCAGGTGTTCAAAGACGCCGACTCCCTCGTTTTCGGGGCAGTGGCGCGTACCATTCATGATTATCTCGGGCTGAATGTCCCCGTACTCGGTTGGCTGCGGACGTCGGCCGCCGTTCATGAATCCGTCAACGGCCGACGGCCACTGGTGCTTGACAAGACCACCAAGGACTCGGCGGCCTTCCATAGCTTGGCCCGAAAGCTTCTGGCGACCCTGCCAGCCGCCGATCTCGACCTAGGCATCGTCGAGGATGTGGCCATCGACGAGCCATCCGCCGCCTGAACCTCCCGCTTGTCTTTGCCCGACCGTTGACCTAGAAGATCCAGGTGAATTGTCGTTGCGCAGACTTGGAGGAATGCAGATGAGATCCATGCGTCCTGTCAGTACGGTGGTTTTGCTTGGCATGTGGCTGGGCGGCATCTCGGCGTGTTCCCCGGCCCTGATTATGAACACGCCTGTGTCCAAGCATGCAGACGGGTGGGCCATTACCCTTGGCCAGGTCAAGGCAGGTCCCGACGAGTATATCGGCGAGGGCGGGGTCAACGTGACTTCGGGGACGGACGAAACCCTCATCTGGACGCTCGTGACCGTGAAGAACGAGAGTGGTGAGGAGCAGACGTTCGCGTACGACACCTGCGTTCTGGACTGGCAAGGCGAGGCCCGCCAGCCCCTGGTCGTTGGTCGGCCAGCGGAAGCGCAAGCGGAAGTGAATGCGGCCGCCGACCGATCGGAAGCCATCGCCCCAGGGCAAGAGCGCACGCGGCAGTTGATCTACACGTATCCCAAGGAGCAGCCGCCGACCCGCATGAGGTGCGGCAAGATGGCGATACCCATCAAGGCCAAGCGCTGAGGACCTGTGGCTTAGCGAAAATACCGCGCCGTAAACTCCCGGTTGATGTCCGCGATTTCCTTCAGACCATCGATATACGGCTGATACATATCAAAGGGATCGCCAGCTCCGTAGACCCCGCATGAGGAGCAATTCTCACAGCCGCCCCCGCCGCACCCGAGCGAGTCCCGGATAATCTTCTCCCGTTCTTCGCGGGTCGTGTTCTTGATCAGATAGTGATCCATCATGATTCTTCCTGCGCTTCCTTTGAATGTAGGAAATAGAATCATGGATGCCACCCCAAAGATGGGGGCCGCCCAGAGGAAGTCCAATGCGTTCAGCAATCGCCTCGTGGTCCCTGTTCTTTCTGGGCTTGCTCTTGTTGCTTGTTCCACCTTCAGGTTGCCTGAGTGGTCCCGATGCGCCGGGCAGCGAGAAAACCTGCGAGTCCAACTGCGACCGGCAGGTCAAGGCGGGCTGTTCGAAAACCACCGCTGACTTCGCGGGAACTTGCAAGCAAGGCTGCCTGGTCTATCGGGTGGACTACCCGAATTGCCTTTCGCAGATGAACGCCATGAGCGCATGCGTGGACCACAAGGTCACGTTCACTTGCGAGCCCAGTGGCGACATCTCGGCCAACCCCGTGGCCATCTGCATGAACGAGGAATACGCTTGTATCGATTGCACCGGGGACGAGGCCGCCTGCCGAAACTGACGACGTGATCCTATGGCGGCGCTGCTTGCTATGCCGCCTGCTACGCTGACAGGGCACGGATAGGCTTGCGGGCGAAGTAGAGCGCGAGCAGGTAGCCGGCGATGCCACCACCGAAGTGGCAGTAGCGGTCGATGTGGGGCAGGAACGAAATGGCGATGTTGATGACCAGGATGACGACCAGTCGCTGGCGCAGGCTGCGCGCGATCAGGGCCGGAAAGAATGGCTGGCGTCCGCTCAGCAATCCGAAGGTGGCGCCGACCAGGCCCCACACCGCGCCGGAAGCACCGACGGAAATACTGCCCATGAACAAGGTGCTGGCGATGCCGCCCGCCGCCGCGCTGACGAAGCAAAGCAGTCCCAGTCGAAGGCGGCCAAGCAAGGGTTCGAGAAAGGCGCCCAGGCTGTAGAGCGAAAGCATGTTCACGATGAGGTGGGTGGCGCTGCTCCGATCGTGCAAGAGCGCGTAGCTGACCAGGCGCCAGAGTTCACCCTGCCGGACAGCGCCGGGGTCGTTGCACAGCAGCAGGTACAGCCTCAGGGCGCGCTCGTCGTTGCCCGAGGTCAGCGCGAACAGCAGCACGCAAATCGCGATGAGACCGACCGTCAGGTGGGGGAACCGGCGCGCGGTGCCGCGCACGAATTCCATCGCTTCGAGCCGCTCCTTGCGCCCGCGTTCGACAATCGATGCAACATCCTCGGGCGAAAGCGGGCGGGTTTGGGGCAAGTTCCGGCCGACCTTTTCCAACTCGGGCAACCGTCGGCCCGCCACCCACGCCACCTTGCCTGCCGTATCGACGTGGTACATGCCGAGCTGATCGCGATTCCGGGTCTCTGCATCCGCGGCCTTCAGCACCAGCGGAACAGCGGACCCACCGCCCGCCACGGCAATGAAGAGAAGTCCCTTCTCGTGCGCATGGAGGATGCGATCGATGTGGGCGCGCAGCTCCTCTTCGGCCAGGTTGCCGTGGTCGAGAAGCACAAGACCCTTGCCCGTACCCAGCCATTCGAAGACCGCCATGGGCTCGTGAAAAGCGACCAAGGTGGCTGGATTGCGCCCGGCCTTGGCGGTGACCTGCGGATCGGCCAGCGCAACAAGCAAGCGATCGCGCACGGATCCAACGGACGGAAAGGCGGTGGTGGCCGGTTGGTCTGTCAAAGTGCGGTGATTGTAACGGACGAAGTCCCCATGCGCCCACGACGCAGGTGTAGGACGGAGCCTGACATGGAATTCCGCACCTTGGCCGACATGCAAATCAGCCTGCGCGGCAGTTACCAGTACTGGTCCATGGACTACGCTGTGTTGTGTGGAGACGATGCTGGTGGTGGAACAAAATCACCTCGAAAGATTTTTGAAGGGCCGGGACAAAAGCAGATAGGCACTGCTGACCATGCACCATCCCCCTCCATTCAGACACACCCAGCCGCCGACGGGCGGCCCGAGCACACGCCGCTGTTCTTGTCCCGGCCAACTTTTTCCGCGCCCGCCATTCCGTTGCGCAAGCTTTCCCAGCACGTTCAAAGACTCCAGCCCGCGTAGACCTGCCTTCGCCCCCGTTTCCGATCTCGATACAAACGGCTCTCTCACAATCTCGCTTGCATAGTGATCGGGAACGGGGGGGGAGGCAGGAGCTTCAACGCCTAGCCACGCGTCGCTGGCGGCGCAGCAGCAGGATGAGCCCGGCGAGCGCCAGCACCCACACGCTCCACAGCACGTGGGTCGCATACGGGAACTTGTGCTGCGTGAGCGAATAGGGACCGAGGTGCGTGGGCAAGCTATTCCGCTGCTCTAGCGCAAGCAGATCCATCAGGATGGCCACCGTCGAGTGGATGAGGAAGCCGGCCCAGATACTGCCCGTCTTCATGGACAGCGAGCCCAGGACCACGCCGGCCACGATGGCACCGCAGGCTTCGAGGTAGGGCTTGGGAAAATGGATCATCACGTAGGGCACGACCATGGAGAAGATGGCGCCCACGCCCAGCGCCCGCGCCCCGCGCAGCCAGAACCCGCGAAAGAAGATCTCCAGGCTAAGGAACTGGCCGACGTAGATGATTTCCCAAACCCAGAAGTCGATCCAGGATCGCGAGGCCCCTGGGTACATGGGGTAATAGCGGTTGAATTCAGGCGTGCGTGAAACCACGGCCAGCGTCGGGATCACGACGACCAGGCACAACAGGTAGATCCAGGCGTGTTCGCGAAAGCCGCGAAAGCGCAGTCCCAGATCGAGCGGGCTTTCCTTGAACACCCAAGGCCACACGAGGAGCGGCAGCAAGTAGCCCCCATAGCGCGACAGGCCCCAGTACACGCGCCAGTACAGATCCCGGTAGGTGCCCAGGTCGAGGGTGCCGGGATGGGCGTTGACATAGTCTTGCAGGAAGGGCTGGACGCTTCCTTCGTAGAAGTCGTGTGAGCCGTAGTAGTTGATAAACAGCAGCGAAAGCGCGCCCAGGACGAAGGTGACCGGCACGCGCGCGTCCAGGTGGGCGTGATCGCCCCGCACTCTGCGCGCGGCGGACGCCTCGGCTTCAAGATCGGCCCAGGTGCCGCGAAAAAAACGCACCACGATGGGCGCGATGGCGCCGAGCAAGACCAGCGAGATGACAAGTTTGCCGAGGGGACTGCTTAGGATCTCCATTCGGGAAGACAGGCTCTAGCACGAATCGGCCGGATTCGGACACCGGCCCCATACCTGGATTCCACCAGTCAGCTAAAGGTAGTTAGCAGCATCGACGCGTTGACCGAATCCTGCGCCCGTGGCAGAACCCACCCATCATGGCGGTCTTGAAGTCGATCAAGGATGTCGTTGTCGGCCAGGCGTTCAAACTGGCGGGCAACCCCAAGGTATCCAAACTTGTGAGCGATCCGCGCCTGATGAACGCGGCCATGAAGGCCATCAGCGTGGGCGGCTCCGTGAAAGCAGGCCTGGACAAGGCAGGCCACCTGGCGGCCGGGGCCTTTGGTCTCGCGACCCACGACGAGGTTGTCACCCTGCGGTCGACCATCCAGCACCTGGAAGACCAGCTCACGACCCTCGAAAGCAAGGCCGCGAAGAGCTAGTCCAGCCGCTTGCGCGTGCGGAGCCTGCCAGCTTTGCTGGCAGCGAAGCGTCGCGGGAGGGTTTGGCGAGGCCGCGCGAAGCGCGGGGGCGGTAGGGTGGGAGGCAGGTGCCGAGGGCGAAGCAAACCCTCCCAGGGTTCCCATCACTATGGACACGCGGGCGGCCACGTGGGGACGGTTTGGCCGAAACACACCGTTTGACCGGTGGCCGACAGTCCCGGGCAGATGGGGGCAGTCCAGCATTGGTCGCGCGTGTTGCCGTCTTCACAGGCCGCGATGACTCGCCCCTGGGGTTGGGATGTGTAGTCGAGGCGCAGCCGTGTTCCCGCCAAGGTGCCAGCGCCGATGATGCCATCGACCTGCGGTTTGGGCGGGCTGTCCACGTTGATAGATCGGATGATGTCGCTGGTTTCGCTGATCACCGCGAGATCGAGGCTGCCACCGAGCTCCAAATAAGAATGGGTCGTCACGGCCCGGCCACCGCTGGCGTCGCAGGGCTGGAAACACGCGCCCGGGTTGGCCAGCGCCCATTCGATACGACGGGCACGCGCCAGCTCGGCGCAAGGACCGCCCCAAGCGCTGTCGGCGCCCTGGAACACCGCGAGCCTTGGCACGGTCAGGAAACGCGCCGGGGTGGGTGCGGCGGAAAATGGCGTGTACAGATCGCCCGTGGTTCCCGCATCACTGGCCATGCCCAGCGAGGCGGCGATGCGCTGCCAGGCGGATTGGCTGAGAATGAGCGGACCTTCTCCCGTGCCGACGGCCAGCATGAGATCCTGCCCGCTGGCCCTGAGCGCGACCTCGCCACGGGCGCAGGTTTCCTGCGGCTCGGTGGTGGAAAAACCGCGCGGCGCCGCGCATGCCGCGAGCACGATGCGAGAGTCGGGAAGCGTCAGCGAGGCCTCTCCGCCGCTCTGGGCAGCCGCGCCGCCACCCCGTAGGTTGAAGCGAAGGGAAACGAATCCGTCTTGGGCGAGCCGTTCGTCCGAGCCCGGAAAACCCGGCCATAGGGTCATCGACGCGGACTTGTCCGCGCTGCGCGAAAGCTCGAAGCCAACCGAGAAATTGCTGAGTAGGGGACCGCCCATCACGCCCGCGGGCTGGGTTGCCGCATCGCCGGTGGGACCAGGGCAAAGATCGAAGAGTCCGACATGGTTGAACGAGGCGCGCAGGGGCGCCGCCGCACTCCATCCGTCGCGCAAATCCATGTTGCCGGTGTAGGTCCAACCCGGCGTTCCGCCACCCGCACAGCCCGCTGGAGCAAGACTGTTGAGGGGATAGGCCGAATCCACAAGCAACCGCTGGATGCCTTCCCCAGTGGAGACGTTCGCGAGCAGTCCGCCCCTGGCCGGGCCCCCGGGGGTGACGGGCGCACGCGCGAGCTGGATGGGTTCGAGGTCGTAAACGAGCGATTGCTCCCCCCCGCACGAGGCCAGCAGCAGCACGAGAGGTAGACAAGGTAGGTAGCGAGGCATGGGCTTAGAAGGCAATGGTGGTGAGTACGGAGAAGGTTTGCCGCCACAGGTGGTAGGTGCCTGCGGCGCTGGGGCGGGCCTGGCCGTTCATGCGCGCCTGGCACGCGGGGGTGCTCAAATCTCCACCTGCGCTGGTGCAGGCAGCGGCGGCCGTGGGATCGAAGACCGAGGCGCCGGTATCGACAGGGAACATCCAGGTGAAGGCGTAGCCCGCGCTCAGGCGGATCTGCCGCCAGATTCGCATCTCTGCGGCTAGCGAAGGTTCCAACTTGGTTCCATCGATGGCCGCCGCGTTCACGTGGCTGGCGGGCACGGCGCTGGTTTCCAGGCGCAAGGTTCCGCCCACGCGAAATTGCTTGGTTTCGTAGACGACGCGTCCACGCAGATCCAGGCTGTCCTGAAAACCGCGGTAGAGCACCAGGTGGTCGGGCACGCTGGAACCCAGGGCGGTGCCCGACGACGGCCCAGCGACAAGAATGGTGATCTTGTCGTGGGCGCCGAAGCGCAGCCAGCGCACGATGGCGGGGGCGGACCAGTTCTTGTT
>Ga0302323_100004344_pt1 | contig 11532 bp, 10 predicted proteins | sample Fen_T0_3_FD_201950 | JGI IMG/M metagenome (GOLD analysis project Ga0302323, IMG submission 201950) | Peat permafrost microbial communities from Stordalen Mire near Abisko, Sweden - Fen_T0_3 | ecosystem: Environmental > Terrestrial > Soil > Wetlands > Permafrost | place: Sweden: Abisko... | reverse complement strand
GTGGACGCGGGCCTTGATTGAGCAACGCCGCGACCTGATCGCCGCCGCCGGACTCCGTTGGTCCGTGGTCGAGTCGGTGCCGGTTCACGAGTCGATCAAAACGCGCACAGGCGATTTCGCCCGGCATATCGAGAACTACCAGGCGACCCTGCGTCACCTCGGTGCAGCGGGCATTCGTGGCGTCATCTACAACTTCATGCCCGTCCTCGACTGGGTGCGCACGGATTTGCACCACCGGCTGCCTGACGGAGCGGAGGCATTACTCTACGATCCGGTGAAGTTTGCGGCCTTCGACCTTTATGCGCTGGCCCGCCTAGGTGCGGAAAAGGATTTCACCCAAAACCAGCGCACTGCGGCAAAAGCGTTCTGGGACGATCTTGGGGCGGATGGACGCGAACAGTTTACGCGGCAAACGCTCGATCTTTTCCCGGGAGTAAAACTCAACGTCAGCCTCGACGGGCTGCGCGCCATGCTTGCGCGTTACGCCGCCATCGACGCGAAGAAACTGAAGGAGCATTTGCGCCTTTTCCTCCAAGCCGTGGTTCCGGTGGCCGCGGAGGCTGGGGTGAAACTCGCGATCCATCCCGATGATCCGCCGTTTCCAGTTCTGGGTCTGCCGCGCATTGTTTCAACCGAGCAGGATCTCGCAGAGATTTTGGCGATGGTCGATAATTCGGCTAACGGACTATGCTATTGCACCGGCTCGCTCGGTGCGCGTCTTGATAACGATCTACCGCACATCGCCCGGCGTTTCGCACCGCGCATCCACGCCGCTCATCTGCGCACCGTGGTGCATGATACCGATGGTGTGTTTTACGAAGGCGCACACCTGGATAACAGCGCCAAAATGTACGCTGTCGTGTGTGCCTTGATCGAAGAACTGGCGCGGCGGCGCAGCCTTGGCCAGGCCGACTGGCAAATCGCACTGCGCCCGGACCACGGTCACAAGATCCTCGACGATTTCCGCCGATCCGAACCAACCTGTCCCGGTTATCCGCTCATCGGACGCATGCGCGGCCTCGCCGAACTGCGTGGTCTTCAGATCGGCATTGCTCATTCCATAAGTTCGAGGGCTTGAGCCCAAGCTGTGTGCGCAATCCACTGCGATTGCGTCCTCAAAGGGGCTGGTATTCAGGCGCTCGCTTTGGCCTGGGTGGCTGGGCTGCCCGGCTCCAGCGGTAAAAAGCGAGGCCCATGAAGAGCAGAGTGACGCCGAGGCTGCCGACCTTCATGATTGCGGCGCCGAGAAGCTGGTCCTCCATCGGGCTGAGTCGTTCGATCAGCCGTGGAGCGTATTCATAAGTTGGATAGAGGACGTTGTCAGAAAAGGCGATGAAGGCGAAGACGGGCGTCATGCCAATCGTGACGGCAAAAAGGTAGATCAACTGCGCTGCGTAACCAAGTCGTGGATACTCCGGCAACGGACTGAGGATGGGCCACCAGAAGAAAAGCGCCGCGCCGAAGAACATCAGGTGTTCCAGCACGTGAATATTTTTTTCGCGAAGCGCCAGGTCGTAAAGCGCCGGTACATGCCAGAGCGAGAGGACGAGAGTGTAAATTAGCCCGCAGATGATCGGATGAGTGAGCAGGCTGAGGACGGGACGCAGGGCGGTTTTCGCCGGGATCGGCTGCACGAGCCACGCGGGCAGGCCGGTGAGAAAGAGCACGGCGGAGACGTAGATCAGGAGTTGGTGCTGGATCATGTGTGCGCTCAGGAGAAAACGCTCGCCGATCTGGTCGAGGGGCGAACCGACCGCCAGATAGAATACGACCAACGCCGCATAGAAGCGAAGGGCGTGACCGCGTGGGTAGGGCTGGGCCGGAGCGAACTTGTTGCGCAATGGGCCGGTAAGAATCGCGTAGAGCCAGCCTAGCAAAATGAGCCCGCCGATCAGGTGGGGTTCATTATGCCAATGGCGCCAGTCGATCATAACCTAAACATTCGCGAAAAAGCCAAGGTGACTGATCTGGCTGGTGAGCGGGGTGCTGGCTTCGGAGCCAAAGAGGGCGAGCAGTGCGGCGACCGTACCGATGGCCAGCACCAAACCGATGAAAAACAGGATCGTGCAAAAGACTTTGTCCCACCGCAGGTGCATGAAATAGAAAATGACGAAAAGGAATTTCACCGCTGAGAGCACGACGAGCGCTGAGACGATCAGCCATTTCGCAAACGGCAGATACACCAGCACGATCTCGATGCCGGTGATGACTGAGAGCACCATCGCAATTTGGACGAAGGTGTGGAACTTGCTGTGGGCGCTATTGGCCTCGACGACAGGAGTGGCGGTTGTGGCGTCCATGTTTTTGAGGGTCAGAGGTATTCGAGCAGATAGACTGCGGTGAAAATAACGATCCAGACAATGTCGACAAAGTGCCAGTAGAGGCCCATCGACTCGACATCAATGGCGTTGGCCTCGCCAAATTCGACCGCGCCACGGGAGCGTCCGAGGTAGGTGAGGATTGCGAGTCCCACGATGGTGGTGCCGACCGCGAGCAGATTGTGGCTGATAAATTCTCTGAAGGGCTCGCGCGCCAGATGCGCGTGGACGCCGCTGAGCACAGTCGCCATGCCGGCGACAATCGTGAGTGCGAAAATAAAGAAATGGAAAAAAGCCCCGGCGAGCCACGGGCGTCCGGCGTCAGCGCCAGCGGGTTTGAACGAGCGGATATACGTGAGAATCAGCCAGAGGACGCCAATCGCGACGTGGCAGCCGTGGGTGCCGGTCAGTGTGTAGAAGGTCGAACCGAAGAGGCTGTTCGAGAGCGTCAGACCTTTTTCGTGAACGAAGTGAGTGAACTCGTACACTTGGCAGCCGAGGAAAATCAGGCCGAAGAAAATCGTGCCGAGAAGATTGTGGCGTGTGCTGGTGAGGTAGTTTTTCTGAATGGCATTCACCGCGAGCGCCATGAGCAGCGACGACATCAGCAGGATGAAGGTCGAGAACGAGGTGAGCTCGATGCTGAAAATCTGTCGCGGTGAAGGCGATCCCGGCGGCGGATGCAATCGATAGATTAAGTGAGTCGAAATGAGCGCACCGAAGAACATGCAATCCGAAGCAAGAAACGCCCACATGAAGAGCTTCTTGTTGGGAATGCCGGTCGCCGTGGTGGCGTCGTGGTGGTGGTCGATGGTTCCTGCGTGGCTCATTCGATGGTGATAAGTTATAAGGGGTAAGTGATAAGTTTTAAGTTTACCCAGCCGCTAGTGCTTGGCGGGGCTATCTTTGCCGTTGGCTTCAGGTTCGGGATGCATGTGGTAACCGCCGGGGCCTTCGAGTGCCCAGAGGTAAGCGCCGAGGAAGGTGAGCCCGCCGCCGCAGATTGCGCCGATATAATTGTGGTTTGCGAGGAAGAGACTGCCGATAAGCATACCGCCTGCGGTGAGAATCGGGAACCACGACTGGCTCGGCATGTGGATACCGCCGTGTGCGGAAGCAGAGTGGGCGGTTGCGGCTTTTGCCGTCAGGGCTTCCTCGCGATTGTGTTTCTCGTGCCAGAAAGCATCGCGAGCGTGGACCGAGGGCGTGACGGCAAAGTTGTATTCAGGCGGCGGATTCGGGATGGCCCACTCAAGCGTGCGTGCATCCCAAGGATCACGTCCGGCTTTTTGGCCCTTGAAGTAGGTATAGATCATCACCGCAAAATAAATCGCGATGCCGATGCCGAGAATGAACGCACCGATGGTCGCAATGAAGTTGGGCGTGTTCCAGCCCATGTTGCCGTCGTAAACGGCTGTGCGGCGCGGCATGCCGTTGAGTCCGAGAAAATGCATCGGGAAAAACGTCGTGTTGAAACCGATGAAGACGACCCAGAACGAAAGCTTGCCCCAGAATTCGGAGACCTTGCGTCCGAAGACGAGCGGGAACCAGTAGTGGATGCCGGCCAGCAAGCCGAAAACCGAACCACCGATTAGTACATAGTGGAAATGGGCGACTACAAAATAACTGTCCTGCTGTTGCGAATCGGCTGGCGCGGCCGAGTGCATGATACCGGAGAAGCCGCCCATCATGAACATCCAGATGAAACCGAGCGCGAACATCATGGGTGTGCGCATTTGCAAATGACCGCCCCAGAGCGTGCCGATCCAGTTGAAAATTTTCACGCCGGTTGGCACGGCGATCGCCATGGTCATGAGCGAAAAAGCAGCGGTGGCCACCGTGCCCATGCCGGTCGTGAACATGTGATGGCTCCAGACGCCAAAGCCGAGGAAACCGATGCACGCGCCGGAAAAAACGACGATGGGGTAGCCGAAGAGCGGCTTGCGGGAAAACGTCGGCAGGATCTCGGAGATGATGCCCATGGCGGGCAGAATGAGAATGTAGACCTCAGGATGGCCGAAGACCCAAAATAGGTGTTGCCAAAGGATCGGCAAACCACCGTTGGAGACCTCGAAGAAATTGGTGGCGAAATTGCGATCCATCATGAGTTCCACGAGCGCGATGGTGATGGCCGGAAACGACAGAATAATCAGGAAGGCAGTGATGAGCGTCATCCAGGTAAAGACCGGCAGGCGCATCATCGTCATGCCCGGCGCACGCAGATTGATGATGGTGACGATAAAGTTGAGCGAACCAATCACGGACGAAACGCCGAGAATCTGCAGACCCATGACCCAGAGGTCGGTGGAGATGTCGCCGGCAAACTGGTTGGAATAGGCGTTGGAAGTCAGCGGTGCATAACCGAACCAGCCGGAATCGGGAGCGCCGGATTTGATGAACCAGCCGACGTTGAGGATGATCGCTCCTGCCAGAAACACCCAGAAGGCGAAACCATTAAGCCGCGGGAAAGCCACGTCGCGCGCACCGATCTGCAGCGGCATGATGTAATTGAAGAAAGCGGCCGACAACGGCATGACGGCGAGAAAGATCATCGTCGTCGCGTGCATTGTGAAGAGCTCGTTGTAGGTTTGGTGCTGAAGAAAGGTATTGTTCGGCACCGCGAGCTGGATGCGAATGAACAACGCCTCAACACCGCCAACGAGAAAGAAGAAGAGGGCGGAAAAACCGTAGAGCAGGCCGACGCGTTTGTGATCAACCGTAGTGAGCCAACTGACCAGGCCGGTCTTGGCCGTCGGTCGGGTGAAAAGCCAGGGGCGTTTTGCGGCGACGGGCTCTTCCTGGGTGATTAACGGGGCGTGGGCGGTGGTATCCATGAACGGGCTACAAAAGGGCGGGTGTTAAAAGACGATGGGCGTTTATTTCAGGCTTTGCAGGTAGGCGACCAAGGCGGTGGCTTCGCCGTCGCTGAGCTGGATGTTCGGCATCATCGAGCCGCTGCTGGCGTCGCGTTTCATGTAACCCGCCATCACCGTGCCGCCCAGCGGAACGCCGACGTACATTTTATTGTGGGGCTTCACATTGTTCGGGTCGGTGATCCAGCGGCGCAAGTTGGCCGCATTATTTTCGAGCAGTCCGCCGGCAATGGTGGTGCGGGCGCCGACGTGGGTAAGGTCGGGCGCGGTTACTCCTCCGCCTTCGTGGCCGCGGATGGTGTGGCAGGTGACGCAGGTTTTCGCTTGGAAAAGTTTTCGGCCGCGGGCGATAAGCGCGGGATCTTCGTTTGGTTCAGGGGATTGTTTCTGTTTCCAATGATCGAGTGGGTTTTCGTCGAACGCGGCGCTCCAGCCCGGCGAATTTCGCTGGTAGCTAAAACTAGCCGGTTGTACGTGGAGTTGTTCGCCTGAGGAGAAACTGGCTACGCCGACCTGACGGGCAGGCAGCTTTTGATGCGCTAGCCAATCGGCGAAATCTTTTTCACCGAGGGCGATCACGCGGAAGCGCATCACGGCGTGGTCCTCGCCGCAAAACTCCGCGCACTGGCCCCAGAAATAGCCGGGTTCGTCGGCCTGCAGCCAGAGGTGATTTCCGCGGTTGGGGATCATGTCGACCTTGCCGGCCAGTTTGGGTACCCAGAAACTGTGGATGACATCCGTGCTGCGGAGATTGATGCGCACCGGGCGGTTGGCGGGAATAACCAGTTCGTTACCGGTCACGAGATTGCCCGCGCCGTCGAGCGGCTCCTTGGGGTACTCGAAGCGGAACCACCATTGCAGGCCGGTGGCGTTGATCTCGTAGGCGTTGGCTTTCTCCGTCTCGGGCACGTCGTAGGTGTACCAGATTGCGTGCAGCGTGGGCACGGCGATGATGACGAGAGCGAAAACGGAGGCGGCGATCAGGCTGAGCTCGATCAACGGATTGCCGTGGCTCTGTGGTGGTGGTTCGGCATGTGCGTCGGCTTCGTTGCGCGCCCTGAACTTGAGGGTCGCGTACGTGAGGACGCCAGCGACCACGACAAAGATCACGCCGGTCACCCAGAGCGTGGTGTAGAAGACCTGAAGCTGGGATTTTGCAACCGGGCCTTGTGTGTCAAAAGTCGACTGCGGTCCCTGCGTCCAGCTCCAGCCTCCGAGCAACAGGGGCAGAGCCACCCACGCGAGCGAAGCAGGTAGGCGACGAGCTTTGGCCAAAAGCGAAAGAAAAGAAGACATCGAAGGTGCCGGGGTGTCAGTGCGCAGGATACGTCTGGTCAAGATGAAGCGTTTCCACGCAGTCGGGTGTTTCAACTTACGGAAGGAGTCATAAGCCCAGCTGGTGATGCAGAGGCCGCAGCTTGAGCATCATTTATAGCTGGGGCTATGCCGAGGGGTTGGCGGGACTGCGTGGTTTGAGGTGACTTCACGTGGCGGGCCACCAGCGATAGAGAAAAAAATAGACGAGCACGCCCGTGACAGACACGTAGTACCAGAGCGGAAAGGTCCAGCGTGCCCAGGCGCGATGCTGTTCGAAGCGGCCTTTGGCGGCGAGGAAGAGCGTGCGCAGCACGAGCGGCACGATCGCCATAGCGAGCAGGATGTGCGAAATCAACATCGTGAAATACACGCTGCGAATCGCGCCAACGCCGCCGAAACGCGTGGGTTCGCCTTTCCAGATATGGTAGATCACGTAGCAAACTAGAAACACGGCTGACACCGCTGTGGCGCCGATCATGCAGGCGCGGTGAGCGGCGATGCGCTTTGTTTTGATGGATACATAACCAGCCGTCATCAACAGCGCCGAGGTCGCGTTGAGACTGGCGTTGAGCGCCGGAAAATCCTGCACGCTCATGATGAGATCAGCCAGCGATCGGCTACGAGGGCGGCGAGTTGGAGCGGCAACCAGATGATCGAGGCAAAAAAGAGCCGGCGCGCCGTGGCCTCGCGCGGTGCTGCTCGTAGGAATGCCACCGCTCTCAGCGTGAACCAGCTGCCGAGCGCGAGGGTCGCCGCCAGATAATAGAGACTCGCGAGTCCCAGCGCGACCGGCAGCGCGCTCACGACGGTGACCGCGACGGTCGCGATTAACGACCAGCGTGCGACTTTGGCGCCGGTTTCGTCCCGCACGGCCAGCATCGGGAAATGAACGGCGTCGTAATCGCGCCGATAGGTCCAGGCGATCGCCATGAAGTGGGGAATCTGCCAGAAAAAGAGCAGGCCAAATAATACCCATCCGAGAGAGGTGATTTTTCCTTCGGCGGCAGCCCAACCAATTAACGGAGGAAACGCCCCGGCAACCGCGCCGATCTCGGTCGACCAACGCGACCAGCGTTTGGCCGGAGTGTAGAGCGCGAGGTAGGAGACGATCGTCGCCAGCGCGAAAAACGCCGCGAGGCCGTTAACCCTAGCGAACAGCACGGCGAGTCCCGCCGCGCACAGAGCCCAGCCGAGCACGAAGGCTGAGCCGGGCGCAACGCGACCCGACGGCAGCGGGCGATCTGCTGTGCGTTTCATCACCGCATCCGTTTCGCTTTCCATCCATTGATTGAGCGCGGCGACGCCGGCGGCGGCGAAGGATGTGCCGATGAGCGTCGCGACAAACACCGGTGCGTCCCACGCGATGCGGGTCGAGAAATAGCCGACGACCGTCGTCATCACCGACAGCAGACTCAGCCGGGGCTTGGTCAGTTCGACGTAGTCGCCGAAACGCGCTTTCGCGACGGGCGCTGAAAGAGAAGGTGAAGTGGCGGTAAGCGCTGGTTGGTTCATGCGTGGCTGAATTCAGCGGTGGTTGTCTGTGAGCTGGCGGGAATCGCTGGTTCTTTCAAGGTGGCTTCGATCACAGCGCGATGGAGCATCCAGGTGAGCAGGAAGGTGCTGCTCAGCGTCAAAGCGCCGACGATGACGTGCGCTGTGGTGAGATACGGATCGCGGCCCGACCAGACGACTGAGGCGCCGAGGTAGATTTGCAAACCGAGCAAGCCGACAAGGCCAAATCCGGCGACCTTGAAACCACGCGCTAGTCCGGGGGAGCGCGCCAGAGCCACGGCCAGCCAAATCAGCGCCACGGTAATGAGCAAGGCCACGGTTCGGTGGGCAAAGTGGATTGCCACGCGGAAATTCCAGATGTCAGGAAACCAGCCACCACCGGCAGTGCTGTGCGGAAAAGTCGGGATCGCCAGACCTGCAAAGCTGTGCCGCATGACGGCGGCGATCGCCAGCTGGCCGAAGAGCAGAAAGCAGCAGAAGCGGCTGAGCTTTTGAACGCGACTGCTGACGCCGCTGGTAGTTTGCGCCCGGCCTTCGATCCACAGGCGTGAGCAGGCGGCGGCGATTGCGGCCAGGTTGCAGACGAAGATCTGCGCCAGACACGCGTGCAGCATGGCGAAGAGCCGCCCGACACTGGTTTCGATCATAGCGATCTGGTGTTTTTCCAACAGCACACGTAATCCGCCAACCAGCGCTTGGAGGAAAATGAGCGCCACCGCGACGAGGGCCAAAATGCGTAGCCAGCGTCGTTGTTCCGTGCGCCAGAGCCAGGTCGCGAGAATCAGCGTGATCGCGCTCATCAAGCCAGCGCTGAGTCGGTGCGAATGTTCTGCAAACATCGCGAGATTGCTCAGCCAGCCGTCGGGGTTGAGCGAACCATTGGAAAGTGGCCAATCGAGAAAAGTCATGCCAGCGCCAATACTGGTCGTAAACGCGCCCATCGTCACGAGCACGAAGACCCAGGCGCTGCCCAGTGCTGCAAACCAGGCTAGGCCGGGTTTGTAGCCAGAAGTGCGAGTTGACGCAGAAGCGGAGGGCATGGGTTGCGAAACGAAGCTGTTACGATAAGATCCGCAAACCCGTGGATCACTTTTATCTCTCTCGTCTGAACTTGGTATGAAAACTAATGCATCGCTCCCGGTGCTTCGCTTAAAGCTTTTGGCAAAAAGCCGCCGGGCCGGATGGGTTCTGTGCTGCGGGTTGGGGCTGCTGGCGGGTGGCGGTTTGGTTGGTTGCTCGAAATCAGCCGCGCCCGCCGTTGCTGAGAATTCCCCCGAGAAACGGTATCCGCTGACGGGAGAAATCCTGACCGTTAACGTGGCCGACCAAACTTTGCGGGTCCGGCACGAAGCCATCGCGGGTTTCATGCCGGCGATGGCGATGGATTTTTCCGTCTCCGCAGGTGACCTGGCGAATGCGAAGCCGGGACAACGCATCCGGGCCGAACTCGTTGTAAGCGATAATGGCGATTTTCACCTGGAGAAGATCTGGCCCGGCGATCCCGCAGCGGTGGCCGAAGTGAACGCGGCGGCGCTTGCGCTCAGTCAGGATTCTGCCGTCCGTGGGAATCGGGCTTACCGTGAAGTAGGGGAAACCGTGCCGGAATTCACGCTTTTCGACCAGGATGGCCGGGTGGTGAAAAGCGACAAATTTCGCGGAAAACAGGTCATGCTGAATTTTATATTTACGCGCTGTCAGGTCGCGAAAATGTGTCCGGCGGCGGTGGCGCGTTTTCAGCAAGTGCAGCGGCTGGTGCGGGAAGCGGGCGTTTCAAACCTCGAACTTTTGTCGATTTCGCTTGATCCGGCTTACGATACGCCCGGCGTGCTCAAGGATTACGCGAGGTTGCGCGCGATCGACACCGGCAACTATTCGTTTCTCACCGGACCTGAAGGCGCGATAAAGTCCCTGCTCGCGCAGTTTGGCGTGTTGCGTGAGTTCCAAGGCAACATCCTCAATCACACAGCAACAACACTGCTTATCGACAAAAGTGGGGAAATCGTTGCACGCGCCGATGGCAGTACCTGGGATGTGCAGGAGTTTGTGCAGAAAATTAAAAACGGATGAACGCGTCGACGGAGGTTGTCAGGCCACGAAAACCGCCGCAGCCGGGCAGCGGACGATGGAGGCAGGTTGTTGTCATCACGCTCGCGGCGATGACGCTCTACGTTGTCGCGCGGCGATTGCCGACAGGTACGAATCTCAGTCACATGGATTTTCGTGCGGGAGCGAACAGTATCGAATTTTGCGACCCGGCGAACCCGCAATTCATGCCGGTGGTGGCCGTGCGTTCGCCGGTGGAAATGACTCTGGCGAGCGATGGACCCGCAACGGCTTTACGCAGCGTGCAACTTGTGTTGTCGCTAAAAACGTCGACCGGAAAACCGATCGCGCCGGAGGATTTATTGGTGGCGCACACCCAGAAGCTTCATCTGTTGATCGTCGATCCGACCGTAACGGATTACCAACACATCCATCCACAACCGGGAAATAGGCGTGGTGAATGGATGTTCACTTTTACGCCGCGCCGTGCCGGGATCTATCGGGTGTTTGCGGATTTTACACCGGCGGCGACGGCGCGTGGACTCTACGCCAGTGCGGATATTGAAGTGAAATCGGCGCCCGCCGACTCTGCGCTGGGTGAGACGCAAAATGTGGCGAGAGAAAATTGGGTGTATGAGGAACAAGGATACCGTTTGACCCTGCGACCCGCCACCGGGGAAGTCCGTGCAGGCAGGGGAGTCGATCTGACGTTCTCGGTTGATCGGCGCGACGGAGGCGCTGTGCCGCTGCAGCCGGCGATGGGCGCCTATGCACACCTGGTGGCGTTCGACGCGGCGCGCAGCGGGTTCGCCCATTTGCATCCGAATGAGATCGATCTGTCACGCCAGCCCGATCCCAGGCAACCGAGGCTGACCTTCAAGCTTACGATTCCGCGAGCTGGGCGTTACGTGATTTGGGCACAGCTTAATCTTGGCGGTCACGAGATGTTCGCGCCGTTCTGGTTTGAAGTAAGACCGTGAGCGCAGGCGGCTGGCTGGTTACTTTGTTTTTTCGCTTCGGTATAGGCGCAGAACTAGGAATGGCGCGACGAACGCCGGGAACCAAAGCGGGAATGCGCCACCACCACCACCGCCGGACGACGAACTACTGCTGCTCGAACTGCTCGATGACGACGAGGAACTGCTAGAACTGCTACTCGAACTGGAGGAGGAGCTGCTCGAGGAGGAGCTGCTTGAGCTTGAGGAGGACGAACTCGAACTGGAGGTGACCGTGAGTGTGGCGGCGTTGCTGGTGGCCGAGCCAGCGGTGTTGGTCGCGATGACCTTGTAAGCCCCGCCGCTGCTGATGGTGGCGAAGAAACCTAAATTTGCACTGGTTGCACCGGCTACGTCAGTGCCGTTCTTTTGCCACTGGTAGGTGGGCGCAGGGGAACCAGTGGCCAGAGATACGAAGTTGACAGGCGCGCCGACTGCGACGGTTTGGCTCAGCGGTTGGGTTGTGAACACGGG
>Ga0302323_100004342_pt1 | contig 11534 bp, 9 predicted proteins | sample Fen_T0_3_FD_201950 | JGI IMG/M metagenome (GOLD analysis project Ga0302323, IMG submission 201950) | Peat permafrost microbial communities from Stordalen Mire near Abisko, Sweden - Fen_T0_3 | ecosystem: Environmental > Terrestrial > Soil > Wetlands > Permafrost | place: Sweden: Abisko... | reverse complement strand
TCCCTACTCTGAGCAAACCCTCACTCCGGCGACGCTCATCGAGGAAAAGGAATTGACCTGCTGGTTCTCGGTTCCCTCCGTTGCGATGTTCGCATCCAAAGTCGGGCTGCTAACTCCCGGTGCATTCCCAACTCTGCGCTGGAGTCTGTTCTGCGGCGAAGCACTTTCCGCCAGCCTCGCCAAATCCTGGCAGCAGGCGGCCAACAATTCAATTCTCGAAAATCTCTACGGCCCCACCGAAGCTACCATTGCGATCACCTGGTATCGCTGGAATTCGCAGACCTCGCCCGCCGAGTGTGTCAGCGGCTTAGTTCCCATCGGATGGCCGTTCGACGGACAGCAGATCTGCGCCGTCAACGAAAACCTCCAACTCGTGTCCGCGGGCGAAAGTGGAGAACTTTGCCTTGGCGGCTCACAAGTCACGAGCGGGTACTTGAACGATGCCGAAAAGACAGCGAAAAGTTTTGTGAAGTTGGCCCACACCGGAGACAAGATCTGGTATCGCACCGGCGATCTAGTCCGCATGGATGATCGTGGCTGCGCTTACTACCTGGGCCGCCGTGACTTCCAGGTAAAGATCAGCGGCTATCGCGTCGAATTGCAGGAAATCGACTTGGTGCTCCGGGAGGCTGCAAAGACAGAGCTGGCCGTCGCCATCCCGTGGCCGCTCTCAGAAGGTTCAGCCTCGGGCATCGTCGGCGTAGTATCCGCCTCTGATCCAGCGCGAGACGCTGAAGTAATCAAAGCCTGCCAAACGCGTCTGCCGCGCTACATGGTCCCCACGCGGCTCTACCACTTCCCGCAAATTCCGTTGAACGTAAATGGGAAGATTGACCGCGGAAAGATCACCGAAATGCTCGGGAGTTGGAAAGACTAGAAAGAATTTCAGATTTAGGATTGCAGATTGCAGAAGTAAAGCCTCGATGCCCGTGGAACTAATCACGAACCTGGTTTTACTTCTGCAATCTCAAATCTGCAATCTGCAATTAACCCGCATTCGCCCTCTTCGATTGCGCTCCCTTGGCATCACTCGTAACCGGCGCCACTGTCATTCCCTTCCGATCCTCAAGCCGCGCCAACGGGGTATTCCACTTCAACCAATAGCGGGAATTCAGATAGAAGGGGTAGTACATGTTCATCAACTTCACATCGAAAGGCGCTCGCAGTTCCTCGGCTGGCGTCTCCAGTTTGTAGCCTGTATCCACTAGCAGATCCCCGATGCACCATTCCACGTTGCGCGCCTGTTCCGGCGTGAACACGCGTTTCCACCGACCCGTAGTGCTAGCTCCTGCTTCTTTGCTATCGCGCTGGAACGAAGAATTCGGATGCTGCACAGACCCCAGCCCAACCTTCTGAATGCGATCGTAGTCAAGATCCTGTTCGATGAATTTCCCAACCTGCGCCAGAGTCCCTCGCGGATCCCGCACCATGTCCTCATAGTGCACTTCCAAATAATCCGGCCCCATCGCCTTGCCGTACTGTCGACCCTTGCCCACCAGCAATCGCCAGAACATCGCGCTTGCGAGGTAATCGCGCTTCTTGTCAAAAGGCAGCGGACGATACCGGTTCGACTTCCACAAGGATGCCGTAGCATCCCGGCCGTCGCGAATGATGTGCACGACCAGAGCATTGGGAATTTCTTTCTTTATCATCGGCAGAGAAAGCAGATGCTTTGGCGTAGATTCAGCCCACCGCTCAACGCCCTGCTTGCGCGCCATCTCTTCCATTTGAATGCGCAGCAAATCCCCTGGATTGCGGCATTCTTCCATGACGCGCTGCTCGAAGACTTTCGTATCGAGCCCCGTCACCAGGAACATCGCACTATTGCAGTACGCATCCAGCATCTTGCGACGGTTACCGCGATCTGCCAGGTTTCCAAAGTGCCGCCCCAGCACGGTGTAGACGGCGCTCTCTTCGGGAAAAACAGCAAACCCGCCAGCGGAAAGCAGCGAATAATAAAGCAATTTCGTGCCGGACCGATGGGAACCAAGAACAAAAACGGGGGCCTTGGACCGCTGGCTGCGAGTCGAAGTTAGATCCTGTGGCAGTGTCTCTATCATGAAGGTTTACTTGTGCAATCTGACTTCGGATTTAGTTCTTCGCAGGCTTCCCAAATTTCTCCGCCATCGCGAACATCGCGCGCACTGTATCCATATCCTTGGCCTGCACTTTGCTGGCAGGAACTTTGCGCCCGGCGACCTTCTGCAACTCGAGAAAAATCTCAATCATGGCAAAAGAATCGATCAGCCCGGACGACACGAGTGGCGTGTCCTCATTGATCGCTGCGCCTTTACCTTTCATTACTTTTTCTGCAATGTACGTTGTGAGTTGCTTCATCTGCTCGCTTGTATCCGCTGCCTGGTCCACACTCATAATGGTTTCGCCCAATTCTCCAATGACTGGCCTATTCTTGCTTATCAATCCGGTTACGGCTTCGGATGCGCGGACAAAAACTGCCAACGAACTGCATTCTGCGTTGGGGCAAAGGAGTGGCCTAGACCTTGCTCCCAAATGAACTGAACCTCCGTATTGTTCGAACAGCTCGCGGCGTCGTTGCCCGTCGTGTTCGGATTCGGAGATCCATTCTGGCAAAGCGGTTTGCTGTTCTGGAAAGAAGTGCAGCCATTCTGCTGGGCCCAGTAGGTGAATGACTCGTCCACGGTCGCCAGATAGAACTTGAATCCCGAGTATCCGGTGGTTCCATTATTGCAGGGCGGGATAGTACCGTCTGCAGTCCCATGCCATTCCTGAATCGAAACCGGCGCGACGGCTGTGCCTGGCATGGTGATTGGAGGCGGCGTCGGTTGCCCAACAATCGTTCCGGAGCCGATCACGACCGCAGCCACCAGGTCCGAGAGTTCGACCGCGACTCGATGCGCCATCTGTGCGCCCGATGAAAAGCCCGCCACATACACCTGCTTCGGGTTCACACTGTACTGAGCGGTCAGATTGATGATCAACTGCCGCAAGAATCCCGGATCGTCCGGAGGCTGCTGAAACGCTTCGTCCATGTAGTAAGCATTCCAGTTCCATTGCCCAGACTTCGAGTTAAATGTTGAAGCCGGCTTCACCAGAATGAAGCCATTCGCGTCGGCTACACTCTGCCAGCCCCAATTCAGCGAAATAATCGCTTGTGGGTCGGCTTTATTCTGCGTTCCATGCAACATCAACAGCATGGCCGGATTTGGTGTCACCGTAACTGGCACATAAACTTCGTAATATCGCGTGATGCCGTTCCACGTCATTGTGGAATCGATAAACTGCCCGCTGCCGACCACCTGGCTCACCACATTCGACGTGCTGGTTACGTAAATCTTGCTGCCCATATAGACAGCCGTGATTGAGTCAGTGCCATTGGGTAGTTTGGAACTTTTGTAGGTCGCTACCCCGCCGCTGATAGTTCCCGCGCCCAGCTTCACATTTCCGTTGTAGAAAAACACGTTGCCCGTAATCGCGTTCCCGGCAACCTGACCCGTGACCGTCGCGGTCAACACCACAGTCTGCCCGGAGTTTGCGGGATTAGGAGCAGAAGTAAGCGCCGTAGTTGTCGGCGCCAGATTCACCACCTGCACCACCGCCTGGGACTTGCTACTCCCAAAACTGGAGTCGCCCGGGTATGCCGCTTTCACGCTGTTCGAACCCGCCGATAAACTAGACGTTGTAAACGTGGCCGACCCGCCGCTTAAAGGTGAGGTTCCTAACGTCGTAGTGCCTTGTACGAACGTAATCACTTCCCCGTCCGGGGGGTGCCCCTGATTGGAAGTAACCACTGCCGTAAAGGTTACGGCCTGGCTGAAGCTGGACGGATTCGGCGTCGAACTGATCGTAGTGGTCGTTGTGGTCAGAGCCGCGCTCAGGCTGGAGGCGCCAGCGAGCAATAGGATCAGTCGTGCAAATGTTTTCATACTCTTTCTTTCCCCACACGGCCAAAAGGCACTTTCTTACCCTTCGAGATCAACCGTAACCTGTTGATATGATTGGACAATCTTGCCTTACAAAGCTTTAACACAAGGACAGACAGCAAATTCGTCGCCAACCATGCGACGAAACACTGTTTGGGGAAGGACCCGGCGATACCCAAGACCGCCGACGAAGAATCACGAAGCTTTCTCTAGAGAATATCTGGCTGGCTTTCTTTGTCAATACCACGGTTCGGGGTGGCGGCGTCTCGCCCGTTCTAAACGTCTTCCTGGTACGCCTCGGCCGCCGCTTCGACTCCGCTTTCAAAAACCGCCGGCTCGTTTTTCGGAGCTAGTTCGCCAACCCGGAACGCCCGGTTTGTCTTGAACACCCACAACAAGCCCAGCCCATAGACTACGCCAGCAATAATCAATTGAAGTGCAAGTCCACGATAGTTGTGCGGCTGGAACCAAAGCTGCATTACGAGCAAAGTCCCTAAGAGCGGTGCGGTGATCAGAATGGGAAGCGTGTACGCCTCACGCAAATAGGTGACCATTTTGATTCCGAGCTGCCGGCAGAGATGCCGAGGCATGAATACCGTCATCGTGCACGCAAGTGGAATGGCTGTGCCGAGTGCATCTCCGTAAATCCCGTAGTAGGGGCCATGACCCTGGGCATAGAGCTTGAAGAAATGAACCAGCGTAATGCTGAGTAGCAGGTTCACGATCCCTTCCGAGAGCGTGACGTAGGACCAAATCCGGTGTTTGCTGATTCCAAAGAGAACGCGCCCGGACGCCGCCTGGCACCACATCAACGTCGCGCCGACTAGCAGGATCAGCAGAACAGGGTAACTGGTTGCAATGTACTTCTTGCCAACCCATACCTCAATCACCGACCTGCCGAGGACGACGAGAATGGCAGTGATCGGCAACGCTGTGAAAGCGCAGAAGCGATTTCCGGCAACGAACACTTTGCGCAGCCGATCCATGTTGCCCGTAGCTTCCGACTGGCTGGCGATCGGCAGAAAGTTCTGAGCAAGTGCCATCACCACCTGCTGCGCATAGCTGACGATGCGTGCGCCGATGCTGAAGTGCGTCACCGCCGCCGCCGAGATCATGGTGGCGATGACCACGTTGTCGCTCTTGAACTTGAGCTGCGTCGCGACCATGATCAGCAGGGTCGCGCTGCTGTAGTTGACGATGGTACGAAGACTCCCACGGTTTACGTACTTGAAGCCTAGTGGAACAGGCCGGATACGATAGGCAACAACGGCCCTGAACATAGAGATCGCAAGCGGCGCCCCGACCGTGATGGCTGCAATCGTGAGGAGCCCGCGCTGGTGGTGAATCGCGTACAGGATCAGACCGAGACGCGCAAAATCGCCCCCGATGTTCGCCCAGTTGTTGACATAGAACCGCTGCAGCCCATCGAGGTATCCGCCAACCACTCCGAGCGGAAAACCGACTCCAACCGCCACTCCCACAATCACCAGCAGCCACCGCGCCTGGCCTTGGAGTTCCGGTGGAATCTTGAAAATGTGATCAATGTAGATCGACAAAACGCCGGTGAGCAATAGGCTCAGAGCGCCCAGGCAACTGTAGGTGAAAAGCGCAGTGTTGACGATTTTCGCAAGATCTTCGACATCGTCAGTCGCAGTGAATTTCGAAACGTATCGTACGACCGAGGAGCGGATTCCGAGGTCGAAAAGACCGTAGTATCCGGTGACGGAAAAGATGAGAACCCAGATGCCGAAAGCGGTGTCCCCAAGCCAATGCAGAATGATCGGCGAAAGAACCAGGCCAACAAAAACGTCGCAACCCAGCGAGAACCAGGTCGAGCCGACGTTCTTCATGATTTGCCGCTTGTTGATTCCGCTCATGGGGAGACTATTTCCGTCAGCCGCTATCCGCGCCGAGTGTAATTGGCCGTTCCCAACGAGGCATATTCGCCAACTTCTGAGGGTGCTTGGGTCGCCAATTCGTAGCCTAGATGATGCATGAGCGGTCCCCATGCGTTTTCAATCCGCGCAGCCTGCTCCAAGGGCAGATCTTTGCGCCAACCGCCGGATCCCGCCGCCCGCACAAACGTCATGTCCTTGCGCGAATTTCGGTAGAGCCCGTGATCCTGTTGCTTTTCCAGTTTTCGCATGCGGTCTGCAGAACTGCGCTCAACCGCCTGCGCAAGAAGTTCGGGACTGCTCGGCAAGTTCAAGAAACTCGCAACCTTCGCGAGTTCGCGCGGCGCATCGACAATCAAGTCCTCGTACCGTAACTGTAAGTAGCGCGGGCTCCCCTCGCTCGTGTACAGCCAAGTCGCAACGTTCTGTCCCCACGAACCGTGTGGACAAGTCTCGCCCGCAAGAAAGCGCGTAACGAATTTCTCAATCGGCGAATCGTCTTCGATCTTTCTGATCTTGCGGTGATAGTGGTACTGCGACACCACGACGTCCCGCGGGTCGCGCACAACATTGATGACGCGCGGGTAACGCGGATCGAAGCACTCGTGGCTCTTGATAACGCGCGGCCTTGGCATGCGGTCAAATTCGCGCTTCGGAGTGCCGGTAGGATCGGGAATCAATCGGTTGATGTTTTCAAACGTAGCCGGTTCATTGGGGAACCGCAGGTTGGCCAGAAGAAAGCGCGTCCAGGTGTTGCCGGATTTCGGGAACGAAACCAGAAAAACATCGTCGGGAAGAATCACCAGGCTCTTGCCGGGCCTCTGTAAACCCACGGCGCGCTTGTATGCCGCGACCAGATGTTTGATCACACCCGCCATCGCTTACCTTGTCCCCGCGAACGACTGTTCGCGTGCCTGCGCGGGCGAACCGCTATTTGCAGCACTGTTTCTTCCTGAACTGGTGACGAGCTCGTAGCCGAGTTCGTTCATCAATCCGCCCCATGCCGCTTCGATCTCCCCGATGCTGGCCTCGGAAAGCTCCTTCTTCCAGCCGCCGGCTTTCGCGGCGCGGACGAATGGCTTGTCTTGCCTTGTTCGTTTCGTCGAGGACCAGAGATGCCCCTGCTTTTTTTCCAATTCGCGCATGCGGTCTGCCGAACTTTGCTCGATGGCGAATGCAATCCGCTCCGGATCTGCGGACACGCCAATAAATTCAGCAATCCTCGCCATTTGATGCGGTCCGTCCGCTTGAAGCGCCTCGTAGGTTACAAGCAGCAGCCGCGGACTCTTGCCCCGGGCATAGAACCACGTCGCCGTATTTTCACCCCAGGTGCCGTAAGGATGATTGAGTTCGCCGCGCACAAAACGCTCCACAAATCTTTCCAGCGAAAAATCTTCCGGAATTGCGTTGCGCTTGATGTCGAAATAGTATTCGGAGAGCACCACATCCCGCGGATCGCGCACGATGTGAATAATCTTTGGATACCGGTGGTCAAAGTAAGCGTGACTCTTCAGATAACGTGGCCGGGGCATGCGCTCGAGATCGCGTCTCGCTAACCCTTCCGGGTCCGGAACCAGGATGTTGATATTGGTAAAGTCGGGATGTTTTTCCGGATGAACAAGGTTGGCGATCAGGAAACGCGTCCAGGTATTGCCCGACTTCGGATAAGAAACCAGAAACACGTCGTCGGGAAAAACTTTGAGATTTCGGCCTGGTTTATTCAGACCGACCAATTGCTTGTAACCCGCAATCAAGCGCTTCATCATGCCTTGGCCCCAAAACGAATCTTATCGGCAAGCTCGATGAGCTTTGCCGTCGCACTCGGCGCCACTCCCAAGCCAAACACCGTCAAGCTAATGCTCGGCTTGCGATAGTATTCGTTAGCTTTCGCGAGCGACTTGCGCGCTCCATCAAATTCGCGCTCACTCAACCTGCTTTTGCCATCTTCAAGAAAATACTTTGCCTGTATCTGCTTCGCGCGCTTCTCAACCGCCTCGCGGTCCGCTGCCTGCAACGGAAGGCTGGTCTTGTATTTCTCCAGAATTATCAGATACCCTTCCGCCATCTTCGCGCGCGATTGGCTCAGAGAACCAGGGCGTCCCACCGGCATGCGCGCTTGAATCTTCTGCGAATAAGCGATTTTCGCGCCGTGAAACGCTGTTCGCACCCACATATCGTAGTCGTCGCAGCGCAGCAACGTCTCATCGAACATCCCCGCTTTGATGATCGCGTCCCGTCGTGCCACCACCGTCGAGATCGGAATCTGACAGCGCTCCACAATCAAAGCACTAAACGTCGCCTCGCCATTGGAAGGACAGCGCTTCATGAATTCGCGCTCCTTGCCAGGCATCCCGACCAACCCATTCGAATACGTCAGACCAAGCGAGGGATCGTCCGTGAACAACTTCATCTGATTCTCAAGATGATCCGGCATCCAGGTGTCGTCACTATCCAGAAACGCGACGTACTCTCCCCGTGCATTGCGAATCGCGTTGTTTCGCGCCCCTGCCGCCCGCTTGTTCTCCTGCTTGATATACACAATGCGATCCATGTACGGACCGAGAACCTGCTCCAACTCCGGCGTGTCAGGTGAACCATCATTGACCACGATCGCTTCCAAATTCTGATAAGTCTGTGCAAATACCGAATCCAGGCAGTTCGCGATGAAATGCGCAGTCTTGTAGCTGGGAATAATCACGCTGACTTTCGGCGTGGCTCTGCCCTTCGAGTTGGTTACGTTAATCCCCGGATTGGCTTCGGTAGTTTGCATGCTTTCCCCGTTTGTTCAAGGTCTGCCTAATCCCTTGTTCAGGAACTGTGAAAGACCTCTTCCTTGGCTCCGGTCAGAATGTTATTGACCGCCTCCACTCCCATCATCACCGAGTGATCCATATTGCCGATTTCGTAGCGCCATGCACCAAAGCGTCCGCGAGAGTAGATTCCCTTTTCGAGCAACGCAGGTTGCAGAACCGCAAGAGCCTTGTCGCGTCCGAGCGTCGGAATCGGGTACGAGTAACCCACAATTCGATGATAGCGCGAGACCACGCGGCCCCGGTCGCTCTCGTCCAGCATCTTCGCCTTAATCATGCCTGTAAGAGCCTGGTCCATCACCTTCTCCGGATCCGGCGTCTCGCCCACGCGGAACGACATCTCCAACATTAGCGAACTGTACTGCTCGGTATCGCCGTTCGGAACGTTGTTCGGAGAGTAGTGCGAGAAATACGTCGCCCGATAGCAGGGCATGTCGGAATCCGTGAAATAGATCCAGCAGCGTCCCGTCTCAATCTTTTTCTTCAGACCGAAACCAAAGACGAGCAGATTATTGTGCTCAAGCCCTGCCGAGGCTTCGATCAACTTGCTGTCTGCCGGCTTCATCATCTTTTGGACAAACAGGTCCAGAGGCGCGGTCGAAATCAGCACATCGTAGTTGTCGCCAGTGCCGTCGGCGAATGATATCTGGCGGCGCACCGGATCGATTTCCGTCAACTGTTTCCCGGTCTTCACCTTCTCAGTGAAGTGCTTCGCGATGCGGCGATAGATTTCTCCCGTCCCACCGTGCAGCGGAAATTTGAACTTGCTATTCGGCCCCCAGCCCACGTCGTCGCGCTCGTAGAGCACGTTCTCCAGCAACCGCTTGAAATCCAGGACTGCGACGCGATCGGCAATCCAGCCTTTCGACATCTGCTCCAGCGGTGTTGTCCAAACTTTCGAGTTGTAGGGGAACATGAAGGCATCGGCGATGCCTTCGCCGAACGTAGCCAGAATCCAGTCGCGGAAATTCGCCGCCTCTTTCCCGCTCCCGCTCGCCGCCGCCTTCGCCGCTCCGATCAGGCAATTGACCTGAACCTCTTTCGGCAAATAGCGCAAGTTGCTCTGGAACGGGTATGGCACCCACGATTCACCCTTTACGATCCAACTCTCGCGAATGCGCTCGTGGACTTCTGTGCCCAGAACTTTGTCAATCAGATCGTCGAAGTACTTGTAGTGCGAGAAAATTACGTGGCCGCCCTCATCCCAGACAAAGCCATGTTTGTCCACGTGCGAGGTCGCATGGCCGCCCACGTCATCGGTCTTCTCGTACAGGACCCAGTCGGTGTAGCCGAGTTCGTGGAGGCGATAGGCGGCACCGAGACCGGTCGGACCACCTCCAATGATGACGATTTTCTTGCTCATAGATTTTGATTGGGGGGCACTGCTTATTCAGTTTCGAAGGTTCATCCCGCTTCAACTGTGGGCGGCTCTTCCTAGTCCGCTCTCACTTCGCTGACAGATCCGTCACCCCGAGCAACTAGCGGGCTCTTCGCTAATACTATCATTCCGTTTTTTGGCCGCGGCGTTCCGCAGGTAACGTGTTTGGTATCTTTTTTTTGCCAACTTCGCAGCTGTCCCAAGCTACCAAAAAGAAGCAATCCGACTGCCTTTCAGCTGCTGTGCACCTCCTGTTTACTAAAGAAAACAAACAATTTGCCAGTTTCGAACGATCCCAGTCACTCGCACATGCAATTTCTTGCATCTCGAAGGTAAACTGGCAATGTGCCCGACTTCTCCCGCACCGATTTACACTCCGACCGGTGGCGGTTCATTCTCCGCGTACCTGCGTACCGCAGCTCGAAAATAGTGACGCGATAGAATCCAGACACTGATTCATGGCTCATCCGCGCATCGTCTATCTGATGTATCACGAACTGGAACTCCCTGGTCGTGCCCTCTGCCAGTCGGAACCCGGCTACGCGCGCTATGTTTTGCCGCTGGAAACCTTCCGCGGCCAGATGCATTGGCTTAAGGATTCCGGCTTCCGCGGTTGGAGCGTTGGCCAAGCCATTCGCTATCCGGACGCACCGGGTGTTTGCATCACGTTCGACGATGGATGTGAGACGGACCTAACTTCCGCCGCGCCGATCCTCCTCGAATTCGCCTTCAACGCAACTTTCTACGTCACCGTGGGAAAGATCGACACAGCTGGATATTTGAACCAAACTCAACTTCGCGAACTCGACGCCACGGGGTTTGAGATCGGATGCCATTCCATGACGCATCCCTACCTCTCGGATTTATCCGAGACGGACCTCAAGCCTGAGATCGTGGACGCGAAAGATCGACTCGAACAAATCCTGGGCCACGGCATAGAACATTTTTCTTGCCCTGGCGGAAGGTACAACCAGCGCGTCCTCGCGATGACGCGACGCGCCGGATTCAAGACTGTCGCCAACAGCGAATTCTATGCGAATACGAAGACCACTAGCCCTTACGAACTCGGTCGGATAGCGATGCTCCGCGATCTCACAATTAACGAGTTTGGTGCCGTGTGTCACGGTCAAGGTTTGTGGAAGAAACAGTTTTCGAAGCAGTCCCGCCAAAGCGTGCAAAGGCTGCTGGGAAATCAAACCTACGACCGCCTACGCGCGCTTTTCCTTGGGGAATCCCGCTAGTAACATTCCTGAAGTTACATAAGGGCAGCCCTTGCAGGCACACCTTCACGTTCTGAGACTCCTTCATCTCCCATAAGAAACTCGGCCAAACCCGTCGTTTGACGCCAGTTTTCGGCACTTCCGCTCGACACCTACCCACGGGTTCACCGCCCCATGTGAAACGGTACAGGCTCCATCTGCATGTACAGACGATTTTTTTTGTGCACCTGTGGCATCTGGGAACGCTCGGGATATCTCGGTAGATTCGGCGTGTGGACTCGACAGTCCCCCGAATCTAGTACGTCGAGGTTTCATAATGGCCGTATCAA
>Ga0302323_100004341_pt1 | contig 11536 bp, 12 predicted proteins | sample Fen_T0_3_FD_201950 | JGI IMG/M metagenome (GOLD analysis project Ga0302323, IMG submission 201950) | Peat permafrost microbial communities from Stordalen Mire near Abisko, Sweden - Fen_T0_3 | ecosystem: Environmental > Terrestrial > Soil > Wetlands > Permafrost | place: Sweden: Abisko... | reverse complement strand
CGCGTCCGAGAACCGGCTGCGCCGCTTCGTCGCCGACGCCTCGCACGAGCTGCGCACGCCGCTCGCGGCGGTGCGGGCCTACGCCGAGCTGTTCGACCGCGGGGCGCGAGAGCGGCCCGACGATCTCGAGCGCGCGATGGCCGGCATCCAGCGCGAGTCGCGACGCATGGGACTGCTGGTCGACGACCTGCTGCTGCTCGCCCGGCTCGACCAGGGCCGTCCGCTCGAGCGCAAGCCCGTCGAGCTGGAGGAGGTGGCGCGCGAGGCGGTCGAGGCCGCGAGGACGCTCGATCCGGGGCGGGAGCTCGAGCTCGACGCATCCGAGCCGGTGGAGGTGCAAGGAGATCGCGAGCGGCTGCGTCAGATCCTCGACAACCTGCTCGCGAACGTGCGGGCGCACACGCCGGCGGGCTCTGCCGCCACCGTGCGCGTCATGAACGGCGGCGCGCAGGCTGTCGTGGAGGTGTCCGACTCCGGCCCGGGACTGTCCGACGCCCAGCTCGACCACGCGTTCGAGCGCTTTTACCGGGGTGACGCCTCCCGCTCCCGCGACATCGGCGGTGCGGGCCTCGGGCTTGCGATCACCGCAGCGATCGCCGAGTCGCACGGAGGCTCGGCCGCGGTCGTCAACGAGGGCCGGGCCGGCGGCACCGGGCTCACGGTTCGGGTCACGATCCCGCTCGCGCCGCCGGTCACGGATCCGCTTCCGGTTGCCGAGGCGGCGCTCGCCGAGCCCTCGCCGACGTAGCTCAGCCCCCGCTGATCGCGGCGAGCACGTCGACGCGCGAGCGAGGCTCGAGCGGTGTCTCGAGACCGGCCCGCTCACGGTCGACGTAGACGTTGATGTGCGGGCGCAGGACAGGCCCGGGCTCGCAGAGCCGGTCGCGGAGACCGGGCCATCGCTCGTCGAGCCGATCGATCGCCTCGCGGACGCTCGTGGCGTCGACGTCGAGCCGCCGTGGCAGATCGGGGAACAGCGGCGGCAGCGTCGAGGGCAGGTGCAGGTCGGCCACGGCTATCCCAGCACCGCGACGTCGACCGACGAGATCGCGGGCAGGTAGCCGGCGATCTCGCTCCAGCTCTCGCCCTCGTCGTTGCTCGCGAAGACCTGCCCCGTGCTCGTGCCGAAGTAGAGGCCGGGGACGTCGAGCGAGTCGACCGCCATGCCCTCGCGCAGCACGCCGAGGTGCGCGTCGCGCTCCGGCAGGCCACGGTCGAGCCGTCGCCAGGTCGAGCCGGCATCGCTCGTGCGCCACACCGAGGCGCGGCCCCCGGGCATGCAGCGCCCGTGCCCGGGGTCGAGCGGGATCACATAGAAGCTTTCGCGGTCGTGGGGATGGGCCGCGGCGGCGAAGCCGAACTCCGTCGGCAGGCCCTCGGTGATCTCCGTCCAGGAGCGGCCGGCATCGTCGCTGCGGTGCATGCCGACGTGGTTCTGCTGGTACAGGCGGTTGCGGTCGACGGGCGACATCACGAGCTTGTGCACGCAGTAGCCGACCTCGGGATCCTCGAGCGGCCAGTCGGCGCGGAGGCCGCGGTTGCGCGGCGCCCACGAGGCTCCGTCGTCGATCGTCTCGAAGATGCCGTAGCCCTGGATCACGGCCCAGAAGCGAGCGGGCTCGTCGGGGTGCGGGAGGATCGCGGCGAGGCCGAGGTGGCCCGGCGGCTGCTTCGCAGGGTCGTTCCAGTCGTCGCGGCCGGGCTGGCCGTCGAGCGTGCTGAGGAGCGACCAGGTCGCGGCGCCGTTGGTGCTCTCGAAGATGCCGGCTGCCTCGGTACCGGCGAGGACGCGTCCGTGGGCTGCGGTCAGACCGGTGATCTTCGACAGCCGGAGCGTGGGATCGGAGTGCGTCAGGCCCTCGCTGGACAACGTCCAGGTCTCGCCGAGGTCGTTACTGTGCCAGACCCCGGCGCCGTGCCACTCGCTGGCGGCAGCCGCGTAGAGCGCGCCGGACGCTGGGTCGTGCACCGCGTTGTAGACGGGCCAGCCGTCGCAGAACGGCCCGCGGACGTTCCAGTCCTTGCGGTCGGCGTCGCTCTCCAGCACGAAGCAGCCCTTGCGCGTTCCGACGAGTAGGACGATCTGGGGCATCCGGGTCCCTCCCGAGCGTGGTTGGTCGAAGCGTTCGGGGGAAGAGACCGGGCGGCGGCGCGAAACTCATCGGTCGGCCTCACCGCCCGTGCCCGTGTGTTCTCCCTAGCCGCGGCGACGTCGCTCCGCCAGGGGCGGGCGGAGCGAAAGGGGAGCGCCTGCACGGAGCCGGGGTGCGCCGATCGCAGCGACGGCAAGAACGACCGTGAACGGGCCGGCGCCGGTCATGGGATCTGCGACGGTCGTCCCCGGCTCGCGATGAGGTTTGGCATCTGCGAGGACGCGCAGGCTGAGAAAGCGGTTGCTCACGCGGCGACCTCGAGCGGGGTCTCGGCAAGGCCGAGCCCGCGGAAGGCGGCGTGCGCATAGGGATGCTCGAAGACGTCGAGCGCCTCGGCGGCGGTGACGACGAGCTCGAACGAGTCGGCGTCCCCGTCGATCACGACGACGGCGAGCGAGTCGTCGGCGGGGCACCAGAGGAGGAAGACGTCGGTCCCGTTCGTCGAGCGATACGCGAGCTCTCGGCGGGCGGGAGGTGATTCGATGGCGGACACGGCGGGCTCCTTGCTTCGGGTGTGCTGATGCCAGGAACTTCGCAGCCGGGGGAGCCCCGTACAGTCCGGCGGACGCGAGGCCGGAGGTGCGGCTGGCACCACCATCTCGGGCCGCGCTCGAGCGCCTCAGCGAGGCGGTGCTGCCCGGAGGATCCCCGTCGAGGAGCCACGTCGAGGCATGCGCCTCGGCAGGCCCGGGCGACCGGGGACGCTCGCCTGCCGAGAAGCTACTATCCAAGCCGCGCCGACGTAGCACAGCTGGTAGAGCACTTCATTCGTACAAGTGTGGTTTCTGGCGCCAAAGCCAGTGTTCATGCGGGAAAGCGGTATTCCGTTGGAACACAGTGGAACATCCGGCCGAGAAACGGCGTGGTTATCGGGCGAGAGGACGCTGGCCCATGCGAGGCGGGCCACTTCAGCGGGGGTGGGATTAACCATGCTCCGCCCGCGTCGTGCGCGGGCGTCGAGGTCTGACCTACCACGCGTGCCGCAACAGCGTCCCAGGAGGGGGTGCGGGTCGCGGCAGCCCCCTCCTGGATCGATTCGTGTCCTTAGAGCTGGTCGGCGAGGGTCGCGAGTTGCGTGGCTTGTGGGCTTTGCGTCAGCCATCCGCCGGTCGCGAGCAGGTTTACGCCGACCTTGTACGCGGCGATCAGCGCTTTCTTCTTGGTCGGGTTGATTCCCGGCTTGATCGGGTTCAGATCAGCTGCGCAGAGCGCGGTGATCGTCTTGTCGAACGCCGTCTTCTGCTTTTGGGTGAGAGCGAGGTACTTCGCTGAGCCGTCCGCGTATTGCAGCGTCTGGTTGCATACGCTTGCCGGGGTGACGGAGGGGAAGACAGGAGTGATCGAGACGGTGGCCGTTCCCGTCGTGTCTTCGCTCATCGAGGTGGTAGTCGCACTGGAGATCCAGTAGCTCGACCCTGCGCCGCCGCCTGCGCCGTAAAAGCCGTTGCCGCCGCCGCCACCGCCGAAGTAGCCGCCGCCGCCGCCACCGCCCGAGTCGTAGACCGCCGGCGCGTCACCGCCCACTCCACGCGAGCCGTTGAGGCCATTGTCCTCTGTGACAGGGAAGCCGCTCGTGCCGGCGCCGCCCGTGCCGCCCTGCGTGCCACCAAAGCCGCCATTCCCGCCTGGCGTAGAGGTACTCGGACAGACAAAGTCATACGTGCCCACGCCCCCGTTGCCTGCTCCGCTCGCGGTCTGGTCACCGGCCGTGCCGCCCACCGGGCCGCACCCGTAGTCGCCGCCGCCGCCGCCGCCCCCGCCAGCTACCACGAGCCGGCTGTCGTTGGCAGCAGTAAGCCCCGAATTCGGAACGGTGCCGATCGAGGCCGTGCGAACGTCCGAGGCGCCACCGCCGCCGCCGGCGCATGAACTTGCGCTGCCGCCGTTGAAGGCACGGCGGCCGCCACCGTCGCAACCCAGCGACGAACCAATCCCGTTGCCGCCAACCTCGACATACAGCGTCGTAGTACCTGCTGGTACAGGCACGGTCGCGGTTACCGAGGCGCCCTTACCCCCATTATTGGGAGTGCCCTCGTACCCGGGCGCCGTTGACCCCGGTGCCCCGACAGCCGTGATCACGACCGCAGTCGCACCAGCAGGGACGGAGTAGGTTTGCTCGGCCCCGGTGTACGTGAACGTCGTCGTAGTCGCCGCCGCAGCAGAGCCGATAAACAACGTCAACATCACGCTGCCAACAAGTGGGCCGAGCAGGCCGAAGCGCAACCCTCTCCCACGAAGTCCCAGTCTCATCTCTAGTCCCCTTCGTTACCGGCAGCGCAGGCCGCGCTCCCTGTTTGCGCAGAAAGCAACGGGCCTCAGAAGAAGATGGTTGCATGCCCCCGGGTGAGACTCGCCGCCTGCCTCAGCGACCTTACGCGAAACAGACGTGCGCTGCCAACGGACGACGTTTGTCGTCCATGAACGACGTGCCTATGTCCCGCCCATCCGTCGAGATCATCGGGCTACAGGCACGCCTCACTTTTCGGGCTCGCAAAGGATGGATAGCCGGGCCCAGGTCCACTTCTTGCATCGAGGTCGCTCATGTGACATCCCCGAACACTGGCGCAGACGACGGTGTGCGGGGCTCGCGCGCTGGTTCGGCGCTACTGGGTTTGTTGGGCTTCGTCTTTGGGGCCGGGCTGGATGAGCCCTGTTTCGTAAGCGAGGATGACGGCCTGGACGCGGTCTCGAAGGGCGAGTTTGCGCATGAGGTGCGCGAGGTGCGTTTTGACGGTCGCCTCGCTGAGGAAGAGCCTGCCGGCGATTTCGGCGTTGGTGTTTCCGCGGGCGACGAGTTCGAGGACCTCGATCTCGCGGGGGGTGAGCTCCTCCAGGCCCGAGGGAGTGCCTGCCGTCGGCGGGGCTGGCCGGCTGCAGAAGTCCTCGACGAGCCGTCGCACCAGCGAGGAGCCGAGGAGGGCGTCGCCGTTGGCGACGGTGCGGATCGCCTCGACGAGCTGGTTGCGGCGGACGTCCTTCGCGAGGAAGCCGCTTGCCCCGGCGCGCATGGCGTCGTAGAGGAAGTCGTCACCGTCGAAGGTCGTGAGGATGAGAACCCGGGTCGTGAGGCCGGTGGCGACGATGTCGCGGGTGGCCGAGATGCCGTCCAGACGCGGCATCCGGATGTCCATCAGGATCACGTCCGGAGTGAGGCGGCGGGCCTCCTCGACCGCCTCGACGCCGTCAGCGGCTTCGCCGACGACGGCGATGTCCGTCTCGACCTCGAGGATGACCCGGAACCCGTCACGGACGAGCGCCTGGTCGTCGGCGATGACGACGGTCGTCATCCCGCGGGCTCGAGCGGTAGGCGGGCGTGGACGCGGAAGCCACCGCCGGGTCGCGCGCCGGCATCGACGAATCCTTTGTAGACAGCGGCCCGTTCGTGCATCCCGACGAGCCCATGGCCTCCGCCGTTCGTCGGTGCGATGCGACCGGCTCCGTCATCGAGCACCTCGATCTCGACAGCGTCCGCAGAGCGGCGCACGCTGACCCGCGCGGTCGCTGGCCCTGCGTGCTTGAGTGTGTTGGTCAGCGCCTCCTGGACGATCCGGTAGGCGGAGAGGTCGATCGCCCGCGGTAGCGGGGCTGTCAGGCCCTCGGTGCTCAGCTCGACCGGCAGCCCTGCGGCACGGACCGTGTCGGTGAGCGCTTCCAGGTCGGTCAGGCCTGGCTGAGGTTCGAGCTCACGGACACCGTCGGTGTCGCGCATGACACCGACCAGTCGCCGGAGCTCGTCCAGCGCCTCTCGCCCGGATTCCTCGATCCGGCTCAGGGGATCTCGGGCACGCTCGGGCTCAACTCCGAGTACGCCCTGGGCGGCCACTGCCTGCAGCACGATCACGCTCACGTTGTGCGCGATCACATCGTGTAGCTCCCGTGCGATCCGGGAGCGCTCGGCGACGACCGTCTCGGCGTGGCGACGCTCCGCAGCCGCGGCGTCCTGCTCGGCTGCCCGAGTGCCGCGATGCGCCTTGACCGCGAGACCGGCGATCCAGGCAGCGAGCCAGAGCAGATAGAAGAAGAAGCCGGACCAGAGCTGCGCCGTGGTGCGCATGTGCGGGTCCTCGAGACTCGCGATCGTGCCGCCGACCAGGGCGATCGCAAGCCCTGCCACAGCGGTTCTCCTCGTTCCCCAAGCGGCGACGGAGTAGAGCGCCACGAGCCCCGTGAAGAGCAGGGCGGCACCTTCGGCGGCGTCCCCGGTCGCAAGCGCCTGCACACAGCACGCGGCCATGAGGCACGCGGTCGGGACGAGCGGGTAGCGGCGGCGCACGACGAGCGGCCAGCCGACGAGCAGGAACAGCACCGACAGTGCAGCCTGGTTGCCCGCCACCTGTCCGCGCCAGACCATCGCCTGCGCCGCGAGCCCCAGCACCGTCGCGAGAACGATGTCGAGCGCCCGCGGATCTCGAAGCAGCCGTCGCATCGGGCGACCGTATCGCGGCGCGCGGCCTCTGTCGTCATCTCCCAGCGTGAGACGGATCATCTCCCAGGAGGACGAGGTCGCCGCAGCGGGCTGAAGACGCCCCGTTTGCAGGCTCGTAGCCTCGGTGCGTCCACTCTGCCAGCCACTCCGGAGGTGTTCGCATGCGCCTTGCAGCCCCAACGAGGAACGACCGCATCGCGATCGGAGCGTCCCTCATCCTCGCCCCGATCTTCATTCTGCTCTCGACCCTGGCGCTGCCACCGCTGAAGAGCGACGCCGGAGCCGAGCTCACGGTGATCAGCGCCAACCAGGGCCGCTACTACCTATTCATCCTGTTCGGAACCATTGCCGCGATCCTGTTCCTGCCGGCGAGCTACGCGCTCATGCAGGTCCTACGGGTATATCGATCCCGGCTCGGCGTCATCGGTGGCCTGCTTGCCCTCGTCGCCAGCTGTCTCACCCTGCTCGACTACGGCAGCGAACTGCTGAAGTGGCAGATGGCCACCCACACCGCCGACGCGGCACAGATGACCGAGGTGCTGAAGCGGTTCGACACCTCGGCGGGATCGGCGATCCCGCTCCAGCTCTCCGGGCTCTTCACGCTCGCCGGATTCGTCTTGCTGGCGATCGGCCTCTGCCGCGGCTGTCGTGCGCCGCTCTGGCTCGCCGTCGGGCTCGTCGTCGGCGTCTTTCTCAGCCTCGCCGGCTTCGTGCTCAGCAGCGTCCACGTCCTCGACATCGGCGCCCTCCTTTTGATCCCAACGATGGGAACAGTCGGCCTCGGAATCATCCAGCCCCGACAAGAACCAACGGGAACACGGGACGCATCAGCGGTCACAGGCCTCCAACACTCCCAGAGCCCGTCGTAACCGGCCCCGCAGCCCGCCGCCCCAAAAACCGAACCACTACGACGGAGGAACCACAATGCACCGCTCGACACCCTCGGCGCACCACCGGAACCCCCTCGAGGCATCGCCATATCTCGGCACCTCTCGAGGTCATCGGCGACTGCCAGCGGGAATCTGGAAACCCACCATCGCGCTCGCGATCCTCGCGGTCACCGTCGCGACCTGGGTCGGTTCCGCTTCGGCGATCAGCAAGTCGCAGGCGTTCAGCCTGCTGGCCATCGACAACGGCAAAGGCCAGCCCTTCAACGGCTTCATGTTCCAGCGGGCACCGGCAGCAGGCGACCAGTTCGCCATCTCCGAGAACCCCTACAGATGGGCCGGCGCCAAACGCGGCACCAAAGTCGGCACCGACATGGGAGTCGGCACGTTCCTCACGGCGACCCAGACCGGCGGATCAAACATGTTCACGGTGCAGACGAACCTCAGCGGCGGCACGATCCTCGTCAGCGGCATCGTCGCCTTCAAGACCGAACCGACGAAGTTCACCCTCGCGATCACCGGCGGCACCGGAACCTACGCCAACGCCCGCGGCTACGTAAACGTGCGACAACTCGGCGGCAACAAGACGAACCTCGACTTCCACCTCATCCCCTGATACCCGGGCTCGGGGAGGGGCCGCCCGCGTGCTGCCCCTCCCCGAGCAAGCACTCCTGCCGCGAGCCTCGTCGGGAACCATTGGCGGACGCTGGCGCAGGCGACCGTGTTCGATCTACGGCTTGCGGGCGCCTTTTCGTTTCCGACCCTTCCGCGTGTTCTTGTCCCCAAGAAGCTGATCGCCGAACGAACCGGCCACGGCGGGCTCGTCGTCGCCATTTAGGCCCTCGCGCCGGTAGCGGCTCACGGTCCAGTACGCAAGCGACAACGATCGCGTCCGATCCCGCGAGCCCAAGTGATTCGATCAACCCCTCCCGGATTGCCCAGAGCCGGCGAGCGAGACGAAGCGAGCGCATGGTGCCGCCCGTCTTCGGTGAGCTGGAGATCGACGTCCCCGGTGTCGCAGAGCGGCTGCGGAGAAGCAAGCCGCTACCCAGAGCCACTAATGGAGTGGCCACCCTGGACAACTTTGCTGACCGCAGCGTTGGAACATCGTTGGAACATCTCCCTGACGGACCCGGACAAGTCGGGACGATCCGGCTACCGCAGGCTAGTATCCAAGCCGCGCCGACGTAGCTCAGCTGGTAGAGCACTTCACTCGTAATGAAGGGGTCCGCGGTTCGAGTCCGCGCGTCGGCTTCAAGTAATCGCCTTAAAACAGCCAGTTCCGGCCGATCCGTCGGATAGACTCCAAAGTATGTGGAGCAGACCCGGAGCGGAGAAGAGGTCTTGAGTCGGGCGGGCGGCAGCGACAACGCGACGGTTGTCGGCTGGATCGAGACTTACTACAGCCGTCGCCACGGAGAGTGGAACGCCCGTTTCCGCTATCGGGCAGCGCCCGGCCAGCCGATTACCTCGATCAACCACCGGCATGAAGAGCGCGCCGTGGCGGTCAAGAATGCCGGCCAGACGCAGATCGCCGAGACCCAGCACTTCCACAACCAGCGGATGCCGGCGATTCAGCGCGGCCGCGAGACGACGTTCTCTGATTTCGTCAATGGCGAGTGGATGCGCCGTCGCTTCCCTCAGCTCTCGCCGAACAGTCAGGAGAACTACCCCTCGGTCATCAACAAATGGATGTCCGACTATCTCGGCGACTACCCGCTGGCCGAGCTGAACACGACCGTCGGCAACAACTGGATCGAGTGGATGGAGGAGAACGGCGCCAAGCCTCCGACGATCAGACGGGCGCTGAACATCGCGCGGGGAATCCTGACCTTCGCCTTGAAGCGCGGTGTACTGGTCGGGCCAGGGCATCCGTTCGCCTACGTGGATGTTCCGACCGATCGCAAGCCGCGCCGCGACTTCTACTCGCTTGGGATGGAGCACGTCGAAGCGCTCGTCCTCGTGATGCCGACCTCCGAGGACAAGCTGATCACTCTTCTAATGGGTGAGGAGGGAATGCGAATGCAGGAGGTACTCCCGTTGCGCTGGATGGATCTACTTCGGCCCGACGGCTCGGCCCGCGCTCAAATCACCATTGACAAGGCGACCTCGGGCAAGGGTACGAAGCGAGAACTCGTGAGCTTGAAGACGGCAAGCGGCTACCGGCGTCCCGAGCTGTCACCCCGCGTAGCGCAAGCTGTCCTCGCCTTCTACGCCGAGCAAGGAGAACCAGAGCTCGAGTCGCTCGTCTTCGCGGCCACTGACAACTCGCACGACGGGATGCGAGACGGCGCCAACTGGCGCAAACGAGTCTTCTACCCGGCTCTCGAGAGGATCGGCGTAGCGCAGAACGGGCCGCTCTACGGGAAGATCACGCCGCACCGCCTGCGAGCAGCGTGCGCGACGATGCTCGGCTACGCGCAGTGGCCGAAGATGAAAGTGCTCCTCCATCTTGGTCACCAGTCCGAGACGACAACGATCGCCTGGTATCAGCGTGCTCTGGAAGACGAGTCGCACGATCTCAACGGGATGTCCGTGGACGATCAGATCAAGCGGGGACGGAAGGAAGCACCGGCGCTCGTCAAGCGGGCGGAGGAGGAGCGGAAGAGGAAAGAGGAGGAAGCGAAGGAAGCTGCCGAGGCGGGGTAGTAGAGGTCTGTACTGGGTGATGCACGGACCAACGCCTATGCTGCCGCGTCCAGCCGAGGTTGGACAACCCCTGCTCCTTGCCCGCTCACCGCGGTACGCGCCGCGGTTTGCCTCATTCAAGTAGTTCCATTCGCTCCATTCTTTCGTCTTGACGATGTCCTTCAAAACGAGCTTGCCGAGTTCCTCGACAGGTAGAGCGATGACCTCGGACGCGGGAAGCTGGATCATTGGAAGAGCATATGCTCTGGCGTCTCTAGCCTTCTGGCGCTGCTCCGAGCTGCGCGGGCTGCGATGTGCCGAGGAATCAAGTGGAAGCCAACGAGTTCGTTCCCTACCGCAAGCTCGCCGCCTCCCGAGGCTGGGTCACAGTCGGCCCACTAATCCACCACTGGCGTGAGGAGACTTACAGTCATCTCGCACTCGATCCGCGGGCGTGGGAGGCCCTGAGGATCAACGAGTTAGTCTGCGGATGGCTGCGTGGTGTTGATCGTGTCGGCGTCGTGGCCGACGGAGGCGAGCAGTTCCGTTCCGAGACGATGCAGTTGCTCGCGAAGTTGGCGGCCTCAAATGCCGTCGAGCTTGACACCAGTTGGTCGGCCCCGGAAATCTGGATGCCAGGCCGATAGCACCGCTTCGACCTTTTAAGCGAAAACGACCATGCTCGGCCCGCGGTCGCCCTACAACTGTCGGGTGACCACCGCAACGCCGACTCGAACTTCCGTCAGTCTCGCCGAGGCTGCCTGGCTATTGCAGCTGTCCGTGAACGCGGCACGGCGTCTTACGACGTCGGGCCGACTGTCTGTCCTTCCCGGGACGGGCAGGAACCGGTGAGCGGCTCTTGAGATGCTCTTCAGAGCTCGGGCATAGCTGCTCTTTCCGGCAGCGTTGTCCCCGTAGACCAGTGTGATTCCACTCGGCTCGAACGTCAGCGCGTCTTCGGACTCGATCGAGTTGACGTTCGCGCACCGACCGATCTCGACGACCACCTCCGTTGAGCGCGGAGTTTCCTCTGGTAGATCGTCGAGTTGGAGGGGGCGGGCCGCCGGCGCTACGTCCGATAAGCCTCTCTCCTTCAACAGGAGTTCCAGAACCTCGGCGCAATCGGTGTCCGTGGCCTCGGCCCTGGCTACGCGCCGCAGCAAGTCTTGCCGCCACAGCGGCTCCTTGCTGCTCCATTCAAGTACGCGCTGTCGGATGTCCATACCCGGTGAGTATGCGTTCTTCGGTGTCCCTGCGTGGATGCATCCCTGTAGAGTCGCAGGCGTGTTGACTACCGCCTGATCTGACGCTCCTCGTCCGTTCGCCGCTTGTAGCGGCGAGCGTGCTTGTTCCTGCGTCTACGGGAGGTTCTGGGAATGCAAGGTCAACACGGGGAGACCCCCGAGTTTGTCGGTCGCCTGAGTTCGCCGCTTCGTCGCAAC
>Ga0302323_100004340_pt1 | contig 11539 bp, 11 predicted proteins | sample Fen_T0_3_FD_201950 | JGI IMG/M metagenome (GOLD analysis project Ga0302323, IMG submission 201950) | Peat permafrost microbial communities from Stordalen Mire near Abisko, Sweden - Fen_T0_3 | ecosystem: Environmental > Terrestrial > Soil > Wetlands > Permafrost | place: Sweden: Abisko... | reverse complement strand
GGAGCTGCCAGCAGGCCGCGTCGATCCTGGCGAACAGCCCCTGGACGCTGCGCGGCGCGAGCTAGAGGAGGAGACCGGCCTGTCGCCGGCGCAGGTCGCACCTCTCGTGACCTACTTCAGCAGCCCTGGCTTCTGCGACGAGGTCATGCACCTGTTTCGCGCGACTGCGCTGCGACCCGTACCGACCCGGCCCGACCCTGACGAGCGCATCGAGGTCGCTTTTGTCTCGCGCGACGAGGCACGCGCCATGATCGCGCGCGGCGAGTTGCGCGACGCCAAGACCCTGCTGGCCCTGCTCCTTGAGTCCGAACGAGGAAGGAGCGCTCAATGAACGAGAGAAGACAGACCCGACGACGCACGATCCCCTTCCTGCGCGGGGGCGTGCTCCAAGTCGCCGGACGTGAGCACATCGTCACCATCGTCGATCTCAGCCCTGAGGGCGCTTACTTGGCCACGCGCGTCGACGTCCCGGCCGGCCAATCGCTGACCCTCAAGACCGTGCTGCCGCGCAGCGGCCAGCAAGTCTCTCTGCCCTGCGAGTTGGTCTGGAGCAACAAGCGCTTTGAGCCAGGCACAGGTCGTCCTGCCGGCATGGCCGTCCGCTTCCGTCACGATGACCCGGCTGTCCGCAGCCACCTCAAGCTCTTTGCCGAGGAAGGCCCCTTTCCGTCGGCCGTGACAGCCGCGATGGACCGCTACGAGTACCGCCTGATCGACGTGGCTGAGATCGATGCCCTAGAGCTCAACCGCCTCGGACGCGACGGCTGGGTGCTCAGCACGGCCTTGCCGCAGGGCACGTCCTGGCGCCTGATACTGGCGCGCAAGCTCTAGGAAGCGCGCTCAGCCCTTGCGCGCCGCGGTATTGCTCGCCGCGGCACTGGCGATCTCGCCCAGCTCGCGGCTGCGGTTGGTCGCCACCTCGACCGCGTTCATCAGCGTCGTGCGCAGCCCGCCGGCCTCGAGCGTGTGCAGGCCAGCAATCGCCGTCCCACCAGGAGAGGTCACCATGTCTTTGAGCCGGCCAGGGTGTTCCTTAGTATCGATCAGAAGCTTGGCTGATCCGAGCACCGTCTGCGCCGCTAAGGCCTGCGCGTTGTAGCGCGACAGACCCACCTTCACACCGGCGTCTGACAGGGCCTCTATGATCAGGAACATGTATGCCGGCCCGCTGCCAGAAAGCCCGGTCACAGCGTCCATCTGCTGCTCGTCGAGCACAACCGTCATGCCAACCGAGTCGAAGATGCGCTTGGTCGCGTCCAGGTCGGCCGTAGTCGCGTGGCCACCGGCAGCCACTGCCGTGGCACCTGCCCCGACCAGCGCAGGCGTGTTCGGCATCGTGCGCACCACGCGCACTCGGGGCAGATGCGCCTCGATAACGCCAGTCGGGATGCCGGCCGCAACGCTGATCACCAGCGCGGTCGGCTTCACATGCGGCTGGATCTCGTCGAGCACGCGCGCCATGACTTGGGGCTTGACCGCCAGGATCAGGATATCCGACTCACGCGCGACCTCGGTGTTGTCGGCCGTGGTCGCGATGGCGTAGCGCGCGCTCAGCTCGGCGCGGCGCTCTTCGCGTGGATCGCTGCCCAGGATCTGCTTGGCCTCGGCCACAGCCGCGCCGGTCAGGCCGCGGATCAACGCCTCGGCCATGTTCCCTGTGCCCACAAACCCAATTCGGCCGTCGATGTGCATAGGTGACCCTCAGACTGCGGCGCGACAGCGCCTCAGGTGCGCTCCTCCACGAGAATGACGTGCCTGATGTTGCTCCAGGGGACGAGCATTTGGCTGACCACGGTTTCGACAGTGCCGCCTTCCGAGACCGTGCGCTGGACCTCAAACACCAGGCCCACGCCATCCGCGTGCAGCACCAAGCAGTTCGTGTGCACCGCGTCGCGCGTGGCAACTTCCTTGAGCCGAACTCCGACCGTAAGCGCCAGAGGCTCCATAGTCGCTAGTCGCCGGCGCGACCGCGCCGCGCCTCAGTCGTAGTACTCGAGGCCCAGGTGCGTGATCAGCTCTTCGCCACGCAGGTGTCTGAGCGTGTTCTTCAGCTTCATCAGCTGAATGAAGATGTCATGCTCCGGATAGAGGTTGTCTGCCGTCATGGGGCTCTTGAAGTAGAACGAGAGCCACTCCTGGATGCCCTTCATGCCGACGCGCTTGGCCAAGTCCATGAAGAGCGCCAAGTCCAGCACTATCGGCGCTGCCAGAATCGAGTCACGGCAGAGGAAGTTGACCTTGATCTGCATCGGGTAGCCCATCCACCCGAAGATGTCGATGTTGTCCCAGCCTTCCTTGTTGTCGCCACGCGGCGGGTAGTAGTTGATACGCACCACGTGGTGGATCTTGCCGTAGAGCTCGGGATACAGATGCGGCTGCAAGATGTGATCGAGCACGCCGAGCTTCGAGACTTCCTTGGTCTTGAAGGACTCGGGATCGTCGAGCACCTCCCCGTCGCGGTTGCCGAGGATGTTGGTGGAGTACCAACCGTTCAGCCCCAGAAGCCGCGCCTTGAAGCCCGGCGCCAGCAGCGTCTTCATGAACGTCTGCCCGGTCTTGAAGTCCTTGCCACCGATCGGCGCGCCCGTGCGCTTGGCCAACTCGACCAATGCCGGAATGTCGCCCGAGAGGTTCGGCGCGCCGTTCGCGTACGGAATGCCGGCACGGATCGCGGCGTACGCGTAGATCATCGAAGGCGCAATCGCCGGATCGTTCTGCTCCAGGCCGCGCTCGAACTTCTCGATCGTGGAATGGACCTCCGTGGCCTGGAGATAGATCTCCGTCGAGCCGCACCACACCATCACCAGCCGCGCGAGGTTGTGGCGCTTCTTGAAGCCATCAATGTCTGCGGTGAGCTGGTCAGCGAGGTCGCGCTTGTTCTTGCCCTTCTTGACCTGGGTACCATTCAGCCTCTTGACGTACGCTGGATCGAAGACCCCGGGCCAAGGCGTGATCGGTTCGAGGAAGCCCCGCAAGGACGCCAGATGTCCCTCATTGAGCACGCCCGCCCTGCGCGCCGCCTCATACGCGTTGTCCGGAAAGATGTCCCAACCTCCGAACACGAGATCGTCGAGCTTGGCGATCGGCACCAAGTCCGAGATCAGCGGGTTGCGGTTGTCCGTGCGCTTCCCCAGCCGCACTGTGCCCCGTTGCGTGAGACTGCCGACCGGCTGGCTGATTCCACGCCGAATGGCCTCGACGCCGGCCATGAACGTCGTTGCCACGGCTCCCATGCCGGGCAGCAGCACGCCCAACTTGCCCTCGGCCGGGCTGAGCGCACGCTCCTTGTTGTCCGCCATTCGGTCTCCTCTCATCTACGTCCAACACGTCGACGCGGACACGTATGCTAACACAGAGCCGGCCGCCGAGCGCCTGCCGTGGCGCAGACGCTCCTTGCCGTCCCGCGCACGAGGGGGCGCGTCCGTTGTTCAGAGCCCTGTCTGGATGCGGCCGCAGCCAGCGAGAAACTCGAGCGCGGCGCTGGTCAGCTGCTCGTCGTGACGAGGTCCCATAAAGCGACGTTCGTCCACGTTGTAGTGCAGGATCCCCGAGCGCGCCAGTCGCTCCTCGGTGTCGAAGGAGTAGAACATGAGGATCCGGCCCGCACGGGATACGCCAGAATCGTCGAACAAGTTGAATCGAAGGTTCTGCATCGCTGGCAACAACGTCTGTCGTCCCTGTAACGGCCCCGCGTCAAGTGAACGTGTGCAATCTAGGCAGCCTGTACTTTTTTGTCAAGTGCAATCTTCGCCGGTGTTTACCGCGATGAAATGCAGGTGACGCCGTGAAACGCCCATCCCAGGCCGCTTTCAAGGGACGCTTCGAACCGTGTGGCGGGACTCACCCGCGCTGGCCGCTGTCGTCTGTGTCGTCGGCGTGCGACGCCCGCTGCTCGCCGTGCGCTAGCCGCAGCCGGACGCGCGTCGCGCCCCAACCGCCCTCGTCCGGTCGTGCGTCGCGAAACTCCGCGACATCGCTGCGCGCGGAGAGCAAGCGGTGGACCACCGCCCGCTGAACGCCCTTGCCACGGCCGTGCACGAGTCGCACTGAGCAGAGGCCACGCTCGTGACAAGCATCCAGGTACGACGCCACGACATCCGGGACGTCGCGTGGGTCAAACGAATGCAGGTCGAGCTCTTCTTCGATCGGGATCTCGACCGTTCCCTCTTCGTCCGTCATGCGCCACCGCTAGCCCAAGCGCCCGGCAGCTGCAGCGAAGAACGCGGGAAGGTATTCGCTGTCGCCCACCTCGAAGCGGCGAAACACCTTCCCGATCGCGTCCCAGGCCGCGCCACCCGGGAGCATCACCACCATCGGCCAGGGCGACACACCGTCGAGCGCGCTGCCCTTCGTCGCCTGCCAACGGCCACCCAGCGCCAACACCATCACCTCGCCCAAGTAGCAGCCCACGGCGAAGAGTGCCTCGCCCAGCTCTTCCACCGTGTGACCTGCCTCCCGCAGCTGCTCGAGCTGGCCGTCAACCTCTTCGAGGCTGCGCGGGCTGAAGTCCAGCGCCCGCTCGAACTCGCGTCCGAACAGCTCCACGGCCACGCGCGCGTGCTCGGACGCGTGTTCCGCGGTCGCCGGACGTCGAAGCTCCAGCTTCATCCGAAGGCGAGTGTAGCCTGAAGCTGCCTACCTTGTGCCAAGTGGCTCAGAGGCCGAGCCAGCGCCGGGCTTGCTCGGACATCCGTCCCGGATGCCACATACGCTCGCGCGTGATCAAGAGGTCGAGCCGCCTGAATTGCGGCAAGCGCGCCTGGAGGGTTCGGCGCACGCGCGCCTCCAGCTCCGCGGTCTCGACGTCTTGTGGCATGAGCACGCCCAGCTCGATCCGTACGGTCTCGCCAGCTGCGTGGACGGCGTAGACCAGGCCAAGGTCGACGACGTTGATGCCCAGGTGTGGCTCGACGACATGGCGCAGGGCCTCTAGCACGGCGTCGGCGGCATCTACCTGGCGGTGCAACTGCATAGCGCGCTCCACCTGTGTGTTGCCCGCTGTCAGCGCCAGGATACGGTCCGGCCGTCAGTACCCCTGTGGCCGGACCGGCACCAGCCGTCCGTCGATCTCCTGAAGCTCGCCCAGGTGGCTGCGCATCCACTCCTCGACTCGCACGCGACGCACGCTTTCAACGCCGGCCTGGACAACGACCTCCTCGATCCCGGCGTTGATGATCATGCGCTTGCACATGCGGCACGGCTCGGCGTCTGCCACGATCCGCCCGTCGCTAGCCTCGAGTCCCACCAAGTAGAGCGTGGCGCCGATCATGTCCAGGCGCGCGGCGTGAATGATGGCGTTGGCCTCGCCGTGCACTGAGCGGCACCACTCGTAGTGCTCACCCTTCTTGGCGCCCAGCTCCTCACGCAGGCACACGCCCAGCTCGCAGCAATTGGCCGTGCCACGCGGCGCGCCGCAGTAGCCCGTGGAGATGATCTGCTTGTTCTTGACGATCACCGCTCCAAACCGGCGGCGCAGACAAGTCGCCCGCCCCGCCACCTCTCGCGCGATGTTCAGATAATACTGGTCCTCGCTGACACGCACCGTCATGACCAGGCCCCCAACCAGATGAGTGCCGCAGCAGCCGTCTTCACCAGCGGGCACAGGCGCATCGGCAGGATCTTGGTCCGGCCTCCCGTCGCGCGCGTCCACGCCGCCGATACGACCAACATGCCGGCGCAGGCGCTACAGACGACTCGTCCCGTGTGCTCCCCCGCCGCAGCCGCCTGGGCCGCCAGCGCGGCCACAACCCCAACGAACACCAGCGTCAGCGCCTCGGCGATCCACACCATCGTCAGCACGCGACGGTTGTCGTCGGTCAGAGGCTCGAACCCGGACACCACTCTGCCCACCGGCAGGGCGTGTGCGACTCCCCACGCGCTGACTAGCGCTGCCCCGGCGTAGACGAGCACAACGTGCCCCATTTGCGGCGCCCCCTTCCTCGTCCCTCGTTCCTGCCCAGCGCGCCTCGGTGCCTGCCAGGCTCTCTCTCACAGCAGCGGCGCGAGCCAACGACGGGCCGTGGCCAGATCCCAGCCCTTGCGACCCGCGTAATCCGCCAGCTGGTCCGCGCCTATGCGCCCGATCGAGAAGTACTTTGACTCAGGATGAGAAAAGACCCAAGCGCACACGGAGCTCGGCGGGGACATGGCGTAGTTCTCCGTCAGGCGAATCTCCACGCGCTTCTCTGCGTCCAGCAGGTCGAACAAGGTGCGCTTCTCCGAATGGTCCGGGCAGGCCGGGTAGCCCGGCGCAGGTCGAATGCCACGGTAGCGCTCGCGGATGAGATCGGCAGGGCCCAGATTCTCCGACTGCCCGAACCCCCACGCATCACGCAACCGCTTGTGCGCTAGCTCTGCCGTGGCCTCGGCCAGCCGATCGGCCAGCGCCTGCAATGTGATCGCCCCGTAGTCGTCGTTCGCGTCCCGATACGATTGCAGCAGCTCGTCGACGCCGAAGCCGCTCGAGACTGCAAACGCGCCGAGATAGTCGGCCAAGCCCGCGTCTCGCGGCGCCACGAAATCGGCCAGGGTCTGGTCCGGCCTGCCCTGCGGAAGCTCGACCTGTTGCCGCAGACCGTGCACCGTCGCCAGCACTCGCGCCCGCGACTCGTCCGCGTAGACCTCCATATCGTCGCCGACACTCGCGGCCGGGAACATCCCCAGTACCATGCGCAAGGTCAGAAGACGCTCGCGCTCGATCTTTTCGAGCAGCCGCTGCGCGTCCTCGAACACCTCACGTGCTCGGCCGCCCCACTCTGGATGCTCGAAGATACGTGGGTACGTGCCGACCAGGTCCCAGGTCACGAAGAAGGGCGACCAGTCAATCAGCCGCACGGCGTCCGAGAGCGGCACAGCATCCACGACGCGCACGCCAGTCCAGGCGGGTCGTGGCGGGTCGTACGCCTTCCAGTCGATGGGGGTTCGCCGCTGACGGGCCGCAGCCAGGGGCAGCAACCTCGATGCGCTGCCCTTCAGCGCATGTTCGGACCGCAAGCGCTCCTGCTCCGTCTGGTTGGCCTGCGCGAACGCAGCTCGCTCGGCAGGACTGGCCAGTTTGGTGACCGCCTGTGGCGCGCGTGAGGCGTCCAGCACGTGCACTACTGGTGCGGCGTACAGCGGGGCGAGTTTCACCGCCGTGTGAGCTCGCGTCGTCGTTGCCCCGCCGATCAGCAGGGGCACTTCGAAGCCTTCGCGCTGCAGCTCCCGCGCCACATGCGCCATCTCCTCCAGGGAGGGCGTGATCAATCCCGAGAGACCGATCACATCCGCCCGCGTCTCACGCGCTGCTTCAAGAATACGATCCGCTGGAACCATCACGCCCAGGTCCGTAACCTCGAAGTTGTTGCACGCCAACACGACGCCGACGATGTTCTTGCCAATGTCGTGCACGTCGCCCTTGACGGTGGCCAGCAGCACGCGTGCTGCCGGCCGGTGCGCGCCCGATTGCTTCGCAGCTTCGAGGAACGGGGTCAGATAGGCCACGGCCTTCTTCATCACGCGCGCGCTCTTGACGACTTGGGGCAGGAACATCTTGCCCTCGCCGAATAGGTCGCCGACGACGTTCATGCCCCTCATCAGCGGACCCTCGATCACGGCCAAAGGCGTCCCCAGCTGCCGCCGCGCCTCCTCGACGTCCGCTTCCACATAGCTGTCCACGCCGCGCACCAGCGCGTGCTCCAAGCGCTGCTCCGCCGAGCCTGCGCGCCACGCGTCATCTGCGACCTTCTGCTGTCCGCGCTGCTTCACCGTCTGTGCGAATGCCACCAGCCGCTCCGTGGCATCAGGACGCCTATTCAACAGCACGTCCTCCACCAGGCCCAGCAGCTCCTTCGGAACCTCCGCGTAGACAGCAAGCTGGCCTGGGTTGACGATGCCCATATCCATGCCTGCATGCACCGCGTGGTACAGGAAGGCCGCGTGCATGGCCTCGCGCACGACGTTGTTGCCCCGGAACGCGAAGGAAACATTGCTGACGCCCCCGCTCACCTTGGCGCGTGGCAGCTCGGCCTTGATCTCGCGCGTGGCCTCGATGAAGGCGAGGGCGTACTCGTTGTGCTCCTCTATGCCTGTGCCCACGGTCAGCACGTTGGGGTCGAAGATGATGTCCTCGGGCGGGAAGCCCAGCTCTTCGGTCAGAAGGCGGTAGGCCCGCCGGCAGATGGCCACCCTGCGCTCGCGCGTGCTTGCCTGACCCTGCTCGTCAAAGGCCATCACGATCACACCAGCCCCGTACCGACGGATCAGCCGCGCCTGGCGCTTGAACGCCTCCTCTCCCTCCTTCAGGCTGATCGAGTTCACGATGCCCTTACCCTGCAGGCAGCGCAGCCCTGCCTCGATCACCGACCAGCGCGAGCTGTCGATCATGACCGGGACCGGCGCCACGTCTGGCTCCATCCCGATCATGTTCAGGAAGCGCGTCATCGCTGCCTCGGCATCGAGCATGCCTTCGTCCATGTTCACGTCGAGCACCTGCGCGCCGTTGCGCACCTGCTCGCGCGCGATCGCGACCGCCTCCTCGAACTGCCCTTCCCGGATCAGCTTGGCGAACTTCGGCGACCCGGCCACGTTCGTGCGCTCACCGACGTTCACGAAGTTGCTCTCTGGTCGCATGAGCAGGGCGTCCCAACCCGAGAAGCGCGTCAGGCCGTCGGCCTCTGGGGGCAGGCGCGGCGCGCAGCCCCGCATGGCCTCGGCTATCGCACGAATGTGATCGGGCGTGGAGCCACAGCAACCGCCAGCGATGTTCAACCAGCCCGCTTGCGCGAAATCTTTGAGCTCCCGCGCCATGTCCTCGGGCGTGTCCGGAAAACCGCTCGCCGAAAGCGGATCAGGCAGACCCGCGTTCGGGTGGCAGCTGACGTACACAGGCACCAGGCCGGCCAGCTCCTCGACGTAGGGCCGCATGTCCTTAGCGCCAAGCGCGCAGTTCACGCCGACGCTCAGTAGCGGCGCGTGGGCGATAGCAGTCCAGAAGGCGCCGACCGTCTGACCTGTCAGCGTGCGTTGGCTGCCTGGCTGCGTGAACGTCACAGACGCCATGACCGGCACAGCCGCGCCACGCTCCTCGAAATGCTCCATCATGGCGAACAGCGCGGCCTTGAGGTTCAGGGTGTCAAAGGTCGTCTCCGCGAGCAGCAGATCGACGCCTCCGTCCAACAGACCGCGGATCTGCTCGTGGTACGCCGCGCGCAGCTCCTCGAACGACACGTCGCGTGCCCCAGGGTCAGAGACGTCTCGGGAGAGCGAACCGGCCTTCGACGTCGGCCCCAACGTGCCAGCGACGAAGCGCCGCCGAGAAGGCTCGCGACTCACTACCTGCTCGACCGCCACGCGGGCGATTGTGGCAGCGGCGCGATTCATCTCGTAGGCAAGGCCAGCCAAGCCGTATTCAGCCTGGGAGATGCCATTCGCGTTGAAGGTGTTTGTCTGGAGGATGTCTGCACCGGCCTCTAGGAACGCGGTCTGGATCTCTTCGACCAGGCCGGGGCGCACGAGGTTCAGGACCTCGTTGTCGTTCTTCAGGTCGATCGGGTGCCGCGCGAATCTCTCGCCACGAAACTCCGACTCGCTCAGGCCGCGGCGCTGGACGTTGGTGCCCATGGGCCCTGCAATCACCAGAATCCGACGACGCAACGCCGCGTCGATCGCCGAAAGTGGTTCCTTCAAAACTGTCTTACCCTCCTCTGCCGCGCCCTCTGCGCTGCGAGCATTTGAGTCTATCAGGCGTGCTGCCCCGGGCCATAACCGCGTGGTAGAGTACCGGCCTTCATGTTGCGCGTCTACGAGATCCGTCCGGCCGACTTGCGCTTCGCGCTCGGCCTGTTGCTGGCCACCGCCTTGCCGCTCTTCACGCTTTGCCAGGGCGTGGCCACACTGCCGATGATCGACGTGGGAGCGGCCGGCGACGAGCGTGGCCTGAGTGGCTTCCTGCCCGCGATAGCAGGCGAACGCGTCACCTACCGCTGGAGTGGCCCTAGCGCAGAGCTGCGCCTACACGGCTGGGTGGGAAGCGGCGCACGCATCGCGCTGCGCCTCGACGGTGGCCCTGGTACGAGCACGCGACGGCTGTTGTTGGTACGGCCGCAGGACGACCGCACACTCGCTTCCGCAGGCGTCTCCAGCGGCTGGAACACGTACGTCCTGGAGGTCCCACGCGCGTCGCTGCGTTACCCTGAAATCCTGGGCCCGACCCGCCTCGGGCTGCGTGCCGATCGCTATCGGAACGCAGCCGACGGGAGCGCGCTCGGTTTCAAGCTCGACATGGTGCGCGTGGAACCGCTCGCGGTCGACTGGCCTGCCGCCCTGGCCCGCGGGGCGCTGCTGACCTGGGCGCTCGGCCTCGCGTTCGGTGCCGGCCTCTGGCTGACGGCGCGCATGCCTGAGCGTCTCAGCCGAGTTGCATGCCTCGTCACATTGGCCGTGTCCGCCCTCACGGTTGCGTTGCTGTCCTTGTGTCTGCTCCGCCTGCCCCTGCTCACCGCCTGGTGTCTGCCACCACTGCCGGTGAGTTGCGGCACTCTCACGCTCCTCGTTGTCTCGATCGGGCTGCGCGCGCGTTTGCTCGCCCTCCGGAAGCGTCTACTGCCACGCCCGCGCGCACCAGTTGCGCTCGCGGTTCTGCTGGCTGCCTTGTGCGCCCTCGGACTACTCTACGTGCGTGTTTCGCTCTGCTGGGCCCCGGCCGCCGTTGCCGTGATGCTTCTGTTCATCTTGATCACACCCCGCGGGGCCGCTGGGGACGAAGGACTGGGCGACGAGCTTTCCGCCGAACACCCGACGCCGCGCGCGCCAGCCCTCGCGCTCACGGCAGTGCTGATCCTGGTCACTGCCTGCGCCTTGCGCTTCTACCGTGTGACGGAGTTGCCTTTTGGGATGTGGCGTGACGAGGCACGGCACGGGCTCGCCGCCCTCAGGATCCTCGAAGACCCGTCCTACAGGCCTGTCTTCCTCGCGGCCGCCGACATCCCGGCGGGCGGGGCCTATGCCTTTGTCCCGGCGTTCCGATTCTTCGGCATTCACGCCTGGACGATGCGCCTCGTCACTGCACTCGCCGGCGCACTCACAGTCGTGCCACTGGCCTTTGTTGCCCGTCGCCTGACAGGACGCTGGGACAGCGCGCTCATCGCCGCTGGGTTGCTGGCAGGTTCTTCTTGGCATCTGAACGTCAGTCGGCTCTCTTTCATGAGCGTCTTCCATCCGCTGTGCGAGTTGAGCGCGCTGGCCTTCTGCGGCCACGCCTTGGACCCACGACGCACCTTGTTCGGCCGCACGTTCTGGCTCGCATTGGCGGGCGGCCTGCTGGGCCTGGCCGCTTACACTTATCACTCAGGGCGGCTGGCCCTTCTGATCGGTCTCGCCTTTGTCGCTTGTTTTTCCGGCGCGCGCCGGCGCAGCCTGCGAGGCCTGGCCGCGTTGGTGACGGTTGGCGCCGTCGGCGCGCTCGTCCTCACGCCGCTGGGCCTTTACGCGCTGCACGCTCCCCAGGTGGCCAACGCGCGCATCGAACGCGTCTCGCTCCTTTCAAATGCCTTGCACAACG
>Ga0302323_100004339_pt1 | contig 11540 bp, 10 predicted proteins | sample Fen_T0_3_FD_201950 | JGI IMG/M metagenome (GOLD analysis project Ga0302323, IMG submission 201950) | Peat permafrost microbial communities from Stordalen Mire near Abisko, Sweden - Fen_T0_3 | ecosystem: Environmental > Terrestrial > Soil > Wetlands > Permafrost | place: Sweden: Abisko... | reverse complement strand
AGGACGAGGAGATCGACGACGAGGAGATCGTCGAGGACGAGGAGGCCGCGACGGCGCCCGGGCGGGCCTGGCGGCGGCCGTCGAACGGCCGGTGGGTCCTGTTCGCGGCCATCGCGATCGCGGTGGTCGTCATCGACCAGCTCACCAAGACCTGGATCGTCGGCAACCTGGCGCCGGGAACCTTCCGGGTGGTGATCCCGGACCTGCTCAACCTCGTTCACGGCCAGAATTCGGGGATGCTGTTCGGGATGCTCCCGCAGTCGGCCCCGATCTTCGCGGTCGTCTCGCTCGCCGTGACCGGGCTCATCGTCCTGTACCACGCGAAGGCGGGTCGCGGCATCGTCACGACGATCGCGCTCGCCCTGCTCCTCGGCGGCGCGATCGGCAACCTGCTCGACCGCCTCAACCACGGGTACGTCGTGGACTGGGTGGACATGGGCGTGGGGACGACCCGGTTCTGGACCTACAACATCGCCGATGCCTGCATCACCACCGCGATCATCCTGCTGCTCGTCATGGCCGTCTTCCCCGGGGTGTCCGAGTGGGGCGCCGATGACTGACGCGGGCGAGCCCGTGGTCCTGCCCGAGGACGTGGACCTCGAGCCGGACGAGGACGTCGATGACGCCCGGGGGTTTGCGCCCCCGCCTCCCTCGATCACGCCCGGCCCCCGCCGGCTCGCCGTCCCGGAAGGCGAGATCATCCGGCGCGTGGACCGCTTCGTGGCGGACCGGACCGGCCTCTCGCGCTCCTACGTGCAGAAGCTGATCAGCGAGGGGCTCCTGGTCGACGACACCGGTCGCCGCCTGCGCGCCAACTCCGAGGTCCGCGGCGGCGCCGTGACCCTGGAGGTGCCGCCGGCCGAGGTCCCGTACCACCTCGAGCCCGACCCCACGATCCCGGTGGCGGTCGTCTACGAGGACAACGACCTCCTCATCGTCAACAAGCAGGCGGGCCTCGTCGTCCACCCGGCGCCGGGGCACTGGCAGGGCACGCTCGTCAACGCGCTGATGGCTCGCGGTGACCACTACGGTGGCATCGCCGGCGTCGCCCGACCCGGCATCGTCCACCGCCTCGACCGGGACACGTCGGGCCTGCTGATCGTCGCCCGCAACGACGCCGCCCAGGCGGGCGTCATGGCCCAGCTCAAGGCCCGCCGCGTCCGCAAGACATACCTCGCGCTGGCCCACGGGTCCGTGTCCGCCTCGGTGGGGCGGATCGAGGCGCCGATCGGTCGCGACCCCAAGGACCGCAAGCGCATGGCGGTGGTCCCGGACGGCCGCAAGGCCACGACCGGCTACCGCGTCCGCGAGCGATTCAAGGACTGGACGCTGCTGGAGCTGGACCTCATCACCGGGCGGACCCACCAGATCCGCGTCCACCTCGCCGCACTCGGTCATCCGGTGGCCGGGGACCCGGTGTACGGGACCGGGACGTCCCGCAAGGGCCCCGACGGGCTGGAGCGGCTGTTCCTCCACGCGTGGCGGCTGGAGCTGGTCTCGCCGTCGTCGGCGAAGCTGATCCGGGTGGAGGCGCCGCTGCCGGACGCGCTGGAGTCGGTGCTCGACGGGCTGCGGGCGGCGGAGGCATCGGCCGGGCGGCGGCCTGCAGGAGGGAACGCGTGACGGAGCCGGAGGTCCTGCTGGGCGCGCCCGGGGCGCTGCTCGTGATCATCAGCGGACCCTCCGGGGTGGGCAAGGACACCATCATCGAGGCCCTGCGCGAGCGCCCGCGCGACCCCGACTACCACTACGTCGTGACCTGCACCACCCGCGCACCACGGCCGGGCGAGGTCCCGGGCGTGTCCTACCAGTTCCTCACACCCGAGGGCTTTCATGCCCTGCGCGACGCCGGCGAGCTGCTGGAGGCCAACGAGGTCCACGGCAACTGGTACGGCACGCCGCGCCGCGAGGTGGCGCGGGCCCTCGCCGATGGTCACGACGTGATCCTCAAGATCGACGTCCAGGGCGCCATGGTGGTCAAGCAGCGCGTCCCGGAGGCCATGCTCGTGTTCCTCGTGCCGCCGTCCCTGGAGGCGCTCTTCCAGCGCCTCCGCTCGCGCGCGACCGAGACGGCCGACGAGCTGGAGCTCCGGCAGCGCAACGCCGCCATCGAGCTCGCCCGCCAGGGCGACTACGACCGCGTCGTGGTCAACGAGACGGGCGAGGTGGAGCGGACGGCCGCCGAGATCGAGGCCATCATCGAGCAGGAGAAGCGCCGCAACGCGGACCGGCGGATCCGCGTCGGCTGAGGAGGGCGCGGTGCGGACCACGCTCGGGCTGGACCCCGGGGGCGACGGCGCGCCGCGCCCGGAGGGCCGCCTGGTCGAGGTGGCCGTCGACACGCCCGCCGGACCCGGGCCGCGGACGTACACGTATCTCGTCCCGCCGCCGCTCGGTGATCTCGAGCGCGGCGAGGCCGTCCTCGTGCCGTTCGGCCGGGGCGGGCGACAGGCGATCGGCGTGGTGGTGGGGGAGGGCGACGCCGGCGCCCGGGGGACCGCCGGGATCCGGCCGATCGCGGCCCGGGTCCGCAGCGATGGCCCGCTCCTGCCGCCGCTGACCCTGGCCTTCGCCGAGGCGATCGGGCGGCGGTACCTCGCGCCGCTTGCGGTCGTGATCCGGGCGATGCTGCCGCCGGGAATGCTCGAGCGCCTGGAGCTGATGGCCGAGGTCACGCCGGCGGGCGAGGCAAGGATGACGATGGCGGACCCGGACCTCGCCCCGCCGGACCTGGACCTGCTCGATGAGCTGGCAGGGCGGGCTCGGGCCGTGCGCGACCTCTCGAGCCCCGAGGGCCGGGCGGCCCTGCTACGGCGGCTGCGGGCCATGGCGGACGAGGGCCTGCTGGACCTCACGTGGACGCTGCTGGTGGCGGCCCTGGGCCCGCGCTACGAGCGGCGGCTCTGGATCACGGACGAGGGCCGGTCGGTCGCGGCGCGCCTGGCGGCGGGTGAGCGGCCCGGCGGGCGGCCGCTGGGTCCCCGGCAGCGGGAGGCCCTCACGGAGCTGGCGTCGGGTTCCGAGGCGGATCCCGCTGGAACCGGGGCGGATCCCGCTGGAACCGGGGCGGGTCCCGCAGGCTCCGATGTGGTCGCCGGGGGCTCCCGCGGCGTGCCTGCGGCGCCGCTGGCGGAGCGGCATGGCTCGTCGTCCCTCGCGGGCCTCGTGCGGCGGGGCCTGGTGCGCGCGGAGGTCCGCGAGCGTCCCCGCCGCCCGCTCGCCGGCCGGCCGGCCCCCACGCGCGGCGCCCGTCCGGAGGGTGCCGCCCTGACCTCCGACCAGGCGTCGGCACTGCGCCTGGTCCTGCACTCGCTCGAGGCCCGCGACGCCACGCCGGTCCTCCTCGACGGCGTGACCGGTGGCGGCAAGACCGCGATCTACGTTGAGGCGATCGCCGCGTCGCTCGCCGCGGGCCGCCCCGCGCTGCTCCTCGTCCCGGAGATCGCCCTTGCGACACCGATCGTCGACCGCCTGCGCGCCGATCTCGGCGTCCGGATCGCCGTCCTGCACTCTGCCCTTGGCGAGGGCGAGCGCGCCGACGAGTGGCGCCGGATCCGTGCGGGGGAGGCGGACCTCGTCGTCGGCACGCGGACGGCGCTGCTGGCGCCACTGGCGGATGTCGGCCTGGTCGTGGTGGACGAGGAGCACGACGCGGCCTACAAGAGCGACCGCACGCCCCGGTTCCAGGCGCGCGACGCCGCCATCGAGCTCGCGCGGCTGGCGGGTGCGGCCATCGTCCTGGGCTCGGCGACGCCTGCCGTCGAGACGATGGGCCACGCCCGGGCCGGGCGGTACCGACGGGCCGTGCTCCCCGTGCGCGCCGCCGGCGCGGAGCCGGTCGTGACGGCCGTGGACCTTCGAACCGAGCTCGCCGCCGGCAACCGCGGGCTCATCTCGGACGCGCTCGCCGCGGCCCTGGCGGAGCTCGACACCGGGCATGGCGACCGGGCGATCCTCGTTCTCAACCGCCGCGGGACCGCGTCGGTGGTCATGTGCCGGGACTGCGGGACGGTGCAGGTCTGCCCGGACTGCGACCGGCCGCTGGTCTACCACCAGGCGGGCACCACGCTCCGCTGCCACCACTGCGGGAGGGGGTGGCCCATCGCCTCGCGCTGCCCGGCCTGCGCCTCCCCCCGGATCCGCTACCTGGGCGGGGGCACGGAGCGCGTGGAGCGCGAGGTCCGGGAACGCTTCCCGCGGCTGCGGATCGGGCGGCTGGACCGCGACATCGTCGAGCGCAAGGGCGCCGCGGAGCGCGTGCTCGACGACTTCGCGGCGGGTCGCACGGACGTCCTCGTGGGCACGAGCCTCGTGACCAAGGGCCTCGACGTCGCCGAGGTCGTCCTCGTGGGCGTTGTCTCCGCCGACATCGCGCTCAACCTGCCCGACGAGCGCGCCTCGGAGCGGACGTACCAGCTCCTGGCCCAGGCGGTCGGCCGCGCGGGACGCGGCGACCGGCCGGGCACGGCGTTCATCCAGACGTACCGGCCCGAGCACCGCGCGATCCGGGCCGTGGTGGAGCGGGACGCCGAGGCCTTCTACGACGAGGAGCTCGCACTGCGCGAGCGCTTCGGGTCGCCGCCGTTCGGGCGGCTCGTGAAGCTCACGGTGGGCCTGCCCGAGCGCGAGGACGCCGAGCGCGAGGCGCTGTCGATGGCCGAACGGCTGCGCACGGCGGCTCGCGAGCGCGGCCTCCCGGTCCAGGTGGCGGGGCCGGCGCCCGCGTACATCGCGCGCCGTGGCGACCGGTGGCGCTACAACGTGGTCCTCCGTGGCCCGGACCCGGTGGCCCTGCTGGACCCGGTGCCCGGGGCGCCGTGGAGCATCGACGTGGACCCCGAATCGCTGTTGTAGGCACGCCGCCGAAGCCCGGGTCCGGCGGCACGTGCGCGATTCGCCGGGTGGGCGACAATGGCGGGGTACGCAGGAGGCACCCGATGACCGACCCGATCCCCAACGAGACCGCCGAGCCCGGACCCGAGCCGTCCGCCGATGAGCCCAAGGCCGATATCCCGCACGAGGGCGACGCTGCCGGGGCATCCGCCCGCGGCAGGGAGTGGGTCGCCCAGCTGGAGGCGATGATCCAGCAGATCTCCACCCAGGCCGCGCCGGTCGCCCGCCAGGTGGGCGCCAAGGCCGCGGAGCTCGCCGCGGTCGCCGCGGTCAAGGCCGGTCCCGTCGCCCAGCGGGCGGCGGAGCTCACGACGGACTACGGGCAGCGATTCGCCGAGAAGGCCCAGTCCGTCGCGGCGGAGCTGCGTTCCCAGGACGCGGCCGCGCCCGACGGTGCCCCCGAGGGCGGCGCGCCCGAGGCCGCCGCGCCCGTCGACGCGCCGCACGATCCCGCGCCCGAGGACACGGCCGCCAGCGGCCTCTGATCCACCGGCAACCCATCCGCGAATACGGCGCGGCCGCTCGCGAGCCGATGGCGCGTGCCCCGGTTCCGGTCGGGGGTTTGGCTATACTCGCGGCACCATGAGCGTCAAACCCATCGTCCTCCTCGGCGACCCGCGCCTGCGCCTCAAGGGCGAGACCGTGGACAGCTTCGGCAAGTACCTCCACGAGCTCCTCGACGACCTCACCGACTCCATGCGCCACGCCCCCGGTGTCGGTCTCGCGGCGCCGCAGCTGGGCGAGGCCGTGCGGGCGTGCGTCATCGAGGTCGAGGGCACCCTCCACGAGCTCGTCAACCCGGAGATCGTGCGCGCCCACGGCGACGACCGGGACCTCGAGGGCTGCCTCTCCATCCCTGGCTACGTCGCCTACGTGACCCGCCACGAGAAGGTCTGGGTCGTGGCCCGGAACCGGGTCGGCAAGAAGATCAAGGTCGCCGGCTCCGGCCTGCTCGGCCGCGCCCTCCAGCACGAGCTGGACCACCTGCAGGGCAAGCTCTACATCGACTACCTCGACTCGATGGAGGAGCTGATCCCGGTGGGCCGGGACGGCGACGAGGACGGCGCGGAGGTGCGCGGGGCTACGAGCGCCCTGGCGTGAATCCTCGGACCGATGGCCTCCATCGAGCGGCCTCGATCCTCGGAGCGTCCGTCGGCGATCGCGTCCGGACCGTGTACCTCGGCAGCGGCGGGTTCGGGGCACCGGCGCTGCGCCGGCTGGCCGCGCACCCGGCCGTGGAGATCGTCGGCATCGTCACGGCGCCGCCCCGGCCGGTCGGGCGCAAGCAGGTCCTCACCCCGACGCCCATCGGGGCGCTTGCCGCGGAGCTGGGCCTGGGCCCGGTGCTGACGCCGGTCAGACTCCGGGCCCAGGGGTCCATCGACGCGATCATGGCGCTTGGACCCCGGCTTGCCGTCCTCGCCGACTACGGACAGATCGTGCCACCGGCGCTGCTGGACCTGCCACACGGCGCCCTCAACCTCCACCCGTCCGCGCTGCCCCGGTGGCGCGGCGCCGCCCCCGTGCCCGCCACGATCCTCGCCGGCGACCGCGCGACGGCGGTGAGCCTCATGCGCATGGACGCGGGGCTTGACACGGGACCCGTGGTGGCGCGCGTGGACGTCCCGCTCGCGGGCGACGAGCGCGCGCCGGACCTGGAGCTCCGCCTCGCCCAGATCGCCGGCGAGCTGCTCGACCGGAGCCTGGGCCCCTGGCTGCGCGGAGAGCTGGCCGCGGAATCGCAGGTGGAAGCCGGCGTGGAGCTCACCCGGCCGTTGCGCCGCGAGGACGGGCGGCTGGACCCGTCCCGACCGGCGGCCGCGCTGGAACGCCAGGTCCGTGCGTACGAGCCGTGGCCGGGCACGTTCCTCGAGGTGGACGGAGAGCGGCTCGTGGTGGCCGCGGCGACGGTGGCGCCCTCCGAGCCCGGCGACCTGCCCGGGACCCTCGTGCGCCACGGCCGGCTGCCGGCGCTCGCGACCGTGGTCGGGCGCCTCGTGCTCGAGGGGGTCACGCCGCCCGGCAAGCGCCCGATGGCAGGAGAGGACTGGCTCCGGGGCCGCCGCGACCTCGCCTGATCCCGTCGGGGACCCGGCCTGAGCCCGCCGGCGCGCCGGGGCGACCTTCGGCACTTGCCGTCCTCCCGTCCCGCCGGGACGCTCGGGTCGATGACCCGGAGGAGGGGGTGACGTGGGGCTGCGCCTCATCTCGATCGTGCTGGTTGCGCTCATGCTCGGCGGATGCTCGCCCGCCTCGGAGGCGGTGGCGCCGGCGATCACACCGTCCCCCTTTCCGCATGCGTCTGGCGATACCCCTGCACCTGGCGACCCGGCTACCCCCGTCGAGCCCTCCGCACCGGCGTCGCCAGCCCCGGCGTCGCCCTTGGGGGTCGGGCCGCCGGACTCGGCCGCCCTCCACGAGGCGCTCGACAACCCCATCAGGACCGCGACCGCCGCGGGTGACCAGCTGATCCGGGGCCTGGCCGAGGCGTCCGGGATCGCCGGCGTTTTGGGCGAGCAGGCCGGGACGGTCATCGACGGGATGATCCGCGCCGAGCACGCGGCAGCCCGTGACGAGATGGTCCGCCGCGGCCTGGATGCCACGACGCCCGCGGCCGCTGCCGGACCATTCCGGGTCGCGGAGCAGCTCGACAAGGACGCCGTCGGGGGACTGGCACTCATGGTCATCGCCCGGACGGCCGGCACGCAGCTCGGGATCGCCGAGCCGGACGAGCGGGGGCACGTCGAGGCCCGGATCGACATCGCTCCGTCGTCCGACCAGGGCGGCATCGCGACCCGGATCGATGAGTCGATCCTCCTGGACGGCTGGCGCTGCCCGGATCCGGCCGGGGTGGCCGCGGCGACGATCTCGGTCGAGATGTCGCTGAGCGCGACGACCACGGTCGACGGCACGGTCACCACCTACGTCGCGCAGGCCAGCTTCGCGATGGACATCACCGCCGAGGCGGCCGAGGACGCGACGGCGACGGCCGCGTCCTTTGCCATCACCGGCCAGCTGACGGCGACGACCGCCGGCTCGGTCGCCCTGCTGGAGGCATCCGGAGCGGGCCTGCGGGTGGGGATCAGGGGTGGCGAGCCGATCGAGACCGGGGTGACCGTCCACGGCGAGGCGACCGTGGGGGGTGGCTTCACGGACGCGGCCTGGAAGACGCTCGACCGGGTCGGCCTCCTCCTCGCCGTGATGCAGGCGAAGTTCGGCGAGCGGCACTGGACGAGCGGTCGATGCATCGAGCTGCAGGCGTCGCCACCGGAGCCCCGGATTGCCAGAGCCGGCGAATCGCTCGACGTCGACGTCAAGGCGGTCTCCCTGCGCGACCAGGCGGACATCGACGGCGCCCTCACGGTCACGCCGGTCCGGGGCACGACCTCTCCGGCGAACGCCCGGACCCCGGCGACGCTGCGGATCACGGTCGCCCAGGGCCATGCTGACGCTTCGGCGGGCCTCGAGGTCCGGTCCGTCCGGGGCATCGGCAGGACGACCGTGGACGTTCTGGCTCGCGGGCTGAAGGTGGACATCGGCAAGCCGGGCGGGATGACCATCCGCGGCGAGAAGTGTGACGGCCCGGTGGGGACATGGCACCTCAAGGTCGGGGGCAGCAGTACCAGCGACGGCTTCACGGTCGGGTTCGGGGGTGCCATCGACGTGGTCATCCACGACACGCTCGCCGGCACGTACACGGTCAGGATCAAGGTGACGGCCGACAGCCTGCCGCCGCAGATCGCGGGCCGGCTCGGCCTCTCGGGCCACGGTCACGTCCGGTACCTCTCAGACGAGGACCTCCTCACGTTCGAGGATGGAACGATGGCGGCGCGGGCGACGGCGTCGGGCCCCGGGCTCGGGCTCGACGGGACCTTCACCAGGAGTGGGGCAGGCTTGCCGTCGTTCGCGGTCACGCCCGCGGCCTGCGGCGGGTAGGCGCACCGGGCGCTCCCGTCCCGGACCCGTGTCATCATCGGTACCGATGACCGACGAGCGACCCGTCGTGACCCCGTTCTTCGGGCTCCGACCCGCCCCCTCCGCCTCCCGCCCCCGTGACGAGCGCCCGGGCGTCGGCGGCCAGACGCCCGAGGCGCTGGCCGCCTGGTTCGCGGAGCGCGGCCACCCCGCCTACCGGGCCCGCCAGGTGCTCGACGCCGCGTGGCGCGGCCGCCAGGCGTCGTTCGACGAGATCCTCACGCTCCCGTCGCCGCTGCGTGCCGAGCTGGCCGAGGCGTTCCGCTTCGACACCGTCGAGGAGAGCGAGATCCGTTTCACCGACGGCGTCCTGACCGAGAAGGCCGTCCACCGCCTCTCGGACGGGCTGCTCGTCGAGTCGGTGCTCATGCACTACCCGGCCCGCGCCGACGCGCGCGAGCGCCACACCCTGTGCATCTCGTCCCAGGCGGGCTGCGCCGTGGGCTGCCCGTTCTGCGCGACCGGCGAGCTGGGGATGGAGCGGGACCTCGAGACAGCGGAGATCGTGGACCAGGTCCGCCACGCGGCCCGGCGGCTCACGGCGGACGAGCGGCACCTCACCAACGTGGTGTTCATGGGCATGGGGGAGCCGCTGCTCAACCTGGACCGGGTGCTCGAGTCGATCGCGGCGCTCAACGACCCGAGGCGGTTCGGTCTCGGGGCACGGCACATCACGGTCTCGACCTCCGGCGTGGTGAACGGGATCCGGCGCCTGACCGCGCTCGGGCCGCAGTTCACGCTCGCGATCTCGCTCCACGCCGCGCGCGACGCCCTGCGGGATGTCCTCGTTCCGCTCAACCGGCGCTGGCCAGTGGAGGAGGTCGTGGCCGCTGCTCGCGAGCACGCCGAGGTCACCGGCCGGCGCGTGACCTACGAGGTCACGATGATCGATGGGATCAACGACACCGACATCGATGCCGATGCGATGGCCGAGCTGCTCCGCGGCGAGCTCGCGCACGTCAACCTGATCCCGATGAATGCCGTCGCACACACGCCCTGGACCGGGACCCCGATCCCGCGCGTGGAGGCGTTCGCCGAGCGGCTGCGTGCCGCGGGGATCGCCACGACGATCCGGTTCAACCGCGGCACGGCGATCGGTGCCGCCTGCGGCCAGCTGGCCGCCGAGCATGCCGGCCAGCCCACGCCCATCGTCGTCCAGCGGCGGCGGGAGAAGCTGGTCGCCCAGAGCGCCGCCGCCCTCCGGGGCGAGCGCAGCGGCGAGCCAGTCCCGGCCGGGACCGGGGAGAGGTGACGATGGCTGGGCGGCGACCCTCCGGCGTGCTCATCGCCGCGAGCGTCCTCGACAGCGACCTTGCCGCGCTGGGCGACGAGATCCGCCGGGCCGAGGACGCGGGCGCCGACCGGATCCACCTCGACGTCATGGACGGCCACTTCGTCCCCAACATCACCTTCGGCTGGAAGACGATCGAGGCCCTGCGACGGGTCACGTCGTTGCCCTTCGACGCGCACCTGATGATCTCCGAGCCCGGCCGCTGGGCGGACATGTTCATCGACGCCGGCTGCGACTCGATCACCTTCCACGTGGAGGTCGAGGCGGCGCAGACGCGCGACGCGCTCGTGCGCATCCGCGAGGCCGGGCGCTCCGCGGGTCTGTCCGTCAAGCCAGGCACGCCGCTGGCGGCGCTCGAGGCGTATCGCGACCTCCTCGACATCATCCTCATCATGACCGTGGAGCCCGGGTTCGGCGGCCAGGCGTTCATGACGGACGTGGCCGATGCCAAGCTGGGGGCGGCGCGTGGCTGGCTCGATCCCGCAGGCGCCTGCGAGGTCCAGGTCGACGGCGGCGGGCGGGCCGAGACGGCCGAGCTCATCGGGCGCGGCGGCACCGACGTCATCGTCGCGGGCTCCGCGCTCTACCGGGCACCCGACATGGCCGCCGAGGTGGAACGCATCCGATCGATCGCCGGCGCCGCGCGGGCCGCCCGGGCTCCCGGTTCCGCCTCCGTCTCCGCGTCCTAGTCGCCGTGCGCGCGCTCCTGCAGCGGGTCAGCCGCGCCGAGGTCCGGGTCGGCGAACGGGTCACCGGGTCCATCGGCCAGGGGCTCCTCGTGCTCCTGGGCGTGGGACACGGCGACGACGAGGCGGCCGCCGACTGGCTCGCGCGCAGGATCTGTGAGCTGCGCATCTTCGAGGACGACGAGGGGCGGACGAACCGCTCGCTCCAGGACGTCGACGGCGAGGCCCTGGTGGTCTCGCAGTTCACCCTCTACGCGGACACGCGGCGTGGACGCCGGCCCGGGTTCACGGACGCGGCGACGCCCGCCCTCGCGAAGGTCCTGTGGCTGCGCGTCGCGGCGGCGATGGAGGTCGAGGGGGTCCGGACCCAGCTCGGCGAGTTCGGCTCGGAGATGGACGTGGAGCTGGTCAACGACGGGCCCTTCACGATCTGGCTCGACACCGCGGACCACGGCCCGGCGGCGGGGGCGCAGCCACTCGGCTGAGGAGCGTCCGCCGGGTCGGCCCTTCACGAGCGGATGGGACGGCCTGGTGATGCTCCGCGAGTCCCCGGCGGCGAGGAGGCCCCTCCGCCAGGTCCCGGACACAGCAAAGCCGGCCGCGAGATCGCGACCGGCTTCCCGTTGAACCCCTGGTGAAGGGCCTAGCGGGCGCTCTTGGTCAGGGTGCGACGGCAGCGCGTGCAGGCGAGCACC
>Ga0302323_100004337_pt1 | contig 11543 bp, 7 predicted proteins | sample Fen_T0_3_FD_201950 | JGI IMG/M metagenome (GOLD analysis project Ga0302323, IMG submission 201950) | Peat permafrost microbial communities from Stordalen Mire near Abisko, Sweden - Fen_T0_3 | ecosystem: Environmental > Terrestrial > Soil > Wetlands > Permafrost | place: Sweden: Abisko... | reverse complement strand
TCGCCGCTCTGAACGGTGCATACTTTCCGCTGACCGTATGGCGTAGTGCCCAAGTCATAAATGTGGTCCAGTTTGAGGGTGGCGACGAACACCGGCAGGCCACGTTCCGGCACGGGAATGCCAGCGACCATCCCGCAAGGCCAAGCCCGATTGGGGATTAGAAATTTTTGCGCCCCGCCGCAGGCCGTTGCGGAGCGTCCGGGGTGGGACTGGCACCCGGTTAAGCCGCCCGCCGCGACCAAGAAGGCCAGCAGAGGCGTCATCCACGGTTTGCATTTCATATGAGCACTTCAGGCGAGTGCCAACCGTCATTTTGGTTTAACCACCGGATAGCCGAGCAGTGGCAGCATGACCTGCGCATATCTGGCGCCCAACTCGCGATAGCCGGCGGGCGTGAAATGCAGATGGTCAGGCCGGCTGGTGCAGCCCGTCGAGGAAACGACGTGCGCGGTGGGGATGGTCTGGGGCAGGTTATCGATGATTTTATTCATGCCCGCACATGCTCCCTTTTGATCCGCCGGCACGAGTTCGCCCACGAGCAGCGGCACGTCTTGGGCCTGGAGATTCAGATCCTTGAGCAGATGCTCATAAACGCCTTTTACTTTGTTGGGCCATTGTTTGTCGCCGCTGTTGGACTCGCCCTGGTGCAAGAGGATGCCCTTGATGACGCCGTCCTGCTGAGCCAACTTCGCCAGTTGGACGAGATGTTGGTACGGATTGCCGCTGTAGGTGGCGATGGTATTGGTCATCCAGTTCGGCGCGGTGGCGACATACGACTGGAATGAGTCTTTCTCAAACAGTTCAATTTTGCAGCCGCCGATGGAGACATTGATGACGCCCACGGTGAGGTTTGGCGGCAGGTTGGAAACCAGCGTGCGGCCGAAATAATCCGCCGGGCAAAGGCCGGCCGGGGGCCGGCACAAGGGGGGAACGCCCGGATACCAATGTCCCTTGGTCCGGCCTTGTTTGGGAAAATCAACAGCCGCCAGCATTTGAAAACGATCATCCACCGGCCCCTGGTCCTGGGCTTCAATGCCCGGAAAGCCCTCCATGTTGGACTGTCCAAAGCAGAGGAAAATAAAACGTTTGGTCGCAGGAGCCGCCCCTGGTGGCGTGGTGCAACTGGTGGTGGCGCAGAGAATCAAACCTGCCAGCAGCCATATTCCGGAGTTCAGTTTCATAATTAGTGATTGGTTTGGTGGTTCAAACGGGGCAAAGGGCAATGAGTGTCAACCGCTCAAGGAGCGGTGCTCTCGTAGGATGCGGCGGACTCGGGCGGCCCGCTCCGGTAACGCGGATAATTGGGATACGAACAAACCGGCAGGCTGCGACCGCCCGCCGTGACGACGATGGTCTTGCCCGGAGCTTCGTTGCGCTCAACCCAGGCGGTAATCAGCGCGGTGCGGTCGAACCGGCTGGGAATTTCGAACGTGGGAACGGATTGTCCGTCGCCATTTGTCCCGCTGCTCCGGCCGCCCAATCCGTGGCCCGTCTGCGGAATTACGAAGAATCGCGCGAACGCATCCACTTGTTCCCGGCCCAGCTTATCGAGTACGGATTGAAAATAGTCGAGTTGCGCCCCGGGCGACGCCAGCGTGTCGTCGGTGCCGATGGTCACGATCAGCTTGCCGCCGCGCCGGTAAAACGCGGAGAGATCGGGGTCGGTTGCATCCAGCCAGGCGGAGAGTTGCTCGCGACGCTGGTTGAACGGGCCGCCTTCGACGTAGTCGAGCGGGTTGGCCGAGAGATTTTGCATGAGAAATCCGGTCACCCCAAGCACGCCCAAGTGCCCGTGCATCGGCGCATTTTCGGCGGCTCCTTCCTGACCGCGAAACCGCCGGTCGGCGATCAGCCCGCTGCCGGCCGGATCGGTATTGGGAACCCACATGCCAAACGAACGCACGCCGTTCGCCAGTGGCGTCGCGAATGGATAACGGCTGTAAACCAACTTCAGGGTCTCAATCTGGCCGTCGGTCAGACGCGCATTGGCAGAAGGGTCCTGCGGATTCGGGTCCACGCCATCGGGAGCGCGTAAAGCCGCCCAAGGATTGCGATGCGGCTCGCCTTGGGACAGGTCGAACAGTGCGCGGGCGGCCAGGTAGTTGTTGATGACCCCGTCGGCCAAGCCGTCGAGTTTGTCCGCCTGGCGCATGAATTCGGCGCGGATGGCGTTGGCCTTGGCGCGCGTGACCCAATTGGACAGCGGCTTTTCCTGGATGCGAATCAGTTCGGGGGCCAGCATCAAGCTGGAAAAATTCACAATCGGGACGTCGGCCACGATGCCGTCGTAATCGCCCGGATACCGCTGGGCGACGGTCAACGCCTCGCGTCCGCCTTGCGAGGCACCGATATAATAATTAAAGCGCGGGCGTTCGCCATACACGCGCTCCAAGATGACCATTACGGCATCGTGGGTCTTCTTCATCTGCAGGTAGCCGAAATTGCGGACGGCTTCCTCATTGAGCGCCCAGTCGTCCCCGGCGCCCAGTTGATGCCCGGAATCGCTGCCGTAGCGCGCATAATCTGCCGTGGGTGAACCGGGGTGCTCGCCGCGCAACATGGGAACGATTCCGTTGATGCCGTAACCGCCCATTTGAATTGCGCGACGGCTCCAGCTGGCCGGAAGCAGCACCCGGAAATGGATCGGTTTTCCGTTTGGATCCTGAGGCGCAATCGAGCCATCCACGGTTGCGTAAGCCACCGAGCTGTCCGTGGCCGCGACCCAGCGAGGCGGGGACAAGGTGACCTTGCCGACCGGTTGGCCGATGGCGTCGGCCGGGATGGCAGTGCCCACTTTTTCCACCGAGACATCGGCAGCGGTGATCACCCGATCAGCTGTTATCGCCGGGAGTTGGGTTCCTGGAGCGGGGATCGCATCCGCCGCTGTTAGGGGGCAGGGGAGTGCCAACCACACCGCAAGACAGGTTAGCGGCAGAGCCGTGAGTTTGTGGATGAGGGTTTTGTTTGGCGCAAGACGGTGCATTGTAATTCTTAGGGTTGCGACGCCCCCGCCCGCGGGCGTCAGCCGGTGGGAGAAACTATTTGGCGGCTGGCGGCACCCCTTCGGCAGCCTTGATCACTGCTTCAAGCGCAGGCTTGGGCAGATCGTTGGCATCAAACAGCAGCGGGCGGCCTTGGGCGCGCCATGACACGCCGTCATTCACTCCCCAGAGCGTGACCATTTTCACCGAATTCTGGTGCTTGAGGAAAGCCCGGAAGAGTTCCGCGTAGGCATCCGCGAGTTTCCGGTCGGCATTGCTCACCAGGCCGCCTTGGGTGGCAACGGCGTTGGCCGCAACGTCCCCGCTGTTGCTGCGCTGCCCACCCTGCGCGCTATTGACGTCCAGTTCGGTAATGTGAATGGGCAATCCGAGCGTCTCCAAATCCGTTAGCACCTTGTCTTCCTCCTCAAAGCTGGGCGAGGAAACACTGACGTGGGTTTGGGAGCCAATGGCCATGACCGGCACGCCTTGAGCTTGGAGCGACTGGATCAAGGTGATGAGTTTATGGCGTTTGGCAGGGTTTTCCAAAGAATAGTCGTTGTAGCGCAGGATCGCATCGGGATCCGCCTCATGGGCATATTGAAATGCCTTGGCAATGAAATCCGGTCCGATGATCTGCTCCCAAGGCGAATTGCGCAAGATGTTCGTGCCGCCGTCGGCAAGCGCTTCGTTGACCACGTCCCAGACTTTGACTTGGCCCTTGTAGCGACCGACCACGGTGGTGATATGGTCGTGCATCCGTTGCAGCAATTCCTCGCGCGAAGTCCGGGGGCCGCTAAAGCCCCCGCCGAAACCGCGCCTGCCTCGGCGAGCGGCGAAGCCATTGGTGCGGGCGGTGGCGGTGGCGGCAGATACCAGTACCGGTGAGTTGGTCATGCCGGGCGGCAAATTGGTTCCTTGAAATACCCAGCCGGGGGTCTGGCCGTGCCAGACGAGCGTGTGGCCTACGAGGTACAAGTTGTTGCTCAGGCCAAAGTTTACGTAGGCATCAGCCGGGCCAAAATTGTAACCGTTCGAACCTGGCTCGGGATGGATGAGCGCCCACTTCAGGTCATTTTCCGGGGTGATCTGGCTGAACTGTCCCAAGACTAAGGCGGTGTCCTGTTGGACCTGTTCCGGGCTCCGGTTGACATTGTCGGCCTGGACCGCCGTGCCGGTTGCAATGGCACGGTTGATGGCCACACCCACGTAAAAATGACCATGGTAGGCATCTTTGAGCGCTTTTGGGCCGGACTGCCGGGGGCTTAAGGCGGTGCAACCGCTAAATGCTGCGGCGGTGAAAAGGCTGATCAACATGCGGCTATATTTCATAAATCAAAAGGGGTGGGGACACTATTTGGCGAGTCGGTAGAAAGTTGAACCGACGCCATTGCCGGGCACGGAAATGATTGTTTGCCACCGGCCGCCCACGATTTGCGGCGTGGCGGATGAACTGTTCAACCAGTTGCCGGTATTCAAATTCGTTCGCGTTTGCAATGTGAATCCGGCGCAGGCCAGCGGCCAAGTCAGCGTCAGATTGGAGGCTGCGGTGAGGTTGCCGCTGAGGGGCGGACTGGTGGTGCTCAACATCCCGCACGTGCCTGTTTCGGCTTCAAAGCTGAGGAAAGCTGCCGGGCTTAAAGTGGCCATTGCGAAGATCGCCAGAGGCAACAGCCAACCATGCCGGGCGTGCTTGTTCATAATGAAAAACCACGGCCAGGCGGTAATTGGACCGGCCATACCGGCGGATGACACGCGCGCTCAGCAGTTCCCCGACCTGGGTTTCTAGCAAAATTTGACATTGGTAATCATTGGCCAGAGGCCGTGAACCTGCTTCCTCGCCTGATCTCGCCGAGACCGCAATAGGGAGCTTCTCCAAGTTTGCCTCAAGGTGATGCCGGGGGGCTATATGACAGTCATCATATTGGCGTGTACAATGGTTTGGCCGACAATATTTGAATCAATCAACATCCCGATGGAACACCACCATTGCCAAGCTCCACTCTTTGGCCGTGCCGTCCGCTTGCCCGGCGACATTGTTCGGGCAACTTGGCCACCGGAGGGGGAATAAATTTTTTTGTGCGTCGGCCCGATTTTCATCCAGTCTGGCATAAATCGTTTTCCAGCGGCCACGGCCTGGTGATCAAGCTCGTTCAACTTTTTAATACTTAATTCCACATATGAAACAATCTCGATTTATGATCGGTTGCGGCATTATCAGCAGCCTGCTATGCACGCCGCGCCTCATGGCGGATTATCCGGTCGCATCCCATCGTTATCTGGCAGATCCCTCACCGCTCGTGACCAAGGATCGCGTTTACATTTATTGCTCCGACGATGATGCCAGCCCGGTCCAGGGGGGATACGTCATTCCAGACGTGGTTTGTGTTTCCAGCAGTGACCTGAAAAATTGGACGGATCACGGTGAGGTTTTCCGGCCGGAAAAGGATACCACCTGGGCCAAAAAAAGCTGGGCGCCGGCGGCGATTGAGCGCGATGGCAAGTTTTTCCTCTATTTTGGCAATGGCGGGGCGAACATCGGGGTCGCGTGCAGCCCCAATCCGGCTGGCCCCTTTGTTGACGTTCTGGGAAAACGATTAATTGACGGTCAAACTCCCGGCGTCATGCCGGCGCAGAACATGTGGTTGTTCGACCCCGGGGTTTTTATTGATGATGACGGGCAGGCCTATATTTACTTTGGGGGCAATGGTGACCACAACGTCCGGGTGGCCAGGCTCAACCGCGACATGATCAGCCTGGATGGCGAGGTCATGAAGCTGACAGCCACCAATTTTTTTGAGGCGGCGTGGGTTTTCAAGCGGCAGGGGCTTTATTATTTTTCGTATTCAACCACCCCGAAGGCGCAGATGCGGATTGACTACTTGACCAGCCACAGCCCGACCAACGGCTTCACGTATCGCGGCGTCGTCGCGGATCAGCCGCCCATCAATAACAACAATAATCACGCGGCCCAATTCGAATTCAAAGGCAAGTGGTATCATGTGTACCACAACCGTATCGTGGCCAGGCAGGCCGGCATTCCGACCGGTTTCCGGCGCAACCTTGCCATCGAGGAATTTGACTTCAACGACGATGGCTCCATTAAGCAAGTAGCCTACACCACGAATGGCGTGACTCAGCTCGGTCACATTGATCCCTATGTCCGGGTGGAGGCCGAAACCTTCAATGCTCAACACGGCGTTTCGACCGAACCGTGCAGCGAGGGAGGCATGAATCTGGTCGATCTCAACAATGGCGACTGGGTGAAAATCGTCGGGGTTGATTTCGGAACCAAAGGGGCAAAAAAATACAGCGTCCGCGTGGCTGGTGCTGAGCACGGCGGCAGTATTGAACTGCGCCTGGGCAGACTGGACGGAAAGCTCATCGGTACGTGCATGGTGGAAAATACCGGCGGCCAGCAGGCGTGGAAGACTGCGACCTGCGAGGTTTCCGATGCGGCTGGCGTGCAGGATTTGTATTTAAAGTTTGTCGGCGGCGACGGTCCGCTGTTTAAAGTGGATTACTGGAGATTTGAATGATTATTTTACTTAAAGTTGAGTGCTGAGTGCCGCCGTACCAGCCGGCTGATTCCAATTCTCAAACCAACTGTGATCATAACCATGCATAAATCGTTCACCACCGCCTTACTTGTTCTCGCCGGGAGTTTTGCCCTTCAAGCCGCGTCCACCGGTTTGGACAAAGTTGGACAATTGCAGCCGGTTGTCCAGGCTGCCACGGAAGGCTTTGCCTATGTGCGGCTCGAAAATGGCGTCCAACTTCGCGCCAACGGCATCACGAAGAACATCCTGTTCTACGGGCCGGCCACGGTTCGCGTGAACGCGAATCTCGGCGAGACTTACGCCATCCAGCCGAGCATCGTGGTGGTATCCGAACCCGTGCCAGTGAAATTCAGCGTTGAGGAATCAACCGATGCGCTGACGCTCACCTCGCCAAAACTGCGCCTCGTCGCTGACAAGAAAACGGGTGCGGTGGCGTTCTATCGTGGGGATGGCCAGTTGCTAACGCGAGAACGGATGGAGCATTCCATCAATCTCAGTAAGGTCACGATTTCTGGCGCGCCGACTTATGCGGCCGCGCAGAGCTTCACGCTTTCGCCCGATGAATCGCTCTACGGTCTCGGCCAATACAACGAGCCTTACATGGATTATCGCGGCCAGAAAGTAAAGCTGGTCCAGAGCAACATCGGCATCGTTGTGCCGCTGCTCGTCTCCACCAAACGTTACGGCATCATGTGGGACATCTACTCAAAGTCCTTGTTTACGGATGACGCGAGCGGCGCCACCTTCTCGGCTGAGAGCGCCCCGGCCGGCATGGATTATTACTTCTTCGCCGGGGAAAACCTGGACGACGTCATCGCCGCCTATCGTCAGCTCACGGGGCCGGCACCAATGTTTCCGAAGGCGGCGTTCGGTTTGTTCATGAGCAAAGAGCGTTACAAGACGCAGGCGCGCGTTGTGGAGGTCGCGCAGAACTTCCGCAAGGAGGGTTTCCCGCTCGATTACATGGTGCAGGACTGGCAATACTGGGGCACTGACCACGATGGCACTTGGAGCGGCATGATCTGGAACAAGGAACGTTACCCCGATCCTGCGGCGATGACCAAAGCGCTTCACGACCTGCATCTGAAGCTGATGATTTCGATCTGGCCTTCGATTGGCAACGACACCGCGCTCGCGAAAGAGCTCGACGAGAAAGGACTGCGTTTTACCCCGCTGCACTGGATTTCCAAGCAAGCGCGCATTTACGACGCCTACAGTCCTGAAGGTCGGTCCATTTATTTCAAATACATTAAGAGCGGGTTGCTGGATGTGGGGGTGGACGCGTTGTGGATGGACGGTACGGAAGTCGAAGTCGGCGGTGCATGTCACGATCCGGTTCAGGTCGAGCGGGACATCAAACGGCTTGGCACGAATGCGATGGGCGACTTTACCCGCTACCTGAATCCCTACAGCCTGCTGACCACCAAGGGCACCTACGAAGGACAGCGCGCCACCAGCAACCAGCGTGTGCTCACTTTGACGCGTTCCTCCTGGACCGGACAGCAGCGTTACGCCGCCCTGCCGTGGTCGGGCGATACGACGGCGAGCTGGAATACGCTGCGCAATCAAATCTCCGGCGGTATCAATGTCGCCATGGCGGGCCAGCCCTACTGGACGCAGGACACGGGCGGCTTCTTCGTGAATTACCGCGGCGGCGAGAACAATCCCGAATACCGTGAGTTGTTTGCCCGCTGGCATCAGTTCGCCATCTTTAATCCGATCTATCGCATCCATGGCGCGCAAATCGAACGCGAGCCCTACATCTTCAAGACGATTGATCCGGAGACGTACCAATCGCTGCTCTCCGCCGCGCAACTTCGCTATCGCCTGCTGCCATATATTTACTCGCTGGCGTGGCAAAGCACCGCCAACGGCTACACGCTGATGCGCGGTCTGCCGATGGATTTCCCGGATGATCTGAACGTGCGCAAGACCGACGACGCCTTTATGTTTGGGCCCGCCTTTTTGGTGCATCCGATCACCCGCGCCATGTATCATGTGAGCGCGCCGCCGGCGCCGACCATTCCCGCTGATTACCTGCGGACGCCGGAGGGGCAGCCCGGCCTGGCGGTGCAGTATTTCGACGGCATGAATTTCGACCGGCCCGCCGGCCAGACCGTGGATGCCAAGGTGGAACATCGCTGGCCCGGTCCGCCGCTCGCCAATCCGCCCCCCGGGTTGAGCGGGTTTGATAATTTCTCCGGTCGCTGGGAAGGCACGATCACCGCGCCCGAAGACGGCGAATACGAAATCGGCTTTGAAGTGGATGACGGCGCGCGCCTCTGGCTCGACGGCCAACTCGTGGCGGAAGACTGGAATCAGGCCGCAGTGCGCTACCGCAGTGCGAAAATCACGCTGAAAAAGGCTCAGAAGGTTCCGGTTAAACTGGAATATTTCCAAGGCGGCCAGGAACGCTTCCTGCGGTTGGCTTGGAGAACGCCCGGTCAGATCCGCGAATTGGCCAATGCCAAAAGCGGTTTGAACAACTCGATGGAAACCTACCTGCCGCAGGGCGCAGATTGGTATGACTTCCGGACCAACGAACGCTTCGCCGGCGGGCAAACGGTCAAGCTGAATTGCCCGATGGATATCGTGCCGCTCTATGTGCGTGCCGGCACGATCGTGCCCATGGGACCGGTGGTGCAATACGCCACCGAGCGGCCGGAGGCTCCGTATGAAATCCGCATTTACCCGGGCGCAAATGCCAGGTTCACCATCTACGAGGACGATAATGAAACCTACAACTACGAAAAAGGACAACGCACCACCTACGACCTCGTTTGGAATGATGCGGCGAGGACGTTGACGGTCGGCGATCGCACTGGTTCGTTTCCGGGCATGGTGGCCACGCGCACCCTCAACCTCGTGATCGCCTCCCCCGGCCAGAACTCAGGTCTGGCCGAGACCATTGCTCCGGCTAAGTCCGTCAACTACTCCGGTAAAAAGGTCGAAGTTAAATTCGAATAGCCTGTCAAACCCGGCCCGGCATCCAAAATGAAGAACTATTATTTGTCAGGCATATGGCTATCGAGTAGGGACGTCCTCACCGCTCAATCAACTCCTTCGCCTTTGGCACTCGCGCCGACTCTGCCGTCGGGTGAGAGCCGTTGGGCTGGCTTTGGCCCCGCCATCACCGGCCGTTTCACTCGCGAGCTCCCAATCCAAAGTGCCGGCCTGTACCGCATTTTACCCCAACCCTGAACTGTGATTGGCGAAAGTTTGAATCCATTAAAAACCGTCTCATGAAACCGAGTTCATCGAACCAATTCAGACTGCCGAAACTGGTTGCGCGGGCAGTGGCCGCGGCGGCCGCTCTGGGCACGACGTGCCTGGCCTATAACCCGGTGGTGCAAACCTGTTTCACCGCCGACCCGGCACCCGTGGTGCATGGCGGCGTCTGTTACTTGTATACCAGCCACGACGAGGATGTCCTGGTGAAAAACTTCTTTACGATGAAGGACTGGCGATGTTTTTCCTCCACCGACATGGTCAACTGGACCGATCATGGGGCGGTGGCAAGCTTGCGGGATTTCAAGTGGGCGGACCCGAAGATCTCCGGCTGGGGCGGGTTTGAAAATGGGGCCTGGGCTGTCCAGTGCATTGAGCGGGACGGCAAGTGGTATATGTATTGCCCGCTGCAGGGACGGGGCATCGGCGTGCTGGTGGCGGACAATCCCTTCGGGCCCTTCACCGACCCCATCGGGAAGCCTTTGATTGGCGGCCAGTACGACAGCATCGATCCGACCGTGTTCATTGACGACGACGGCCAGGCTTATCTTTGCTGGGGTAATCCCAAGTGCTGGTATGTGAAACTGAATAAAGACATGATCTCCTATGACCCGGGCATCGGTGACCATGGCCTCGTGGTTCAGGACATGACCGTGGAGGCATTTGGCAAACGCAGCCACGACGATCCGAAACGGTCCACCACTTATGAAGAAGGTCCGTGGCTCTACCAGCGCAACGGACTTTACTACCTCTTCTTTGCCGCCGGCCCCATTTCCGAGCATCTCGGCTACTCCACTGGTCCCAGTCCCCGAGGTCCATGGAAATATGGCGGGGTGGTGATACCCGCCCAGGGACGCAGTTTCACCGATCATCCCGGGGTGGTGGACTATCAGGGGAAAACCTACTTGTTTTACCACAATGGCGACCTGCCGGGCGGAGGCGGTTTTCACCGGTCGGTTTGCGTGGATGAACTGAAGTTTAATCCCGATGGCTCGGTGGTCCCGATGAACATGACGAAGCAAGGTGCGGCACCCATCGCCACCCTCAATCCTTATCAGCGTGTCGAGGCCGAAACGATCGCTTGGGAATCGGGGGTGAAAACATCAAAGAATGACGCCGTGGGTGTTTATGTGACGGACATCAGCAACGGGGATTACCTCAAGGTTTGCCAGGTGGATTTCACCGACAAAGGCGCGGCCAAATTCATGGCCCGCATCGCCGGCACCACCATCGGCGGAGCAATTGAACTGCGGCTGGATGATCCAGTTGGAAAATTGATCGGCACCCTCAACGTGAAAATGACTGGTTCACCGGACACGTGGGAGACGCAAACTTGCGATGTCAGCGACGCCAAGGGCGTCCATGATTTGATTCTGAAATTCACTGGCGGCAACGGGCCGCTGTTTAATTTTGATTGGTGGAAATTTGAATGAACCACGCCCCATAAATGAAAACCCCTCTGAAAAGCTCCGGAATTCTGGAAATCGCCGTCGTGGCTGCCATGGCGGTTGGCACCAGTTGTTTTGCGGACAACCCGGTCGTACAAACGTGTTTCACCGCGGATCCGGCGCCGATGGTATATGGCAACACCGTGTATCTCTACACCAGTCACGATGAAGATGACGCCCCGGAGGGCATGGGCCGGTTCCTCATGCGGGACTGGCGCTGCTACACCTCCACCGATATGGTGAACTGGGCGGATCACGGCGTCATTGCCTCGTTGAAAACGTTTCCGTGGGCCGTGCAAGGCAACGGCGCTTGGGCGCCCCAGGTC
>Ga0302323_100004336_pt1 | contig 11544 bp, 6 predicted proteins | sample Fen_T0_3_FD_201950 | JGI IMG/M metagenome (GOLD analysis project Ga0302323, IMG submission 201950) | Peat permafrost microbial communities from Stordalen Mire near Abisko, Sweden - Fen_T0_3 | ecosystem: Environmental > Terrestrial > Soil > Wetlands > Permafrost | place: Sweden: Abisko... | reverse complement strand
GCAGAAGATCCTGGTGGTCAGATCCAGCGCCATCTGCGAGCCGACCGTGACCATCACGTCGTCGGGATGGGCGGAGATCCCCTCCAACGCCATCACCTGACAGATCTGTTCGCGCAGTTGCGGAATGCCCTGACCCGAGCCGTACTGCAGCGCGACCAGGCCCTCTTCGGAGACCAGCGCAGCGGCTTCCGACGCCAGCGACTCCAGCGGCAGCGACTTCAGGTACGGCATCCCACCGGCGAGCGAGACCACCTCGGGCCGGTTGGCAACGGCAAACAGTGCCCGGATGGCCGACGCCCGCATGCCGTTGGTGCGCTGCGCGTACCGCTGCATGTGCTGGTCAAGGCTGTTCCCCGTCATCGGACACCTCGAAGACTCTCGCCGGACACTCCCGCCGGGTATCGGACCGCCCGATGTGTGGCGGCGATCAGCATCGAGCGGGGTGTGGTCATCCTAACCGCCGGGCTCGCTCGCCTCGGTGCGGCGCCGAGCCGGCAGCGGATCAGTCGCACGAGAAGCACCTATCCTGGTGGGCGACGTCGCACGCCCCGAACCGCAAGCAGGGTGAACCCGGGCCCGCGACAAGGCGCGAACTGGTGGTCCCCCGAGTAGCAGGGAGCGTAGTGACGCGAGCGTTGGTGCCGTTGTCGATGACGACCCTCGCACTGCTCCCGGAGCGATGCCGAGGGTGCGTGACCTGGGAACTGGACGCCGAAGCGGCGCGCGCCGCGCGCCGGCTCGGTGAGACGGAGTTCGAGAAGGAGGTCTGGCTGTCAGGGGTGATGCTGACCTGGGGGTCGGCGGGGCAGATCGTCACCGTCGACGACGAACCGGTCGGATTCGCGCTGTTCGCCCCGCCCACCGCGGTGCCAGGAGCGTCGGCCTTCCCGACGTCCCCGGTCTCTCCGGATGCGGTACTGCTGACCACCGCCCGGATCCGGCAGGAATTCACCGGCCAGGGCCTGGCGCGCTATCTGATGGAAGGGGCGGTCCGGCAGCTCACTCGCCGCGGGGTGCGGGCCATCGAGCTTTTCGGCCGCGAAGATGTCGCCGCCGCGCAGACCGACGGTCCACGCTCGTCTGACGGTGCTGACGGTGCTGACGGTGCTGACGGTGCTGACGGGCCGGATGAGGCCGCGCTACCGAGATGCCTGCTGCCGGCGGGATTTGCCCGCGCGGTGGGCTTTCAGGACGTGGCGCCCCACCACCGGTACCCGCGGTTGCGGTACGAGCTGGCCAGGGACCTGGGCTGGAAGGCCGAAGTGGAGGCGGCGCTGGAGAAGCTGTTCACGGTGATCACCGTCCCGGCCTCGCCCGCCCCGGTCCCGGAGCTCGCCGGGAGTCGCTGAGCGATCAACGCTGAAGGATCCACTCGAAGGACCAACGCTGAGGGATCAACGCTGAGGGATGAACGCAGACTCCCCACGTCAGGCAGAGTCACGGATCATCCGCTCGTGCGCGAGCAGGTCCGAAAAGGTGAACGTGCCGGTGTGCGGGTCGTCATGACCGTCGAGGTACAACCGCTTGACGGCCACCAGCAGCCCGTCGGCGATCACATTACGGAAGTCGGCGTTCGTCAGCCGCTCGCGCTCGTGCGGGTTCGACAGGTAGCCGATCTCGACCTGAATGGCCGGCATCTTGGTCAGCCGGAGGATGTCCCAGGGCCGATGGTGCACTCGACAGTCGGAGAACCGCGTACGCGCGACGAGCTCGCGCTGGACCAGCGCTGCCAACGTCTCGCCGACCGTCGACGTGGCGCCGGAGTCGGTGCCGAAGTGGAACGTGGCAATGCCGCAGGCGTGCGGCGATTCCGATCCGTCGATGTGCAGGCTCAACACCAGATCCGCGTTGATGCTGTTCGCGAACGCGGCACGCTCGTCCGGTGAGGGATTGTCGCCCGGCTCACGGGTGAGGAACACGGTCATCCCGGTGGTGATCATCCGGGATTGCAGCCGGCGAGCGATGTCGTAGGTGAGATCGGCGGCCTTCACGCCGTCGGTCTGCCAGCCCAGATCGGCACCGCCGTGGCCGGGGTCGAGCACGATCCGCTTGCCGTGCAGCCGCGGGCCCGCCTGCCGGAGCATCTGGTACTCGCGCAGGTAGTGCGGCCGGCCGCCGGTCACCATCCGGCCGATCCGGGTGAGTTCGCGATGAGTCGCCGGGCCGAATACTCCGTCCTCGGTCAATCCGCGGTGACGCTGGAAATCGCGGACACAGCCATCGGTGAGCGGTCCGAAGATACCGTCGGGCCGGCCGGTGTTGTAGCCCATCTCCGCGAGGCGAGTCTGCAGGGCCATCACGTCGTCACCGGTCATCATCGCGGACAGCGTGTAGGTCAGCGGCCGGTCGCCCAGCTTCCACCGGGCATCGGTGAGCGAGCGGATGGTGACGGGGCCGACCATGCCGTCGACGATCAGGCCGCGCTGCTGCTGAAAGGTGCGGATCGCACCGTCGATGGCCGTGTCGAATTCCGCCGAGTCAGGGTCGACGCCGTTCACCGGCGGGAGGAGTTGCAGACTGGCCAGCGCCTCACGGATTCCGGCGACAGCCGGACCTCGATCACCCCGTCGCAGCAGCATCGCTCTCCCTTGTCCGGTCGCCGACCGGCGACGGCCGCCCGGGGGCGGGCCCAGTCCTCATCCATCGAACGTCTGACCGTGAGGTCCGCGCTCGCTGTCAGCTTCCTTGCCGGCCGTTCCGGCCCTGGCCGCCCATTATTGTGCATCGAAAGCGGACCAACTCTTGACTGGTAGACGCGCGCCTCGCCGTGAGGTTCCCCGAAAGAGGGAACCAATGGCGAGGCGTGGGCGAGAACGATGAACTTCAGTGGCGAGGCAACCCATCCGACGGCGAACCATCCGGGTGGTCTGCGCCCCGGGTGTGCCTGCGGGGAGACGCACCCTGGGGCGCGGGACAAGGCGAGGATCAGGCCTGAATCAGGCCAGGACGTCGGCGAACTCGGCGAGCAGCGCGGCCTTCGGCTTGGCGCCGACGACCTGCTTGACCGGGCGACCGCCCTGGAAGACCAGCATCGTCGGGATCGACAGGATCTGGTACTGCTGGGCGATCTGCGGGTTGGCGTCGATGTCGAGCTTGGCGACGGTGACCTTGTCCTCGTGCTTAGTGGCGATCTCCTCGAGAATCGGGGCCACCATGCGGCACGGCCCGCACCATTCCGCCCAGAAGTCGACAATGACGGGCTTCTCGGACTGCAGGACGTCAGTGTCGAAGCTGGCGTCGGTGACCTTCAGGGTGGACATGGTGACCTTTCTGGGTGGGAATACGGGTTGGGGCTGGCGGTCGGACTCTGTGGACGTTCGGGTGAAAAATGCTGCGGTGCGCGATGCCTGGGTCAGGCGTTGACCGGCTCGTCGACGGAGCTCGCCGGCACGTCGGTCCGGGAATGCGCGGCGACGTAGTGCTGGGCATCCAGCGCCGCGGCACACCCCGACCCCGCGGCGGTGATCGCCTGCCGGTAGACGTGGTCGACCAGATCGCCGCTGGCGAAGACGCCCTTGACGCTGGTGCCGGTGGAGGCCGTCGCGCCCACCTGGGCTCCGGTGAGCACGTAGCCCTCGGCGTCGGTGGCCACCTGATCGCGGAACAGCGCCGAGCGCGGATCGTGCCCGATGGCCACGAAGAGCCCCGTCGCCGGCAGTTCGGTGGTCTCGCCGGACCGCGTGTCGGTCAACGTCACCCCGGTGACGGAGGTGTCGCCGTGCACCCCGGTGACCGCGGCGTTGGTGATCCAGCGGATCTTCGGGTCATGCTTCGCGCGCTCGAGCATGATGGCGCTGGCCCGGAACTCCTCGCGCCGGTGCACGATCGTCACCGACCGGGCGAAGCGGGTGAGGAAGGTGGCCTCCTCCATCGCGGAGTCTCCACCACCGACCACGACGATGTCCTGGTTGCGGAAGAAGAAGCCGTCACAGGTCGCGCACGCCGACACGCCGCGGCCGATGAGTCGCTGCTCGTCGGGCAGGTCGAGGTAGCGGGCCGCCGAGCCGGTGGCCAGCACGACCGCACGGGCCCTGTGCACCTCGCCGTCGACCGTCACCGTCTTGATGTCGCCCGTCAGATCGACACTCTCCACGTCGACCGACCGCAGATCGGTGCCGAAGCGTTCGGCCTGCTCGCGGATCTGGGCCATCAGCTCGGGTCCCTGGATACCCAGCGGGAAACCGGGGAAGTTCTCCACCTCGGTGGTGGTCATCAGCGCGCCACCGTACTGGTAGCCCTCGAAGACCAACGGATGCAGCTCAGCGCGGGCCAGGTAGATCGCCGCGGTATAACCGGCAGGTCCCGACCCGACGACGATCACATCGTGCACCGGTCCGCCGCCGGTCGATGACGCGCTGCCGTTGCTGGCATGGTTCAGGTCGGTCACGTGATCCCCTCGGCCGGCGCGCAGCGCGTGCTACAGCGGGCGGCAATTCTGCTGCTCTGTGGTTGGTTGATCGGTTGGTTGATCGGTGCGTCTCGACTCGGGATCGGCCCTACATCCATCCCTGTCTGCACTGCTCAACGCCACCCTACCGACCGGCATTCCCGGCGCGGTGCCACCGCGGCGGGTCCATCGAACCGGCGCGGTTCGGAGTCGGACAGGGTCAATTGCCGGTGACGGTGATCTCGTTGATCTTCGACTGGAACTGTTTGTCGGCGGTGGGAGCCATCCCGGTGACGAACACCAGCAGGTACTTCGACTTCGGCGCAGCCGTCAACGGGATGGTCAGCGGCTGGTCGGTGACCGTCCCAGAGCCCAGCACCGTGGTCTGTTCGAACGGAACGGTCGGCCCGGTCGAGGAGCGGACCTCGATCTTCGTGCCCGGTGTCGCGCTGGTGACCTGCACCGCGGTGGGGGTGGTCTCCTTCTGCAGTTCGAGCGTCAGCCCGACGCCGGTTTTCAGGCTGGGGAATTGCTGCTTGTACACCCAGGTCAGCCAGGCCGAGTCCGCGTTTCCGTCGTAGGCACGGTCGACGTAGGCCTTGTAGTCCGGCTTGCCGTCGCCCTGCGGGTCGTAGACCTGGCCGGCCACGATCGGCACCGGCGCCGCGGCCGGCGCCGCGGCGGATGTGGGCTGGTCGCCGGAGGTTGCGGCATCCGGTGCCGGCGCGGGGGCGACCGGCTGCGCGGAGGGCGGCGTGTTGGAGTCGATCATCTTGACGTCGTCGGGTGCGCTGTTCTGCACGGAGGCCAGGAACTGCTTGGCCAGCCCGCCGATGGCGATGACGATCAACACCGCGAAGACCGCCAGCACGACGGTGGCCAGCGAGAGCTTGACTCGCCGCTCCTTGATCAGCCTGCGGTCGGCGGCACTGAGCGGACGGTACTGCGGCGGGGGGGCCGCCTCCACGTGACCGACGGTTTCGGGGCTGCGCAGCAAGGCCGCGATCGCGCCGACAGCGTGGATGCCGTCGGGCTCGTCAGGGTGCAGCGCGCGTTCGGCCAGCGCGGACAGTGCCTCCGGGACGGCCGGCCGGACCTCGTCGGCCGGCAGTTCGCGGCCGAGGCTGGTCGGCGCGGGCGGGATCGACGCCACGGTGTGGCCCACCATTGCCAGCGGGTCAAGGGGTTCGGGCAGCGGCCAGGTGCCGGTGAGCATCAGGTAGAGCAGGGCGCCGATGGCCCGGATGTCCTGCTCGGGGGTCGCCGAGCCGTGCGCGATGACGTGCGAGAACCGCACCTGTCCGTCGAAGTTGACCCGGATCAATGAGGGGTTGATCGCGCCGAGGGCGATGCCGTTGCGGTGTGCCTCGGCCACTGCCTCGGAGATCTTCGCGGTGATGGAGGTTGCCACGTCGGGTTCGAGCGGGCCGGCGGACAGCAGGTCGGTCAGCGTTGCGCCGTCCACCCACTGGCCGACGACGTAGGACTGGCCGTGGTCGGTACCCACATCGAGCGTCTGCGGCAGCCCGATGTGGTGCAGCCGGCCGGCCCGGAGTGTTCTGGCCACGGTGGCCGAGGCACCGGTGGTGTCCGGCAGGATCGTCACGGCCATGTCGCGGGGCAGCACGGTGTCCTTGGCGCGCCAGAACCAGTGCCCGGCGGCGTCGGCGGACACCAGGCTGACCAGCCGGTAGCGGCCGCCGATCGTGGTGCCCGGGGTCAGCGGAGCTGCAGCGACACGTTCCACAGCAGCGTCCGAACCCGCACCGCCGACCGCCCCGGAAGACGTTGTCGGCATGGTCACGCCGGCTTCGTCATCGGCGAACAAAGGAGGTGGTTCGTTCGCTGAGGTCAATTCCTCGGCGTTGAGCACCGTCGTCGCGTCGTCGTCAGCGACCGAGCCCACGCCGCCGCGGTCAACGCCGGTGCGGGCGGCACCCCCCGCGGAGTCGTCCGGTGTGCCGTCGGCAGAGGTCGCGAGGTCCTCCTCTGCGACGCCTCGGCCGGCCGGACCACCGCTGTCGCTGGGCACGGAACCCTTCACCTGCTCTCTTCGTCTGGCTGGTTCGGTCGGGCCGTCCAGCTGGCCGGCCGGGCTGCTCGGTCGCCCGGCCAGGGTGTCCAGTCGGACGGTGCGCTCGGCGCTGTCGACACTGCCGGTGTCCGGGAGCGGTGCGTACGCCGATGCACTGCTCCCACTGTTGCTCCCACTGAGGGTGCCACGTCGCGGCGACATCCCGGGCGCTGACGCACCCGGCGGTGCCATCTGACCGGCCATTGGCGAGGGAAGGGTCAGGGCAACAGTCACCGCGTCGGTGGACGCCGCTGCGCTGGGCGGGGTTGCCCCGGGTGGCGGACCGCGTCGGATGACCTTCCTGATCAATGCAGCGAGTCGGCGGCGCAGCGGCACCAGCTCCTCGACCTTGAGCAGCACGGCGACGGCGGCGATCACCACCAGCCCCACGGTGCCGCTGATCAGAATCTCGACGAGCGCGTCGCCGAGGTCATCGACCTCCAGCTGCAACAGCCGGTTGCCGACCAGCAGCGCCGCGGCCGCCCCGGCGGCGCCGGCGACAGTCATCTTCAGCAGCGTGATCAGGGTGCGCCGGGTGCCCATCGGCCCGTACCTGGCGCGCAGCCAGATCTCCCCGGCGATGGCCCCGACCAGGTAGGACACCGAGGTCGCGACGGCCAGACCGGGGATGATGAGGGCGTCGTCGAGAGTGGCGCTGGCGATCAGCAGCGGTACCCGGACGGCGACCATGATCGCGTTGATGATGGTCGGGGTGCGCGCGTCCTTCATCGCGTAGAACACCCGCATCTGGACCAGGGTGACTGCGAACGGCACCAGCCCGAGCGCCAGCGCGGCGAGCGTGCTGCCCAGCACCACGGTGTCGGCGAGATCGACGTTGCCGTAGAGCGACGACACGATGGCCAGCGCCCCGGCCAGCACCATGATCGCGGCGGCGATCGGGGTGAGCGCCACGATGGACAAGCGGCTGGCCAACCCGGCGTCGTCTTTGACGTTGTCCATCTGTCCGGCCGCCGCGTGCCTGCTCATCCGCGGCATGATCGCCGTGAGAATCGACACCCCCACGATCCCGTAGGGCAGCTGGAACAGCATCGAGGCGAACGCGTAAAGCCCGATGCCGCCCTCGACGTTCGCCGAGGCCACGTTCGTCACCACCACGTACCCGGCCTGCGAGACCAGCACGTAGGCGACCGCCCACAGCATGAGCCCGCCGGCTTCGAGCAGTCGCCGATCGCCGCCCCACCGCCAGCGGAACCGGAATCCGGTGCGCAGCAGGGCCGGCAGCATGACCAGCGCCTGCACGACGATGCCGAGGGTGGTGCCGATGCCGAGGACCAGGTACTGCTCGCGGGTCAGCGACGTCAGGCCGCCGTTCTGGTCTGCGGACAGGACGTGCATGGCGACGCCGATGCCGATGACGACCAGGTTGTTCGCCACCGGCGCCCAGGCCGGGATGCCGAACTTCTCCTTGGTGTTCAGGATGGCGCCGAACAACGCGGCGATCCCGTAGAAGAAGATCTGCGGGAGCAGCAGGTATGCCAGTGCGGTGGCCAGGCCCTGATCGACGGTGCCCTCGTCGCCGGACAGATACAGGTTGGTCAGCAACGGAGCGGCGACCACGGCCAGAGCGGTGGCGACCAGCAGGCCCACCAAGGCCGCGGTCATCAGCCGCTGCGTGTACAGCGTCCCGCCGTCCGGGTCACTTCGTGCCCGGGACAGCAAGGGGATCGCCACCGACGTCAGCACGCCGCCGATCAGCAGTTCGAAGACGATGTTCGGCAGCGTGTTGGCCAGCGTGTACGCGTCGTTGACGATGCCGAAGCCAAGGACGCTGACCAGCACCACCTTGGACAAGAACCCGGTGACCCGGCTGACCAGGGTGGCCACCGCCATCACCGCGCCTGCCCTGACCACCCCGCCCGTGCGCGCGGTCTTCATGCCGGCGACGTCGTCGATCTCTGTTATCCCAGCTGCTCCGGTGAGTCGAGCGGGACCGTTGGCGCCAGTCGATGTGATGACGGTTTCGGCGGCCGGGTCGCTGCCGGTGCGGGGCGTCATGATCGATCCGATCCGAGCTGACCGGCGTCCGGGGCCAGCCCGGGGATGACCGAGCGCAGGGACGGATCGTCGGCCGTTGGTCCGCCGACCTGGGGTGCGCCGTCATCGGTCAGCAGAGGGACGGACTCGTCGTCGGACCTGGCCCGGAAACCGTTGGCCGGGGTGGAATGGCCGAGCGTCGGGGACGTTCGTCCGCCGTCGACGCTGTCGTTCCCGGACAACCTCTCGCTTCGGTTCCGCAACCGCTGGGTGATGCGCAGGATGACCATCACCAGCAGCACACCGCCGGCGACGATGATGATGATCACGGTGACGGCCCCGTAGGCGCTTGATTCGACGGACAGCTGCACGGGATCGTTCCAGGCGGTGCCGTCGGGCGCTAGCAGCTGCGCCCCGACCTGGAACTGACCGGACCTGGTGACTTCGGCGGGAATCTTGACCTGCAATGACCGGCCGGCCGGGATGACCTGCACGCCCGGATCTGTGACGGTCAACCCGACCCGTTCTCCGCCGGTGATCTGCACCTGCACCGGGACGTTGTAGGGCAGCGAGTTCTGTACCGTCAGCACCAGGGGTGAGGTCGATGACGCCAGGGTGTACGAGTTGCCCGCCGAGGAGATCGTCACGCCATTCCTGATGGCGGCGGTGGTGGCCTCGACCGTGGCCAAATTTGCCTCGCCGACGTGCGGATCCACCCGAAACGCGCTCGCGCCCGAGGCTGCCAGGGACTCGTCGAGCGGGTCGAGCACCACGGCTGGGTCGACGCTCTGCGGCGCTGACCCCAGTGCGGTCCGCAATTCGGCGACGTCCTGGCGGGCCCGCTGCACCCGCGCCAGGTACTCGGGCGAGAGTTCGCGCGACTGTTCTTCCGCCGGGTAGGACAGCTCGGCCGGCGTACCGGGTGAACCGGCCAGGGCGGTGAGGCTGACCGGGCCGATCACTCGGTTGCTGCCAAGGGTCGCGAGCAGATCGGTGAGCAGCCGAAGCCCGGACCGGTCCGGCGACCAGCGGTGATCAGGTACGTACACCGACGGGGTGCCGTTGGCCTCGAAATGTTGTTGGGCCAGCAATGCTGTGAGGGTGTTGACCCGGACGGCCCAGCCTGTTGATGGCGCCCGATCGGCCGGGGCACCGAGCCCGGCCAGCACGCCGCCCGTGGACAGCACGGCGGGCGCCGTCACCGGAGTGCCCGATGTCGTGGTGGCGTCGACAGCGACCGTTGTTGAGCCCTTGGCCAGTTCCCCGGCAGCGCCGGTGGACCGTACGGCGTCGCCGGTCAGCACGGAGCTGCCCAGCCCGGCGTTGGTCAGCGCGTTCAGCGTCTCGGGTTCCAAGGCGCCACCGGCAGGTAGTGACATGTCGGCGACCAGCCGCCCGGCGATCTCCGGGCCGAGCACCCGGCTGGCGATCGCGCGGCCCTGGGTCACTGTCGCGTCCATCTGGTCGGTCAGGCCACCGCGGACGAGTGCCACCATGTCCGGATCACCGGCGGGTAATAGCAGCGTCGGACGCTGCGCGATGAGGGCGCGAAGTTGCAGCAGGAATGCTGCGGCCGCCGACTGCCCGGAGCCGGCGACCGTTCCCGAGGACTCCTCCGCCGCGACCTGTGGTGTGGACGGGACGGTTGCGGTTGGGGTGTCCTGCCGAGTGGTGTGCGGTGCCCCGGCGGTAGTCGTGGGTGCAGGGGTTGGTTCAGTCGTTGGTTCGGTCGTTGGTGCAGCCGTCGGCCCGACCGATGGAGTCAGCGGGACTTGCGGTTGGCTGGGATCGGCCAGCACCCGGTAGCCGCGGCTCATCCGGTCGAGTTCGTCCAGGAGCGCCGGGTCGATGGCGATGGTGATCGCCCCGGCGGGCGGGAGCGGTGCATCGGGCGAGGTGAGGGCATCGACGAGGGTGTTCAGCCGTCCGCCGGGCGCGATCGACGCGGCCAGGTCGTCGTCGAGGAAAACGCCGTCGACGCCGAGGTGCGGGGTGTCCGCGATGGGCCAGACGATGTTGACGGGAACCGGTGTCTGGGTGGCGGTGGAGCCAGGGGTCGAGTTGTCCGCGGTTCCGATACCCGGAGTTCCCGTACCCGGTTGCCCGGTACCGGGGACGGTCGTTGCGGTGGGCGCACCGGTGGGCACCCCGACCACGGTCAGGGCCAGGTGTAGCTCCCCGATACGGGCGGGGAGTGTGCCGCCATCGAGGTTGACATCACCGTTGACGTTGATCATCAATGGGTAGACGCCGGGGGCGTCGATGGCCAGCCCGTCGGCCGCCGTGATCAATGCGGAGGCCGTGAAGGACTGAGTGGTGTTCGGTTCCAGGCTCGCGCTCAGCCCGGTGAACTCCTGTTGCACGACGTCCACCGGTTCGTTCGGGGTGGACAGCTCCCGCCGGAGATCGGCGGTGCTCTTCAGGGCCGGGCCGCGCTGGAACCGGTAGGCCGGGTCGGTCAACGTCTCCTGTCCGGTGTTCGTCATCGTCCCGGAAATGGTCAGCGAGACCGGTCCGCCGGCCGTCACCACCACCGGGTCGATCGACGTGACGTCGAAGGACAGCCGGTCGGCGTAGTCGTTGTTCGGAGCCAGCGATCGGGCAGCGACCGCTCCCGCGGGGGCAGCCGCGGGCAGCAGAGCCAGCGTGGCGGCCGCGACCAGAGCGGCCAGCCGCGGCCGGCCTCCGTGCCGTCGCCGGTCGTGGGATCTCGCGGGTGGTGCGTCCACGACGGACCGTGTCACGCGATGTCCGCGAGCATTTCCACGGCCCGCCGGGCCAGTCGGCGTTCGCCGGCGTAGGCCAATCGTGTCGCGAGATCGGTCAGTGGCACCCAGGCGACCTCGGTGACCTCCAGGTCGGCGTCGGAGAGCTCGCCGTCCACCGCCTCCATGAGGAAATGGTGGACACGCTTGTGGATCCGGCGCCCCTGCGCGACGAAGGTGTATTCGACGCTGCCCAATCGCGCGGTGATCCGGCCGGAGATACCCGTCTCCTCCTCCACCTCCCGGATTGCGGCCTGTTCGGTGGTCTCGCCGACCTCGATGTGGCCCTTGGGCAACGACCAGCGCAGGCGGCCGCGACGGTC
>Ga0302323_100004335_pt1 | contig 11545 bp, 8 predicted proteins | sample Fen_T0_3_FD_201950 | JGI IMG/M metagenome (GOLD analysis project Ga0302323, IMG submission 201950) | Peat permafrost microbial communities from Stordalen Mire near Abisko, Sweden - Fen_T0_3 | ecosystem: Environmental > Terrestrial > Soil > Wetlands > Permafrost | place: Sweden: Abisko... | reverse complement strand
CTTGGAAATGCGCCACGAGAAGGTGTCGCGCCAACGTGCCGAGGCCGAGGTCGAAGTGCTGCGCGCCGATGCGGCGGCCGACTACGTGCCCAAGGAGATGGTAGGGCAGTCGCCATTGATGCACGCGCTCTTCGAATCCATCGCCAAGGTGGCAGCGTCGGACGTGGTGGTCCACATCTCGGGCGAGTCGGGCACAGGCAAGGAGCTGGTGGCACGCGCGATCCACCTGCGTTCGAAACGCGCCGCTGGTCCCTTCGTCAAGGTCAACTGCGGCGCCCTCACCGACACCTTGCTCGAGTCCGAGCTCTTCGGTCACGAAAAGGGCTCCTTCACCGGGGCCGTCAAGCGCAAGCTGGGGCGCTTCGAATTGGCCGACGGGGGAACCCTGTTCCTCGACGAGGTGGGCGACATGACGCCCAACCTCCAGCTCAAGTTGTTGCGGGTATTGCAGGAAAAGCAGTTCGAACGCGTAGGCGGCGAAGAAACCGTCCAGGTCGACGTGCGCGTCCTCTCCGCAACCCATCGTGACTTGAAGAAGGCAGTCGAGATGGGGAATTTTCGCGAAGACCTGTTCTACCGCCTGCACGTCATTCCCTGCCGGGTGCCGGCCTTGCGCGAGCGGCGCGAGGATATCCCGCTGCTGGTCGACCACTTCATCAAGAAGCTGGGGCCGCGCGCCAACGCCCACGTCACGCGCATCGATCCCGCAGCGCTTGCGCGCCTGGCCGCCTATCCTTGGCCCGGCAACGTCCGCGAGCTCGAAAATGCCATCGAGCAGGCCCTGGTGTTCGCCAACGGCGAGAGCATCGACCTGTCGGCCTTGCCGGCGTTCCTTCGTGAAGGCGCCAGTGAAAGCACGTTGTCGATTCCCGCGGAGAACATGAGTCTGCCGGAGATTCTCGACGACCTCGAGCGACAGCTCATTCAGCGTGCCTATGATCGCAGCGGCGGTGTCAAAACGGAAACGGCGCGCCTGCTGGGCATCAAGACCAGCGCCCTTTACTACAAGCTGGAGAAATACGGCATTGGTACCACCGCGGGGCGTCCCAGCGGTGCCCCCAAACCCGACGAGGCCTGAATGCTGAACATCGTTGTTCAGGCGATGGCGGGGCCGTGGTGACCAGTGAGCTATGGCTTCGTGGTCGGGGTTACTTTGAAGTCGGTCGTCGTTTCCGGAACGATGGTACCGTCTTCTTTGGGGCGGAAACGAATCTCGGCTTTCACCTCGACCACCATCTTGGCCAGCACCTTGGCGATCTCGTTTTGCACGTCCATGTGGTTCAGCCACGAGCGCATCTCGGTGGTCGCGACGCGTACGAAGTCCTCCTTGGAGCGCGATGCTGCTTCGAGGCCCGCGGACATCGCCCGTTTCACGAGATCCGATAGGCCGCGCTCGCTCCGTTCATGGGGGACGTCGTGCTCGGCGGAATCGCCTGGGCGGGCTTGGTCCCGCTTCCCTTCATCTGCCATGGCGTGAGCCTAGCACAGGGTTCTCGTGGCGAGCAGTGCGTGCACCGATTGCCGCCTCGGGATATGCTGGCCGGTCCATGGCTTCCTCCACGCCTTCCAGCACTGCGCGAGCCGCAATCTACCGCAGGCCCTTTCGGCGGCTGGTTCGAGCCTATTTCGTGACCATGCAGGTCGTCTTGTCGTACGCTTTCTTTTCGTTGCGACGACGACTGCTGAGCCGCGACGACGCAGCCCGACTGGTCGACCAAATCCACGGCAAGAACGCCCGGCGCGTGCTTGCCGCAATCGTCGACCTGCAGGGGCTCTTCATCAAGGTTGGCCAGCTGATCAGCGTGATGGCGAATCTCTTGCCGTTGGCCTTCCGCAAAGAGCTCGAGACCTTGCAGGACAGCGTGCCGCCGCGACCTTTTGCCGAGCTGGAAGTTCGTTTGCGCGAGGAATTGGGCGGACGATCGCCCCAGGATATTTTCGCCGAATTCGACGCCCAGCCCATCGCCTCGGCTTCGATCGGGCAGGTGCACGTCGCCCGCCTGCCTTCAGGCGAAAAGGTGGCCGTCAAAATTCAGTACCCCGGAATCGAAACCATCGTGGCGACCGATTTGCGGGCGCTCAAGCGCATCTTCAAGGTCGTCTCCCGTCTGCTTCCCGATTGGGGCTGGAACGTCATCTATACCGAGATTCAAGACATGGTGTTGGCCGAACTGGACTATCGCCAGGAGGCCTCCGCCATTGCCACGATTGCCGGGAATTTTGCTGGCCGCAAAGATGTACGGATTCCGCGTGTCATTGCCGAGTGCTCGACGGCACGGGTGCTGACGACGGAATGGATGGACGGCCTGAAGGTCAACGACTGGGGGGCCATTACCGCGGCCGGGATCGATCGTGTGCGTGCGGCGCGGCTGTGCATCGAGGCCTATTGCAAGCAAATCTTCATCGACGGCGTCTACCACGCGGATCCCCATCCCGGAAATCTACTGCTGGTCCCAGGCACCGGCCCGGCCAACGACCTGACGCTGGTGTTCCTGGACTTCGGCGCGACGGCGCGCATTTCGCCCGGGATGCGGAAGGGGATCGTGTCGTTTCTCCAAGGGGCCGTCACCCGTGATGTCGGTCGCATCGTCGCCGCGATGAAAGAGATGGGCTTCATCTCGCGCCATGCTGATCACGCGGTATTCGACCGAGTCATCGAGCATTTCTACGAGCGTTTTCGTTCGCAGATGCGCTTTCAACAATTTTCTACGGGAAGCCTAAGCTCTAGCCTCGACTTGCGTGGTCAAATTGCGACTCTGCTCGACTTGCGCCAGCTCGACGTTTCGCTTTCCGACCTGCGCGATGCCTTTCATGTGCCCAAAGAATGGATCTTGCTCGAGAGGACGCTCTTGCTTCTGCTCGGCGTGTGCACGGGACTGGCGCCCGAGCTCAATCCCGCCGAGGTCATTCAGCCCTACGTCGATCGCTTCATCCTGGGCGAACGTAAGGAGTGGGCAGAGACCGTTCTCGAAGCCGCACGCGAGGCTGCCCTTTCGGCCTTTGGCTTGCCTAACGAGCTCGCCCGCTTTCTCACCCTGGCTTCGCGTGGCGATGTGGAGGTTCGCATCCACCGTCTGGCAGAATCCGCCGAGGCGATCTATGCGGTAGGGCAGCAGATACTGTGGGCCGCTCTCGGCGCGTTCTCCTTCTACATTTCCGTGGTCTACGAGGGGAGGCGCCAGTTCTTCGAGCAGAACGTTGCACGCTTGGCAGCCGGGTTATTTGCTGTTTTTCTGGTTACTTCCGTTTTCCGTGGGCGCAGTCTGCGTAAGCGAAGACGTCGGTGATGTCGCCCATGAAGCCGCCACAGGGCCGACCAGCGGGCGGGAAATCGAGAGAAGGCTTGTCAGAACTCACATGTAGGATATAGTGCGACTTACCACCATGATTCCCCTCATCGGAAGCACCATCACCTCTCTGGGCGCCCTGGCTATCTTCGTGGCTACGCTTCACATCGGGAAGCCGGTTGCCCGAAAAGGCTAGGCAACTTCCTTTCGGCAAGGGCTTGTCCCTCTGTAGGGAGGGTAGCCCGTGTGAATTCAGCTTGCTGGTCCGCGACTGGGCGCCTACACTCCCTGCGACTTTGTACCGATAGCGAAGGCGAATGACGCTGGTGAATACCGAATCCTCGCTGCAGGCAGATGCTAAGGCCGCCGGAGCCCATGAAGGTGGTGTTGAACGCGTCGCCAATTTTGGCATTGCCGAGCTGACCGCAGTCCGCCATCTCCTTCGAGGCGATTCCGTCATCGATTGGCATCGCCTGTATTTCACGGATCGGCAACAGGTCGACCGTTTCCTTCGCGTGAATGAATTCGATCCCGCCAACCCCGAAGACATTGCGCGTCTGGAGGTCCTGCGCGAACAGGCTGTCGAGTATCTGGAACGCTATCTCGGCTTTCGCGTGGCCGAGGACGTGGCGGCACGGGTTCCGGCCCGTGATCTGTTGTTGGTTGCTTCGCAAAAGGGTAAGAGGCGGACCCAAGCCTGTGTCGTGCTCAAGGTCATGCACGTGCTCCAGCACCTGGCGGGAGGCGAACTAGCCACCCGGCTTTCGGTCAGTGCCGACCAGATCTTCCAGATCGTCGAAGACAAGGTACTGCGCACCGTCGAGGAAATGAAGAGCGCGGGTTGTCAGATCGTCGAGTTCGAATGGAGTCGCAAGGAGCAGGACAGTCTGATCACCAAGTTGCTCGCCAAGCGCGACAACATAGCCGCACACGTCTACGACAAGCTACGCTTTCGCATGATCACGCGCACGGAAGAAGAAATCGTCTTCGTCTTGCGCGAGCTAGTGCAGCGCCTGGTGCCGTTCAACTACGTCGTTCCCACCGAATCGCAAAACGACATCGTGGATCTCCACGCCTTCATCGAACGCGATCCCTATTTGCGTTCGCATCTTCCCGATCTGCTCGATTTGTCGAAGGTTGCGGCCGACAAACGCATCCCGCTGGTCAACGAGTTCTCCGGACCGAGCTACCGCGTGGTGAATTTCGTAGCCGATCTACCGGTGCGCATCGACAAGCACCTTGGGCTGTCGCCTGACGACCCGTTGTTTGCCGACACCGGGGGGGTGGTCTTTGTTTTGACCGAATTCCAAATTGTCGACATGCGCACCTCGCAGTCCAATGAGCTCGGTGAGAATAGCCACGAGCGCTACAAAGAGCGTCAGGTCATGCGGGTGAGAGCGCGCCTCATGCATGGCATGCAGGATGATGATACAGGTGGCCCAGTGCTCGATCTCAGCGGCCGCCAGGATGGCGATCTCGGGCACGATTAGTTAGGGCGGTTCGTCAACCCCGCGGCCAACCCGAAAATCTGTGCGCAGCGATGGTGGTTGGAAAGCTACGAGATGGTTTATTATCAACCTTGAGATGAGGGGAACTCGGTACAGAGAGGCGACTCGTTGGAACATGGTCCCGAAAGAGATCCTGGGGAAGTTTTGCGCTCGCTGTGCGCGTGCTAGTGCCATCGCTTATGTCACGGCGGGGGCGGCCCGAGGGTGGGGGCGATGACGCGAATCCTTCTGGTGGACGACCACGCGGTGGTCAGGCGCGGGGTGCGCGACATCCTCACAGAATCCTTGGGCAAGGTCAGCTTCGGCGAAGCCTCCAAGCCTTCCGAAGCACTCGAGAAGCTCCAGGGCGAGGATTGGGATGTCGTGATTCTGGATATCTCGCTGCCTGGGCGAGGTGGCCTAGACGCGCTGCGCGAGATCAAACGTCTTCGTCCCAGCTTGCCGGTTTTGGTGCTGAGCATGCACGCCGAGGACCACTATGCCTTGCGGACTTTGCGCGCCGGCGCAGCGGGCTACGTCAACAAGGAGAGCGCCGCTGACGAGCTGTCGGTCGCGGTTCGCAAGGTCCTGGCTGGCGGTACGCACGTGAGCGTCCGGTTGGCTGAAACCTTGGCCAAGAGCTTCCGGAGCGACACCTCCCGTTCGCCGCATGAGCGCCTCTCCGACCGAGAGCTCGAAGTGCTGCGCGGACTGGCGGCGGGTAAGACGGTCAAACAGATTGGCATCGAACTGGCCCTGTCCGAGAAGACTGTCAGCACCTACCGGACGCGCCTTTTGGAAAAGATGCAGATGCACACCAATGCCGAGCTGATTCAGTACGCGCTTCGTGAAGGCTTGGTCGAATGAGGCTCGTGTAGGACCCCAGCTGACAGGGCAATCGGACACCTTCCGGTAGACGGTGTCGGCCACCCGCGGTCACAATGATGCTCATGGGAGTATCGCCCGTCCCCACGAAAAAGATTTTGCTGGTGGACGACCATCCTGCGGTAAGCCGGCGGATTGGCGAACTGCTGGCCAGTGCTTTCCCGCACGTCGAGATGGTGGCAGCGTCCTCGGGAGAGCAGGCGCTCGCCCTGGCCGAGGTTCAGACGTTCGACTTGGTTCTCCTCGATTTGCGTTTGCCCGGATGTGGCGGGATCGAGGTCCTCAAAGAGCTTCGCATCTCCAGGCCAGGCTTGCCGGTCATCATCGTCAGCTCGTTGCCCGAGTCGCCCTACGCCACGCTGGCGCGTCGGGCTGGCGCCCACGGCTTCGTTACCAAGAGCGCGCTCGTCCAAGAGCTGGGTGAGGCCGTGCGCACCGCGCTGGGCGAGTGTTCACTGGCCTAGTTGGTTCAAGGGCGGTTGCATCGGGATCGGTGGGTGGCGCCAGCGCCGCACAGCCGCCGCGTGGGCTCTGGCCCACTGCTCGGAGCTGGCGGGCGGGTGAAGGACCAGGGCGACAGAGGCGGCAAGTGCGGCAAGAGCCAGCACTCCAATCACCAGATCGGAACCGCGAATACCTCCACGTCTCAGCCAGCGCGCAGGCATGAAATAGCCCAGAACGCCGCCTGTGACGAATCCCGCGACGTGGGCAGTGTTGTTGGCGCGGACGAAGAAACCAAAGATCATGGTGTAGGCAGCCCACTTGAGCATCTGGTTGCGCATGTCGCGGCCGACGCTGGTTCCGTCGCGCTGGCCCCATCCGGCGGCGGACCCGGTAAGACCCATGATGGCCCCGGAGGCGCCGGCAGAAAGCGCGCCCATGGCCAGGACCTGGCAGGCGGCGAAGCCGGCCACGCCGGTGACCATGAACAAGAACAACATGCGGGCCCGGCCGAACGTCTCCTCCACAGCCGGCCCAATCTGGGCCAGGGCAAGCATGTTGAAGCCCAAGTGCAAGAGGCCGATGTGAAGGAAAATGGCGGTGGCGTTACGCCACAACTGACCGGCCTGCAGCGCGGGCAAGTAGTAGGCGCCCAAGTAGATCAGCACATCACTGTCGACGCTGATGTAACCAGAACCCGGCTTTGTGACCATGAGGCGCAGGTAAGCGATGACCATGGCCATGCCCAGCAGAGTGCTCACGGAAATGATAGTCGGTACGGCGAGACCCAAGCGCCGCAATCGTTGCCATGCGTGCGTCGCCAGCCTGGCGCCGCACTTTACGCAACGCCGCTCGTGGCGGTCCTGCACTTGTCCACACTGGCTGCAGACTGTGTGCTGGTAGCTGAGATGCTTGAAGTCTTGAGGTACGTGCTGTCGCCAGCTCTGCCAGGCCTTTTGCCAGCGCAGAAGCTTCCAGCGCACGCGAATGCCGCTGAAGCCTAGCTTGGAGGCGAAGCCCGCTAGCGCTTCAATCCAGTCGTCGTTGCGCGGAGGATCGGTCGCCATCGTTCTCAACCCCGGTCCGGCGCTGCCGCCCGGCGAAAGCGCAAACTCAGCAGAGATTCGGCGAGCAGGATCAGAATCAGCAGGGCGGCCAGTCGATGCCACAGTTCAACACGGTGCGTGGGTGGCTTGGCGCCTGCGCTGGATACAGCGATGCGATCAGGGCGCTTTTCGCTAGCCAGGCGGGCAGGATTGGATTCGCGTGGATCGATATTGACGACGAAGTCCTGCCCTGTGTTCGTCACGAAGGTGCCATCCGCACCAGCTTCCCGTACGTGGTAGATGCCGATTTGATCCGTGTCGGTGAACACCAGGCCGCGCGCCGTATCGGCCTGCTCGCGCTTTCCAACCCAGACCGAGCCGTCAGGACGGATCACTTCGATCGTCTGCACATCGCCGCTGAAGACAAGCATACGCGGTTCGCCCACCAACCGTGCGGCGCTGTCACTCTCGTCGGTGGCTCCCACCAAGTGCCGGGCCGACTCGCGCAACAGTGGGAGAAAACCCGACCGAATGGGCAGGTCGGTCCATTCCCGGTCCACCGTGGTGGTCAGCAACATGACCCGGCCTTTGCCTACCTCTCGCTCGACCAACGCCGGGGCACCGCTTTCGTAGCGCAAGATCACGCTGCGGCCAGTATCGCGCACGGGTTCCAGCAGCATGTACTTGAAGAAACGTGCGGACACCAGTCCTTCGCCCTGTTCGGGAAAGGCGGCCAACAAAGGCTGGCGTCGATCCAGGGGCAGAAGTCGCTCAGCGGGCCTTTCGTCGATGGTCTCGCCAGCGTGCTGACCTGGCAGGGCCGCAGCAGTGCGGGCCAAGCCCAGCGGCTGCGGCAGAAGCTTGGCCATGCGCTCGTTCCACACCGATGCATCGACGCGATCACCGACGGATATGAACAGGCCACCGCCGTTTTCGACGAAATGCTTCAGGGCGCTGGCCAAAGCAGAGGATGGCTGCGCCAGGTTCAGAAGGGCGACCACGGTGTAGGCGCCCAGACCGTCTGGTGTCACGTCGTCGGCCAATTTCGTGGTCACCGTGGCGCCCGGTATGCCGTTGCGTAGGGCTGCCTCGAAGAAGAACGCCTCGTCCTCGTTGCGAACCGTGCGCGGATCTCCGTCGACTGCAAGCACGCGCAAGGTGCGCGCCATTTCGAGGTGGATGAACCGGCGGTCGTCCAAGGCAAGCGCATCCCCGTCGACTTCCACCGCCAGGTTGTGCGACGTGCCGCCCTCGCTGGACAAGCTGTGCAGGAAGCGTTTGCGCGCATGGCTGCCCGCCGGAAGGTCGACCATGCCCCGTGCCACAGCGACGCCATCCACCTTGAAGGTCACGCCCAGGCCGGGTGCGCCTTGTTGCGAATAGTCGGCGATTTCAGCCGTCACCGCGATGCCCCCCGGACCAGCTTCTGCAGTGGGTTCGACCTGGGCGTCCACGATGGCGCGATTGTCGTAGGTGGTTCCGCCCGACACGTCGTCGACTATCACCTCCGGGCCGCCCTCGCTTGGCAAGCCTGCGCCGTCTTCCCAGCCGGTTGCTTGCATGTCGGTGAACAAGTAGATGCGGCGGTGGACGCGCGTGCTGGCTGCCAGAATCAGCGCTGCCTGGCGCATGGCTGCGGTGAAATCTGCCGGGCGGGCCGAGCACCGGGTCGATTCGATGGCCTCGATGACGCGGGCGCGCTCGGGTTCCAGCTCGCTGATGCGTGGAACCGAACCCGCCGAGCTGACCAGAAAAGCCAGTTCCGAGTCGGTGGGAAATTGTCGCGCAAGGGCCAGGGCGCGATTTTTGGCGCGGCCGAAAAGCGTACCGACTCTGCCCGAGCGCTGCATGCTGGCCGAATCGTCCACGATGAGAACCGCCGCCTGAGCGTCGAGTGTAACCACGGGAAGGTCGCTGGTGCGCTCGGCGAAGGGCCGCGCAAAGATGAAGGGAAGACTGGCCGCGATGGCGGTGCGGGCAAGCAGCAGCAGAATTTCACGAACTCGCCGGCGCGCCTGGACCCGCCGCTCGGAGCGCAACAGCAGTTGCATGGCAGCGAAACGCAGGGGCTGGGCACGTCTTTTCCCCACGCGGTGAATGAGCGCAGGCAGGGCTGCCGCCACCAGGCCGAGCAGCAGGGCGGGCGCGAGGAAGTGCATGACTAGCGCCTTACCGATCCTTGGCGCTCGGCCAGGAAAGTGCGCAGCACTTCGGTGGGGGGAACATCGGTTTGGGCAAAGCGGTAGTCCACATGCGCTTCCAGACAGCTTGTGCGCCAACGCTGGCGGAAGGCCGCCGACTCCTCGCCAAAGGCCTGCGCCAAGTCGCTCGCTTCGGCAAGCAACGTGCGCTTGTCACCCGGCTCTACTCCTTCGAAGAAGGTCAGGTCCGCGAAGGGCAAGGTGACCTCGTCCGGGTCCAGCAGATGAAACAGGACCACATCGTGGCCGCGCGCGCGCAGGTGGCGCAGCCGTTCCAGCAGGGGGCCGGATGCGGCGGCGCCTGGGGGTGTGTCCGGGTTTTCGCTGTCGAGCAAATCGGAAAAGAGAATGACCAGGCTGCGTTTGTCACAAAGCTCGGCCAAGTTGTCCAGGGCAAGGCCGGCCTGCGCACATCCGGCTGGCCTCAGCCCTTCCAGCGCCGACAGAACTTCGCGGATCTGTCCGGGCCGGGTCGAAGGGGGAAGAAAGCTGCCGGTGCTGTCGGCAAAGGCCAGCAAGCCCGCGGCGTCACGTTGTTGGCCAACCAGGTAGGCCAGGGCCGCCGCCAGGTAGCTGGCATAGTCGAGCTTGGAAACCGAAGTGCGTCGATATCCCATCGATGCCGATGTATCCAAGACCAGAACCATACGCATCTCGGTCTCGTCCTCGAAGCGTTTGACTGTGTAGCGATCGCTGCGGCCTACCGCTTTCCAGTCGATGCGGCGAATGTCGTCGCCGGGCGAGTACTTCTTGTGTTCGGTAAACTCCAGCGACGTTCCGGCGTGCAGATTGCGATGCATACCCGATACGGCGCCTTCGACGATGGTGCGGGCACGCACAGCCAACGACGCCAGCTGCGCCAAATCCACCGGCGCGAGCAACCCCAGGGGATGCTCTGGTCGGGAAGAGGACGCGAGGTCGGTCATTTCACGGCATCGACGATGGTCGCGATCAAGTCGCGGGCCCGGACGCCGTCGGCTTCGGCGTGGAAGTTGCGGACGATGCGATGGACCAGCACCGGACCGGCTAGCGCACGAATATCGTCTATCGACACGGCGTAACGGCCGTCCAGAATGGCGCGCGCCTTGGCTGCCAGAACCAGGTGTTGTGAAGCGCGTGGACCGGCACCCCACGACACGTACTTGCGTATTGCTTCGGGCGCCTCGGGCGTGGGCCGCGTGGCTCGGCAAATCGCCACCGCATGGGTCAATACGTGCGTGGCCACCGGCACGCGCAATACCAAATCTTGCAACTCCATGATGCGGGCAGGATTGAGAATCTTGCGCAAGCCCAGGTTGCGCGTCTGCGTGGTCTGCGCGGCGATGCGCAGTTCTTCCGCCGCACTGGGATAGCTGACATCGATCTGGAACATGAAGCGATCCAGCTGCGCCTCGGGTAAAGGATAGGTGCCTTCCTGTTCGATGGGATTTTGGGTGGCGAATACCAGAAATGGCAAAGGCAGATCGTAAGTGTTGCCGCCAGCCGAGACGCGGTACTCCTGCATCGACTGCAAGAGAGCTGCTTGCGTCTTGGGCGGCGTGCGGTTGATCTCGTCAGCCAGCACGACATTGGCGAACACCGGCCCGCGCACGAAACGAAACACGCGACGGCCGCTGGTGCGGTCTTCCTCCAGCACGTCCGAACCCGTGATGTCGGACGGCATCATATCGGGCGTGAATTGGATGCGCCCAAAAGAAAGGTCCAGCGTTTCGGCCAAGGTTTGAATCAGCAGCGTCTTCGCCAAGCCGGGCACACCGACGAACAGGCAGTGGCCACGGGCAAACAGAGCGATGAGCAAATGCTCGATGGCGTCGTGCTGGCCGACGATGCGCTTGCCGATCTCCGCAGCAAGAGCCAAACGTGCCTCGGCCAACTGCCGCGCCATGGTGACGTCGCGCTCGGGCACAGGAACACCGTCTCCCACAGGCGCCGCCGCAGGAGCAATCAGACTGGACACGGGCAGAGAGTCGGACATCGCGCCCAGGATGCCACGCCGGCGGAAATGGGGCAAAGGCATAGGCGGCCCTGTCGGCTGGTCGTCGGGGTGGGCGTGGGCGAGCACTGCCTCGCGAGGACGAGCGAAGGGGCGTTTTACCGGGGCTAGGAGCCTGTCGCGGTAACCGCTCCACGTCGCGTGGCGGGCGGAGCCGGGGGGGGGGGGGGGGTGGGGGGGGGGGGGGTGAGGGCGCGGGGGGGGC
>Ga0302323_100004334_pt1 | contig 11545 bp, 12 predicted proteins | sample Fen_T0_3_FD_201950 | JGI IMG/M metagenome (GOLD analysis project Ga0302323, IMG submission 201950) | Peat permafrost microbial communities from Stordalen Mire near Abisko, Sweden - Fen_T0_3 | ecosystem: Environmental > Terrestrial > Soil > Wetlands > Permafrost | place: Sweden: Abisko... | reverse complement strand
GAACTTCTGAGTGAGCGAAGCCCCCGGCAGCACCGTCGCCGGGAGAGTCATGTACATGGTGAACACGACGGGCGTGGAGCACGTCACGACGGACGGCGAGAAAGTGATCGACCCGGTCGCGGGCGCGACAGTGGCGGTGGGCGGTGCGATCGTCACCAGAACCGTGGCGCTCGCCGATGGTGTCGCGAGCGGGGTAAGCGTCGCCGCGGACGTCGAGCCGCGGCCGCTCATGGCGACGATTGCGAGGCCGCCGAGGATCAATGCGAGAATCACCACGCCGCCGACTATGGCCAGGATCGGTCCGGTGCCCAAACCGCCGCCGCCGGCCTGCCCCTGCGGCCAGCCGGGCTGCTGCCCGTAGTAGGGAGCCGGCTGGTTGGGGTCGGCCGGCTGGTACTGGGCCGGCTGCTGGTACGGTGCCGGCTGCTGGTATGGATATGCGGCCGGGGGCGCAGGCTGGTTGGGCGTGACGGCGACGGCCGCCTGCGCGGCGCCGCATGTCGGGCAGAATCCCTGACCGGGAGTCGTGCGGGGAGTGCCACACGTGGCGCAGAAGCCGTACTGGCTCTGAGGCGGCAATGACATGGCTCAACTCCCTGCGGTGCTGTCATCGTGTCCGTCGATATGGTCCTCGGCCCGCGCCTTGATCCGCCGGCCGGCCGAACCGCGTGATGCGGCCGATTGAGGACCCGCCACGCTTGCCAACAGTCTAGCCACTCGCGCGGGCCCTCAAGACCATGACGTGGCGCGCCGGCACCGCGAAATCAGGGCCTGAAGAGCTCCGCGGACCCGCCCGACCCGGGGCTGCCGCTGCCCCCCGCGATCAGGACTTCTCCGTCGGCCAGGAGAGTCGCAGTCTGGCGAAATCGCCCGGTCGTCATCGGTAGCGGCGTCTTGGAGAATGTGCCCTTGGCCGGGTCGTACAGCTCTGCCGAATCGACGCCCGGTGCGCCGCCGGCGATCAAGACGCGGCCGTCGCGGAGCAGCGTGGCAGTGTGGTCGAACCTGGCCGCGGTCATGACGCCGGTCGGTGTGAACTTGTTTGTCGCCGGATCATAGAGTTCGGCTGCATCGAGGTCGGACAGGCCGAGAACACGGCCGCCGGCGACGAGGACCAGCCCGTTGTTTAGCAGCGTGGCGGTTTGGTTCATGCGATCGGTCGTCATCTTGGTCGTCTTGGTGAACGTTCCGGCGACCGGATCGAAGACCTCGGCGAGCGCGGCAGGGTTCTTGAGCCCCTGCGAGCCCCCCGCGAGCAGCACCTTGCCGGACTTCATCAGCGTCGCCGTGAAGAAGGCTCGGGGCGTGTACATGGGGTGGGCCGCCGCAGTGAACGTCCCAGTTGCCGGGTCGTACAGTTCGGCCGTGCCGAGGGGCTTGGTGCTGGCATTGCCGCCCGCGATCAGGACCCGGCCGTCGTCGAGAAGGGTCGCGGTGTGGCCGATCCGAGGCGTGGACATCGAGCCGGTGGCCGTGAATGTGCCGGTGTTCGGGTCATACAGCTCGGCCGACGACAGCGCCCCATTTGCGCTGAAGCCGCCCGCGATCAGGACGCGTCCGTCCCGCAACGCCGTCGCCGTGTGGCGGTAGCGACCCGTGACCAGTGCCCCGGTGGTCTTGAACGTGTCCGTTGACGGGTCGAAGAGCTGTGCCGATGAGAGTCCGGTCGAGCCGTTGCAGCATCCTCCCGCCAGCAGAACCTCGCCGTTGGCCAGGAGCGTCGCGGAATGGTAGTAGCGCATCTCCATCGACGCGATTGCCGTGAAGGTCGCTCCTCCAGGCGGAGCGGCCGTGGCCGTCGGCTTCGCCGTGGTCGTGGTCTTGGGTGCGGATGATCCGGGAGCGGAGCTTCCGAAGCAGCCGGTCGCGACAAACAGCGCCAGCAGGCAGGCCGCTCCCAGCCGAATTGTCGGCAGCGCAGTACGGCGCCGCTCGGATCGGCGGCCGCCCCGGAAGAAGCTTGGTACGACTCGCTGGTGCAAGGTCAAATCGACGTGTTCCTCAGCCGAGATACCCTCCGATCGGCACCGGGGAGAGGGCCCGGGCTGCGAATCGGCCGGCCCCGAAGCGCGAGTCTAGCATTGGAGGTCTGTGACCCGTCCGGGGGCTCCGGAGCGCGCGTACCTTCGTGAAGGTGATACCGTCGAGATCGACCCACCGGTGAGGCACATCAGCCCATCGGTTAGGCATATAGGACAATGGCACAAGGCACGGGCCGCGAGGTTGGTTGCCTTCGATGAGTGAGGATGGCCCGGAGCCGTAGCCCTGGGGCTCCGTCCGACAGCGCACATCCGAGGAGGGAACATGAAACGGGCTCTGTTGATCGCCGCCGCCCTGGTGCTCGCCGGCTGCTCGCCGTCCGTCACAGCCAAGCCAACGCCAGTCCCCACGCCGGTTCCGCCCGTCGTCACGATCGTGTACTCCGGGATCTCGACCGCCGATTCGTTCTCGATTCGGGTGCGGGAGGCCGCTGCCATCGAGGCCAAGGCCAAGGGCGCCAGGTTCCTGGACGTGACCGCCGCCACCGCCGATTCCGGCGCGCAACTCGCCTCGGTCAAAGGAGCGCTGGCTGCCATCAAGAAGCCGGCGGCTCTGATAATCGCCCCGGTTGACGCCAAGGTCTTCGCCGATGCCATCGCCGACGCCAAGGCCGCCGGAATCCCGGTCCTCACCGTCGGCACCGAGATCGGCGACCCCTACGTCTCCGAACTGGTAGATACCGACGACACCGCTGCCGGCACGCTAATCGGCCAGGCCATGTGCAAGTTCAGCGGCGGCAAGGGCACGGCCCTTGTGATGGGCGGCGCGGCGGGGGATTCGGCAGGAGATGCTCGCCAGGTGGCCGCGGCGGCTGCCGTCAAGGCCTGCAAGATGACCGACTTTGTCCAGCCAGGCGATACGGATGCGGCCAAGGAAGTAGCCATCGCCACATCCGCCATGAAGGACAAGGTGGACCTGGTCGCCATCTTCGTCCCGCACGGCGACGGTGCCGCGGCAGTGGCCAAGATGGTCGGAGACACGGGCCGGAGCCGTTACATTGCGGTCTACGGTTTCGATGCGAACCCGGCCGAGATTGCCGCCATCCTGGGAGGCATGGAAACGGGCAGCGTTCGCCAGGACGGCTTCGTCATGGCTCGGACTGCCGTCGACAACGCCATGACCGTGATCGCCGGCGGCACGGTTCCCAAGACGGTGATGGTCCCTCCCTTGTTGGTCGACCAATCGACCGCGTCTCTCTTCCGCTAGACGGAGAGGGCGGCCGGCGCTCGCACCGGCCCGGCTTGCTGAATCGCATCGGTTGTCCTGGATGGCGCACTCGCGCTTGACCGGGTATGCCCCCGCGCCGGAAGGTGACGTCCCAATTGGTCGCCTGACGCCGGGACGTGATGAATACACCGAGCCGCTCCTCGCCTGGGACCCGGTCGATCGTTCCGGGTCGATCACCCGTTTCCGGCAAGACGGCGTTCGCCCCGCAGGCCTCGCGGAATCCGCGACGCCGGCGGCGCGCTCTGACGAGTGGGCGCCGGAGCCGACGGGCGAGCCTTGCTGTGTATCTCTGCTTGGGCTTGCTCGCCTGCGAGACGTGGCTCGTCGGCGTCGCCCCGCTCGTGCCGATTTCCGGCGACGCTCCCGGCCCCAACGCCGGCCAGACCGAATACGTGGCCGGTCAGACCGCCGCCACCTCTCGCGACGGCTCGCAGCCGGCCGGTCCGGCGATTGGTTTGACGGACCCATCGGGCGCCGCCGAATCCGGGATCTTCCCGCCGGCCACTCCCGGCAGCAACGGCAAAGGCAACGGCAACGGCAAAGGCAAAGGCAACGGCAACGGTGGAAGTGGGCGGCAGCCCGGCGGGGGCGGTCCGACCGACTCGCCGTTCTCGGGCTTCGGCACCCCGAATCCGACGGGCACTCCGCTCGCTACGACGCCGCCCACCGATACGCCCGTGCCGACCGATACGCCGGTCCCGACGCCGCCTCCGCCGCCACCGACCGATACGCCCGCCCCTGCCCCGACCTGATCCCGGTCAGGCCGCCAGGCCGGCCGCCAGCGTCAGAGCGCTTCGGGCGCGGTTGAGAATGTAGAGGTGGTATCCGGGTGCACCCTGGGCGAGAAGGTCGCGGATCTGGGTGAGGGCCCAATCGATGCCGAGCGCTTCTACGATCTCGGGCTGGTCACCCGCGGCCTCGACGCGCCTGATCAGTTTCGCCGGCAGCGTGGCGCCGCACAGGTTCGAAATGCGGGTCACTTGTTTGAGCGACAGCACCGGCATGATGCCCGGGACGATTGGCACGTCGATGGCGGCCGCCCGGCAGCGATCCACGAAACGGTAGTAGGCGTCGTTGTCGAAGAAGAGCTGCGTCGTTACGAACGATGCCCCGGCATCGACCTTGCGCTTGAGGTTGGCCATGTCCGCCTCGAGCGTCGGAGCTTCCGGGTGCTTCTCCGGATACCCGCCCACGCCCAGGCAGAGGTCGGGGTGGAGTTCCTTGAGCAGGGCCACGACGTCGGACCCGAAGCGAAGGTCGTCCTTGAACGCGGTCGAAGTGTCCAGGCCGGCCGGCACGTCGCCCCGCAGGGCCATGATGTTGCGGATGCCCTGGGCGTAGTGCGCCTCGGCCGTGGCCGTGACTTCGGCCCGGGTGTGGTTCACCGCCGTCAGGTGCGGCATCACCGTGAACCGGAAATCGTCCCGAAGAAGGTTCGCGACGTGGGCGGTGCGCTCGCGCGTGCTGCCTCCGGCGCCGTACGTCACCGACACGAAGTCCGGCTCGATGCGTTTCAGGGCCTCGGCCGTGTGGCGCAATGCCTCGACGCCGGCCTCGTCCCTGGGCGGGAAGAACTCGAGTGAGCGCAGCGGGCGGCCTTTGGCGAACAGGTCGGAGATGGGCTGGTCTGACACGGCTGCGATGATACGTGCAACGAAGCTCACATGAGGATGCTCGAACCCATGAAAGCAGCTCTCTTCAGCGGACCTCACCTGATCGAGGTGGGCGAGCTGCCGGACCCGGCCATCACCGAGCCGACGGACGCGATCGTCCGCACCGTCCTGGCCTGCGTATGCGGATCCGATCTCTGGTATTACCGCGGCCAGTCCTCGCATGACCCCGGCACCACCGGCCACGAGTTCATCGGGGTCGTCGAGCAGGTCGGCGCGGACGTTCGAACCCTTTCCGCGGGCGACTTCGTCATCTCGCCCTTCGCCTTCAGCGACAACACCTGCCCCAACTGCCTGGCCGGCTACCAGACCGCGTGTCTTCACGGCGGCTATTTCGGCGGCAACGGCGCTCCGGGCGGCCAGGCCGAGCGGGTCCGGGTTCCGCTGGCGGATGGGACGCTGGTGAAGGTTCCGGGCTCCGGCCACTCGGACGGGACGATGCGTTCGCTGCTTGCCCTGACGGATGTGATGGGCACCGGCCACCATGCCATCGTCAGCGCGGGCACAAGACCGGGCATGACGGTGGCCGTTGTCGGCGACGGAGCCGTCGGTTTGTGCGCCGTGCTCGCCGCGAAGCGCCTCGGCGCGGCCCGGATCATCGCCCTCTCCCGGAACCCCGCGCGGCAGGCCTTGGCCCGCGAGTTCGGCGCGACGGACATCGTCACCGAGCGCGGCGAGGCCGCGAACGAGGCAGTTCTGGCTCTCACCGGCGGCCTCGGTGTCGACGCCGCAGCCGAGTGTGTCGGTACGGCCGAAGCCTTCGCCACTGCTTTCGCCATCGCCCGGGCCGGGTCGACCGTCGGCATGGTCGGTCTGCCGCATGGCGTCAAAGTACCGCTCGGTCTGATGTTCGGCAGCAACGTGGGGCTCAAGGGCGGTCCGGCGCCGGTCCGCCAGTACATGCCCGAGCTTCTCGCCGACGTCCTAGCGGGCCGCATCAACCCCGGCCGGGTCTTCGACTTCGAGACCGATCTCGATCACATCGCCGAGGCGTACTCCGCGATGGACGAGCGCCGCGCGATCAAGTCGCTGGTGCGGGTAAGCTCAATCTGACGGCACGGCAGACCGGTCGAAGGAGGAGGGCCATCCGATGCGCAGCATTTCACCGATGCCTCAGGGAGCCGGCCGCAGAAGTCGATATCGCGGCGTGCTGCCGGCAGTCATCGCCTGCGTCTTCGCGCTGGCGATCGTGACCGGCTGCACGGGCGGGGAACTGCTCTTCTCGCCGCTGACCCCGGCCGAGGCCCAGGCGGGGTCGCCCTACGCGGCGACCATTACCGTCAGTCAGACCAGGACCCCCGTCGGCGGCGCATCGGTTTCCGACGGTGCGCTGCCCGCCGGCCTCGACCTCGAGCTGAGCGATCAGCACGACAACACGATCCACATCTCGGGCACTCCGGCCGTCGCCGGCACGTTCCACTTCACCGTGTCGGTGTGGTGCTACGGAACCAACGTCAGTGGCCAGACGGGCAGCCAGCAGTACACGCTCGTGGTGAAGTGACCAGGGTCGGGCCGGCGCCGCGCCGGGGTCCCATCCGCCCGCTCGTTCGTGTAGGCCCAATCGTTCGGTAGACGCTTCGCCGGCCCGGTGACACCGTTGCCATGAGGGGCATCACTCCCGACCGGTTTCGGGCACCACGGACTGCATCGCCATGTTCACTCGGCTCAAGGACAAGATGGGGATCCGGCGGATCGGCCGCTGGTTCGGCTGGTTCGCGCTGCTCCTCATCCTTCTGACACTCCTGACCGGCTATGGCATCACCCAATGGAAGATCGTGGACACCCTGACGTTTGGGCTGTTGGGCAAGGCCGCTTCCCAGCGCTGGCACGAATCTGTCGGCCTGCTCACGGCCCTATTGCTGAGCCTCCACGTCCTCATCGCGGTCTGGCTGCGGACCAGGGGCGCTCGGAAGGAAGTTGGGGAATGAACGCCGGCAAGCCCACGCGGTTGTTGTTCTTGCTGGGGGCGGCGATGGTGGCGGCTTGTGCCGGGACCGGTCCGGGGTCGGGTGCGGGGTCGGACGCGGCCGCCAACCCCTCACTTGCCGCCTTGCAATCGGCCGAGATCGGTTCGTATCACGGCCAGAATCTCTCCGCCCTCACCGATGTCGGGAAAGAGAACATAGCCGGTGTGCCTCACGTTTCCCTGGACGACTACCGGCTGAAGATCGACGGTCTGGTCGGTGCCCCACAGGTGCTGACGTACGACCAGGTGCTCGCCCACGAGCACTTCAGCAAGGTCGTGACCCTCCACTGCGTCACCGGTTGGGATGCGACGATCCTGTGGGAAGGGGTAAGAATCACGGACATCCTGGCCGACGCCGGAGTCCAGAGCGGAGCGGCCGTCCCGAGTTGGATCCAGGGCGGCGGACCCAAGGTCGTCATCTTCCACGCCCTGGACGGCTACACGTCGGCGCTTCCCCTTTCGTGGATACAGGACAACGACATCCTGCTCGCCTACAAAATGAACGGCGTCACCATTCCGGCCGAGCTTGGGTTCCCATTCCAGGTCGTGGCCGAATCCAAATGGGGCTACAAATGGGTCAAGTGGGTCAACGAGATCGAGCTGTCCAACGACACCTCCTACAAGGGCTACTGGGAGCGAGGGGGCTACAGCAACAACGGTGACGTGAACGGACCGATGTTCGAGCCCTGAACCGCGGCCTCGCCAACTCGGGCGCGCCCGCGGACCAATACAGAAACGGCGCTCGCCGACGAATTCCGCCGGAACGGGCAATCTATGCGTCGGCGATCAGGAACGGCGTCCTACCCCGTCGCGACCCGAGGAGATAGAGCATGCCCTACGTCGTGGATTTCACCAACGTATCGACTATCGGCCTGGAGTCCTCGCCGGTGGCGCCCGCGCTGGCCGGTCTCCGGGCGAACGAGGCCCGCTACTTCAAGAGCAAGTACGGCCACGACTTCACTGTCGAGCCGGCAAGCGCAGCCGGGGAGATCATCGAGTGGGTGCACCGCATCCTGAGGGAGGAGCGCGACATCGTCATCGCGTCACGCCCGCTCGAGGCGACGATCTTCCAGGTCGAGAACGTCAAGTGGGCCTATGTCTTCTACGAAAGCGGCCTGTCGATCAACGTCCTGTACGCGCTCGGCGACGCCGGCAAGCGGGCGGTCGGGTTCAAGCTCTCCGACGGAATGGAAGTCCCCGCCGAACTCGCCACGCGGTTCAAGTTCGTCAGGCAGAAGTCCAAGCTGGCCGGAACCATCCGGGGTTCGTACTTCGTGATCAAGGGCGAGTACTGATCCCAACGCACGTGTATGGCGCGACCATCGCCGTCGCGCTCGTGACGCCGTCGCGGCGGGCATATGATGGCGGCATGGGGATGGAGAGGGTCACGCCGTATGCTGGCCTTGCCGCCTGCGTCGTCCTCGTCGCCGGCTTGTTCGTCCGCAGCGGGGGCTTTCGGGATGGATAGACAGCAGGGGCGACCATCGTTGGGCGGCGATGAGCTGATGACTCGCCGCGAAGCGATCTCCAGGGGCCTCGTCGCTGTGGCGGGACTGACACTCTTGCCGTCGGTCCTGGCCGCGTGCAAAGGCTCCCACGCGTCGCCCACACCCATGCCCACACCCATGCCCTCGCCGACCCCGGCGGACTTTCTGGCCCGTAAGCTGACCGGCAATCTGTCCGTCGCCAGTTCGTTCGCCGATCCTCCGACGCTCGACGCCATGAAGGCCATCGATGCGGCGTTCGCCGCCGAGACCGGCCTGGCTCCGACGTTGAGCACGATCGATCACGGCACCTGCGCGGACCCGACCATATTCGGGACCTGTGTTGGAACGCCCGGTGACGTGCTCTCGTGGTACTCCGGCTTCCAACTGCGCCAGTTCGCCGCCGGAGGGCTCGTGGTCCCGATCGATGACGTCTGGTCGCTGGTCAAGGACAACTTCGCCCCGGGCTTCGCCGCGACGGTGACCGGCGCCGACGGGCACGTCTACGGCATCCCCTTCGACTATTACCCGTGGCTGTTCTTCTACCGCAAGAGCGTGTGGCAGGCCAGGGGCTATGAGATCCCCACCACCTGGGATGCGCTGCTCGCCCTGTGCGCCCGCATGCGCAAGGACGGCCTGAACCCGATGGCGTTTGCCGACAAGAATGGCTGGCCGGCGATGGCGACATTCGACATGCTCAACCTCAGGCTCAACGGCTACGACTTCCACATGGGCCTGCTGGCGGGCACGTACAAATGGACCGATCCGCGGGTCACAGCCGTCTTCGAAGCCTGGCGGAAGCTCGTCCCGTACTACCCGCCCGGCTCGACGAACCTGCTGTGGCAGGACGCGACCGCCAGCCTCGTGAACAAGAAGGCCGGCATGTTGTACCTCGGCACCTTCATGGCCGGCCAGATCTCGTTCGTGGATCCGTCGGGCGCGGCCCTGGCCGACATCGATGCCTTTCCCTTCCCGTTCTTCGGCAACGAGTTCGACAGTGAGAAGGCGATCGAAGCGCCGGCCGACGTCTGGATCATCGGCGCGAAGTCCCCAACCGTGAAGGCGGATCTCGACAACGCCAGGGCATACCTGCAGTTCTGGGCCAGGGGCTCGACCCAGCTGCCGATGGCCAGGGCTTACGGCACGATTCCCACGGCCCGCGACGCGGACCTGAGCGGTCTCGGGTCACTGTTCGCCAGGTCGGCTCCGTTCGTGACGCAGGCCCGGCGCATTACCCAGTTCATGGATCGCGACACGCGATACGACTTCGTCGGGGCAGGCGCAATGCAGTACTTCCTGCAGAGGTTCATCGACGACCCGAACCAGGATCTCGCCGCCTTCGAGAAGAAGATCCAGGACTTCTGGGAAGGGCTTCCGCCCTTGACCTAGCGGCAGGGACTGCGGCCGCCGCCGTCAGGGCGCCGACTCTCGGCAGCCAATGATCAAACGCACGTTATTACAACGTCTGTTAGCATGACGCCGTGATTACGAAGTCGTCCCACCCGCCCACGCCGGCCATCGACCCCGCCGTCATGGCCGGCCTCCAGGCCATCGCCGAGCCGACCCGCGCGCGGATCGTTGCGTTTCTCGGCCACGGGGAGCGCTGCGTCTGCGACGTCGGGGACACCCTCGCCCTGAGCCCTGCGCTCGTTTCCCACCACCTGCGCGCGCTCAGGGATAGCGGCCTGTTGCGGGAACGCCGCAGCGGCCGGTGGGTCTATTACTCGCTCGACCTCGACGCCATCGAGCGGCTACGTATGGAGGTGAGCAACCTCCTCACCCCGGCCGACGAGGCGGCCGCCGACTGCCTGTGCTCCGACTGCGGCGTCGAACGAGGCTCTCGGCTTAACCCGATGGAGACCCGATGACCGCCACCCGCCTTCTCGCCAAGCTCGAGGACTTCCGCCTCCTGCCGTTCTTCGTCGTCATCAGCATGGCGATCGGTATCGGCATCGGGAAGGTTCTCTCGATCTCGGACTTCGCCCTGACGCCGCCGATCGATGCCGTCAAAGCGATCGCCGGAGGCACGTTCATCCTCAACGTGCCCAACGCCATGTCGCTGGGGCTGCCCATCGGGCTCTTTGCCATGATGTATCCGGCGATGACGAACGTCAGGCTCGGCGAGGTGGGCGACGCCTTTCGCTCGCCGCGCCAGCTCGGCGTCGTGCTCTTCTTCAACTACCTCGTCGCGCCGTTCGTGATGCTCGGCCTCGCGAACATCTTCGTGAGCGACCCCGAACTGCACACGGGGTTGGTCCTGTACGGCCTGGCTCCCTGCATAGCGATGGTGATCATCTTCACGTTCCTGGCCAAGGGGAACACGCCGATGGCCCTGGTCTTCGTGGCCCTCAACTCGGTCGCCCAGATGATCCTGATCCCGGTCTATGCCCGCCTGCTCATCGGCAACGTCAGCTTCGACGTGCTGGTCGTCTTCGAATCCGTGGTGCTTTACCTTGGCCTGCCGCTTCTGCTTGGTGTGCTGACGCGCATGGCGGTGACGCGCCGCGGCGGTGAGGAGGCGATGGAGCGTCTCAAGCCGGGCCTGAGCGCGCTCTCGATCCTGGGGTTGCTCTTCACGCTGATCGTCATGTTCTCGCTCAAGGGCGACCTGATCCTGCAGCGCCCCGGCATCGTCCTCGAAATGGCGATCCCGATGACCCTGTTCTTCGCGATCATGTTCTTCGTCGTGTTCTTCATCGGGTCGCGGTTGCGGTTCCCGTACCGCGACGCGGTTGCGGTGGCGTTCAATGCCACCGGCCGCGATTTCGAGATCGCCATCGCTATCGCAATCACGGCGTTCTCGCCGACGGTCGCCCTGGCCACGGTGGTGGGCCCGCTCATTGAGGTCCCGGTCATGCTGGCGCTCGTCTGGGCGGCGATGCGGCTCTCGCGACGCTGGTTCGCCGAGCCGCTGGCGGATGGCGCACCGGCTGGTGCGTAGGCCAATCCCCCCAAGATAGGGTCCGTCGCGGGCTGCGGCTTGACATTCAAGTGGCTTCAATGTTTAGGCTGTCGTCTATGGACATATCCGAGTTGGCTCGTCGCGCCGGTGTCGCCCCGTCTGCGGTCCGTTTCTACGAGGATGCCGGCGTCTTGCCGGCGGCCCGGCGCCGAGCGAATGGGTACCGGGCGTACGTTGACGACGACCTTGCCCGGCT